>Ga0192285_1001_pt1 | contig 22840 bp, 18 predicted proteins | sample Koala_Koa22_G3_FD_131252 | JGI IMG/M metagenome (GOLD analysis project Ga0192285, IMG submission 131252) | Enriched cells from koala feces incubated with labeled cellulose particles, San Francisco Zoo, California, United States - Koala_Koa2-2_G3 ...
AACAAGATTAATTTAATTTCCCGTACCGTTCAGTCCGTATTTTCTGATTACAGACGCGTAATCCTTGTAGCAGTAGTTAAGGTCTACGTCCTCAGGTATACCCTTGACCGTTCCCGTTTCGGAATACTGCCATATACCGTAGTGATAGCTGTAGTTTTCGTCAAGCTTATCCCGGTCGCCCCAGCAGGCAACCCAGACATCATAGTCGGAAAGCTCATCCATATAAACACAGTCGCTGAAGAATTTCGCATAGCTGTAAATCATGGCGTAATATCCCGCGTCCTCAAATTCCTCCATAAATGCTTTTACTATTTCCGTTACCTCGGATTTGGACATTTCCTTGTAGAAGCTCTCCTCGATATCCAGTACAACGGGGTATGTAGGGGAATAATCCTTAATGGCATTTAGGAAATACCGGGCTTCCTTTTTGGCCTCGCTTACACTTTTTGCGTAGGTGTAATGGTAAAATCCGTAGGGTATATTGTATTCCTCGCAGCCCTCAACGTTGGCGGCCAGCATGGGGTCTGTATCCTCATATCCGTAGGATGCGCGAATAATGGCGAAGCTTACCGTACCGGAGGATTTTACGGCTTTCCAGTTAATATTTCCGTTCCACTTGGAAACGTCTATACCCTTTATAACGCTGCCGTATACGGTTACATATATCTGATCGGTTTTTCCATTGTCTGTGGAGGCTGTAATGATACAATTACCCTCGGAAACTCCCTTGATAGTACCGCCCTTTGTAACTGTCGCTACAGAGGTATCGCTGGAGGAATAGCTTACGGTAAATGTAGCCGCACCGGGGAAAACCCTACCTGTTATTTTATGTGTATCACCGATTTGCAGGCTTATGGATTCATCATCGAGGACAATGCTTGACGCCTTTAAAACGCCGTTGTCGTCATATTCCTCAACGACATTTTCCTCCTCCGCCTGAATTTCCTCATCTACGGAGCTGAATGATATAACCGTGACATTCAGCTTAATGGAAGCTCCGCTGGTGGTCTTACAAACAATCCTTGTATTTCCCTCACCGACTGCCGTTACAAGACCGTCGCTTGAAACGGTTGCAATCGACTTGCTTACCGAGCGGTAGGTTACGGTATCGGTGCTGTTGCTTGGGGTAAGGCTGTAGCGTATCTGATAGGTTTCCCCTGCCACAAGAGTAACGGCGGAATGCTTAAGCTCTATCTCCGTTGCGCCAATGCTTCCCGATGATGATGTGGTTGATGCGGCTGACGTGGATTCTTGCGCAGCGTCCGTTTCATCGGAATTTGAAGCGGTGTCCTCGTCGCTTACGGTGTCCCCCGCCTCAACAGGCGTTTCACTGTCGGACGACGTATCCTCGGCGGCGGTTACCTTTATTGTAATCTTATCCTTTACTCCTGATGCAGCGGTCACTGTAACCACCGCAGTACCCTCGCCCACGGCTGTAACCGTGCCGTCAGATGCGATGGATATTACCTTTTTGGAGGAGGTTGTAAATTTAACCTTATCCTTTGACGAGGACGGCTTAAGCCGATAGGAAAGCTTAAAGCTTTCGCCTACAGTCAACTCATATTTGCAATTATATATGGTAATCTCCGTTGCCGTCCCCTCCGATGAGGAGCTTTCACTTTCGGCAGCTGTGGTTACAGCAGTAGTTGTAACAGCGGTTTCCTCCGCGGTATCGACCTTTTCCTCAACTATATCACTCTCGGTGACGGCGGCAGCTGTCGTGGTTGTCTGCTCGCGCTGATAATAAGCAATCGCGGGGTCTACAAAGCTGTCGGCAAAAGCGCTTACAGAAAATGATGCCGTTACCGCAACGGCGGCGGCGATGCTGCAAATTATGCGGCTTATATTTCTTCCGTTCATTAGAAATCTCCTTTATTCTATCTTTACATCACTTGCTAATTAATCTACATTTTATAATATAAATTTTCCGTCTTCACAAAGATAATTGTATAATATTTTCTCTCCCCTGTCAATACAAATCGAAAAATAAATGAAACTGTTACTTTTTAACGGCATTTTTCACATAAAACCCTCGGCTGTAATATAACTTATAACTAAAACGTTTGTTTTAAAATTTACGTTTGTAACCCTTTTGTAACCTGTTTACCCACCGCGATAATTGAAACCATATATTTTGTACATGACTTATGCTTTTTTTATATTTCAAAAAGCAGGCGCTTTATGCTATCATTAAAATAAGGCTTGCTATGTCTTACTATGTCTTAGAGGTGTGTCCACATACCGATTTTCTCTGAAACGGGCACTTCCCTGAATATACAATACTATTTTAAGAGAGAGGTAAATGCAGATGTATAAAATCGTAAAAAAGGAGCTGCTTAATCCCACGGTTACCCGTATGGTGGTTGAAGCGCCCGATATTGCACGGAAAGCCGAGCCGGGACAGTTTATTATCCTCCGTGTGGATGAAAACGGAGAGCGGATTCCCCTTACCGTTGCGGACTATGACGCTGCTGCCGGTACAGTTACCATAATTTTTCAGATAGTAGGTGCAACCACCCAAAAGCTGAACGCTTTGGAGGAGGGAAAATATATCCTCGACTTTGTAGGTCCTCTCGGCAGAAAAACCAAAACGGACGGGCTTAAAAAGGTAGCTGTTGTGGGAGGCGGCGTAGGCTGCGCCATTGCTTACCCCGTTGCCAAGAAGCTGGGAAGCCTCGGCTGTGAGGTGCATTCCATTGTCGGCTTCAGAAATAAAGATCTCGTTATCTTGGAAAAGGAGTTTGAAGCCTGTTCCTCAAAGCTCTGCATGATGACCGATGACGGCTCATATGGTACAAAGGGTCTTGTTACAAACGCTCTCAAGGAGCTTATCGAAAGCGGCGAAAAATATGACGAGGTTATAGCTATAGGTCCGCTGATTATGATGAAGTTTGTCTGCGCTCTCACTAAGGAATACGGAATAAAGACCGTTGTTTCCATGAACCCCATAATGATTGACGGAACGGGTATGTGCGGCGGATGCAGACTTACGGTGGGCGGAGAAACCAAATTCGCCTGCGTTGACGGCCCTGAATTTGACGGTCATTTGGTGGACTTTGACGAGGCTATGACACGCGGCTCTATGTACAGGGGCTTTGAGCAGAAAAAGCGTGAGGAAAGCTGCAATCTCATGAAGCAGGGCTGATAAATCATTGAAAGGGGCTGTTGTTATGCCGAATATGTCGCTTAAAAAGAATCCTATGCCGTCACAGGCTGCTGACGTGCGTAATAAAAATTTTGACGAGGTAGCCTTGGGCTACGATGAGCAAACCGCTATTGACGAGGCACAGAGATGCCTTAAATGTAAAAATCCCGCTTGTGTAAAGGGATGTCCCGTGGGAATAGATATTCCCGCATTTATCGGTGAAATTGCCGAGGGAAGATTTGAGGAGGGCTATAAGATTATATCCAAATCCAGCTCTCTCCCTGCAGTATGCGGACGGGTTTGTCCCCAAGAAACCCAGTGCGAGGGCGTATGTATCCGCTCCAAAAAGGGCGAATCCGTGGCTATTGGCCGTCTGGAGCGCTTTGCCGCAGATTACCACCGCACACATAATCCCGGCGCTGTGGAAAAGCCTGTAAGCAACGGTAAAAAGGTTGCCGTTGTGGGCGCAGGTCCTGCGGGTCTTACCTGTGCGGGAGATCTTGCCAAGAAAGGCTATGGGGTAACCGTATTTGAAGCGCTTCATACCGCGGGCGGCGTGCTTGTGTACGGTATACCCGAATTCAGACTTCCCAAGGACATAGTTCGCCGTGAAATAGAGAGTCTTGAGGAGTTGGGTGTTGAGGTACGCACAAATACCGTTATCGGTAAAACCTTTACCGTGGACGAGCTTTTTGAACAGGGCTACAGCTCCGTATTTATCGGATCGGGCGCAGGTCTGCCCAGATTTATGAATATTCCCGGAGAAAATCTCAACGGCGTTTATTCCGCCAACGAATTTCTTACAAGAGTTAACCTGATGAAAGCATATAAACCCGACTCCGACACGCCTATCAAGGAAAACAAGCGTGTTGCCGTTGTGGGCGGCGGAAATGTTGCAATGGACGCGGCAAGATCCGCTTTGCGATTGGGCGCAGAAGAGGTTTATATAGTATATCGCCGCTCCGAAAACGAGCTTCCCGCAAGAGCGGAGGAGGTTGAACACACTAAGGAGGAGGGAGTTATATTCAAAACTCTCACCAATCCCGTGGAGATAATCGGCGGAGAGGACAAGACCGTCTGCGGTATAAGGTGCATTTCCATGGAGCTTGGCGAACCTGATGAGTCCGGACGGCGCAGACCTGTGGAAATTCAGGGAAGTGAACACACCATTGACGTTGACTGCGTTATTATGGCTATCGGTACATCTCCCAATCCTCTTATCAAAAGCACAACCGAGGGACTTGAAACCACTCGCCGCGGCTGTATTGTTGCGGATGAGGAAAGCGGACTTACCTCACGAGAGGGCGTATATGCCGGAGGCGATGCCGTTACGGGCGCTGCAACGGTTATTCTTGCAATGGGTGCGGGAAAATCCGCCGCTGCCGCTATTGACGAGTATCTCTCCCAATGAAAAGCTTTACAATAAACGAAAATGATTCGGGTCAGAGGGTGGACGCCTTTATCAGAAAGGCTGCCCCCTCTGTTCCGCAAAGTGCAATTTGCAAGGGCGTCCGCACAAAGAATATCAAGCTGAACAGAAAGCGCTGCGAAATATCCACACGGTTATCCCAAGGGGATATATTGGAGCTTTATCTGAACGACAGCTTCTTTGCCGCCGACAGCCAAAGGGCGGAGCATGATTTTATGAAAGTATCCGCCGATATTAAGGTTATATACGAGGATAATAACATCATTCTTATGGACAAGCCCTGCGGACTTGTGGTTCACGAGGACGAAAGCGGCGTCAGCGATACCCTTGTAAACCGCCTTAAACGGTATCTTTACGAAAAGGGAGAATATTGCCCCGAAAAGGAAAACAGCTTTGCGCCGACACTGTGCAACCGCATTGACCGCAACACCTGCGGTATTGTCATTGCGGCGAAAAATGCCGAATCGCTGCGTATTATCAACGAGAAAATACGCAGTCGGGAGCTGAAAAAAAACTATCTCTGTATTACAGTGGGCGTTCCCCCGAAAAAAGAGGATACCCTGACCGCATATCTTTTCAAGAACAGCAAAACCAATACCGTTACCATAAGCGATAAAAAGACCTCCTCCAACAGAACCATTGTCACAAGCTACAGGGTGCTGAAAACCAACAATCGCCTTTCCCTCTGCGAGGTGGAGCTGGAAACGGGGCGCACTCACCAGATCCGCGCACAGCTTGCATATATCGGCTGTCCCCTGCTGGGTGACGGAAAGTACGGTATAAATTCCGTCAACAAGTCCTACGGTGTGAAGCACCAGGCTCTTTGCTCCTATAAGCTGAAAATGGATTTTAGGGAAAGCGGAGGGATTCTCGACTACCTGAACGGGCGGGAATTTACCGTGGAGGACATATGGTTTCTCCATAAAGGCTGGATATAACTAACAACAGTATTACACTAAACTACTATTCTGAGGTGCCAAAGTGAAAAAATGGTCTATCGGCTCTCTTACGGATTTACCTGCCGTTACCGCTGCCGCCAAGGAGCTTTCCTCAAAGGGAAATATTTCTATGCTGGCAGCCTATACCCTTGCTTCAAGGGGTATAGATACCATGGAAAAGGCTATGGGGTTTTTCGGCGATAACCCCCATGAGGGTTATGACGATGAGGGAAATCCCGTCCCCGAATTTGTAATGGGCTTCCCCTCCCCCTATCTTATCAACGATATGGAAAAGGCCTGCGATCTGCTCAATGACGCCATAGACAGCGCCTCGCTTATATGCGTTTACGGCGATTATGACTGCGACGGTATAACCGCCACTGCCGTTATGTATTCATACCTCAGCAACATAGGGGGCTGCGTTGAATATTATATCAACGACAGAAGTGAAGGCTACGGCATGAATTGTGATGCTGTGCGCCGCCTTTTTGACAGGGGCGTTAAGGTAATACTTACGGTGGATAACGGCATAGCCGCCTTTGAGGAAGCAAAGCTGTGCAGGCAGTTAGGTATTACCCTTATTATCACCGACCACCATCAGCCCTCACAGTCACTTCCCCTTGCGGCTGCAGTGGTTGACGCCCACCGTACCGACTGCAATGCGCCATACAGGGATTACTGCGGATGCGGTCTTGCATTGCGGCTTATTGCGGCTATGGAGGGCGGACGGCACGGGGATATGCATTTTGCCACCGAGCAATACTCCGACTTAGCTGCCATTGCCACGGTTGCGGACGTTGTTCCCCTCACAGGTGAAAACAGGAAAATCGTGCAGCATGGTCTGCATTATATAGAAAATTCGGAAAATCCGGGGCTTAATGCCCTTTTGGAAGCAGCGGGCGTAAAGCACCCACTGACTGCCGAATCCCTCGCATTCGGACTTGCACCGAGAATAAATGCGGCGGGACGGGTTGCGAGAGCCACAGATGCATTGGAGCTTCTCCTTTGCGAAGACCCGGACGAGGCTGCCGCGAAAGCGGAAAAAATATGCGGGTACAACAATCGGCGAAAAATCCTCGAAAATACGGTTATGGAAAGCATAGCCGCCGAAGCTGAAATAAATCCCTCTGTTTTGGACAACAGAGTGCTTGTTTTTTCGGGAAAGGGCTGGCACCACGGCGTTGTGGGAATTGCTGCGGCACGGTGTCAAGAGAGATTTGACCGCCCTGTTTTCCTTATATCCGTTGATGATGAGGAGGCAAGGGGTTCCGCAAGAAGCACCGAGGAATTTAACGTATTCGATGCGCTTAGCTTCTGTGACGATTTGCTTGAAAGGTTCGGAGGTCACAGCGGTGCGGGAGGATTTTCCTTAAAGCCGGAAAACATACCTGCATTTTCCCAAAGACTTCAAGAGTACGCCGCACAGCTTATCAAACAGAGAATTTCCTTTACACCCGCCCTCGATGTTGTCAAGGCGGTATCTGCGGAGGAGCTTACCATAGAGCAGGTTAAGGGACTGGATATACTTGAGCCCTTCGGCGAGGGAAATTCAAAGCCGCTGTTTTTGGCTGCGGGGGCAATGGTTTCCGATATATTTCCACTTAAAGGCGGCGAACACACTAAAATTATCGTTACAATTTCGGGAAAAAGCTTTACGGCGCTTATGTTTTCCCGCAAAACAGCCACGCTCCCCTTTGAAAAGGGAGATAGCGTAAATATGCTTTTCTCCGCGGAAATCAACCGCTTTAACGGTTGTGAATCGGTAACTCTCCGTGTAGCGGATATTATGAAAGCGGGAATTAAACGCAATTCCTGCATTGCCGCAGAGGACGTCTATCATGCCTTTAGGCGGGGCGAAAGCATCGATGAACGGCTGATGTCACGAATGCTGCCGGACAGAAACGAGCTGGCTGCCGTTTACAGGGCAATAGGAAAAATACCCATGTCCGCGGAAAGCATATTCGGGCGAATTAAATATCCCCAAGATATAAACTACTGCAAAGCGCTTTTATGCATAGATATATTTGAGGAGGCGGGGCTTATAAAATATGACCGCTTCGCCGAAACCGCCGTCACTATTCCCACAAAGGAAAAGGCCGATTTAACTCGCACGCCGACCTACATGAAGCTTGCAAATAAGGGGCAGCAGTCCTCCTCCAACCACTGAAACACATTTCCATTAGGGGGTTCTTACTATGGTCAACAAGTCTGAAACAGTTTATACTATAGACGCTCTTATACAAAAGATAATAAACGATGAAAAGCGGTATGACCTCAATAAGATCATGTCCGCTTATGAGTTTGCGGCTAAGGCTCACGCAAATCAGGTGAGATCCTCCGGCGAGCCGTATATAAGTCACCCTGTGGCGGTCGCCTATATTCTGCTGGAGCTGGGAATGGACACCGATACTATCTGTGCGGCACTTCTCCACGATGTGGTTGAGGATACGGATGCCACTCTTGAGGAGCTGCGAAAGCTTTTCGGTCAGGACATAGCTATGCTTGTGGACGGCGTTACAAAGCTGGGTAAAATTCCTCTGTTTACCAAAGAGGAGCTGCAGGCGGAGAATGTCCGTAAAATTCTCCTTGCCATGTCCCAGGATATAAGGGTAATTATAATAAAGCTGTGCGACAGGCTGCATAATATGCGTACATTGCAGTTCCGTCCCGCGGTAAAGCAGAGAAATACCGCCCGTGAAACCATGAACATATATGCGCCGCTGGCACACAGACTTGGTATACGCACCATTAAGGATGAGCTTGAGGATCTGGCATTCAGGTATCTTGACCCATATGCCTATGCGGAGATAGAACAGCTGCTGAAAATCCGAAGCGATGAGCGGGAAGCGTTTATCGCCTCCATTCAGCAGCAAATATCCAAGCGTTTTGAGGACGATGGATTTTCCATGGTTCCTATCTTTTCGGGACGGGTAAAATCCGTTTACGGAATATATAAAAAGGCTTTTCTCAACGGCAAGGGAATTGACGAGATTTACGATATTTACGCTGTGAGAATAATAGTAAATACAGTAAACGAATGCTACAACGCCCTAGGTATAATTCACGATATGTTCAAGCCCATACCCAACCGTTTCAAGGATTATATCGCCACCCCGAAAGCCAATATGTACCAATCACTGCACACCACTGTCATAGGCAGAGAGGGTATACCCTTTGAGGTGCAGATAAGAACAGTAGATATGAACTATACCGCCGAATACGGTATCGCCGCCCACTGGAAATACAAGGAGGGCATTAAGGGCAAGGATAAGCTTGAGGGGCGTCTTGCATGGATAAGACAGATTATCGAGGCGCAGCAGGAAACCGACGATGTAGAGGAAATTGTCCGTACCATTAAGAGCGACTTAGCCCCCGAAGATATATTCGTATTCACCCCCAAGGGCGATATGCGCACACTTCCTTTAGGCTCAACCATAATAGACTTTGCCTACTCAATCCACACGGAAGTGGGCAATAAGATGAAAGGTGCAAAGGTTGACGGAAAGCTGGTTTCACTTGACTATCAGCTTAATACGGGAGAAATTGTGGAAATACTCACCTCCTCCTCCCCCGATCACGGACCTAACAGAGCATGGCTTGACATATGCAAAACCAATGAGGCTAAGTCAAAAATACGTTCCTGGTTCAAGAAAGAACGCCGCGAGGAAAATGTTGCTAACGGCAAAGAGGAGCTGGCAAAGGAATTTAAGCGCAACGGCATTATCCTCACCGAGGAGCAGCTTCCCGAATTTCTGGCGGATGATATGAAGCGTCATAACTGTACGCAGATTGACGACTTCTATGCGGCTGTGGGCTACGGCGGTATTATCCTGTCAAGAATTATACAGCGGCTCAAGGACAAATATATCAAGCAATATAAGGAAAATACCGATGATGTTGCGCTTATCACGCCCCACAAGAGCAGTACCGGCATAATTATCGGCGGAAAGAGCAATATTGAGGTTAAGATGTCCAAATGCTGCAACCCTCTCCCCGGAGAAGAAATTGTGGGCTTCGTCACAAAGGGTCACGGTATTTCCGTACACAAAAAGGACTGTGCAAAGTATAGGGACGCCCTTGCGAACGGCACAGAGCTTGACCGCTGGGTTGAGGTATCTTGGGCTGACGAGGCAAAGGCAAATTCCAACCCCATATTCAAGGCTGTAATAGATATTGTGGCATACGACAGCTTTTCCCTTTTGGCGGACGTTTCCCAGATTACAAAGGAGCTGCGCATATCTGTTTCGGGAATTTCCTCAAAGGTGCTGAAAAACGGCAATGCCAATCTGATACTAACCTGCAGTGTTGCGGGAATAGATCAGCTGGATATGATTATTCAAAAAGTAAAGAAGCTGCCCGATGTTATCACGGTTGAACGTACCAACGGCTGAGGTGTACTATGAAAAGAATTGAGTTTCCCCCATTCAGCGAATTTGCCGTAAATTCCTATCTGCTTGTTTCCGACAGCGGAAACGGCGTGCTTATCGATGCCCCCTACGGCGCATATTCAATACTAAACCGCGTTAAGGACGAAGGAATCACCCTGAAAATGCTGCTGCTTACCCACGGTCACTGCGACCATATCGCCTCCGCCGCCAACATTCAGGCTCAAACCCACTGTTCTGTTTATATACATGAGGGGGATTTGAAAAAGCTAAACGATAATGTGCAGAATCTCACACGCTACTTCAATCTGCCGCCTATCGACCCGGTAGAAAATCCTATTTCCTTGAAAGACGGCGACACTGTGGAGCTGGATGAAATGAAATTCCGTGTTCTCCACACTCCCGGCCATTCAAGCGGATCTGTATGCTATATTATCGGGAACGATATGTACTGCGGCGATACCCTTTTCAAGGGAAGCGTGGGGCGAGTTGACATGACCGATGGAAACCCACGGGTTATGCAAAGGACGCTGGATATGCTAAAGGGCTTTGAAACGGACATAGACTATAACCTTTTCTGCGGACACGGTTCGTCAACCACAATCAGCCGCGAACGCCGACTTAACCCCTATTTACAGTAAATCGGAGGTGTACCGATGATAATTACAGCTGTCGCCGCTGCGCTTCTGGCAATATCCCTGCTGCTTTTTGCCGCTGCACTTATGCGGGCGTCAAGGTCGGGGATAGTCTTAATCAGGGTAATGTCGTTGCTGCCCACAATTGTCATTATCGCCGCTGTGGGTATCAACATATATAACTCCGTTTACTTTACTCACACCGCTATACCCTATTACGAGGAGTGTATAGAAAGCGGCTATTTTCCCGATGAAGATGAATTTGATTTCGGATACACCATAACCGACAGCGACGGCAGAAATGTGCTTATGGCTGAAAATTACAACGAGAGAATAGACGATTGCCGTCAGAGAGCCTATTTCAGTGTCGCTGCCGCAATGCTCCTTGCCGCTCTTTACCCCTTTGGTATATACATAATAGCGGAGGACGGTATATATTTCTCCTACAAAAGGAAAATAAGCTTTCTGTGCAAGGTAGAAAAGGACAGAATTGTATTTTATTCCACTGTAGACGGAAAAATACACAAGGCGGTCACCTACGTCGGCTTTTCCATAAAAATGCGTAAAAGGCTCGGACGATTTATTATTAATTAAACGGGAGGATATATTTAAGGTAAATGCTTGAATTTATTACCGAAAAGGAAAGCTCATGGAGCTTTTTGAAAAAAACCGATTTACCTATATTTATATACGGCATGGGTGACGGTGCTGTCAAGATTATGAATGTGTTTGACAGGTACGGTATTCCCCTTTCGGGAATATTCGCCAGCGATGAGTTTGTACGAGGACATAGCTTTTGCGGTCATCTTGTACACACCCTTTCACAGATTGAAAGGCTTGTGGACGATTTTGTCATAGTCCTTGCCTTTGGCGCAGGCTATCAGAGCCTTTACGACAGGATAAACGACATAGCCTCACGGCACATACTTCTTGCCCCCGATGTTCCCGTTGTGGGGGACGGACTTTTCACCTATGAATACTGTCTGGAAAATGCCGAGAAAATACAGCGGGTTTACGACCTGCTTGAGGATGATTTTTCCAAGCAAACCTATGCTGATGTGATTAACTTCCGCATAAGCGGGAAAATAGACTATCTTAACCGCTGTACCGCCGAAAAGGGCGATATTTTCAGTGAAATTATACGCCCGTGGGAAAGCGGGATTTACATGGATATGGGCGCATACAACGGCGACACCGTGCTTGAATTTATAAGCCAATCAAAGGGGTGCTACGAGAGGATATACGCCGTTGAGCCCGACAGCCGAAATTTCAGGCGAATGACAAAAAATCTCCCCACCGATGAAAGAATATCCCTTATCAATGCGGCGGCTTGGGACGAGAATACCACCTTGGGATTTGAGGACAAATCGGGCAGGCAGTCCCGCTTGGGAACAGACAGCATCCGTCCCGCAAAGATAAAGGAGGTTGCCGCCGTTACGGGTGATTCTCTCTGTGAAAATGCGGGATATATAAAAATGGACGTAGAGGGTGCGGAGATGAAAGCGATAGCGGGGTGCAGGAAATCCATTGAGAAGGGTGCTTCTTTGGCTATTGCTCTTTACCACAGAAACGAGGATATTTTCGAGCTGCCTTTGGCGGTGCATGAGATTAACCCGAATTTAAAGCTATATATCCGTCATCTGCTGTATATTCCCGCTTGGGAAACAAACCTTTACGCCGGCAGGGTCGCAGACCCTGCACCAATTGTTTCCCGCCGCCCTCTAATGTCATAAATTGCGGTAGCAAAAAAGCCGGCAGCTAACTGTCGGCTTTTTATTGCAAGGCAATTCAAAATCATCTTTAGGCGGCGGAAGACGGTGGGTGCAGGGTCAGCCTGCCCTACTTGAGAATAGAAAATGGAGAATAGAAGATAGAAATTGAACCTGTTTGATACATTGAAAGCACTTCAAAAATAAGGTAACGTATCTTAATTCTTCTATCCTCTTGCTTCTATCTTCTATCCTCTAATAGGGCAGAGCCCACTTGTGCCGTAGGCACAAATAAACATAAGACAATAAATTAAAGCTTTTGTATAAGTGCCGCACTCCGAGATAACAAGTTACAAAAGTGACAAGGAACACAAAACAGTTGTGAACAACTCATAGTGATGCGGCATGCAAAACCATTGGTATTGCTTGAAAACGCACTCGTTACCGTATAATAGGTATATGTTATATAGTCTATGGCGTTTGGTTTGCAAAAGCATTTCCCCAACACCTTATTTCCCTTACTTACAATAGAATAGAATAAAATGCGATATACGGGTACAATCCCATATATCGCATTTTTCATACAATCTTTAGAGCTTTTCGCCGCATCTTGAGCAGTAGCAGCTTTCGGCGGGATTTTTAGTGCCGCAGAAATCGCATATTTTCGGTTTCCCTGCCGCTTCACCGGCATATTCAAGCTGTGTTTCGAGCATTTTAATTTCCTTAGTCACAAGCTTGATTTCGCCGCCCACATCGGCGTCCTTTTCCTTTAGGTCATAGCACAGCTTCCCCAGCTCACAATACTTATCCCTAAGCTTGGCGCGCAGCTGTGCCTTTTCCACATACGCTTTGGAAACGTTGTAAGCCCTGTTAGCCTGATCTGCTGCCCTGTCAAAGGCTAACCTTGACTCGCTGATAAGAACATCAAAACCATATTTCATAAAAAGACCTCCTATTGGAAAATTGAGAATAGAGAATAGAAGCAGGATAGAACCCCTCCATTTTCTATTTTCTAAAAAGCTCATTCTTATACTTAGTCATTTCCTCGTACCTTGAAATGTATTCATAGGGGTACTTGTAGTTGAAATACCTTTTTATCTTCCCTGTGCTGCGGTCAACAAGCTTTGTGGATGCTCCTGCGCCCAGCGCAATTATATTCTGTGCGTCCTCCATTATGTAAATATTGTAAAGTCCCTCTTTCCCCGCCTTTGAATAGCCTACGTTTTCCAGATTTCCCACGGTGTTTTTCTGCCTGTAAAGGTAATAAGGGTAATACTCCGCTGCCGTAAGCGTTTCAAAAGCAGCGCTTACCATTTGGGAAAGGACATCGTCCGCAAGGTAAACACCCCGATGATTACGCTGTGCGTCATACAGCCGTGAGGAACGCTTCACCGTAAGGGTATGCACGGTAATATTCTCCGGAGCAAGCGTCATAATACGTGTGAGGGTTTCCCCAAAGCTTTCGGGAGTATCTGTAGGCAGTCCCACTATGGTATCCATATTTATACAGTCAAAGCCCACACGTCTTGCAAGGCTGTAGCACTCCTCAACCTGTGCGGCGGTATGGTTTCTGCCTATGGCGGCAAGGACGCCGTCATTCATGGACTGGGGATTAACGGAAATCCTGCGGCAGCCGTTATCCCTTATCGCAATAAGTTTATCCTCGGTAATGGTATCCGCCCTGCCCGCTTCTACAGTATATTCACGAATTTTAGAAATGTCAATGCTTTTTTCGATGGTTTTCATAATCCGTTCAAGCTCTTTTGCGGAAAGTGCAGTGGGTGTGCCGCCGCCTATATAAACCGAATCGCAGTAAATGTCCTGTTCGGAAAGTATTTTACCTGTTTCCTCAATCTCCCTGCAAAGCATATCCACATATTGGGGGACAAGCTTTTTCGCTCCGTGGGACTGTATGGAATGTGAAACAAAGGAGCAGTAGCTGCATCTTGAGGGGCAAAAGGGTATGGCGACATAGAGGGAATAGCTTTTGCCCGAAAGCTCCCTTAGAGCCTTACTTTGAGTTTGGGCGGTAATATAGGCAAGCCGTGATTTTTCCTCGCTTACATAATATTTCTCACCGAGGTGCTTTTGAATTTCCGCCTTGTTAAGTCCCTGTGCAATAAGCTCGTTTACCTTTTTCACGGGGCGTATTCCCGTAAGGCAGCCCCAGCTTGGAGTAAGTTCGGTAATTTCGGACAGGCAGGTAAAGACCATTCGGCAAAGCTCTAATTCCGCATCATAGCGCATATTTACGGGCAAGAGTTTTTTATCGGCATTTTTCCCGCCGACAGAAGCCTTTACAAAAAGGCACTCGCTCCTTACCGCCGCAAGGACATAATCCTCCCCGTCCTTTGGAGAAAAATCGCCGTCAAAAACAAAATCATGCTTTTCAAAGGGGAAAAAAAGCCTGATAACCGCTTCTATTTCATACTTGTAGCTGTTATTTTCAAAATAAACAGTCATAAAATCGAGCCCCGCTTTGGTGGATAGGAAATTGAGAATGGAGGTATAAAGTCATATCTCGTTACTCTCTCTTGAAATGCCGTCAATATCGTATCAAAAGTGTTTAATGGTTAATTCAATAGGGGGCATCGCCCCGTCGTTTACGACAACCTTTTTTAAACCTTCCATTGCCAAAAGCGGAGTAAAATCACTGATTGCCGTGTTGCAAATAAAAATTTCCTCAAGAGCATTCAACTCCTGTAATGTCGTGACTGTCAATGGTTCTACATTATAAACAGGCTTGAAATACGTGTAACTGTATGTTTGCGGCAAGCCTATGTTATTTGTCAGCTAAAGCTTGAAATACGTGTACCTGTTTGTTTTCGGCAAAATCTCCGATTTTGCGTGAAAACATTGCTGTTGCATTCGCAACAGCTCGTTTTCACAGTGCCGCACTATAGGTCGTTCAGCTTTCATTACTATTTCACAGCCACGTTTGTAACTTGTTTTTCGGAGTGCGGCACTTATACAAAAGCGTTAGTTTGTTTTCCTATGTTTATTTGTGCCTACGGCACAAGTGGGCTTTGCCCACACCCACCAAAGGCTACTCGCCTTTGGAAACTCGGCAGGACTGCAAGCCCTGCACCCGGCTTACTTACGCCGCCCTTTGCTGTGGGTGAAATGCGTTCTTTATTGCCCGCCTACCGCTCGATAACCTGCTGCCTGTCGGGGCCTACTCCAACCATGCTTACGGAACAGTCGCAAAGCTCTTCAAGACGTTTGATATATTTGCGGCATATTTCGGGAAGCTCGTCAAAGCTTCTGCATCCGCTTATATCATCGTCAAAGCCCTCAAATTCCTCGTAAACAGGCTCGCAGCCCTCCAGTCCCTCAAGTGTGGGTGGGAAATCTCTTATGAAATCCCCATCGGGAGTTCTGTATGCGGTGCAGACCTTGAGGGTCTTAAGTCCCGCAAGAGTGTCAAGCTTATTTATTACAAGTGAGGAAAGTCCGTTTACTCTTACCGCATGACGAACGATAACCGAATCGAACCAGCCCGTTCTTCTGGGTCTGCCTGTGATTGTGCCGAATTCGCCGCCCTTGTTGCGGATATAATCGCCTATTTCATCATTAAGCTCTGTGGGGAATGGTCCCTTACCAACTCTTGTGGTGTATGCCTTGGCAACTCCGTAAATGCCGTCAATTACCATAGGTCCTACGCCCGAACCTGTGCAGACACCCGCGGAAAGAGGGTGTGAGCTGGTAACATAGGGATATGTTCCGAAATCGATATCAAGCAGGGTAGCCTGTGCGCCCTCGAAAAGTATGTTCTTATTGGCTTTCTTTGCCTCATAGGTAAGCACGGAAACGTCTGCCATATACTGTGCAAGCTGCTGTCCGTAGCCGATATATTCCTCGATAACCTTATCCAAGTCAATCTCCTCGCCGCCGTAAACCTTGGTGATTATAGCATTTTTCAGCTTGCCCACGGAAAGAGCCTTTTCACGGAAAATCTCCGGGTGGGTGAGGTCGTAAAAGCGCAGACCGCTTCTCTCGTATTTGTCCATATAGGTGGGGCCTATTCCCCTATGGGTAGTGCCTATGTCCTTATTTCCCCTAAACTTTTCGGACAGTCCGTCAAGAGCGATATGCCAAGGCATAATAATATGCGCTCTTGGGTCAATCTTCAGATTTTTGAAGGAAATACCTCTCGCGGAAAGGCTCTCAATTTCTCCCAGTAAATCCTTTGGGTCAAGAACAACACCCGCTCCGATAAGGCAAAGGGTATCCTCATAAAGTATACCCGATGGGATAAGGTGAAGCTTATAGGTTTCACCGCCGCTGGCTACGGTATGACCCGCATTGTTTCCGCCCTGTGTGCGAACCACTACATCGGCGCGGGGTGCAAGGATATCGATAACCTTTCCCTTGCCCTCGTCACCCCACTGAGTTCCTATAACAATATTGGCTGACATTTATCATTCCTCATTTCTTAATATCGTCCGTCAGTAACAGTAATTGTCATCATAGGTGACCGCTCGTCACCGATTATAATTATACCAAAATCTCCGACCTATGTCAACACTTATTGAGGAATAAGTTGAAATAGAGAGGCAGCTGCTGTCACGGGAAAGGCTGATTTCATCCATTGCCATCAATTTCGGATCGCACAGGCTATAATTTCCGAGACCATGAATAACGCATTTGATTTTCTGAAAGGGAGAGAATAGCGGACAAGACTGTATATTAATATAAAAAATCTCGCAAACAACGTATTTACGCTATTTGCGAGCATTCGGACTTTATTCGTTTTCAGTGTTTTCAAGTCATTTTCAGCAATTTCAATCACCAAATCAACAGCTTGAGGAAGAGTTTCCTCCACCTCAAATTACGATTTATGGTTCTCGTTTTATTATATCGTATATTTGTGAACCTTTCTGCCTATACAGCCCATATAGCAAAAACATCCGACAAAAAGCCGGATGCAGTTTGCGTTTGGTATCTGTTATACTAAAATCTACGTCCCATTGCGGAATGTGACCGCGATTTTCCTTTTGCATATTGAATTATTGCGTTTTCTGTTGCCGTGTCTAATATGATACAACGTAACAATGCCTTTTTGTACTCCATAACAATGCACCCGAACCCGTGTGCAAAAATGCACACCCCTCGTGAACGTACCGTTAAAATTGCTCGGTTGTAAAGGTACACTTACCGACGTAATGTTCACATCTCCCTCTTATCGGGACACACAAGTTCACTCTACCCCACCAGCACAATATCCTCCGACATAGTCCCCTCTATCAGGAAGCTCTCGGGATACACTCCCTCGTCCGTTTCGGGGTCGTAATTCGCAGCGGGGATTTCGGCATATGCCTTTACCGCAAATGTGTACTCTTTTCCCTCTTTCAGCGTTGTGAAGCGGCATCCGCCGCCGCTTGTCGTTCCGAGCAGCCTATATTCCCCGTCATTCAGCTTTTGATATACCTCGTAGTAGGTCGCTCCCTCGATTTCTTCCCATCTGATTGTGGTGCCCTCGGAGGTCAGAGTGGGTTGGGCGTAGGTGGTGAGTGACGAAAGATTATCGCACTCATAAAATGCCGAACCGACAATTTCTACATCAAAGCTCGGTAATATGACCTCCTCCAATGAATCACAATAGGAAAATGCCTTGTGTTCAATAACTAAATGATTGTCACTTTCCGCAAAAACAACCATTGGGATGTTCTTGCAATTGTAAAATGCATAAGGTTCGATGCACTGCACACTATCTGAAATTACAACTCCCTTGCTTAATCTTAATGCACTTGAATCCCGATCCCAATTATAAAAATCATCCGCAAAAATATCAGAACCTGTATTGGCAAATGCTGAATGACAAATGGTTTCTGTCCCATCCGGAACAGTGTATATTTCTCTGTTGTTAAAACTTGGATACGCCATAAGTTGTTTCCCGTCCTTACTAAATATAACATTGTCAACACATTTCATGTACTCATTTTCAGGGTCTAAATCAAACTCCAATACACAAACACTGTCCCTAACCGCAACAACCTTCCAACCCAATATTGTATTGGGGATTAAAAAACAAGTTGCTCCTGACGGTCCACTAGTCAAATTTTCTTTTGCATAACAATATACCGTATTGTCTCCGTCTTCTGATTCTGTTTCTGTAGAACTTAAATAATAGCACCAGTCTTGTTCTATGTATCTGAATTTTTCAATGCTGTCAATTTCATATTTACTCTCGCTTGATTTATAAATTCCCGCATCCTTTAGCTTCTTAAGAATTCCTTCGTCACTGATATATTCAAAGTATATGGTGCTCAAGCCAGCTAAATATGACGTTGCCTGAATGTTTGTGTCAGTGGAATTGTCATCTAAAGGCATATATTGATCTGTTTCGGAATTGTATGTGTATATTGCCCCATCCGCGTTTTCCGTGCTGACGGGTTTCATGTAAATCCCGCTTGCACTCACGCCCATTGACGACACCATAACCACGGCAGTCAGCACCGAAGCCGCCGCTCTTTTTCTTTTCATCATTTATCCGACCTCCCGTATTTCTTTTCTCCCGTGATGCACAGGCATCACCACACAAATTTATAATAATTTAATTTTAACACACACTAACACAAAAGTCAACAATTTTGTGCCGCCGAAAGCTACTTGTATCCGCAATTCACGTTTCAAATTTCACTGCATTTCATCTGCTGTGAAAAACATGCTTTACAAGCTCGGAAAATTTCCCCCTTTCCTAGCCAATTTCTATTTTTTGTGATATAGTCATGTTAAGGTCGCCTGCTTTATTGTTTTTTGCCATTTGGGCTTTGAAGCACTCCTAGTACAATATCTCAATAGTAGCAATTTGTCAACATCTATTGATGATTTATATAGACTTTTGTTTAGGTTATACTATTTCTAAAGAGGTGATTTCGATAAATAAGCTTAATATAGAGGTATGCTCAAGAATAACCGAACTGCGTAAAATGCGTGGATACACCGTGAAAATCTGTCCGAGCTTGCCGATGTATCGGTGCAGTTTCTTGCTGATATAGAAAAAGGGCGCAAGTCGATGACAGTTGCAGCCCTTAAAAGAATAGCTGCCGCCTTGCTTGTAACGACGGATTATATCGTAAACGGCACAACAGCAGATGATAATAACGAAAGCATAATTTCAATCCTAGATACGCTTTCCGAGAAAAATACAAAGCAGACGGAGAAAATACTGCCTGCTTTGCACAAGCGGTTAATTCGGATTGAAATTAGCAGAATAGTGTAGTACAAAGCCACTTTCAAGATGTCAAATTCTTGTAAGCGGCTTCTTTTTCGTTATATCATCTTAAAATACCTGAGTGCCTCCACAATAGCCTTTTCTTTACATTGCGCCTGCCGCGATCCTCAGACTTTTGCTTATTATAATTCTCCCGTCCAATAACCCCATACCTCTGCTTAATCTGCACGATATAAAGAGCCGACAGCTTCAATTCCGGCTGCATTATTCTATCCTTGTCATCAACACCACACACTCCACATGCCCCGTCCCCGGGAACAAATCCACCGCTTGCACTTTTTCCGCATTATAGCCGTGATCCGCAAGATAGCGGCAGTCACGGGCGGCGGTTGCGGGATTGCATGATACCATCACTATACGGCTCGGCGACATGGTTATCATGCTGTCGAGGGTTAAGGTATCACAGCCCTTTCGCGGCGGGTCGGTAACTATAACATCCGGTTTTCTGCCACTCTCGCACAGAACCCTTGCCGCCTCACCTGCATCGGCGCATATAAAATCTATATTGGAAATGCCGTTTTGCGCCGCATTTTTCTTTGCGTTTTCCACTGCTGCGGGGATTATTTCCGCTCCTGTTATATGCGCCGCCTGCCCTGCCATGGAAAGTCCTATGGTTCCCGCTCCGCAGTACAGGTCAAGCACGTCCTCTTTCCCGGTAAGCGCCGCAAACTCTATTGCCCTGCCATAAAGCCGCTCCGCTTGGACAGTATTCACCTGATAAAATGACAAGGGAGAAAGGGTGATTTTATTGCCGCACATAATATCGGTTATTTCCCCGTTTCCCTTTAGCACTATGCACCTTTCGCCCATTATAACGTTGGTATTTTTGCCGTTGATATTCAGCACCACTGTTTTTATTTCGGGGTAATGGGCGGTAATAGCTTCCGCAAAGGGTCGGAAAAGCCCCTTTTCCGCTTTTGTCACCACAAGACAAAGCATAATTTCTCCGCTGTGATAGCCTTGACGCAGGTAAATATGGCGCACCAAACCCTTACCTGTTTTTTCGTCATAGGGCGGTATTTTATTCCGATTTATATACTCCATAGTCTCTGCGACTATTTTACCGAAAATATCGGGCTGCAAAAGACAGTCTTCACATGGAATAATCCTGTGACTGTGGCTTGCGTAAAATCCGTAAATCGCCCTCCCGTCCTTATCCGCGCAAACAGGGTACTGTGCTTTATTACGGTATCTGTCGGTGCTTTCACAGCCTAAAATCGGCAGAAAAATACCGTTATCCTCAAATTTTCCCAAACGGAGAAATGCGTTTTTCACCATATTCTCCTTGATTTCCAACTCCGACTTGTAGCTTATATGGCGAAACACGCAGCCACCACAGGATTTTCTTATGAGACAGCCCCTGTCCTCTCTATAGGGAGATGGTTCAATCAGCTTTTCCACAATGCCGTAGCACATGGATTTAAGCACCTTAACAATTCTGCATAATATAACGTCCCCCACAGCGGCGGCGGGAACAAACACAGCCATGCCGTTATCGGGAGAACCCTCGGCGAAAATATGCCCCACTCCGTTACCCTCGGAGGTCATATCGGTTATTTTCAGTGTAATAATATCATTTTTCTTCATTGCGACAGCCTCCTCTTCCCCCACAGTGCGAACACGATTACGCAAACCGCTATCCCCAGTGCCGCACCGCAGCTGTCTATCAAAACATCGGTAATCCGTCCGGCTCTGCCCTCCACAAAAAACTGGTGAAACTCGTCCGTTGCGGCATAAAATGCACACCAGCCGAGGGACGGCAATACCGTTCTCTTTTCCTTGAATATCCTGCGTGTGGGTATATACACCGCCGCGCCCAGAATAAAATACTCGATAAAGTGTGCGCTTTTGCGGATAATTACCGTGAGCTGTTCAAGTATCTCACCAAAAATAATATTCGTGAAAAAATCACTGACTGCCGTAGATTCATCAGATGTTTGGGAGGAAAACAAAAAAATAACAACCATCCATGCAGCAGCAGGAAGATATGCCAAATATAATTTTTTATTCATAGTAAATAATGCCTTTCGGTAGATTTATTTAATTATACAACGGGCAGACAGGGTTGTCAAGTATTGTGATACGTAAAATGCGTTGCCGAACACCAACGGTATTCGGTAACGCATTAAGGTTTCTATACTCAAAAAATCCCTTACTGTAATGCTTTAAGATTTGAGCCATCTGAAAAAATACACCGTTACTCCGCTTATCAGCATCACCGCACCCGCTATCATAAGATATCGCTGATAATCCGACTCCGTACCGGCTATGTCAAATATTCCCCTTAACAGGCTGCTGACGGTAAGAGCCGTTACGCCCGAGTGGTAAAGATTGCCCTCCAAACGGCTGAGGCGCGGAATTTTCGGGAAAATACTCATTAACAGCTCAGGTATAAATCCCAATACCAACGGAAAGGCAAAAAGCCATGTCATATATGGTGAACGAACTCCGTGGGAAAATTGGTCGTAAACCAAGAAAATTATAAGGCAGAAAAGGGCGGCACAGTCGTATATAATCATGTTTCTTAGGCTCTTATCATTCTCCGATATAGACAATGTCGCTCACACTCCTTTCCCTGATTTTTCCGCCGCTTGTGGGCTTATTCACAACCTCGCCCATAAACCACATTGTGGACGATCCGCCGCCGTCAAGATTATAAGCGGTTTCACAGCCCAATTCCTCCATAAGCTCCGCCAGCTCAAGCAGGGTAAGTCCCTCACTTTCCTCTGTCCGTCCGTCCGATACAACCATTACATAGTGAAGAGGCTCTATTTCGCCTATTGCCGTCCGCGGATTACTCTGCTTCGCCTGATCGACCTCGCTGTCGGCGTCAACGGAAATTTCACCGTTTATAATAAGTCCGGGGCCAAAGGAAAAAATCTGCACCGCACCTGCGTTAGCCAGCTCCTGTGCATTCCACTCCGATTCGGTTATTATTTCAAAGCTTCCGTCCTCATAAATAACCAAATCCTCGCTGTCGGTATCATTGCTTTGCGTATCACGGTAGAGGTATCCGTTTCTCATAATGAACCCTCTCCTCCTAAATCCGTAATAGTCGCCGTTTATAGCTAAAATTGCGTCATTTTCTGCGGCGATTGATGAAGTGGTATCGCTTACATTCCGTCCGAATGTACCCTCCGCAAGACCCGCTTTAAGATATGAGGCATCGGTCAGCACTATATCCGCCACATAAACCTGTGTGTTATTTCGGGTAAGGGTTTCAATTGTTATGGAAATATCATCGCTTATATAGCTGTTTTCGGTGATAATCGGTTCATCGGCGGCAGCAGCCGTATCCTCCTCGCCGTTTTCCGACGGGTAAACCGATTCACTTATTACCCCGACAGTGCTGCCGTCCGCTT
>Ga0192285_1002_pt1 | contig 20987 bp, 23 predicted proteins | sample Koala_Koa22_G3_FD_131252 | JGI IMG/M metagenome (GOLD analysis project Ga0192285, IMG submission 131252) | Enriched cells from koala feces incubated with labeled cellulose particles, San Francisco Zoo, California, United States - Koala_Koa2-2_G3 ...
GCTCAGGCTATCTGCCTTGAGGATATGTTCGGCTGCAGTATTGACAGCGGCGCTGTTTTTTACATAACCGCCCACAGACGTTCACAGGTAATATTCACCGATTCACTCAGGAAAATGGTTGCAGACGGTGTCGATGATATTCGTAGGATTGAGAGCAGCATGATTGTGCCGCAGGCAAGGTACTCTTCAAGGTGTATGAAATGTTCCATAGCAGAATTATGCAGTCCGCAAATTAAAGGCTCGGCGGCGGAATATATGGAGCGGCTTATTGACGAATGCTGCGAAAAATGATATAATCTGAAAGGAATATGACAGATGAAAAAGCTGTTAAAAACTTTGTATATAACAACGCCCGGCTCATATCTCCACTGCGAAAACGACACCGTTGCGGTTATTGTCAACAGCGAGGAAAAAGCGAGAATTCGAGTCAATCGTTTGCATAGGCAATACCACGGTATCAACGCCGTTGATCGGGTATTGCGGAGGTCATGGTATATCCTTGTCCTTTCATTCCGACAGCGGCAGATTTTACGGCAGAATATACGGACCCGTCAGCGGAAATGTGCTGCTCAGAAATCGGCAGTATAAAATCCTTGACGATAATGATAAATCAGTAAGGCTTGTGCGTAATATTCTTTACGGAAAGATACGCAATTCAAGGACTGTGTTGATGAAATCTGCAAACGATATTTCCGATGACAGAAAAAAGGCAAATCTGAAAACAGCGTCAGACAGTCTTGCGGAAATTGCATCGGAGCTGGCGGGAATTGATAATATCGACAGCTTGAGAGGAGCGGAGGGAGCGGCGGCACAGGGCTATTTTCGGGTATTTGACGATATGATAAAGAGCAATGACCCCGAAATGGAGTTTGACCGCCGTTCAAAGCACCCGCCGCTGAATAATGCCAATGCACTTATGTCGTTTATGTATATGCTGCTGAAAAATGATGTACAGTCGGCACTTGAATCGGTGGGGCTTGATCCCGCCTGTGGCTTTTTGCATACGCTGCGTCCGGGCAGACCATCGCTGGCACTGGATATGATGGAGGAGCTGCGGGCGCCGTTATGTGACAGAATGACACTGTCGCTTGTGAATCTAAGGCAGATTACAGCCGATGATTTTGAGCATGACGGAGAGCGTATAAAGCTAAGCGATAAGGCAAGAAGACTTGTGATAAAAAGTTGGCAGGATCGCAAGGAAGAAATCGTTACACATACATTTTTGGGTGAAAAAATAAAAATAGGGCTTATACCTTATGCGCAGGCAATGCTTTTGGCAAGGGTAATAAGAGGGGATCTCGATGAATATCCGCCCTTTATATGGAGGTGAGAGATGAATATATTGCTGACGTATGATGTGAATACATCAGCCTCAGATGGAGCAAAGCGGCTGCGAAAGGTAGCAAAGCAATGTGAAAAATACGGATTAAGGGTGCAAGACTCCGTATTTGAGCTTGATGTGGATATGGCACAGCTTACCGTATTGACAAATGAGCTTGAGAAAATAATTGATGAGAAGAAGGACAGTATCAGGATATATCACCTTGGAAAAAATCTTAAGGAGCATATAACCGTAATCGGACGTAAGCAATTGATAGAAAATACAGAGGCATTTATCCTGTAAGGAACGAGCAAGGAAGTCCAATAGCACAAAAAACACCGACAGGTTCGTGCAGCAGAATAAGGATAATTCGTGATAGTACGGTTAATTTTCTGTGACGCAAGCATTCCCGTAAGGTAGCTTATAGTAAAAATGACAGTATAGCGGACAAAAAGCGGCATGAACATCCAACAATATGCCGTTGCCCCCTACGCGGGGGCATGAATTGAAACTGAATATGAACGTAGAGTGAAAGCAAAACATCAAGTTGCCCCCTACGCGGGGGCATGAATTGAAACATGTGATGGTTGAAAAAATAAAACAGCTTGTTAAGGTTGCCCCCTACGCGGGGGCATGAATTGAAACTTTGATATATGACACAGGTATTAGGTGTGTCACCGGTTGCCCCCTACGCGGGGGCATGAATTGAAACAGATGATTATGCGGCGGCTAATTATACAATCCGCTCTGTTGCTCCCACTTGCGGGGCAATAAAACCGGGGAAATACCTACGGGTAGCTTTTACAACTCTTTCGGTAACGTATTTTCCGGGGTCGGAAAGGTGCGGCTTTGCCATTAAACCCGGTGGCATTGCTCCGACACAATGTTGTAACGGTAAAACCCTATTCAATAGATATTACATAATTTCTACCACGAAAAGGCATATTCCCTGACCGTTAAAGTCGCCTTTTGGGTACAAAAGACTTATGTTACGTCAATTTAGAGGCTTTCTTGTTTTGCGGTTGTCAGGCTCGAAAAATAATATAACTCACCGATGATGTCCCCAGCATCTTCAGTCAGGGGAGCATATGGTCTTTCAGTGATGTATTGTATCCCCCACATTTTCTCCCGAATTATTATCCTCCTCGCCCCAGCCGTAGACCACATAGTCGCTGATTAAGGCGATTAGCTCGGCATTTGTGGGCTTTTCGGTCAGACGGTAATTTCCCAGCTCAAAGGGTTTGTGTTCGGGATTATTCTTTATAAAGTCCTGCTTTTCCCATGCAAGCTCAATGGCATTTCTTATGGCACGTTCCGCCTTTGTAGGCGAGGTGCAGCTCATTTTTGCAATTTTAGGGTAAAGCTCTTTCGTAATCCCGTCCGGCATATTTTTATCCTCAAGCACAATCAAAACCGCATCTCTTAAATATCTGTAGCCCTTTGAATGTATCGGAACTCCAAATCCCCTGACCAGCGAGGTCGCAAGGCGTTCATTTTGCGTAATCCGTTCGGATTTTGATTTACTGTGACTATCGCTTACGGGAAAATCGCAGCTGTCAAGGATCATTCTGAAATCATCCGCAAAAAGCGGCTTCCTCAAAAAGAATACATTTTTATTGTACACAAAGTCCGCAAGCTTTTCCCTGCAGCTTGAGGGGTAGTATGTAAGGAAAACTATTACCGGCGCTGCGGGCATTTTCGGCCAGACGGCGGCAAGCTCCTGCAAGGTCGGAGTTACGGAAAATACGTCGCCGTCCGCGACTATTATTTTCGGAGAGCCCTTGTTTATTTCGCAAAAAATATCCAACGCTTTTTCGGTAAAATAATATGTATTGCATCCGAACCGCGACAGCAGCTGGGCAGTTTTCAGATACTCCTTTTCCTGAAAATCAAAGATAAAAATATCGGCGCGCTGTTCCATGACAAAAACCTCATTATGTTATAAAAAAATTCCGACTTAAAAAGCCGGAATATATTTTATCACTTCCGATTGTCCTTTGTCAAACAGGAAAAATCATTTCGGGAAATTGTATAGAAATAAATTATATTTTTTTGAGAAATATTTATTCCGATTTTTAGCTCATAAATCGGTTAAACACTCGAATTATGTCTAAAATCGTTAAAATATCCTACGCATTTTGTTATTTTATATTTATATATTATTATAAGAATTTTGTCGAAAAAGTGGGGTTGATTTTGTTGGGGAGGGGGAGATTGACTTAAGTCAACCCCGCACAAATTATAGACAAGCGGTAAGAAAAGTGGTATAATATAAATATGGATAAACAACTTACATTTTTTGCTGATAAGCGATGAACTTGCGAAAGCAAAATGAGTAAACCCATATTTAGCTATGTGGAAATCTCCGATAGCTTGATTAGTTGTGCCTTAGCTGAAAAAATAGGGGCTGTGACACTTTTTCGAGGATGTATTTTGCGACAAGATTTTTCTTTGATTTATTTAGGCGCAGTGTTGCCTAAAGTTGTCACCATCCATGCGGAGAGTGAGGATTGAAACATTGGTACGGACGCTGTGCCTATTGCAATAAATCGTAGCCACCTGCGCAGTGGCAAGAATTACATGACTGTTAATTGCAAAAGCTGATGGTTGGTGGATTGTAATGGCTTAATACGTGCCTTGACTGCCTTGACGGGTATTTTATGCTATTACGGGTGCTTTTTGCTGTGGCGACAGGGAACGAAATTCGTCCCAAAGTCAGGTATAATATACCCTTAACGCCAAATAGGCTGTGACATTTGAACCGTGTCACAGCCTATTGTTATTAGGCAATACCGATAAGATAATTATACAATCATGCTTTCTCGTACAACGGCTTCCATGCCGCAAATCCTGCAAGCGCTTCCTCGGTACGGTTGTAATAACGAATGCCTTTATTCAGCTTCGCAATTTCTGCCATATCATCCTCCGACAGCTTGAAATCCAAAATATTAAGGTTATCACGAATATGCTCCTCATTTTTACTGCCGGGAATTACTGCAAAGCCCATCTGCGTATGCCAGCGGAGAATTATCTGTGCCGAGGTTTTGCCGTATTTCTTTCCAAGGTCTTTAAATATCGGCTCGTCAATCAGCGATTTATCCCCATGTCCCAATGGATACCATGACATAAGCTTGATTCCGTATTTATCAAGAACCTTACGCAGTTCACCCTGTGTAAAATACGGATGTGCTTCCGCTTGGATAAATTGCGGAACAATCTCCCATTTTGTTTCAAGCTCTTCAATGTATTTCCCTTCAAAATTGGATATGCCTATTGACTTAGCTTTGCCCTCATGATAGGCTTTTTCAAGCTGTCTGTAGCCTGCAAGCCAATTTCCGGCAGGCTGATGTATATACAGCAGGTCAACATAATCCACACCAAGCCGCGCTAAGGTTTCGTCAACGGCATTTTCGTTTTCATATTCGGCAGCCCAAAGCTTTGTGGAAAGAAAAATTTTATCCCGCGGAACACCGCTTGATTTTATCCCCCGTCCGACCGCTCTCTCATTGACATAGGCATTTGCGGTATCAACACACTCATAACCCATTTTTAGTGCCGCTCTTACGCTGTTTTCCGCATCGGCGGGCGCAAGCATAAAGGTTCCGATACCGATTATCGGACATTTTTCGCCGTTGTTCAGTGTTATATATTCCATAAAAATATCCTCCTTTGTTTCATCGCATATACGGCTTTAAAGCCGGTTTAATTATCGTGTCACAGAGTATATCCGTTTGTTCGGAGCCTTTTACCTCACCGTCCGTCATGCACCATGCTATCATCAATCCGTAAAGCTGGGCGTTGAAAAAGAGCGCAAGGTCATCAATCGGCAGGTCATCGGTCAGCTCCCTGCGCTTTATCCCCTCTGCTAAGACAGATTGCATGGCACGATAATCATATTTGTATTTGGTAGTTTTCTCTCCGTTTATAAGTATATTTGTGGGAGATAGGTTGTTTCTTGTCCACTGCCTGCATATTTCAATTCCCGTTTTCTCTATGCCCTTTAAAAAATCATTGCAATATCGGCGCAGTCGTTCAATAATATCCTTTTCAGTCATTTCGTTGACGATTTTAGCCAATTGAAAGAAGTCTGTTCGGCTTAATTCCTCCACTACATCCTCCTTGCGCTTAAAATAGGTGTAAAAAGAGCCTGTGGAAACGCCTGCTTCCTTTGCAATGTCTTCTATGGAAATATTTTCAAAGCCCTTTGCGGAAATCAGAATATTTGCAGCTTTCACAATTTTTTGCTTTGTTTCCATAGCGCGAATTTGTCGGTTCGTTAGTCTTTCCTCCAAATCATCACCTCGTTTCGTTGGTATGCTTATATTATAGTACAAAGTTGAATTAAATTCAGCGAATGTAATTTAACTATTTGTAAATTATTTGTGACTGCGTCCGACATTGCCGTTATAGTTGGCGCGGCAGGAATGCTGTCCTTTTTCCCGTATTGCTATCGCTTATGGGTAAAAGGTTCAAAAAATATTCTCGTATTAGCCATTGTTTTTACGCTTGCAGTGCTGTATAATATGAGTTAGCCATATCTAACTCGTGCGCGCAGGAATTTGTAAAGCTGCGTATCATTTGTACTGATTGAAAAATAGTATTATTTTGAAAATATATTATGGAGGAAGCAGGATGAATGCAGGAATTTATATTTTAGAATGTATTATTATGTGTATTGTATTCGGAACCGTTGTTATGAGTATTATAATAAAAAATCCGGTTTCGATGATTTCCGATTATCCGCCTGAAATACAAGACAGATACTATCAAACCCAGGGAAAAGCGTTTGAGAAAGAAAAAATGACAGTCGGCGCAATGATTAGAAAAATTATTGCTTTAATAATATTTGCTGCTGTATTTGCGTGGATGGTGCACATTGCCGGCGGAGATACCTTTTTAAAAGCGCTTTTCATGACGTATGGATACATATTTGTTATATTTGCGTTTGATACATTCTTTTTGGACTGGGTTTTGTTTGCAAATATTAAAAAATTAAGGCTGCCCGGTACAGAGGATATGGATAAGGAATATCATCAAAAATGGTTCCATGTTAAAGCCTGCTTTCCTATGACTCCTGTTTTTTTAATTGGCGGATTGGCTATTGCCGGTATTGTGTTGTTAATTTGGTAAAAAGGATAATTGATCATGAGATTGTGACATATGGGGTTAATTTATTATTTGTCTTGGATTGATGTGTTGGTATTTATAGAAGCGGAGGAAAAATATGGCATTTGCAGAAGAAACACAAAGGTTTAGCGAGACGCACCCCTTTGCAGAAGAAAAAATAGATGGGATTAGCACCCGCTATCTTCTGTGCGGTAAAGCTGATGCTATGTATACGCTGGTGTATCTTGTAGGCGGCACGGGAATTTCAGATGTTTGGTTCAACCATATTATCCAAATGGAAGAGGATTATCGGTTTCTTACCTTTGATTATCCTATGGAAATTAACGATTTGGAACAGCTTGCCGACCATATCATGAAGCTTATAAAAAAGTTGAATATCAAGAACCCCGTGTTAATCGGCGCTTCATTGGGCGGGTTTACGGCTCAGCTTATTGCAAGGCGGTATTCGGATATGGTGTCCGCTGTGGCTTTATATTCTACGTGCAGCCTGTCACAGGCGAGCATTGCGGATTTGAAAAAGCAGTATAAATCATACGATGTGATTATGGGGCTTATGAAAATTGTTCCTTATTCATGGATAAAGAAAATGCTGTTTGCGGTGTCAAAAAAGCAGGTCGGCATGGAAAATGAGAACCCCATTAACAGAACCTATATGGAGGATTTCTTCGCTTGGATTTATGGGCAATACACTAAGGAATTTGACCTGCATATGACAGGCTTGATCATGGATGTGGCAGACATAAAGCCTTTTGAGCTTACGGATTATAAAAGGTTTGATGATAAAACGCTCCTGGTGCTTCCAAAGGCAGACAAGGCTTTTTCGGAGGCTGCGCAGGCGGATTTGCTCCTTTCTATGCCGAAAGCAAAGGCTGTTAAGGTAGACGGCGGCCATACCGCTACACTCTATAAGGTTGATGAATATGTGCGGGAAACAAGAGAGTTTCTTGAGAATGATCTGCGGCGTTGAACGGATCAGTCATATGAAACAGAAACATTATCCTGAAATGCGAAAGATATTGGGGAATCAAGGCTCATGAGTGCGTATTGCATGGGTGGATATTTCATTTAATTATATCATGATTTTTCGCTATTTTAAATATTATAGTAAATTTTCAAAGTAAGCTCCGCCACTTTCCCACTGTGGAGCTTACTTTTGGAATTTACGCTTACTTCAGCTATCCCCTCAAAATTTTTCATCAGCCCTTGACAACGCCGCCGTTTTAATGTATAATAGTAAATTAGATAATGTTTGGATTCGGCCGAGGGCCGCGTTTTTTATTTGAATTTAAGGAGTGCTTTGTAATTATGGCTAACAATACCTTTAAGATGACCGAAAGCGGCTATCAGAATTTGGAAGAAAAGCTTCAATATCTGAAAAACGATCGCCGTAAGGAGATAAAAGCAAAACTTCAGGAAGCGCGTTCACAGGGCGACCTTTCCGAGAATGCCGAATACGATTCCGCTAAAGAAGAACAGGCTATACTTGAGCAGGAAATAAACGAAATAGAATACCGCCTTGCCAATGCGGAGATAATCAGCTATGACGAAACACAAAGCGATAAAATTGCATTGGGTTCAACCGTCAGACTTAAGGATTTGGAGCTTGAAGAGGAGTTTACCGTGAAAATCGTCAGCTCCACAGAGGCTGATGCAGATCGTGACCTTATTTCCGAAGAAACACCTGTTGCGCAGGCTGCTATGGGCAGGAAAAAGGGCGATATTATTGAGGTTAACGCACCCTTGGGCATGATTAAAATGGAAATTTTGAATACCGAATAAATATAGATGGGATTGAAGTTAAATGGCTAATGAAAATGAAGCTGCATCCGCTGTGGACACTGCCGCACAGGATGCGGAAAATATAAATATCCTCAAGAGGGTTCGCCTTGAAAAGCTCAGCGCTTTAAAGGCGGCAGGGAAAAATCCTTACGAGGTCACTAAGTACGATTTTACTCACCTTAGCACTGAAATTAAGGACAATTACAGCGAGCTTGAAAGCAAAAATGTCCGCGTAGCGGGACGTATTGTTTCTTGGAGAAATATGGGCAAGGCTAACTTCATTGTTCTTCAGGACAGACTTGGGAAAATTCAGTGCTATGTACGTATGAACGATATCGGCGAGGCTGAGTTTGCGGAGTTCAAGACATGGGATATAGGCGATATTATCGGCGTTGAGGGATTCGTATTTACCACGAGAATGGGTGAAATTACGGTTCATGCCGAAAAGGTGAAGCTGCTTTCAAAGTCCCTGTTTCCTCTTCCCGAAAAGTGGCATGGCTTAAAGGATCAGGATATGCGTTATCGTCAGCGTTATGTTGACCTTATCTGCAACCCTGAGGTTAAGGATACCTTTGTAAAGAGAAGCCGTATCATTTCCGAGGTGCGCAATTTTCTTGACTCAAGAGGCTATCTTGAGGTGGACACTCCCGTACTCCACACCCTTGAAATAGGTGCGGCGGCAAGACCCTTTAAGACACATCACAATGCACTGGATATAGATATGTACCTGAGAATAGAAACGGAGCTTTATCTGAAAAGGCTTATTGTAGGCGGCTTTGACAGGGTCTACGAGGTTGGACGTATTTTCCGCAACGAGGGAATGGATTCCTCCCACAACCCCGAATTTACCACCGTTGAGATGTACCAAGCCTACACCGACTACTTCGGAATGATGGAGCTTATCGAGGAGATGTACAGGGAAATTACCCTGAAAATATGCGGTAAGGGTATTATCAATTATCAGGGAACGGAAATAGATATGCAGTCCCCTTGGGAAAGACTTACAATGATTGAAGCTGTAAGGAAGTATGCGGGAGTAGATTACGACAGCTGGAGCGATGATGCCGCAGCAAGAGAATGTGCAAAGGAAAAGGGCGTTGAAGTGGAAGAGGGCAGCAATGCCACAAAGGGTCATGTGCTTATTGCGTTCTTTGAAGCGTTTGTTGAGGACAAGCTTATTCAGCCAACCATTATCTATGATTATCCCGTGGAAAACTCACCTCTTGCAAAGAGAAAGGCGGATAATCCCGCATTTACAGAGAGATTTGAGTATTTCATATACGCAAGGGAAATGGGTAACGCTTTCTCCGAGCTTAACGATCCGATAGACCAAAAGGAGCGTTTCGTAAAGCAGGTTGAAGCTAAGCGTGCAACGGGTGCATCGGCTGAAGTGGATGAGGACTTTGTGACGGCGCTTGAATACGGTCTGCCGCCTACAGGTGGTTTGGGTTTTGGACTTGACAGACTGGTTATGCTTTTAACCGACAGTCCTTCCATAAGGGATGTTCTTTTGTTCCCGACAATGAAGCCGTAAAATTATCATAAATCAGAGGGGAATGAACGGATTTGCAAATATCCGTCCGTTCCCTCTTTTTCTGCGAGGTGTACTTATGTCTGATAAAAAGAAAGAAAAGGGCTTTTTGGAAACTGTAAGGGAGATCGATGAGGCTGAAAGAAAGGCGGAGCTTGAAGAGGAGACACGCCGTGAGGAGGAGCGTCTGAGGAAAGAGGAGGAAGCCAGAAAAGCCTATGAAGAAAGACTGAAGCGTGAAAGGCTGGAGCTGTTAAAGAGAAAGCAGGGGCTTATAGAGGAACCTGTGGAAACGGAAAAAGTGCCTGAAAAGCATTATACCGTATGGGAGAGAATATCGAATTTTGTCTATCACAATAATATTTATCTTATATTCGGTGTGGCTACGGCTTTGCTTGTGGGATTTCTTATATATGACACGGCTACAACGGAACGGCCGGATATATCCATGTTCTTTATTGCAACAGACTACAATATGGAGCTTGTATCGGGGAATATAACCGAGGAATGGGCGGAGTATTGTCCGGATGTAAACGGTGACGGTAAGCAGATAGCGCGGCTGTACTATGTACCGGCTAATTACGAATCAAACGACACCACATCCATGAGCTACGCCCAAAGTGACAGGACGAAGATATTCGGTGAATTTCAGTCCGGCACTACTATAATATTTATCGGTACGAAACAGGATTTTGCCGATTTGGGCGTATATGACACCGGGACTATGTACGATGCGAGGGAGCTTTTCCCCGACGACGAGTATGCGGAGGAAATAGGATACAGACTGGCGGGAACGGACTTTGCGGAGCTTTTGGGGTATACGGATATGGAGGACGAGGATCTGTATGTAGCTTTCCGTAAGCCGCAAAAGACCATAGGCGACAGTGAAGAAACCATGCAGGAAAATTTTGATATAGCAGTGGAATTTTGGAGAGAGTTTCTTGCGGATCACCGTATAGACGGGTTGGAGCTTCCGGAAACCGCCGAGCCGGATATAGCGGAAGCGGAGTATGAATATTAATCTGTTTTTCACACAAAAAGGGCAGCCGTTTTGATGCGGCTGCCCTTTCATAGGCAATATCAGTTTATCGGTAGATCCGTGTTCTTGAACTTTACATATCCGCTTTCGCGCTTGCCGTTTACCGCTATTTCGATTATCATAAGTATCGCTTCCGCAATGGCAACCGCACAGCCTATCACTAATAAAATGTTCCTTGCAATTCTCAGACCGCTTGTTTTTTCTTTCATAATATTTACCTCCTATTGTACTATTTGTCCTCTAAGGACTTGAGTGCTTTTATTTCATCCCGCTCAATGCAGATTTTTCCGTCCTTTATTATTTTTACGTCCGCCTTGTCGAAGATAACCGATGGGTCATCGCTCTTTTCGGGCTTTACCTTAAGCTTTCCCGTAAGCAGATTTACTTCCTCCACATAGCCCTTGAAATCGGGAGTTTTTACATATGCCCCTACCTTCGGAGTTACCTTTAAAAGCTCCTCGTAGACCTCCTGCTCGTATTTCAGACAGCACATAAGTCTGCCGCAGGTTCCCAAAACTTTGGTGGGATTTAAGGATAAGCCCTGCTCTTTAGCCATTTTAATGGAAACAGGCTGAAAATCGGGTAAAAATGCTTTACAACAAAAGGGACGTCCGCATATTCCCAAGCCGCCCAGCATTTTGGCCTCGTCACGCACGCCGATCTGCCTTAGCTCTATCCTTGTTCTGAATACTGCCGCCAAATCCTTTACAAGCTCGCGGAAATCCACTCGGCTGTCAGCGGTAAAGTAAAACAGCAGCTTATTGCCGTCAAAGGTACATTCAACCTCCACAAGCTTCATATCAAGCCCATGATTGGCTATTTTCTGCTGACACACCTTCATAGCGTGTTCTTCCTTGACCTTTATCTGCTCTAAAATCCGCTTGTCCTTTTCGTTTACAGGGCGGATAATCGGTTTAAGGGGCGCTACTATCCGTCTGTCGTTAACGGCGTGTCTGCCCATGACAACCTCACCACATTCAACGCCCTTTGCGGTTTCAACTATAACCTGAGATCCGACCTCCGGATTTTCGTTTCCGGGGTCAAAATAATAGGTTCTGCTATTATTTCTGAATCTCACTCCTATTATATCAACCATACAGTAGTCCTTTCCAAAGCCCAATCAGCTGCAGCATATTCCTGCAAGCATTGCCGCAGCAACAGCGGCATTCACATTCATGGTACACATTTCCGATACGCGGCAAAGCTCCTCATATATAGCGGTAAGCCTTTCCGCCGAAAGGGAATTTGTAAGCGCATTTGCCGCCTTTTCGGAGCAGCCCAGCAAATCAGTATCACCCTTAACCTGCATTGCCAACCCGTCGCGCACTATTTTTATTATCATTCCCAAAAGCTGTCTTAGGTTTTCCCTGTCAGAGGAAAATTCCGTCAGTACAGCAAGCATATCATATTCATTTCGTCCCGCTATGTCCAGTGCGGCTCTTTCGGTGGAGCGAGCCATGTGGGTCAGCTCCTCGTCCCCGTCAAGGTAGCCTATACAGCCGCCTATATTGCCCCCAAAGGCATTAACAGCCTGTTTTATCTGCTCGTCGGAGTATTTACCCAAATCGGCAAGACATTCACGGCAGGATTCCCTGTCCGCTTCGGGTATTTCGATGCACATTGCCCTTGAAATAAGAGTTGGCAAAAAGATGCCCTTGTTCCTTGCGGTGAAGATAAAGTACACACTTGGGGGCGGTTCCTCCGTCACCTTTAAAAGTGCATCCTGTGAAGCGTCCTTCCAGCCCTCGCAGTCGGGGAGAATATAAACCTTTCTGTCGCAGTCATTGGGGGAAATAATCGCATCTGCCACGACCTTTTCACGGATAAGGTCAACGGTATATATCTTTGAGCGCTTATCCTTTTCCGGAATAATCACATCTGGATGCTGTCCCGACAATATACGGTGGCACTGGCGGCATTCACCGCAGGCGTTTCCGTTATCACAGAGCAGACTCATGGCAATATAGAGCGCCGAGGTCTTTTTGCCGAAGCCTTTATCTCCGGTGAGAATATATGTGTGGGCAAATCGACCTGTGCGCTGCATGGCAGTCATTGTCCGTACAACCGCATCTTTTGAATAAAGCTTTATATACAATCACCCTCATCACATCAAATACGGTAAATTCCGCAGCCGTTTTTATATATCCAAGGTTAAACGGATTCTATTTCCGTCTTCGGATATACGCATCTCCTGTTTAAGCTGCGTTTCCATTTCTTCACGAATTGCGTTCTCTTTTCTCTTTTCGAGCATTTTATGCGGCAGAAAAATAATGATTGTCAGGACAACCAACAGGGGCAAGGGATAATCCCATATTTTTTCATCAAGCACTGTTTGGCTTATTATAAATAATCCCCATATCAGCATATCAATCGCTATCGTAATTATTTTTAACGCTTTCATCTTTCAAACCACCTTCTCTGTACATCATTGGTATATCACAATTTTGCTGTTTGTCAACGCTTTATTTTATATCATATGTCAATATCTTCTGCATCCGATTTGACATCAGTCTGCCGTGCTGTCGCTATAATAATAGGTATAATAGGCATTTAAGTAATTTGCTATATACTCTGAATTATAAGTGGATAAATTAGGCTTGTAATAATACATTTCATTGCCGACAGTTGCGGATTTATCCGTATTTACACTGTAAGTAAAGCCATCCTCCGTACAATAATAATATAAGTCACTGTCCGCATCATAACGGACATACACATCGGAAACAGAATCACTATCATTGTTAATGTTAATTAACGTTCCGTATGGTTCGTCTTCATTATAGCTTATGCTGTCACCGACATTCCACGCAACGGAAACGGAAATGGGATAATAAAGCGTTGCCGAAACCCATTTCTTAGAAACCAGATTGCGAACCAAACCAAAATCAATCGCCAAATATGAGGAACCATCTATATCAACAATCCCAATGACAGTTGCAGATGCTGTGGAAACAACACCGTAGGTATAGTTCCAACCATCAACAGAACTGCTTTTACAAGTGACAGTGTTGCCATCACCATCGGTGTATTTATAGGAAACATAGTACGGAGCGGCATAAGAGTAATTCTTAGAAACAATAATGGCATTTTGATTAGTTAGCCTTACAAAACCACCATCAATATAGGCATATGGATAGTATGAATAATAGCTAAAGGCAGAAGATGTTAATTTTATGCCTGTGTAATGAGTAATATATGAATAGGACGAATACCCAAGTAATTCGGCTTTATCAGAATCTGAAACAGAATAAGCAACTGAACCATATGAACAGAATTCTAAAGTACAGTCACCGATTGAAATAGAATCAAATGTCGCGCCGCGAAGATTGCTAAGTTCTCCACCGCCAATGTAATATTGCTCATAATCCATAAAACTTTCTGTTGAATCAATAGGATCACCTAAGAGAGCATCATAATAACTCCTTTTATAATTGTCTAAATAGTCATCTGCAAGACTGTCGTATTTTTCCAATAGGGAGAATAAATCTAAAACACATTTGTCAATGGTAATAACATTATAATAAATTCCCACAGCATATATTGAGTAGAAAGCTCCAAAATAGGCACTGGTTTCAATCGCTCCGACAAGTAGAGTATATTCCTGTGCATCTTGGCAAAGTTCGGCTTTCTTCAAGTCAGACAAAGCATTATAGGATGCTAAACTGTATCTGTAGGACGTGCCATCCGTTGCGGTATATGTAAATTCAACCATAATATCATCGGCAGTATAGATTTCTTCCATACCAAGCGTTTCATATTGTGAAAGCGCATCCGTAAACGAAATAGTGTTGGCATAAATAGGAGTAAAAAGAACTAAATAAGCAAAAATCAAAGCCAAAGCACTCGAACAAAAGCGATTAAAAATTCTTATACGCATATTTTGTTTCTCCTATATATCCAAGGTCTTATATTCCACATTCTCGTATTCGGGTATGTGTTCCGGCTGTTTAAGCTGTAAGCTTATCCTTTCACGCATATGCTTTTCTTTTTTCCTGTCTCCGTATATCTTATAGGATATTACATTGATGAAAGCCAAAATAACCAGTGCCGCTGTTGTGTAAGGGCTTGTTTTCAAATCGGGAGCAATCTGCCTTACTATCAGCAAAAGCCATATTGGTATAACAGTTGAAAGCCATATTATTTTCGCCTTATTCATTGATTAACCGCCTTTCATATGTGTTGTACGGGATTTTGATTTGTTTCATCACAGGCTAAAGTAGTTTGCGCTGATATTCGATTTCCTGCTCTCAATACCTATTTTACCACATTCACATTATAAATGCTATAGCTTTTTAAAATATTTATGCATTCTGCCGAAAAAAATTCTCCGCCCACCACAGCGGCTATTCCGGGAGGACAGCAGGAAACAGCCTTTGCGCATATTCTTCCCACACATTTCTCCGTGGGAATGGTTTCCGAGGGCGCAAACGCCGCTTGGCGAATAGTCATTGCCCTTTCAAGAGGGGTAAATTCCGTTTTCGGGGTAATAGCTTTTCTGCGGGGCAGCCATTGGTCGGCGGCAATAAGCGCTTTTTTCCGTGCGGCTTATATCCTCCGCGGAGGACAGTGATGAAAACATCAATACCGTATGGGTGCTGTCTGCGTATTCGCACTCTATTCCCTCATTTCTCAGCTGATGAGCTAGGGCAATTCCCGTTCGTCCCGAATCCGCCGCAAAAATCGTCAGCTTTGCAGGCTCGGTATTCTCTATACTCCAGACTTTGGAGAGCCGCTTTTTTGTTTCATCGAGGGCGCTTATTACAGCGGAAATATCTCCCTTGATTTTTTCGCTTATGTACCTGTTGCAAAGGTCAAGGGACTGTAATATAAGATATGACGGACTGGTTGAACCGAAAAGCGACATGGTTTCCTTTACATTATCGGCATATTCAGCCTTGGCGAAATGGAGGTATGCGCCCCCTGTCAATACGGGCAATGTCTTATGTGCGCTGTCGCAGCATATATCCGCACCGCAGGCTATGGGGTGGGGATAATTCCTATCCTGTGCAAAGGCAAGGTAAGCGCCGTGGGCGTTGTCCGTAAGCAGCCGCAGATTATTCCTGTGACAAACCTCCGCTATTTCGGGAATATTCTGTGCTTTTCCCAGGTAATCGGGGGAGGTGATATAGACGCAGGAAACATTTTTCCTCCGAGCCTTTGCGCGGCTCACGGTCAATTCAACCATTTCACCGGTGATATTTCCCGACACAAGACTTCCGCTTTCATAAACGGGATATATCCACTCAACGTCCAAGTCAAGGAAAATGCACGCTGATAAAAATGCTCTGTGGCAGTTTCTTGCTGCCACAACCGTTGAGCGGGGCGGTGCGGAAAGTGCCAGCATTGTTTGTATGCAAAGGGTAGAGCCGCCTGCTGAATAGACGGTTTTTTTCGTGCCGAAAAGTCGTGCGGCATTCTCCTCGCTTTTTGCGATAATTCCGCTTGCCTCGAAAAGGCTGTCCGCACCGTGAATTTCCGTTATGTCATATGGATTGAGAGCCGCAAAGACACTGTTGTCCGCGGCTCTTCCCTTATGTCCCGGCATATGTGCGCGGATTGTATCCGACTGCGCATAGGCTTTAACAAAATCATAAATCGGTGTATCCATAAATTCTACAGCTCCGAATAGGATGAACGCTTTTTCGCCGTGATAACCCAGCCGAAAATACAGCCGCATATCCCGCCTATAATATGGCTTATCTGGGATATATTATCATCGGCAAAAACTCCGTCTATTATTTCCCCGCCCAGATAAAGCAGTGCAACCAGTATAAGTGTGAGGGGGATTTTTCCTTGGGTGTGGTTGGCAAAGGAGCTGAGCAGTATCAGCATAAACGCAATGCCGCTGGCACCCAGCAGTGCCGTATCGGGAAAGAATATCACATTGAAAAGTCCCGTCACAAGGGCGGTAAAAAGGGTCATAAGCAGCAGGAATTTACTTCCGTATTTCTCCTCAAGCATAGGTCCCACAAGGAGAATAATCATAAAGTTTCCCACATAATGACTAAGGCTTGCATGACCGATAACATGGGTGAAAAGCCTTACATAAAAAAGAGGGCTTGCAAGAGAGCTGCGGTAAACGGAAAAGAGCAGCAGCGTTGATGCACCGCCGGTTAAATAGGATATTAACAGCGCTGCAAAGGAAATAATAGCATATGTAAGTATAAAAGGAGAATTATAGCTTATTTTCGGCAGCTGCAGCTTTTTACCGTTCATTTACTCGTCCTCCCACTACTCCTCGTAATCATCTATACCTATACCCAAACCGCTTGTATCCAGTGAATCCATTTCCCATGTCTTTGATGCTCCCGTAGCTGCCGCCGCATTATTCTTATCCTCCTGCGGCTCTTGGGACTGTACCTCGGCAGCTGCAGATGAATCAGACTCCGCAGCAGTCTTGCTTTTCCTGCCCATATCCGCAAAGAAATCATCGGCGGAGGGCGCGCTGCTGTTTATAGCGGAAAACTTATCAAGCTGTGCTTCATCTTCGGGGGAAAGCTTTCCATCATTCTGCGGCTGATATGCGGGAACATATCCGCTTGAACCGTCCTGCTGTGCAAATATATTATCCTGTGGGTTATTCGTTCCGTAGGTGGGTGTATTCATGGAATAATTCACCTCGGCGCGTTTTGAAGCGATTGCGGGGATAAGATACTTAACCGCAAGAATTATAATCATTCCCAGAAGTCCCACTACCAGTAAAATTACGTCAGTTGTGTTAGCTCTTGCAGCCGAATCCACAGTGGCATAATAAATCTCATTCCTTGAAACGTGCTGTGCTATTTCCTCAGATGTAAGGCCCATGTATTCCAGATCCTCTATAAGATAGCTGTATATCTCGCTGTCCAAGGAATCAACCCTGCCTGTGATATACAGATTCGTAAAGGGGTAGCTTTCATCAATTTCTCCTATCCAATAGTCAATGGTTTCATCGGCAATGGTGTCAAGGGTAGACGCTATATCGCTTCTAAGGGTATGGATAGTGGCTATGTAGTAGTCGTCGGCGTCATCGCCGCTAAACACTATAATCGAGTAGTAATAGTCGGTGGGATTATCCTCCCGATAATATTCGGTGGCATAAAGTCCCATACAATAAAGGACATCGCCCCTTACCATAGTACCCGTGGTAAGATCGCTTAAGGTGGCTGAATTTATGTCGATAGTCTCTCCGTTAGCCAAAGCAGAGCTTGTACCGCCATTCTTAATCAAGTCTGTCAAGCCTATTATAAAAAAACACGCTGCAACAATAAAAATTCTCCAAACAATCGGTAAACGTCCTGTGCGCAAAGCTGCCATAATAAATACCCCTTTTCCTTTCGGTCAAAAAATTAAGATTTTACATATGTGCAAAAACGATAGCTGACACCCTCAAAGCTCTTTTCCTCCGATTCCTCGGAAAGAGTCCACAAGGGACTTGCGTCTACATTCGGGAAAAATGTGTCTGATTCTCTTACAGCGTCAATTTTTGTAACAAGAATTGTGTCGCACCTGTCAAGGAGAAGCGAGTAAATCTCGCCCCCTCCGATAACAAAGGTTTTATCGCTGTCATGATTGTCTATAAGGGAAAGCAGCTCATCTGCACTGTGGCAGACAACAGCCCCCTCCGCCTTAAAGTCGGGATTTCTTGTAAGGACAATATTTTCACGGTTTTTCAGCGCCCCGCCGGGCAATGACAGAAAGGTTTTCCTGCCCATTATAACCGTACCGCCCGTGGTCTGCGCCCTGAAAAAAACGCTTATCCTCGGGAATATTAAACAGCAGATCTCCGTCCTTACCTATGCCAAAATCATTGGTGACAGCAACAATAGCCTTCATAATATTTCACCCCAAATATATTTACATCTTAACACGTTTTTCATTATATCATACTCCCACTGCTTTTGTCAATAGGGATTTTGGTTTGATTTTCCCAACACCGATAGGCAAAGCAACGGAAATTCGCCGAGGTGTCTGAGATTGCATTTGACTTAATAGGCAGGATTTACCTTTGCGGTGAGAGCGAAAAATGGCGGAGCAAATGCGGGGACAGCATAGTCGCCCGATATTTGCTCCGCAACAGCATTTACAAAAGGATTTCTGCGATATGGTAGATTATACAGGATAATATCAGAGCGCCGCCTGTGAAAAACAGAGCAAGACGCAGTGTCCATTTGAGGGAATGTGTTTCCCGATAGGTTGTGGACAGAGCCATTACGCATGGCACATTGAATGAAACGGCGAACATAAACGCAAGGGCTTCCGCTTTGGAAATTACAGTGGGCATTACCGCAGCCAAAATGCTTGAATCGGCCCCGAAGGATTTTGCTTCAAAGGTACCGGCGATCAGAGATCCCTGTCCTGCGAATACGGCATTAAGTACGCCAAGCACCGCTTCCTTGGCAAATGCGGAGGCTATAAATGCCATAAAGGTCTGCCAGCCCATACCGAAAAATTTGGTTACAGGCTCGATGAATGTACCGATGTGATACAGCAGACTGTTCTCTACATTCCCCGAGAGGGAGAATGTCAACAGGTAGACAATAAGGGAAATGAGGAATATTGTTTTCAGCGCCCTTATAAATATATCAATTGCTCTAATCCATGCAATATAGAGAATGCTTTTCCAATGGGGCTTATGGTAAGGCGGCAGCTCCATGATAAGGCCTGTCCTTGTTTGGGCGGGGGAAAGCCTTTTACCGAATACCTTTGATATAACGAAAATCATAAGCATCATATACGCAAGAATCCCCAAAACCACAAAAATTGAGCCAAATCCAAAGAAATAGGCTGCCAACACAGGAATTACAGACCATATTGCCGCACAGGGAACTGCCCAAGTCAGTGCAATGGTCAGCAGACGCTGTCCGTAATTGTCAATAACTCTTGCTCCCGCAGCTCCGCCTATGGTACAGCCAAAGCCCATAATCATCGGACAAATGCTTTTTCCTTGGACACCTAATTTAGACATAATGCCGTCAAATACATACGCAACCCGCGCTATGTAGCCTATATCCTCAAGAAAGGCAAATACGAAATTTACACCGAAAACAAATCCCGACATGGAAAATGCAAAATATATGGTATTTGGGATTAATACGCTGATAATGCCTGCGAGAAACGAATGTACATTAAGCGCATCCATCGCATTTTGCAAGAGCGGCGTGAAAATCTGCGGTATCATTCCACCTATTCCCATAAGAGGCATAGCAACAATCATGGAACACGCAAACGCCAAAAGCATTGCGGCGCAGGCGATTATTTTGCCCGAAATCCGTCCTGTCGCCAAGCGGTCAAATTTGCCTAAGGTGTAGGGCTTTTGTGATTCGTTTACAACGCCCGACAGGATTTCTGCAATCCATGAAAACTCCTGCCCGTCCCCGCACTTTTCGACTTTAAGCCGCGGCGGGGAGGATAATGCGCTGTGAATGACGCTCTTCAGCTTGTCATACCGCTTTAAATCCGCAGCCACAAAGGAAATCACAGGTATCCCCAAACGCTTCTCCAGCAGCGCGGAATTTACCTGTTTTCCCTGTGCCTTGGCTACATCCTCCATATTGAGAATTAAAACGGCAGGCGCATTCAGCTTGGAAAAGTCAGCCAGCATATACAGACTGCGTGAAAGCTGGGAGCTGTCCGCCATTACCAAAATCAAATCCGCATCGCCCTGTGTAATAAAATCACGGGTGATTTTTTCCTCCTCGGAGTCCGCCGTCAATGAATAGCTTCCCGGAAGATCCACAACGGAGATTGCTTCTCCCTGATATTTGTAAGAGCCCTCACAGTGCTCCACAGTCTTACCCGGCCAGTTTCCAACGTGTTGGTGAGAACCTGTCAAGGCATTAAAGAGGGTGAATTTACCCGAGTTCGGTTGTCTCAAAAGTGCAATTTTATACATTCGCTTCCACCTCGATTTCCGCCGCGTCCTTTTGATTTACCGCAATAAGCGTATCTCTGGCAAATAACAGGATCGGCATTTTTGTCTGATTCCGAATGACACGGATTTCTGTGTTGGGAACAAGACCCATAGAACCTGCCCGTCTCATAAAATGAGGGTCGCTTCCGATATTTATCAGAATATATGTCTGCCCCTCAATAGCTTTTGATAACATCATGCTATCCGTTCCTCCTTTTGTAATTTTCCTATGAACAGTATACAGCTATTTTTCCCTATTCTCTATGTTCATATGGCAGATTTGTTCCAAATGTCATTT
>Ga0192285_1003_pt1 | contig 18527 bp, 19 predicted proteins | sample Koala_Koa22_G3_FD_131252 | JGI IMG/M metagenome (GOLD analysis project Ga0192285, IMG submission 131252) | Enriched cells from koala feces incubated with labeled cellulose particles, San Francisco Zoo, California, United States - Koala_Koa2-2_G3 ...
TGTGCATCCTGCTGCTCCGCCTCTATAATCAGCTCATCGTGAACCTGGAGTATCAGCTTTGCCCTCAATCCCTCGGCTTTCAGTCGGTTATATACCTTAATCATAGCTATTTTTATAATATCCGCCGCCGTTCCCTGAATAGGCGCGTTCATAGCCGCCCGCTTTCCGAAAGCCTTTAAATTCTTGTTGCTTGACGCAAGCTCGGGAATATATCTTCTTCTGCCAAGCATAGTTTCCGCATATCCTGTTTTTTCGGCTTTCTCGGTACATTCCGCCATAAAATCCCGCACGCCGCTGTAATTGTTCAGATAGCTCTTGATATACCTATCCGCCTGCGGCACAGAAACGCCGATATCCTTTGCCAAGGAATATGCGCCTATACCGTAAACTATGCCGAAATTAACCGCCTTTGCCGCACGGCGCATTTCTGGTGTAACCATATCCTCCGGCATATCGAAAACCTGCGCAGCCGTACTGGTGTGAATATCCTTGCCCTCTTTAAAAGCCTCCTGCATATTTTTATCATCGCTCATTGCGCTGAGTATCCTAAGCTCTATCTGGCTGTAGTCCGCATCGATAAGCACTCGACCCTCCTCTGCGGCAAAAAACCGCCGCATATTCCTGCCAAGCTCTGTTCTCACGGGAATATTCTGCAAATTAGGCTCGATAGAGGATATTCGCCCCGTTTTGGTTTCCGTCTGCTTAAAGACGGAGTGTATACGTCCGTCGCTTCCCACGGCTCTGATAAGTCCCTCCACATAGGTGGACTGCAGCTTTGTGTATTGGCGATAGCTGAGTATCAGCTCTATTATGGGGTGCTTGTCCGCAAGAGCCTCCAGCACCTCCGCATTGGTGGAATAGCCTGTTTTTGTCTTTTTCCCCGCAGGAAGTCCCATTTCCTCGAAAAGCACCGTTCCAAGCTGCTTCGGTGAAGCTATATTAAATTCATGACCTGCCATGAAATAAATCTGCTGCTCCATTGCCTCTATATCCTCGCAAAGAGAATTGCCGAATTCCCTTATGCCGTCTATATCCGCATAAACCCCCAAATGCTCCATTTCAGCCAATACCTCGGTCAAGGGCAGCTCTATCTCACGGAGAAGATTTCCCATTCCAAGGTCGTCAACCTCCCTGTCAAGCCTTTCGGATAAATCGGTAACGGCGGCGGCGTGTGCATATTCTCCCAAATCATCATAGCCGCAGCAGCCGTACTCGCCGCAAAGGGACTCTACCGTGTAAGCGGCAGCGGAGGCATTCAGCAGGTAACCCGAAATATATGCATCGGACACCACATTTTTAAGCTCTCCATTTCTTTCCAAGCAGAAATGATAGGCAGGCTTTGCATCAAACGTGCGTTTTCCGCAGGCGGATGTCAAAAGGGCAAGTATTTTACCCTCATCAGTGGTTTTATAAAGGCTGTCGCCGTAAGCCACATAAAGGCTTTTCTCCTCAAGAACAAAGGAAAAATCTCCCTTTATATCTTCAGGCTCGCCGCATATCTTATATTCCCGTTTAAGGATTTCCGTACCGCTCTCTCCGGTAGGGATAGCGGCAGGCTTCAGTCCCAGCTTATCGAGAAGCTTGACCATTTCCAGCTCCGTGAGCAGCTTCACCGCATCGCTGTCATTTTTCTCGCCGTATACGTAATCGCCCAAATTCCTGTCAATAGGCGCATCACAGACTATAGTGGCAAGCCATTTGCTTTCCTTGGCGCTGTCCCGCCCCTCGGTCAGCTTGGTCAGAACGGATTTGCTTAAATTTGCGCTGCCCTCGTCCAGTCTGCGGTAAAGCTCCTCTATTGAACCGTATTCCTTTATAAGGGCAACAGCGGTTTTCTCACCTATTCCCTTTACGCCCTTGATATTGTCGGAGGAATCACCCATAAGCCCTTTCAGGTCAATAAGCTGCTTCGGCTCAAGTCCGTCATACATTTCCCCGAACCTTGTGGGCGTACAGTGAATAAGCTCCTTGTTGGTATGGAGAAGAACCGTTACCCTGTCATTGACAAGCTGCAGGGAATCCCTGTCCCCTGTGAGGATATAACAGCTGTCGGCGGAATCTCCCAAAACGGACAATGTTCCCAAAATATCGTCCGCCTCAAAGCCCTCGCACTCCAGTACTCTTATGCCCATATCCGTAAGCAAACGCTTTATAAGGGGCATTTGCATATGCAGCTCCTCCGGCATACCCTTTCTGTTCGCCTTATAATCGGCATTCGCCTTATGGCGGAAGGTGGGCGCTTTCAGGTCAAAGGCTACGGCACAGCAATCGGGGGATACCTCCCCCACCGCCTTGAAATAAATGTTCATAAAGCCCGTTACGGCATTTGTGAATACTCCCTTTTTATTGGAAAGCATTTTTATCCCGTAAAAGGCTCTGTTCATTATACTGTTTCCATCTATGGCAAGAATTTTCATTTGCTTCTACCTCTTTCTTCGGGGCTTTATGCCCAAGCGGATTTTCCCGTTGCAATCAAGCTGTCTATATCCTCGAAAGCGTTTTCTATCCTCTCGGTGTGATAGAGCCAATAATTATCGTATATCATCTGTAATAGGTTATGCTCCTCCCACCGCTTAAATACAGCGCCCGTGGTTTCGTTTTTGTATACGGCATAGCACTCCAAAAGGTATACAAAAAACTCCATTTCCTCAGTCATATTACTACTCACTCCTGATATAAACCGAATTTCTCGGATCACCGGTTACTTTTTCACATTCCCATATATCGAAAACAGCGCCCGCACCGAATGCGGTCAATCCGTAATCCAAATCCTCCAGCATTTCATGGGTTTTTGAACAAACAAACATTTTCAGTGAATCCATATCCGAGAAATTGTACTTTAAGGCAATCATTTTAACGACCTCGCAGTCGTAATAATCTATCGTTTCGGGATCCATTCTGTTCATAGCGTCATCTCCTCAAGGAAAATAAGCGTATTCAAAGCTTTCTCCGTTTTAAATGCATATTGATCCTTAAATCTTTGCGGTAAAAGCAGCTGAACGGCAATATCTTCCGAAAAATAGCCTTTCATATATTGATTAACTGTACGGATAACCTGATCATCTGCCACAGGTCCGATAATTATATCAAAGGTATTATTTTCGTCAAAGTTCATGCTCATTCTGTTCTGTGATACAAAACGCAGCCACTGCCTGTCAGCGCTTTCAAACCTCAAAATGTTCAGCGAGTTAATACAATCTGAATCAATGTTGAATATTGAAACCGTAGCTTTTCCGTCATTTCTTATTTTTTCGGTACGCGCCGCCCATCTCTTTGCCTGTTCCAAATCACTTGTAAGATAAAATCCCCTGCCAAAATCCAACATTCTCTTTGGGGGCATTATTTTCGGCTTATCCACCTTAATATTACTACCGTGATACAAAATCATAGCACATTTCCTTTTCTTACCTATTACCCACGTTCATAAACCCGCACATAATCAACTTTCATAACATCGGGCAAAAGGGTATTGTCAACGGTGTCTTTTGTCCATGAGCCTGTTTCGGAGCTTATTATCATATAAAGAGGTATTTCGCATATACCCCTTGCCTCCTCCGCCTCGGTGCGCCATGTTTCCTCGCCGTCACAGTAGAACACATACTCATCCTCTGTCCACAGCAGGGCAAAGATATGGTAATCCCCGTCGTACAAGCCCTCTATCTCGGTTACATTTCCCAGTGCCTTATGCATTTTGCCGTAGCCGTCCCAGTTAAGGGTATTCTGCACTTCATTTGTGGAATAATAGGGAGTTTCAAAAATATCTATCTCCGTTTCGTCAACACCGCCGTTAATCTCACTTACCACTCCGTCATTCATAAGCCAAAATGCCGTCCAGTAGCCGGGCGCGGTATTTACCGTACACCGTATTTCAAAGTAGCCGTATGCCTGTTCAAAAATCCCGTCTGTTTGCACCGCACCTGACAAATGTCTGCCGCTTTCCTCGTCATAGCTCATTTCTATAATAAGATTTCCCTCGCCGTCAAGGTACGCCATATCATCGTCCCAGTAATTATCGGTGTCCTGCCTTTTCTGCTCGGGTGCGTGTTCCCACTTTTCCGTGTCAAGCTCCGTGCCCTCAAAATCGTCCTCAAAGGTCAGTACATATACCTCGTTGTCTATAATAATCGAATTTTCGGGAATTTCGCCCTTTTCCGCAATATAAGACAGCACCGTAAGCAGAATAGCCGCCACCGCCATAAATTCCTTTGCCATAATAACACCCTCTACACTAAATAAGCCTGTCCGCAAGCCTGCCGTAATCCTCAAGGGTAAGCTGCTCCGCCCGCGCAGATAGGCTTATTCCCGCATCGGCAGCTGCCGCGGAAATATTCTCCTTGCTTATATCCATATCTCCCAATGCCGAGGACAGAGAATTAACTATATTTTTACGCCGCTGGGAAAATGCGCCTCTTATCACCCTGAAAAGGAATTTTTCGTCCTTAACCTTAATAGGCGGCTCTTTCCGCACATCAAGCCGAATAACGCAGGAATCCACATTCGGAGGAGGCATAAAGCTGCCCCGTGACACAGAAAAAAGCATTTTCGGGACAGCGTAATAATTCACAGCCGCCGTAACCGCCGAGGATTCTCTCGTCCCCATTTTTGCACAAAGCCTTTGCCCAGCCTCCTTTTGCACCATAACGGTAATCGACTGTATGGGCAGTCTGCTTTCCAACAGGTACATTATAATCGGTGAGGTTATATAATAGGGGAGATTTGCGCACACAGCGGTTTCCAGTCCCGCAAAATTATCCTCGATAACCGCTCTCAAATCGGTTTTCATCACATCTGCGTTTATGACGGAAACATTGTCATATTCCGCTAAGGTTTCCTCAAGCACAGGCATAAGCCTTGAATCAAGCTCCACCGCAACAACCTTATCCGCCCTCTTTGCCAGCTCTGCTGTAAGCGTTCCGAAGCCCGTGCCTATTTCTATTACCCCAAAGCCCTTTCCTGCATTGCCAAGCTCCGCAATTTTAGGGCAGACAGACGGATTTATCAAAAAGTTTTGCCCTAAAGCCTTGGAAAAGGAAAATCCGTACCTTTCCATAAGCTCCTTTATTCTGCCTATATTGGTTAAATCCTCCATATGCTCTCCCTTTTAAAAAATGTGTTAAATCTGCGTGATTTTTTCACAAATCCCTTGAATATCGACGCAAAATCATTTATAATAGACTTTAAGTAAAAATATAATTATAGTATATCATATTGTCAATGCTTTTTCAAGCCATGAGAGGAGTTTTTTCATGAACGATTTAGTCAGACGGGACAAAATAAACTATTATCTTGATATTGCCGAAACGGTTTTGGAGCGGGGAACCTGCCGCAGACGTAATTTCGGCGCTATTATAGTAAAGAACGATGAAATAGTTTCCACAGGCTATGTGGGCGCGCCCCGCGGCAGGCTTAACTGCTGTGATCTGGACTACTGCACAAGAGAAAAGCTGGAGATACCCAAGGGACAGCGCTATGAGCTTTGCAGAAGCGTTCACGCCGAGGCGAATGCCATAATATCCGCATCCCGAAAGGACACCATAAACGCTACCATGTACCTTGCCTGTCATGATGCAAAGACGGGTAAGCTGTACGGCGATGTAGAGCCCTGTGCCATGTGCAAGAGAATGATTATAAATGCGGGAATTTCCACGGTTATAGTGCGTAACACCAAGGACGATTATACCACTATAAATGTGCAAAGTTGGGTGGAAAATGACGATTCCTTGGAGCTTAAAGAGGGATATTGATATGAACCGCATTTCCGTCTTTTATGCGCACATATGCGAAGCGGCGCAGCAGCGGGAGAAAAGCATTGAGGACACTCTTTATGCCGCCTGCGGATTCGGTATAACCGCCCTTGAATGTGACATACAGCAGCTTGAGGATACGCCTGCTGTTCGCCGACTGTTTGAGTCCTGTGCAATGGAGGTTTCTTCCGTATACGGAAGCTTTGATTTTCCCCACGATTCCATTGCCGTTTCCCACAAAAAAATAGACTGCTTTCTTGAAAAGGCGGCTGAATTTAATACGGATAAGGTTTTATGTATTCCGGGATTTTTTCACGAGAGTGACGACAAAAAAAGCGTATTTCCGCGGGTTTGCGAGCTGATAAGCTTCATGTGCGACAGAGCGGAGCAGTACGGCATTACCGTTACCGTAGAGGATTACGATGATATTTCATCTCCATGCTGCACATCAAAGCAGCTGTTATCCCTTGTGAAATGCTGTCCAAAGCTGCGGCTTACCTTTGATACGGGAAATTTCCTCTACTGCGGCGAGGACGCACTGTCACTGTATGACATCCTATTGCCCTATGTGGTACATATTCACTGCAAGGACAGACTGTATTCCCCTGCCTGTCCTGCGGAGGAAAGGTCGGTTAAACAGGCTGTAAACGGCGATCTCCTTTACCCGTCCCCCTGCTGTGAGGGTGTGGTAAAGCTGCCGCAAATCCTGCGAAAAGCACTGGGCAGCGGCTACAAGGGTACTTTTGCCATTGAACACTTCGGTGCTGCCGATCAGCTTGCCTATATGGAAAGGTCGGCACAGGCTATACTGAACCGCCTTTAATTCCGCGCTGTTACCTTATCACCTTAAATGAAATAACCTATTCGTTTTCGGCAAAATCTCCGATTTTGAGTGCTACTAGAAGCAAGAAATTAAGAAGCAAGAGGATAGAAGAAATAAGATACTTTACTTTATCTTTGAAGTGCTTTACTTGTAACTAACAGGTGAAAATTCTTGCTTCTTGTTTCTATTCTCTTGCCTCTAGTAGGGCAGGCTGAACCTGCACCCGCCTTTAATTTCATGCCGTTACCATAAATGAAATAACCTGTTCGTTTTCGGCAAAATCTCCGATTTTGCGTGAACGCATTGCCGCTGCATTCGCAACGGCTCGCGTTCACAGTGCCGCACTAAGTTACTTGTTCGGCTTGCTTGACTTTGCTTTATATCGCTTTAGCTGATTGATTTTATTTACATGTGCGGCACTTATACAAAAGCGTTAGCTTATTTTCCTATGTTTATTTGTGCCTACGGCACAAGTGGGCTTTGCCCACACCCACCAAAGGCTACTCGCCTTTGGAAACTCGGCAGGGTTGAGAACCCTGCACCCAGCGTCTCCCGCCGCCCTTAAGTGTTCCCTATCGCCCTGCTTTGTTGTTCGCCATTAGCTGTCGGTCTATTTGCTGCCACAAATGTCTATGTCAAGAAAGGAATCCTATACTATGATAAACGTTACAATATGGAATGAGTACCTCCATGAAAAGCTGCAGTCCGAGGTTGCGGCAATTTATCCCGGTGGCATACACGGTACGCTGGGAAATGCTCTCCTCGCTGCCGCTCCCGATGAAATAGCCGTTCGCTATGCCCTCCTTGAAGAGGATCAGCACGGGCTGACCGAGGATGTGCTGAATAACACCGATGTGCTTATCTGGTGGGGACATATGGCTCATGACAAGGTTTCCGACGATATTGTAGAACGGGTTAAGGGTCACGTGGAAAGCGGCATGAACCTTATCGCCCTGCATTCGGCACACCACAGCAAGCTTATGAAATCACTGCTTGGCACAACCCTTGACCTGAAATGGCGACACGGTGACAGTGAAAGGGTATGGTGCATAAATCCCTCTCACCCTATAGCAGAGGGCGTCCCGGAATGCTTTGAGCTTCCTCTCGAAGAGATGTACGGCGAACCCTTTGACATACCCGCTCCCGATGAAACAATATTTTTAGGGTGGTTCAGCGGCGGCGAGGTTTTCCGCAGCGGAGTAACCTTTACCGCAGGAAAGGGCAGGATATTCTATTTTCAGCCGGGTCACGAGGAATATCCCATATATCACGATAAAAACGTACAAAGGGTTATACTTAACGCAGTAAAATGGCTCGGCAAAAGGAACGGTGAATGACTATACCAACCAAATTCAGAATTATGACGGCAGTGGGAGCGATATTGCTTCTCCTGACTGCCTGCTTTGGAAAGATACCCGATACCTCCTCCGAGGAAACGGAGCAAAGCACATTACCCCAAATTACCGTAACATTGGGGGAAAGCAGCAATTATACGCCTGTTCTCGGCGACTCCGACAATACCGACAGCTTATCCTCCCAATCGGAAAATTCCATCCCCCTAATGGCTCAGCTTGCGGCAGGCGCATCGGAACAGGATATTGCGGCAATAGCTGCCGTGGACAATGCCGAAAGCTTTTCCGATATTCCTGTGATAAGCCTTACCTCCGACCCTGTGGGGAAAAACTGTATTGTCTTAGCCCTATCCGATGACACGACAGTCACTGTTACGGACGGCGAGTTTGATCAGCAATACAAATGGGTTCAGGGAGATCTCTGCGAGGAAATTACCCTTGATATGGGCGAATGCTTTCTGCTGACACTCCCCTCAAGCGGTATCGAATATATGCTTACCGTTACAAGCGATGACAGATCGACACAGTTCACGGCGGATACCGATATTGACGGCATTTACTACCTATATGCGCCCGATTATGCGGAGAATACCTCCCTTATCGACAAAAATTCCTTTGCCGCCGATATAGCGGCAGCCGCAGCCTTAAATGAGTATTTTTCAAACGGCGATGAGGGCTTGGGCAGCGAACGGTACGCTTGGAACACGGCGGGCTGGTATTCCGCCATAAGGGGACTAAACGGTAACAAAAGTACGCTTTCCTCCGAGGAGCTGACGGAAATTTTCAGTGCCGTTTCCTATTCGGAGATTTCCGACAATAGCTATATGCCGCCCGCAAATATTGCCGTTACATACAACGATGATGAGTGGGATTTTTTCGATTATACACAGCGGCTTACGGATGCAATGGCGAATGATTTTTCCTATATGCCCGCTGACGGTACAAACAGTATAATAATCTATGCGGACATTTACAAGGGCGGCTTTACATATTCCCGAAGTGTGTATATAGTCCGATTTGAGCATGAAACGGAAGATATATCGCTGCCTGTACGTGTAACCGAGGTTGTTTCAAAGCCTAACGGATTATCCGAGGTCGGGTCGAGTGCGGTATATAAAAACAATTTGTACGGATTTACCTTTGACGTTCCCTCGGGATTTACCCTTACCGCATCGGAAAAGAGCGGCGTAAGCGTCCTTGCGGACGAGGATAACGATATTACCATATCGCTTTTCTGCACGGAAACCGCCTGTACCGATGCCAAAGACTGCCTTTCATCCTTTATTGCGGAACAAACGGGCATAACCTACACAGAGCTGCTAATTGACGGATGTATAGCAATTTACGAGGAAAACTCCCGTCTTTATTACCGCAAATCCGTTGTAAGCGAGGGCAGGGAGCTTACCGCGCTGTACTGCTATCCCGCATACGGCGGCGAATATTACGGCAGCGTTATAAGGGGCAGTGAAAATTCGCTGGTCTTTGTGGGAGAATAAAAGAAAGATATCGCAGCCATGGGCAAAAGGATTAAACGCGAATATATCAAAGGTCCCCGCTTCGGATTGAAGCGAGGACCTGCTTTTTTATATAAACGCCGCAAAAATCGGATTATCCTCCAACAAACATCTTACGGAGGGATTCCTTATCATTGCTGAAAGAAAGAGCATCATCACGGGAAATCTTATTTTCACGGTAAAACCTGTAAATGCTGTCGTTAAGGGTACACATACCGAATTTCTGTCCCTGCTGCATTACGCTGTCAATCTGGTGGGTCTTATCGGTTCTGATAAGGTTGTGAATAGCATCATTTCTCACAAGAACCTCTACCGCCGCAACCATACCCCTCTTATTTGTCATAGGTATAAGGGTCTGGGATATAACGCCCTCAAGTATAGCGGAAAGCTGAGAACGAACCTGAGCCTGACCGTGAGCGGGAAATGCGTCTATTATACGGTTAATGGTTTCCGCAGCGCCTGTTGTATGAAGCGTACCGAAAACAAGGTGTCCTGTTTCCGCCGCTGTAATTGCAAGGGAAATAGTTTCATAGTCACGCATTTCTCCTACAAGGATAACATCGGGGTCTTCACGGAGAGCGCTTCTCAAAGCGGTGTTAAAATCGCTGACATCTCTGCCGATTTCACGCTGATGAATAGTCGCCCTCGAATCGCTGTACTTATATTCAATAGGGTCTTCAATGGTGATAACATGGCAGGGACGGTTCTTGTTTATGTAATCTATCATTGAAGCGAGGGTTGTGGTCTTTCCCGAACCTGTAGGACCGGTTACAAGAACAAGTCCCCTGCGCTTTTCCGCAAAGCTTCTTACCACATAGGGGAGGGCAAGCTCCTCCATTTCAGGCACTCTTGAATTAAGCAAACGAATGGTTGCGGCAAGGTGTCCGCTTTGGTGGAATATATTTACACGCTGACGTGAACCGTCCGAAAGCTCAAAGGTAAAGTCAAGATCCGCACCCTCGCCCACAAGCTGCTCCTGATCCGCTGTAAGCATGGAGTGAATTGCCTTATTTACCGCAGTGGGTGTGAAATCCGGTTCGCCCTTTACGGCACTGTACTTAACCAAATCACCGTTTATACGAAAAACCGTAGGAGAGCCTACCGTAAGATGAATATCGGAGGCATTTTTCTCACGGGCAAAAAGCACAAATTCTTCAAAAGTCATTTTCAATCATTCCTTTCAAATTTACTTAATTCTAAACTGTATACCGCTGGCGGAAAGATAAACCTCGTTGCACATATTGGCGACACGCTGATTTACGTTTCCGAGAATTTCTCTGAAGAAAGACTGGTTTATATCCTTGAGATTTACGGAAAATCCCGTTTCAAGGGAAATAATTATCAAATATCCGTCCGCTTCCTGAACAGTGGCGATAAGGGCGGAAAGATCATCGGCTACTTTTTTCTCGATAGTCTTCTTTATGGTCTGATCAGCCGCAGACGCATCGGGACATATTTCATTTATTACGGCGGATACATAATGTGCTAAGCTGTCGAAAATCAAGAACTTGTGGCTTGGAATAGTAGGGTCGTCGAGCTTGCATGAGGTTTTCACATCCCACTCAACGTAATTATTGTTTTCGATCCACTTAATTCTGTCTGCAATGTCCGAGTCCATTTTATCTGCGGAACACATATACATTACATTATCGCATGATGAAAAATAAGATACAGCCCACCGTGATTTGCCGCTTGCCGCGCCGCCGATGATAAAACTGATTTTTGACATCGTATAAATCCTCCTAACTGCAATTTAATAATTAAGTTACAAACTTATCTAATATGATACCATAAAAATTAACATTTGTCAAGTACCTTACAAAACTATTTGCCTTTGGTTAAAAAGTTTCAATTTCTCTTGACACATCCGTTTCAGCGGTGTATAATAATAGCCGAATATGCAGTTTTATACTACTGCGGAGAATGGAGTCTTAATGTATGGAATGGATGGGGCTTAACGAGCTTCGTGAAAAATACCTGACCTTTTTTGAAAGCAAAAACCACACTAGAATGGCAAGTGCAAATCTTATCCCCCAAGGAGATAACAGCCTGCTGCTGATCAACAGCGGTATGGCGCCGCTGAAAAAATTCTTTCTCGGCACGGAAACACCTCCCAACAAGAGAGTTACCACCTGTCAGAAATGTATCCGCACGCCCGATATAGAAAGAGTCGGAAAAACCGCACGCCACGGCACTTACTTTGAAATGCTGGGGAATTTCTCCTTCGGCGATTATTTCAAAACCGAGGCTATACAGTGGGCGTGGGAATTTCTCACAGGCGTACTGGAAATCCCTGCGGAAAAGCTGTGGGTGACCGTCTTTGAAAGCGATGACGAAGCGGAGGAAATTTGGGTAAATAAAATAGGTGTCCCCAAGGACAGAGTGGTTCGCCTTGGTAAAGCGGATAACTTCTGGGAACACGGCAGCGGACCATGCGGGCCATGCTCCGAAATTCACTTTGACCGCGGCGAAAGCTATGGTCCCTTTGAAAGCTTTGAGCAGGCAGGGGACTGCGACAGAATAATCGAAATATGGAACCTTGTTTTCTCGCAGTTTGACAGCGACGGCAAGGGAAATTATGCCGAAATGGCACACAAGAACATAGATACGGGAATGGGTCTTGAACGTCTTGCCTGCGTAATGCAGGGTGTGGACAACCTTTTCGAGGTTGATACCGTTCAGAACATCATGAAGCACATAAGCAGCATAGCGGGCGTTTCTTACAAGGAAAACGAAAAAACCGATGTTTCCCTCCGTGTTATTACCGACCATATCAGAAGTACGGTTATGATGGTCGGTGACGGCGTTACCGCATCAAATACGGGCAGAGGCTATGTTCTTCGCCGCCTGCTGAGGAGAGCGGCTCGTCACGGCAGGCTTTTGGGAATAAACAAGCCTTTCCTCTTTGAGGTTGCGGACACCGTTATTGACGAAAACAAATGCGCTTACCCCGAGCTTGAGGAAAAGCGGGGGTATATCAAAAAGCTTATTCTCACCGAGGAGGAAAGCTTCGCAAAGACCATTGATACTGGTATGGATCTCCTTAACGGTATGCTTTCCCGCATTGAAAAGGGCGGCGTACTCTCCGGAGATGATGCATTCAAGCTGTCGGACACATACGGATTCCCTATCGACCTTACCATTGAAATAGCCGAGGAAAAGGGTGTTTCCGTTGACACGGAGAAATTCGCGGAGCTGGCCGCAAATGCCAAGGCCATAGCAAGAGCGGATAGACTTGCAAAGGGCGGTTCTTCATGGGACGAGGACGCTTTAAGCGGCATTACTCTCCCCAAAACCAAATTCACAGGCTACACCTCCCTTTCAGAAGCTTCAACCGTGCTGGGTGTATTCAAGGACGGCGGCGAGGTTTCGGAGCTTAACGAGGGTGATGACGGAGTTATTATCCTTGACACCACTCCGTTCTATGCTGAAAGCGGCGGACAGGTAGGCGACAAGGGTACTATTACCATCGGCGAAAGCCGCTTTGCCGTAAGCGACACCAAAAAGACCGCCAACGGTCAGTATCTCCACTTCGGTACGGTTGAAATGGGCGGTATCGGAAAGGGCGATACCGTTTCCGCAGATGTGGACAAGACCCTGCGTTATGCCACAATGCGCAACCATACGGCGGCACACCTGCTTCAGGCGGCACTGAGAAAGGTTCTCGGCGACCATGTTCATCAGGCAGGCTCCTATGTAGACAGCGAGCATTGCCGTTTCGACTTCTCCCACTTTGAGGCGGTTACTGCCGAACAGCTTGCAGAGGTTGAAAGTATAGTCAATACCAATATTTTTGACGCTATCCCCGTTACCATGACCGAAATGCCTATTGAGGAAGCGAGAAAATTAGGCGCTATGGCACTTTTCGGCGAGAAATATGGAAATGTGGTCAGAGTAGTTGAAGCAAAGGGCGTTTCCATAGAATTTTGCGGCGGTACGCATATTGACAATACATCAAGACTGGGACTTTTCCATATTGTTTCGGAAAATTCCGTTGCGGCGGGCGTAAGACGTATCGAGGCTGTAACAGGTTCGGGAGTTCTCTCGCTTTTAGGTAATTACAAGGCGGTTACCGATACCGCTGCGCATATGCTTAAAGTGGCTAAGCCCGATGAGCTTTCCACTAAGATTAAGGCTATGCAGAGTGAAATAAAGCAGCTTGAAAAGGAAAATTCCGATCTTAACGCAAAGCTGGCGGCATCCCAGACAGGCGATATTATGTCCGATGCCGAGCAGGTAGGCGGTGTAAGGGTTGCCCATGCGGTGCTTAAAGGCGTTCCCGCAGATTCTCTCCGCAGCATGGGTGATGATATAAAGTCGGGCAACGATGATGCGGTATGCCTTATTGCCTCGGTAAACGACGACAGCGCGTCTATTCTCTGCGTATGCGGAAAGGCTGCTGTTGCGGCAGGTGCAAATGCAGGAAAAATCGTGCGTGAGGTATCGGCTCTCACAGGCGGCAAGGGCGGCGGTCGCCCCGACAGCGCAATGGCAGGTGTGGGCGATGTTTCCAAGCTGGAAAGCGCGCTGAATTCCTGTGCCGATATAGTAAAAGGTTTTGTTGGATAAGAAAGGTTGATTATGATGAGCGACTGTCTTTTTTGTAAAATAATAGCGGGAGAAATCCCCTTAAAAAAGGTTTATGAGGACGAAACCGTATTTGCCTTTGCCGATATTGACCCCCAGGCACCCACCCATATACTGGTTATCCCCAAGGAGCATATCGGCTCTGTGGCTGAAGTTACCGAGGAAAATTCCGCTGTGGTTGCCCATATTTTCGAGGTAATAGCAAAGCTTTCAAAGGAGCTTGATATGAAAGACGGATTCAGAGTTGTAAGCAACTGCGGCGAAAGCGCCGGACAAAGCGTACATCATCTGCATTTCCATGTAATGAGCGGCAGGGAGTTCACTTGGCCCGCAGGATAAAAAATCATTGCCCCGCAGTTTAACGGCTGCGGGGCAATATTTTTATCATTGACTATTTAACCCCATTGTGGTAAAATAATACTAACGATTTTACCAAGATAATTTTGGGGGGCGATAGTATGACCGAAAAGGAACAGAAAAAGGCGGCAAAGGAGTTTGCGGAGCGTTGGCAGGGAAAAGGTGATGAAAAACAGGAAACTCAAAGCTTTTGGATAGATTTATTGCAAAATGTTTTGGGCGTTGAAAATCCCACTTCCGTTATTAAGTTTGAAAAGACTGTTGTCGTAGAAAAAAACACCAAATTCATTGACGGATATATACCCGAAACAAAGGTGCTGATTGAGCAAAAGGGCGCTCATATAAAGCTGGGCAAGACTGCTGTACAGTCGGACGGCGAAAAGCTCACTCCATACGGTCAGGCATTCCGATATAACAACTATCTGCCGTATGAGGAACGTGCAAGGTGGATTGTAGTATCAAATTTCGAGAATATAATGATCTACAACATGAGCAAACCCAACGGTGAGCCGGAGCAGATTTTCCTGAAAGACCTTGCAAAGGATTACTACCGTCTGCAGTTTTTGGTTGAAAAGGGAAATGAAAACCTTAAAAGGGAGATGGAAATTTCCCTGAAAGCGGGCGAGCTTGTGGGCAAGCTGTACGATGCAATTTTAAAGCAGTACAAAAACCCCGAAAATCCCGAAACGCTGCGGTCGCTGAATATGCTTTGTGTAAGGCTTGTGTTCTGTCTGTATGCGGAGGATGCGGGCATATTCGGCTCTCATGAAATGTTCGGGCGATATTTACAGAGGTTTGGGGCAAACGAAATTCGCTCCAAGCTGATTGAGCTGTTCAAAATTCTTGACACCAAGGAAGACGAGCGTGACCCTTATCTCGATGAAGATCTGCTTGCGTTTCCCTATGTAAACGGCGGACTTTTTGCCGATGAAAATATCGAAATACCGAGATTTACCGAGGAAATAGTAAATCTTCTTATACGGCACGCAAGCGAGGGCTTTGACTGGTCGGAGATTTCTCCGACGATCTTCGGCGCGGTTTTTGAAAGTACCCTCAACCCCGAAACAAGGCGTTCGGGCGGTATGCATTACACCTCAATTGAGAATATACACAAGGTTATTGACCCGCTTTTCTTGGACGATTTAAAGGCGGAGCTTGCTCAAATAAAGACCTATAAACAGCCGAAAACCATTGCGGAAAAGGTTGCGGCTTTTCAGGAGAAATTGGGGGGATTTGGATTTTTAGATGAAGCAGTTGCGAAATCGATACAGCGGAATATGGGCAAATCGTTATGGGTGTACAAGCCCGTTTTTTTATTACGCAAATCTGTTGTGTGCAGAGCAAGTCAACAGTTCGCCGCTACTGTCAGCGAGTTTTCTCGTATCTGTGATTGATACAGTTACAAGATTGATACGGCTTTTGTATCATTTTCGTAAAACGAGAGCCGTCCGAGGATGTCATTGCCAGTCGGTTTTCTTCTGACTTTTCGTTACGGAGTATTACATTTTATTATAGAGAAAGACGTTCTGTCACCACTGGGGTGTGCAGCGGTCTTATTTTTTTTGCCCACGCAATGACAGAATCAAATCTCCGACTACAGTGGAGGTGGGTGCAAAAATGACGATTGAGATACGCACATAACGAAAGGCTTACTCCGTAACGAAAGGTAAAATAAATCGTTATGTGGGTGGTGCGGTTTGTGCATACCATCGAATTTTTCCGTGTGGCCTTGACTTTCCGGGATTTTAGAGCAATGTATAGATACTACACCAGAAGGAGGTAATTCGATGTTTGAAAAAGAAGTTGATTATAGGCTGGCAAAGTGGCTGCTTCTAAATATGGAAAAGGGCGGTATTATTTCGTCAAATGAGATGCGGCTTGCTCTGGATATGATTGCCGAGTATTATGTACCGCCGTTTTTAGAGGTTGAGGACTTGAACGGCAGTATCGGGGATGGGGGTGACGGTTGATGGCAGATAGAATTATAACGCAACTCCCTGCTATACCGAAACCTGCAACTTTTAAGGAAGCGGCAAAAGCGGCCCTGAGAGTTGCCACTTATGCAAGAGTATCTACGGACAATGAAGACCAGGAAACGAGCCTGGCAGCACAGACAGATTATTATAGAAAAAAGATACTGGAACATCCAGGATGGGAGTTTGTCCAGATATATGTGGATGACGGTATCTCGGGTTTGAGTACAAAGCATAGAGATGTTTTAACAAACTGATTGCGGACTGCCTTTCCGGACACATCGACAAAACCATAATCAGATTGATACAAAAACACGATAATAAAAGTGCCGTAAAACCGCTGTTTCTGGGCGGTTTCTTCATTTTTGGGGCTTCGGCTGCTTGATAAAAGCGTACTCCAAAGTGTAAGCTGCTCGGTTTTCTCGTGGTACTCTGTAACGATAAAAAAGCTATCGTTTCAGAGTAGGGCTATCGTTAAAGTGTAAGGGCTATCGTTTGAGGATATTGGGGCGTTCAAAAATATATATTTTCATTTTCTTCTTAGCAAAGCGCAGAAAAAGCAGTCCCTTTTCGAGGAAAACACAACGGACTGTATTGACTTTTTCAACTTAAAGTTTTATAATTGATATGTAAAGATTGAAAGCTGAAAGAGGTACCCTAAATGACTGTATCAGAACAAATCAAAGTGCTGTGTGTAAGGAACAATATAAGCGTTTCTGAACTGGCACGGAGGATGGAAACTACTCCACAAAATTTCAATGCTAAGCTTAAAAGAGAATCATTTACTGTGGCAGATTTAGAACATATCGCAGACGTGACTGACAGCTCTTTTGAAAGGAAGGTTGTCTTAAAGAATGGAGAAACAATATAATGGCACTTGATAGATTGAATCCCTCATACGAACGGTATGCATCCAATCGGGATGTGATTTCCCTCTTTTCCGGTGCAATGGGACTGGATATCGGAATGAGCAATGCGGGACTGAATGTTGTCGTTGGGCAAGACTTCGATGCCTCCTGTGTGGGAACGATGAAAGCAAACGGTCATAATGTTTTAAGTGGTGATATCCGTGATATTCAGCCGCAGGAACTACTTGATATAGCTGGTCTGTAAATCGGAGAGCCGTTTATGATCTGTGGCGGTCCACCCTGCCAGCCGTTTTCCACAGCGGGTAAAAGGCTGGGGATAAATGATCCCAGGGGAAGTCTTTTTATGGACTTTATTAGAATGATTGATTATATTCGTCCACGTTTTTTCGTCATGGAAAATGTAAAGGGTATCATGTCGGCGCCCTTAAAGCACGTTCCTACAGCCGAATGGGATGAAAGTGACCCGGAGCAAAGGTTGGGAACAGTGTTGGATGTCATTCTTGCGGAATTTAATAAGCTGGGATATAAAACAGTTTATGGCTTGCTGGATGCGGTGAATTATGGCGTTCCCCAATTTAGAGAGAGATTTGTGCTTATTGGAAGCAGGGACGGAGAAGATATTTTTCTGCCGGTGCCAACGCATTTCCAGACACATCAAAACCCAATCTACAGATGGAAAACAGTTGGGGATGCAATCCGTGACCTCGAAGATGACAAGAGCGAATGCGCAACACTGAGCGCAGAGCGAAAAAAGTATCTTCACATGGTTCCAGAGGGCGGAAACTGGAAAGACCTCCCGGAAGATTTGATTCCTGATGCTATGGGTGGAGCATATGAATCCGGCGATGGAAAAGTAGGTTTTTACAGGCGGCTCTCTTATGCGCAGCCGTCTCCTACAATTACTACATCTCCTGCGCAGAAGGCAACGATGCTTTGCCACCCTAAGTTTGACAGACCTCTGAGTGTCAAAGAGTATGCAAGAATTCAGCAATTTCCTGATGATTGGGTATTTGTGGGAACAACGGCAGCAAAATACAGGCAAGTCGGAAATGCTGTACCAGTAGGGTTAGGGACAGCGATTGGCATGGCTATTTTAGCCACGGCAGATAAAACTGCGGTGATTGAAACGAAACGGTTCAGAGGGACGGGTGTCCATAACAAAATAAAAAACGCATTGGAATTAAATTGACCCCAAAAAGTTAGACAAAGATTTCAAATAGGATTTATGGAAAGCGACTAAGAGTAATCTTGGTCGCTTTTGTTATGCAGCTGAATGTCTGTATTCAACAGGCGACATACCATCCAGTT
>Ga0192285_1004_pt1 | contig 17848 bp, 15 predicted proteins | sample Koala_Koa22_G3_FD_131252 | JGI IMG/M metagenome (GOLD analysis project Ga0192285, IMG submission 131252) | Enriched cells from koala feces incubated with labeled cellulose particles, San Francisco Zoo, California, United States - Koala_Koa2-2_G3 ...
ACCGCGCTGTTTCAATCGGATCCGCAGCAATTGTATGCTTCTCCATCCCGGTAAGCCGCGCTATCTCTCCAAGGTGCGGAGTAAGAATTACCCTGCCTTTCAGAGAATCTTGTACAGACAATGGAATCTTTCCCCGATCGTCTGTGGCAGACGCAGAGCACTCGGCAGCTGTCTGTTCACACATTTCACCACAGCGGGGCCTGAGAGGTGCAGACAGAAGGTTGATCGCATCCGCGTCGATCACCAAAGGCTTCGCAGAATGGTTTAAAATATAGCACAGTAATTCTTTGGCGTCCGGGGAAGTGCCAAGACCCGGGCCGATCCCGACCACATCCGACCAGGCAAGGGCTTCCTCAAGTCCTCCAGGCTTTGCTTTGCCAGGCTCCCAGGTCGTGACCATGGCTTCTGGAATCACGGTCTGTATCACAATCCGATTACACGCTGGTGTAAACACGCGAACCATACCGCAGCCGCTTCGAAATGCGGCGCGCGCTGCCAGGCAGGCAGCTCCGCTCATGCCTTCACTTCCGGCTATCAGAAGTACCTTTCCATAGGTGCCCTTATGCGAATCAGGAACTCGCTTTGGCAGTCGGGTCAGATCCTGTTTGGTATATGTAAAGATGCACGGCGAAGCATCATGGATTCCGGAATTGTTCCAATCCGTCTGGATTCCAATGTCTCTGCAAACCAGACGCCCGCAATACTCTGCACCCGGATAGAATACCTGGCCGAGCTTGCGGGCCGCAAATGTAACCGTCAGGTCTGCACGCACTGCCGTGCCAAGCACACATCCGCTGTCCGCACTGATTCCGGAAGGAATATCCACTGCCACCACCTGTGCATTCTGCGCACTGATCCATTCCACCGCCTCTGCATATCGCCCTTCCACCGCGCGGGAAAGACCAATGCCAAGCATGGCGTCCACTATAGTAGTATATTCACCATCTGGAAAATTACTGCTGATTTTCAATCCACAATTTTCACAGATACTCCGCTGTAGCATGGTTTCTTTCGTCATGGAAGACTCTTTTCCGACAAACCATACTGTTACCTGCCTCGAACCGACAGCTTCGAGAGCAGTTCGCCGTGGCAGGTCATCTCCGGAGCCGCCGTGACTGACCGCAGCCTGTCTGCTGCAAAACAGGATTCTGGCCACCGCAAAGCCATCGCCACCATTGTTACCAGAACCGCAGACGACCAGCACCTTCGACAAATCCAGCTGTGCCTTTCCCATCTCATCGACTACCGCCAGAGCCGCCCGTTCCATCAGAACCATGGACGGGATTCCAAGTCCAATGGTCTGCTCATCACACGCTTTCATCTGTTTCGCGTTCAGCAAAAGCTCCATCCGCCAAGACCTCCCATCTGCCGCACACAGTCTTTATATATCAACTGTCTCCTTTTATTTTTCGATGATTCAGATCATAAGAAAGCTGCATCAGACTCTCAGAAAGATGGACGTTTTCCACCACCACATCGTCAGGCACTTTCAGGTCTGTATGAGCGAAATTCCAGATAGCTTTTACGCCGTTGTCGATCAGAATCGGTAAAACTGCCTCCGCGCCTTCTTTCGGAAGCGTCAGCGCCGCGATCTGAATCTCGTTTTCTTCCAGAAATTTAGGCATTTCCTCTGTCATCCGAATCGGAATGCCCCGCACAAGCTTTCCATTCAGCTCTGGATTAATATCAAAAATTCCCTTAATGGAAAACCCTCGTTTTTCAAATTTGACATAATTTGCGATCGCCTGTCCGAGACGGCCGCCTCCTACAATTACCATATTATAAGTTTTATCCAGGCCGAGGATCTTCCCGATTCCATTGTAGAGGTACTTGACATTGTAGCCATATCCCTGCTGGCCAAAGCCGCCAAAATTATTCAGATCCTGACGAATCTGGGATGCGGTCACATTCATCAGTTCGCTAAGTTCATTGGATGAGATCCGCTCCACCTTCGCGCTGAGCAAATTACCAAGATACCGATAATACCGCGGAAGTCTCTTTACTACCGCTTTTGAAATTTCATGTTCCGACACTATAATTCCTCCGACAGTTCTTCCCACTTTCCATATAATTCTTCCAGTTCTTGCGCAACAGACGCTTTTTCTTTTGTCAGCTCCAGACAACGCGTTACGTCTGTAAAGACCTCTTCCTGTGAAAGAAGTGAATCAATCTCCCGGTCTCGCTCCTCCAGCTTCGCAATGCGCTCTTCTGTCCGTTTTAATTCGTTTTCCAGACGGCGCTTCTGCGCCTGTTCCTCTTTGCTGCGCGCCCAGTCCTCCTTGGAAGAAGAAAGAGGACGGTTTTCTTTCACGGCAGCAAAAGAAGCTTCTTCTGACAATTCCTGAACCTTTTCCAGATAATAATCATAGTTTCCGATGTAATTGGTCAGCGTCTGATTTTTCAGCTCCAGAATGCGCGTGGCCGTCTGATTGATAAAATAACGGTCATGAGACACATAAAGCACCGTCCCCGTATAATTGCGCAACGCTTCTTCAAGAATCTCTTTTGATGTAATATCCAGATGGTTTGTCGGCTCATCGAGAATCAGAAAATTTGCATTGGAAAGCATCAGTCTGGCCAGAGAGAGACGTCCGCGCTCCCCGCCGCTGAGGTCACTGATCCGTTTATAGACATCGTCTCCGGTGAACAGAAACGAGGCAAGAAGATTGCAAATCTCCGTCTCTGTCATGTCCGGATAGACGTCCGAAATTTCTTCAAACAAAGTCTTTTCCATATGCAAAAGCTGGTGCTCCTGGTCATAATAGCCAATATACACGCGGCTGCCAAGAGAGATCTGTCCTGCGTTTGCATCCTCCAGCTCATTGATAATCTTCAGAATCGTCGTCTTCCCGGTACCGTTATCACCGATTACTGCAACCTTTTCTCCCCTGCGAATATCAAAATTCAGATCCGAAAACAGCGGATTGTTCGGGTAGGCCTTCGCCAGATGCCGCACCTTAAGGACATCGTTTCCGCTGATCTCACGGGGAGAAAAGCGCAGATGCATATCTGCTTTTACTTCGGATGGCTTCTCCAGTACCTCAATCTTATCGAGCATTTTCTCGCGGCTTTCCGCGCGCTTGATGGACTTCTCCCTGTTGAACGATTTCAGCTTCGCTATCACCGTCTCCTGGTGGCGGATCTCCTGCTGCTGATTCAGATACGCTTTCCACTGAATCTCGCGCAGTTGTGCCTTTTTCCGGGCATATGCACTGTAATTCCCGTCAAAGCTCATCACGTGGCCATTGTCCAACTCAATGATTTTTGTAACGACCCGGTTCAGAAAATAACGGTCATGCGCAACAATCAAAACCGCATTGCGGTAATTCTGCAGGTAAGTTTCCAGCCAGGCGATTGAATTCAAATCCAGGTGATTCGTAGGCTCATCCAGAAGCAGGATATCCGGCTCTGCCAGCAGAAGTTTCCCCAGCGCGACCCGGGTCTTCTGTCCACCGGAAAGTGTGCAGATCGGCTTATTAAATTCCTCCTCCGTAAAGCCCAGTCCCTTTAACACTCCGGCCACCTGGCTGCGCACTGCGTATCCATTGCGGTTCTCAAACTCTGTAGAAACACGGTTATAGCGTTCCATAAGCGCTTCCGTGTCCGCCAGATGTCTCATCTGTTCTTCCATCTTGCGGAGGCTTTCCTCCATATCCAGCAGGTCGCGCTTTACCTCCAGAAGCTCGGAATAAATGGAAGCCGTGCTGTTCACATCCTGATGTTGTCTTAAATATCCCAGTGTCTTCCCTTTTGTAATGGAGATGACACCCTGATCCGGCTCAAGTTCTCCCGCAATCATGCGCAGGAGGGTCGTTTTTCCGGCCCCGTTGATGCCGACAATCGCTGCCTTTTCCCGGTCTTCTATATGAAAAGACGCAGCGGAAACAATCACATCCGTGCCAAACGACTTTGCTATATTCTGACATGAAAGTATCATTGTAAAACAATTTCCTCTCTCACATTTTCTTTATCCGGCCCGCCTCTGCTGCTGTTTCAGTCCGCCGGCCGTATTTGCTCCGCAGAGCATTTCTGGAGCAATCTGCTTCAATTCCAGAACTTGGAGATCGCTTTCTTTGATTCGCGCCCATACCAGAGGGAAAGCACAATAAAAATCACCATCGCCGCCATGGAAACGTACATATTATAAGCGCCAAGCAGATCCTGCATAAGACTGATCAGTCCGCATGCAGTGGCCGCAATGCCAAAGATCAGCTGCTTCGTCCCCATCGCTTTAATGTAACCTTTTTGATCCGTGCAGCGCTCGATCGGGATTTCTTTCGGCAGCAGCATATTTTTCCGAAGCTCTTTCGTGGTCACCATAAAAATGTACTGCGCTATAATATAAATCCCGCAGATTGTCACAAATATATCAATCATGATATAGAAAACACTATCTGACATAATATCGTCCCTTTCTATACAGCTGTTACGACAATAGGAAACGCTTCACCGCCGATTCCATCTCGTTCTTTTCAATCACCGTCCTGTGAAGCACAGGTGCGTTCCGGATTTCCTCAATCGCACGCGGAATCGGAACTCCAGCCAGCTTTTGCAGCTCATCAATCAACCCAAAATCATCCATTACCCCATATTTTTCCTGATCAATCGCCGTCATCACGCTGCGCGCGAACTTATACGGACTCGCAGTAGAAGCAATCACCGCAGGTACGCTGCCGCAGTCTTTGGCGAACTGCTCGTGATAAACTCTCGACGCTACCGCCGTATGCGTATCCAGAATATAGCCGGATTCATTGAAGACCCGGCGAATTTCCTCAAAGGTCTGTTCTTCCGTCGCATATCCGCCCGCAAAATCACACATCTGGGCGCGCATCTCGTCTGTCACTGTATAGCGGCCGGATTCGGACAACTGCCGCATCAAGGAAGCATTCATCGCCGCGTCTCTCCCAGATGCGTGGTAAATCAGGCGTTCCAGATTACTCGAAATCAGAATATCCATGGATGGAGAGGAAGTCAGTACGAACTCCCGGTTTCGATCATAGACGCCTGTCTCAAAAAAGTCAAACAATACCTTATTTTCATTCGAGGCACAGATCAGTTTTCCGATCGGCAGCCCCATATTCTTCGCGTAAAAAGCGGCCAGAATATTTCCGAAATTACCGGTAGGAACTACCACATTCATCGGCTCACCGGAGGTAAGTATTCCGTCTTTCAGCAGTCGCCCGTATGAGTATACATAATAAACGATCTGAGGGACAAGCCGCCCGATATTGATGGAATTCGCAGAAGAAAAACAAAATCCCTGCTCCGAAAGCTCCTCGCCAAGCTTTTGATCAGCGAAAAGGCGCTTCACCCCGCTCTGTGCATCGTCAAAATTCCCCAGAATGCCGATCACACAGGTATTCGCGCCTTTCTGAGTCACCATCTGCTTTTCCTGCACCGGGCTCACTCCATGCTTTGGGTAAAATACGATAATTCTCGTACCCGGAACATCCGCGAAACCGGACAGTGCCGCTTTCCCTGTATCCCCCGATGTCGCCGTCAGAATCACAATCTCCCGCGTCTCATGATTCTTTCGGGCTGCGGTTGTCATCAGGTAAGGCAGAATGGAAAGCGCCATATCCTTAAATGCAATCGTCGCGCCATGGAACAGCTCCAGATAGTAAGCGCTCCCAGCTTCACGAAGCGGCGCGATCTCCTCGGTGTCAAATTTATCATCATAGGCTCTGCGGATGCAGTCTTTCAACTCTTCCTCGCTGTAATCTGTCAGAAACTGCTTCATCACCACATAAGCAGTTTCCTGATAGGACATACCCGCAAGAGACGCAAGAGGAATATCCAATGCCGGAATCCGCTCCGGAACAAACAGTCCGCCATCCTCTGCAAGCCCTTTCAATATCGCCTGTGAGGCGGTCACCTGTTTCCCGGCATTTCTCGTGCTGTTGTACATTAAATTCATAGCTGTTATCATCCTTTACCTGTTCGTATTCTTATTTTTCTTCTTTTCCGGCGCACATACGCCTTTTGAAGCCTAAACATTATAATAACACATGAAAAAAGCTGTTGCAACGAAAACGCAACAGCTTTTTTCAAAATTCGCTCAGCTTACGCTGCTTTGATACGTGTAGAAGTTATGCCCCCCGTATGTAAAAAGCCATACCAGGCTGGAATCGAACCAGCTCAGCTTTGATGTGTCAGCGGAATCCCGCGCCACGAAAAACAGAGCTCCCTGCGAATAATCCTCACCGGCAAGAACACGCTCCACTGCTTCAATCGTCTCGTCTGTCACCGTGCAGGAATAAATCCGCCCGTCCGAGGTCGGCTGAAACTGTGATTCTTCCCAGACTACGTCATAAATCGTATCCGGGAAATGAGAATCCTTCACTCGATTCAATACCACGCTGGCCACCATCATCTTACTCATAATATCCTCGCCGGTGGCCTCCGCTTCCACTATCCGCAGCAGCGTATAATAATCGGACGATGACATCTGATTATTTTTGACCGTCTGCTGAGCAAGATAACCCAGCTGACTCGCAGTTGATGAAGCCTGCGAAAACATGGATTTACGGATTGCTCTTCTGTCTACACCGCTGGTTCCAGCCAGCACCTCTTCCTCTGAATCCGCCACACGAACCACTCTGGTCACGTCGGAATATCGCTCCATATCTGCAACGCCGTTGACAACACCCATCAGACCGGCCTGAATCTCCTGGCCGGATGCATTTCCCGAGGTAGAACTGACGGCATAAACCACCTGGCCATGACCTCCAAAATTCATTTCCGAGATCATCCATGTGATACAGCCTACCAGAAAGGTGCCAAGCAGCAAAAGTGCGGTCGTTCTCAGACATCGCCAGCACTTCATGAGACGAATCAAAGACCTTTCTCCGTTTACTAACAGCATATAAACTCTCCCGCGCATAAATTTCAACCTGTCTCCCCAAGAAGGTCGTTTTGTGCCCCTTATTGTTTATACCCGCCGCTTTCACGTGATTCTATTATAAATGCTCACTTTCGATATGTCAACACTTTTTCACATTTTTGTAATATTTTCTTTTCGACAGTGTCTTTTTCTTTTTGCGAATTTTCGAGCATTTTCGATAATTATTTTTCATTTTTTTGTATTTCAGGTTATTTTACTGTTTTTTTCAAAAATTATTTTGTTCCTGTTCCACGCCGTCAAAAGAAAAAAACGCCCAGATTGTGCCGATTTTCGTGGTTTTCGCGTCTTACCTGCTCTTTTTTACATTCTCATCCTTTCTCTGTAATATTTTGTAATATTTCGTAATATTTTGTCGGTTTTTCGCAGATGCTGTAGTTTTCAAAAAAAGACACACCAGATACGGTATCGCGCATCAGGTATGTCCCAGGTTCCATCAATCTCTTTTCTTTTCGTATTTCAAAAAATAATATTCAATATCAAAATATGTCTGCTCCTCACTGTCAGCCGTGATTTTCCAGTCCTCCATCTTATCCAGATTCGGGAAAAATACGTCTGCCTCGTATTTTTCCATAATTTTTGTAATATGCGCAGTATCACAAAACGGCAAAAACTGTCGGTATACGCTCTCACCGCCGATGATATAGACGTCCTCGCTGCTGTAATGCTGCACTTCCCGGAGCACTTCATCCACAGAATGAAAGACAAGTGCGTTGCGCACCTGATAGGACGGATTAGATGTCAGAATCAGATTGGTTCGCCCGGCCAGCGGCAGGCCATTCGGAAGGCTTTCCAGAGTTTTTCTTCCCATCACCACTACCTTGTGGGCAGTCATTTCCCGGAAGGATTTCATATCAGACGGAATCTGCACCAGCAGCTTCCCCTGGCAGCCAATCCCCCAGTTTTCGTCTACAGCCGCAATTAAATTCATCAAACGTTTCCTCCTTTTCCCACATACTGTATATTTTCATACGTTCCTCGCAGCAAAGTCCGAGAAGACTGTCCTGAATAGCTACATATCTTCTAGCAGAGAAGCTTTGCCAGCGATGTATCCTCTGCAAATCCGGAAGCATTATAGAGAAACAGGACATCTGTGTATCCGCCATCACTGATCAGAGCACTCAGTTCCTGATTGTAATAGCGAATATCCAATACGTCAATCTCATCAAATTCAGAGAGCATAAAAGGTACAAAGCAGCGCGCATAAGAATCCTTGATCACCAGGATTTTCCGCCCGGTGCCAGCCCGTGTGGTGATCTGTGTAAGCGCATTGTTTCCCCCAAAAAAGATGTCATATTTACTTTTCGTATCCAATGCCGAATAATCGTAAATACTATAGGAAATCTCTCCGCTTCCATCTTTTTCTACGGTGTAATACGGATCCTCCGGATCGAGGTAAAGTTCGATAGAATCAGTCACCGTATGGATGCCCAGCTTGGACTGTATTGTTCCCTCAAATTCCTCTGTCACCACTGTAACCTGATACGCATCCGCAGACGGCACTGCATACCCCTGCGCCTTAGCCCAAGCCTGATAGACATAAAAAGCACCCAATGTCTTCCAGTGGTGATCCGTGCGATAGTAAATCTCTTCATCACTGTGTTCCTGGAGAACCTGCCGCGCGTCAAACCAGACGTTTTCCGTATCCGCCGCTTCTGACACTGCTTCCTGAACATTCTCGAGATACTCTCCCTCATCATACGGAGCCGCAAAGGCTGGCAGAAGATCCCGCAGGATATCCACTGCATTTGGCACAAGCATCACCGTCATGTGTCCATCTGCAAACTGTCCCGAATATTTTTCGACAAACTGCGCGAGAAGCTGTATATTTGTCGTTGCCTGCTCCGAGGTAAAAGTACCGGTGTGTGCTTCAATCAGATAATCGTCATCTGCAAAATAGATATCATTGCTCTGTGTACGCCCCATCACCCGCTCCGTGCCTGTTTTCAGTGCAATCCAGTTATCACGGAGCACAAACTGATCGGTCAGGTAATCTTCATAATCTGCTTCAAAGCTGCCGTCAAGCAGTGCGTCCAGAGAGAACGCCGACATCTGCGCCAGGGTACGGTTCTCTGTCTCAGAATATTCTGTATCCGGAGCGATCAGCGTAGCAACCGCAAAGCCGAAAATCAGGATAGCAAACAATGTAATAATGTTCCAGGACTGCGTTTTATTCATCATTTTATTCTTCATTTACTCCGTTCATTTCTGATTCTGCACATTCCTCCGCACCTCATGTTCCCTCTCAGAACCGGAAATAAAGGAATGGATTGTACGATGCGTCAACCAGCCAGGCTACGGAAAGCAGGAAAATCCCGACATAAAGCAGCCCTCTGGCCGCCAGGATCACGACGTCATTTTCCGCAAAGCGCACGGTAAAAGCATTGCCGATTTTTTTAGGAAGCTGTGTACATCCCACGATCAGAACGACCAGCAGGACAGCATGATTGAGGAAAAGATAAATCGTCTCTGTATTCCACAATCCGGCGCCGTAACCGCCAAACAATGCATTAAAATAAGTCAGGCTTTGCGTAAAGTCGCCGAACATAAACAGATTCCAGCCCAGCATAACTAATAGCACACAGTAAAGATGACGCAGGACTTTCGGCAGCTTTTCCAGAAAAGTACCAAACACATATTTTTCAAGCACCAGCAAGACACCATAATAGATTCCCCAGGCGACAAAATTCCAGCTTGCACCGTGCCAGAACCCCGTCAGCAGCCACACAATCATCAGATTCCGAATATGACGTCCTTTGCTGACCCGATTACCTCCAAGCGGGATGTAAACGTAGTCCCGAAACCAGGTGCTTAAGGAAATATGCCATCTGCGCCAGAATTCGGTGATACTTTGAGATATATATGGATAATTGAAATTCTCCGAAAAATGGAAACCAAACATTAAGCCCAGGCCAATTGCCATATCCGAATACGCGGAGAAATCGAAATAAATCTGAAACGTATAGGCAGCCAGCCCCATCCAGGCTGTAAGAACAGGCACTTCACTTACTGTCAGAGCGGTAATTGTATCCCACAGAGCTCCGGCGTTATTCGCAAGCAGCACTTTCTTGCCCAGACCGAGCAGGAAACGGTGGATTCCCTGTGCAAACTCCTCCGGCGTTTCTTTTCGTCCGCGAAGCTGAGCGTCTATGGTCTTGTACTGAACAATCGGGCCAGCAATCAGCTGCGGAAACATAACCACATAAGCACCGTATGATATCAGATTTTTCTGCACATGCGCCTCGCCGCGATAGACATCAATCGTGTAAGACATCGTCTGAAATGTATAAAAGGAAATGCCGATCGGCAGTGAAAGGTTCAATAACTGCAGCCCGGCCCCGGTTAATGTATTGACGGTACCCAGTGCAAAATCCGCATACTTAAAAAAAGCCAGCAGCGCAAGGCTGACAGCCAGCGAAACAACCAGCATATTCCTGGCAGCCTTTGGCCGTCCGCAGTTCTTCATTGCATCCACTGCAATACCTCCGGCAAACGACACCAGAATCGTGACCAGCATAAGAATAATATAAACCGGTTCCCCCCATGCATAGAAGATCAGGCTGAACAAAAACAGCACGAAATTGCGTGCACGGCGCGGAACCAGATAATAGCAAAGCAATACAGCCGGCAAAAACCGAAACAAGAACAGCAGGCTGCTAAAGACCATGCGTTTTCCCCTTTCGTAAATACAGCGACTCAGAATCCGTAAGATTCCAGAATCTCTTCCGCCGCATCCGTATCATCACACACGCAGAGCACCGTATAAACACCGACACTCTTAATAATCGCTGTCTCCAGTCTGGAAGCTTCACTCTCATTGTATGACGTATAAAGCTCAATCTGGTTGTCCACACGGGTCTGCATCCCGCTTTCCACATCGGCTGTGCTGTCTGCATCCGAACTTTCGATCACTGCAATCTCACAGGCTGTCGCGCCAGAGCTGGCGTACGCTACCGATGATGCTACCTTTTCTTCGTCCAGATAATAAATCGACGGAACCAGTGAAGAAGCAGTCTCGCTCAGTGAATCAGAAGTCACTGTCTCCAGCAGTGCTTCTGCCAGTTCTGAAATCGTAATGGTAACCGTTTCGCTATCTTTGGTATCTGAACTGCAGGCCGTCAGTGAAAAAGTCAGAACCACAGCGCAGATAAAAGCTGTTATTTTTTTCATCGTATTCCTATCTCCTCTTTTTCTCTTACTCTTCTGTCTCCTCGGTTGCCGTCTCCCCTGCATCTGTCACAGAGACATAGTGTGTCTTCATATATTCCAACATCACCTTGCAATAGTCCGCTGTGATATGGACGCCATCGCTCGATGCGTCTTCAATCAGCGATCCGTAGCCATCGGAAAGCACTTCATTAAAATCCAGATAATAGTACCCCTCTTCTTCGCATACTTCAAGCAAAATGGAGTTGAGCGTATCTACATTTTCGTTATTAATATAATCACCAGTCGTGACCTTATCCTCTTCTACGTAGATGCAGCTGCACAGATAAAGAATCGCGTCCGGCTGCAGCTCCTGAAACCGGTTTGTCACGGAGATCAGCTCTTCTTTAAAATCATCCCAGCTGTACTCGCCGAGATCATTGGCCCCGAGCATAATATAAATCTTTCCATACGTACCGCCGGAAAGTGCCGCGGCAACCGTAATCTTGTCATCTCCGTCTGAGATAATCGCGCTGCTGGTCATAGAAGAAAGGGACATCCCCACACTAGTGAAAAACGTTCCCTCAGTAATTCCTGATGTATTGCGGAATCCCTCCATCCGGGAATCCCCGATAAACACAGCGTCAGAAAAATAGGTATCATCCACTGCTTCCGCCTGTTCCCGGACAATCGCAGTACTATCCGGATCTGATACCGTCGCATGTGTCTCTGGTTCTGTCTCTGTCTCCGTCTCTTCGACGGTCTCGCTCTCCACCATTCCTGCATCCGACAGGCCTGCGAGATACATATCATCACTCACTACATAGTGGAGCGCTTCCGTCTCCGCTGCTTCTGTCTCCGTTTCCTCTTCTGTCACAGAATGATCAGCGGAAACTGCATCAGATGCATCAAATGTTACCATAGTATAAATAAATCGCCCCTCAAAAATAAAAATCACGGCGGCGACCCAAATCAAAAGCTTTAAAACATAGGCAAATTCCGACCTTCTTCTTCGCCTGCGACTCCCCTGTGCCATATCTATTCCCCTATTGCGCTTGTTTCGATTTGCGCTATCAGAAAAATATTTTATTCTTTATCTGAGGCAAAGTCAAGTTATATGTCGAAAAATGTCGCAATAATTTTGTGGAAAAGAATGCAGAATTTTGAAAGATTTCCAATTGACTTTTTTGAAAAACAGCTATAAAATCGAAAGAAATAAGGACAGAGACGTCAGGCATTTGCTTGGCGGTTCTGTCTTTTTTTATTCATTCCCACAATTTCGCTATAGGAGGGAGAATTTTCATTATGGATTCCATCGATCATAAAATAATTTTAGCTCTTAAAGAAAACGGGCGCCGCAAAGCTTCCGATATCAGCCATGAGATTCATCTTTCCGTTTCCTCTGTGATCGAACGCATCCGCAAGCTGGAAGCGTCAGGCATCATTCAGTCCTACACGATTATTATGGATGACGCAAAGATTGGAAATGACCTGACTGTGCTGATGGAAGTCAGCCTGGAACATCCTCGCTTTTCCGATCCATTCGTCCGCTATGTCCGAACAAACCCGCACATCATCTCCTGCTATTATCTGACAGGTGAATTCGACTATATGCTGAAAATCTGCTGCCGTTCTTCCAGAGAACTGGAAGAGATTCACCGTGAAATCAAACAGCAGGAGGGCGTTCGCCTGACAAAAACGCATTATGTACTGAGCACGGAAAAGAATACGTACTCTTCCATGCCCGAATTTGAAGAAGAGAACGGTTTTATCGGAAAAACAGTCTGACAAAACCATTCTCTGGCTTCGCTTTAAATAAAAATCTGTTTCATCTGAATATTACCCCTCTGAGGCCTGCTTTACCGCCATATGGTTAATCGCAGTCAGAAGCGCGTCCACGGAGGCACGGATGATATCAACATCGAGTCCGGCTCCCCAGTGAAGAGCACCGGTCTTTTTGTCACGAATACCTACGTAAGCGATTGCGCGGGAACTGGAGCTCTGCTCAAGCGCATGCTCTTCATAGGTCACCAGGTCATACTCCAGACGGAAGTGACGCTTCATAGCGTTGCTAACCGCATTCAGACGACCATTACCGGAAGCCTTAATCACATTCGTCTTACCGTCACAGGTCACCGTTACCTCTGCAATAATGCCATTATGCTGCTTAAAATGCATCTCTGGAATGCTGTACGGCTCTGTAATATTCTCAAACTTCTCTTTGAAGAGCTGGAAAATCTCTTCCGGAAGCAATTCCTTATGAAGCTCGTCGGAAACCCCCTTCGCCGCATATCCCATCGCTTCGCGCATTTTCTTCGGAAGCTTCAGGCCATAATTCTGTTCCAGAATATAGCCGACGCCGCCTTTACCGGACTGGCTGTTAATACGAATGACATCCGCGTCGTAAAAACGGCCGATATCCGTCGGATCAATCGGAAGATAAGGCACCGTCCAGGTATCACAGTGATTCTCCTCCCGATATTTCATTCCTTTCGCGATTGCATCCTGATGAGAACCAGAGAACGCAGCAAACACCAGAGCGCCGGCATATGGACTTCTCTCATCCACTTTCATGCCGGTAAATTTCTCATACGCCTCCGTTATCTTTGTCATATCATTGAAATTCAGCTCCGGATCCACGCCCTGCGCATACATATTCATGCCAAGCGTCACGATATCTACATTACCAGTGCGCTCGCCGTTTCCAAACAGCGTCCCTTCAATCCGGTCCGCGCCCGCCAGCATCCCCATCTCTGCGTCCGAGATGCCGCAGCCTCTGTCATTGTGTGGATGCAGAGAGAGAACGACATTTTCTCTGTATTTCAGATGTTCACTCATATACTCAATCTGGCTCGCGTACACATGCGGCATCGACATCTGTACGGTACTTGGCAGATTAATGATCGCTTTGCGGTCCGCCGTCGGCTTCCAGACATCCAGCACTGCATTGCAGACTTCTGCCGCATACTCTACCTCCGTGCCGGTAAAGCTCTCCGGGCTGTATTCGAAACGGTATTTTTCTCCTGCTTCATCGGTCAGCTGCTGCAGAAGCTTTGCTCCGTCTACGGCAATTTTCAGGATCTCATCCTTCGACATATGGAAAACCTGCTCCCGCTGTGCCAGAGAAGTAGAATTGTATACATGCACAATCGCGTTCTTTGCACCTTTCAGCGCGTCAAAGGTTTTACGGATAATATGTTCACGCGCCTGGGTCAGCACCTGCAATGTCACATCATCCGGCACCAGATCCTCCTCAATCAGGCGGCGCAGGAACTGAAATTCCGTATCAGAAGCCGCCGGGAAGCCAACCTCGATCTCCTTAAATCCGACTTCAACCAGAAGTTTAAAGAAATTAATCTTCTGATCCAGGGTCATCGGCACCACCAGAGCCTGGTTGCCGTCGCGCAAATCCACACTGCACCAGATGGGTGCATGATCCACATATTCCTTTTCAGCCCATTTCATACATCTTTCGGGGGGCATAAAATACTGGCGAGTATACTTTTTGGGGTTCATCATAATGCTTGTCTCCTTCCTGAAAATAAAAAACCGTCCCCTAAAGCTATTGCTTTAAGAGACGGAAGATTACAAAACCTTTCGCGGTACCACTCTCATTTATGATCGCTCATACACTCTACGGACACGGACTGCAATCCATTCGTACTGCTTTCTCGAAGCACATCCAAATCTGTCAGTCTTATATCCTTCCCATGGTAACGGTCGGGTGCCGTCTGTGTCTACTCTGCTTTCTGCAAGCCAGGTTCTCAAAGAATTTGTTCTGAAACCTGTTCCTGTAAAAAGATTTCGGACAGCCGCTCGGGAGCGAGTTCCTCTGACTTCTCCTGATGTCTCGCACCTTCCGGCATCTCTCTGGAAAAAGAAAATCAGCATACTATTCTCCGTCATCGCATTTTGCAATGTTGTTTTTCAACTTTTGCCAGTTTAACATTGAAAATGAGATTTGTCAACCACAAATTCTTTACCCCTTTATACTTCCGGACGCTCGACTGCGTAATCGTCAAAACTGTCGGTCGTTGACGCTCCGGACGTATCAGCGCTGTCGCTGTATGATTCTACGGTAACGGTATAAGCGCTGCTTCCTTCTACGTAAACCGTTCCGTCTGTCCCTACCACTGAGACACTGTTGCCATCAGCACCGACAATTGTGCCGCTGCAAGAAAGACTTGTCACGGTGCTGTCGCTGGTCACAACCCAGGTAGAATCCTCGCTAATGATCACGTTACAGTAACCGCTGCCGCCGTTTCCGGCCCAGGTTTCATCATTTACAAAGGCGCCGGTCAGTGTGCTGCCGTCCGTCATATAGAAATCAAGTGTACTGATGCTGTCCCAGATCACATCGCCATCCATAACCTGGCTGATCGCGGTAAACAGGCATTCAGAACCATTGCTGCCGGTGGTGCCCCATCCTCTGGAATTTGTGTTGCCGGTGCACTGCAGGAAGAACTCACAGTCATCCGCTGCCGTGATTTCTACATTCTCCAGCGTGATTGTGCATTCTGTGTTCGTTGTATAAAACAGACCGCCGTTCGTGGAAGTAAGCGTACCGCCTACCATCTGGAAAGTGCCGTTGCCTACCTCGGAATCACCGGACATACTCTGATATACAATCACAGTCCAGGTCACGTCATTGCGCTCATCGTCCGGAGCCATACCGGTCAGGTCGCAGTCATAGAGACGAAGCGTATTTAAACCCTCGATGCAGACTGCTTCTGCTGCAGTCGACGTCAGCGTTGCTTCACTGATAGCGATTTCCGCTGTGCAATATACCGCCGGAGAATCAGAGCCATTGGAGGTGTAGGTGCCTCCGTCAACCACCATTGTGCCGCTGCCGCGATCACTGCGAACTGCTGCGGAGGAAGTTCCGTTCGTTGTCGCGGTTACATCCCATGCATAAAGCGTTCCGCCGCCCGCCACATGAATGCCGCCAGAGGTATTCAACTGCGTATCGATTACAGTATCCATGACATATACGACGCCGTCACCGTAGGCAAAAATGCCAGCGCCTCCCTCCGAATCCGTCGAGATCGTACTGTCGCTGACAATCAGCGTCCCGTCTGTAGCCAGCAATGCAGCTCCTACCCCATAAAAACTGGAATTGTCGCCGCCTGTGCTATCATCGGATTCCCGGATAATCGTGTCGTTGGTAAGAATCGCCGTCACATCCTCCGATACCAGAAGCGCGTTTTCGTCTGTCCCGGTGGAAGTAATTTCCTCTGAGTCAATCGTAGTATCTTCTGTAATCGTATTCGCGGCATCATAGCTGTCTACACCGGAGGAACTGCCTCCACCCATGTCTCCACCCATATCGCCGCCCATTCCGGAGCCGCCCATTCCAAAATCACCGGACTGGACGGTAACAGTGGCTGCTGTCCCATCGTCATTTAAGGTGATAATGACCGAATCACCAACTTCAATGTCTGAGCGTGTGATTTCCTCCGTCTCAGTGGAACCGCCCATTCCAGAGCCGCCTTCCCCCATGGAGCCGTCTCCGCCCTCGCCCATATCGGATGGTGCTTTACCACCTTCATCGGATGGTGCCTCGCCACCTTCATTGTATGGTGCCTCGCCTCCCCCATCGGACGGTGCCTCGCTTCCCTCATCGGACGGCGCCTCGCCTCCTTCATCAGACGGTGCTTCACTGTCTCCATTCCGGCTTTTCCATCGCTTCCCCGCCCGCGGAATCTGAGCCATTGTTTCCACCACCCATACCGCCGCTTGCTTTCAGGTACTGCGTTTCTTCAGTCAGCGTAATGGTCTGGGTTTCTGTCTCTGCGTCCGCCGTTTCAACATCATCCGGAGCTGCATCACTGCCTTCTTCGCCCACTTCTCCGTCTGCAAAAACATCGCCGCCATCTGCCTCTTCACCAGCATCCTCTGGTTTTTCCATGTCCTGGCCGCCCATGCCAGTCGTAATGGAAACAGTAATATAATCTTCGCCAATCTCTGTCACGGTTCCCATTACCATCTGGGAAACCTCCTGCGCATCATCTGGTAAATCTCCAGGTATTCCTTCTCCATCCACTGCATCCGCGACAATCTCTGTCTGACTCTCCTCTGCATACGCTGCGGTCGGAACTGCCATAATAACCAGCCCCATCAGTACTGCAATTTGTCTTTTCTTCATAATTTTTCTACCTCCGCTCAGCTTTGTCCAATTTAAATTTCCTGAAATCTCATCCGCGTCTTCTTTCCTGATTACGCGGATTTCTCGTTTATGCCCCACATTGATTTTAACCAGGGACGTTTGCTACTATAGTCGGAAAATATGTTTCCGCTGTGAAAAAAAAACGAACGAAGTATGTTTGATTATAAAAAAGGCACCCCCACACAGGAGATGCCTCTGCTCTTTTTACAGCTATGCAAAAAATCGTTTTCCCATTCATGCACTGCAAATACACGTTTACGGTTTTACGACAATGTTTACAATCTTCTTCGGCACATAGATTTCCTTTACTACTGTGCCGGACAGCTTCGCTCCAAGTGCCTCACGCCCCTGTGCGATCGCATCTTCCTTTGAGATGTCGACCGGAATGGAGATGACTGCTTTGGTCTTGCCATTGATCTGCACCGGAATCTCGATTTCATCGTCCTTCATCGCGTCCGCATCTGCTTCCGGCCATGTGGTATGGAAGACGGAATCCGTATGCCCGTACATCTCCCAGAGCTCCTCCGTAATGTGCGGTGCGAACGGCGCAAGCAGCTGGATGAAGGTCTCGATGGTCTCACGGTCAACGCCGCCGGATTTTCTTGATACCTCGATCAGCTTATTGTTGTACTCCA
>Ga0192285_1005_pt1 | contig 17316 bp, 10 predicted proteins | sample Koala_Koa22_G3_FD_131252 | JGI IMG/M metagenome (GOLD analysis project Ga0192285, IMG submission 131252) | Enriched cells from koala feces incubated with labeled cellulose particles, San Francisco Zoo, California, United States - Koala_Koa2-2_G3 ...
AGGATTCGCCCACGGTGATACTTGACGAACCCACGGCGGCACTTGACCCCATAGCGGAGTATGACATATACAGGCAATTTGACAAGCTGGTAGGAGGAAAGACGGCGATATACATTTCGCACCGACTGTCGAGCTGTCGTTTCTGCGACCATATAGCGGTATTTTCCGAGGGAAGTGTAAAGGAATACGGTACGCATGAGAGTTTGGTGAACATGGAGGGCGGACTATACGCCGCAATGTTCGCCGCACAAGCGGAATACTATAATTAGTGGTTAGTAAGTAGTGGTTAGTTGATAGGTGGTTAATTAGCTAACGCTATTCAAGTACACCTAAAGGCGGCGGAAGACGGCGGGTGCAGGCTCAGCCTGCCGAGGATTCTTAAGGGCGAGTAGCCCTTAAGTGGGTGTGGGCAACGCCCACTTGTGCCGTAGGCACAAATAAACATAGGAAAACAAACAAACGCTTTTGTATAAGTGCTGCACTTGTAAATAAAATCAAGCAACTAAAGCGATAATAAACACAGTCAAGCAAATTGAACAAGTAACTTAGTGCGGCACTGTGAATACGAGTGGACGCTGTGCGTCCACAATGTATTCACGCAAAATCTTTGATTTTGCCGAAAACGTACTTGTTACCGTATAAAAGGTGTATGTTATACAGTCTAAGTCGGTTGATTTGCTAACGCTTTTTATGGAATGATATGTTTGTTCTCGTCAAAATCTCCGTTTTCTGTTAGCTGAAGCCTAAAATACAAGTACGAGTTTGTTTTCAGCAAAATCAAAGATTTTGCGTGAATACATTTCCGCTGCATTCGCAGCAGCTCGTATTCACAAGTGCCGCACTATAGGTCGTTCAGCTTGCATTACTATTTCACAAACACGTTTGTAACTTGTTATTTCGGAGTGCGGCACTTTCACAAAAAGCGTTTATTTGTTTCGCTATGCTTTTTGTGCCTACGGCACAAGTGGGCTTTGCCCACACCCACTTAAGGGCTACTCGCCCTTAAGAATCCTCGGCAGGGTTGAGAATCCTGCACTCAACGTCTCCCGCCGCCTTTTGTCGTTCACTATTGCCCTGCTTTATTGCCCGCCGATAACTGTCGGTCGGTTTACTGCCACAATTCATGTTCATCTTACCGCATTGCGTAGCTATGCACGGCGGTTGAGACAGTTGGGTGCAGGGTCTGCGACCCTGATTAAGATTTATTTAAGACTGTTGTTGTAACATAATGAGAGCGGATAGTAACCATTTTTTCTTTCGAGGTGATTTGACATGAGAGTGCTTATTGTAGAGGATGAAATTAAACTGGCGGATGCCCTTATTCAAATATTGGAGAAAAATAAAATCAGCGCCGATGCCTGTTATGACGGCGCGGACGGCCTGGATAATGCCCTTACAGGGATCTATGACGTGATAGTCTTGGATATAATGCTGCCTAAAATGAACGGTATCGATGTCCTTAGAAATATCCGTAAGGAGGGTCTGACTACACCTATTCTCCTGCTTACCGCCAAGGACGATGTCGCCGATAAGGTCAGAGGTCTTGACAGCGGTGCGGACGATTACCTTACTAAACCCTTTGCAACAGAAGAGCTGCTCGCAAGGATAAGGGCACTGGGCAGACGCAGTACCGCCGGTCTTGTCAGCGATGACAGATTGGAATACGGCGATATCGTTCTGGATTTGTCCGCCTATGAGCTTTCTTCGGGAAAAAATTCCGTTAAGCTGGGATTGAAGGAATTTTCCATAATGGAATTGCTTATGAAAAATACCGGTCGGGTTCTTACAAAGGAAAACCTTATTATAAAGGTTTGGGGATATGAATCCGATGCGGAATATAACAATGTTGAGGTGTATATTTCCTTTTTGAGGAAAAAGTTAAGCTTCTTAAAGAGCAAAACTATTATAAAAACTATAAGAGGCGTTGGCTACATTATGGAGTAGGCTTGATATGATAAAGAAATTGCGAAAGCGCTTTATGCTTGTTATTATGACCGCGCTAATGGTGCTTATAACGGGTATTCTCGTCTGCGTTTATCTGTATATGTATTCATCCGAAAAGGAGAATGCGGGGAATACCCTTGAATTTGCTATAAGCTGGGACTTCGCTGATGAGAAGATAGCCGATGATTTCCTTCCCGATAAGAACGGTACGGCAATGGGTAAGCCCGAGGAGAACGATCCCCCTCCCGATGCCAAGGAAGCTAAGGAAAAGAATGAATCCGAATCCTCTTCCGCTGAAGATGAGGAAAGCTCGGAGGAGGGAAACGGCGAATTCCATCGCTCCAAGGAGCCTGACGTCGAAAGGGACGATATCCGCTTCGGCAATTCGGTATTTTTTAATTATGACGAAACGGGTTCCCTTATGTCCGGCTGGATAATGGTGCAGACCGATGCAAGCGGAGAAAAATGGGTATTCCACAGTCAGATAAACCGTGACGAAAACGGAAATTATACCAGCGGTACAACAGAGCTTGACGCTTCCTATGCCGCTGCTGCACAAAAGGTTATCGACAACGGAGATGAAAGCGGTTATATAACCTTTGATGATACACAGTACAGATATATCTTCCGTGCAATCGGTGACGGATATAGGATAGTATTCCTTGACCGCACAAGGGAGCTTGCAACTCTGCACCAGCTGCTTTATATCCTCGGTGCCATATTCATAGGCGCAATAGCGGTTACGGCGGCTCTCGCATACGCCCTTTCAAGCTGGACTATGCGTCCTACGGAGGACGCATGGAACAGGCAGAGCGTGTTCTTTTCCAACGCTTCTCACGAGCTTAAAACACCCCTTACGGTTATTTCGGCAAATCTTGATGTAATTCAGTCAAACCCCGACAGTACGGTCAGAGAGCAGGAAAAGTGGTTCGGTTATGTTAAATCCGAGGCGGCAAAGATGTCACAGCTTATAAACGAAATGCTGTACATAGCCCGTGAGGATGCACAATCGGAGAAAAAGCCTATTATGAGCGAGTTTGACTTTTCCGAGCTTGTGGAGGGCGAATGTCTGACATTTGAAGCGCTTACCTTTGAACGAGGGAGATTTATTGAACAGGATATTGCCCCTGGAATAGTCGGAAAGGGCGAAAAGGAAAGTATACAGTGTGTGGTACGGGTGCTTATCGATAACGCCATATCACATTCAAGTGAAAATTCCTCCGTAAAGGTAAGCCTTAGCCTGTCAAAGCACGGAAAAATCAAGCTTACCGTCAGCAATGAGGGCGAGGATATACCCCCGGAGAGCCTGAACTGCATATTTGACCGCTACTATCGGACGGATGCTTCGCGCAGTAAGGATACGGGAGGATTCGGACTGGGACTTGCCATAGCCAAGACCATAGTGGACAAGCACGGCGGAACGATTTCCGCGGAAAGCGAAAACGGTATTACAACCTTTAAGGTGGTTTTTCTGCCATAAATATTCAATAAGGGGCATCGCCCCGTCATTCAACGAACGACCGTATGCTCCCCCGCCTGAAGAGGCGGGGGACATCAGTCGTGAGTTATAAAAAGGATATCCCGACCTTGTGTTTTTACACAGAGTCGGGATATTTTATTCACGGTTTACCGTAACCTTAAGCTTGACTATCCTGTTATCCTCGGCTTCGAGTACCTTAAGGGTGAATATTCCCTCGCTTACCTCGTCATTGTCATCGGGTATTCTACCGAAAAGCTCCATAGCCCAGCCGCCCAATGTATAGCTTTCGTTTTCTATAGTGTCCTCGGGGAGGTCAAGGGCGTCAAGGAACGAATCGATGTTCAGCTCCGCATTAGCCTCATATACGTTGTCACTCAGAGGTACAAGGTCATGACTTACCTCGTCCGTTTCGTCATATATCTCACCGAAAAGCTCCTCGATAATATCCTCCATTGTAACCATTCCGTATGTTCCGCCGTACTGATCCTTTACAATGGCGATATGAACCTTTTCCTTTTGCATTTTTGCAAGGACTTCGGATATGGTTTTAAATTCGGATATATATATCAGCTCATGGATTATGCTTTCAATGCTGTCTGCATCGGGATTTTCGGTAATCATGCGGAAAAAGTCACGTTCATGTATAAAGCCGATTATGTTGTCTATGTTCTTTTCATACACGGGCATACGGGAATACTGCTCGCTGAAAAACAGCTCCTTTATGCTTTCTATGTCGGTGCTTTTTTCCACAGCCTGTATCTTTACACGAGGAATAAGAATTTCCGACACGTTTTTCTCGTCAAATTCCAGAGCGGAACGAACCAAATCGCTTTCCTGCTCTTCAAGCACGCCCTCGCCCTCAATTTCATCAATGATATATTTCAACTCGTCCTCGGTGACGGAGGGGGATTTATCCGATTTAAGGCAATTTGATACAAAGCGCTGAAGACAGGCGAATATAGCGGTAACAGGCGTAAGCACCGTCATTAAAAAGGACAGCACGGGAGTAAAGGTGATGGCGGTTTTCTCCGCATTCTGCTTAGCAATACTCTTCGGGAGAATTTCGCCGAAAACCAAAATCAACACGGTCATGAAGAAAGTAGCGACACCGACACCTCTTGCCCCGAAAAGCTCTGAGCAGAGAACCGTTCCCAATGAGGTGGACAGGATATTCACGATATTATTTCCCACAAGGATAGTGATAAGTGCCTTGTCGAAGTTTTGAGAAATGGCGAGAGTTTTCACCGCCCTTTTGTTACCGTTTTCGGCATCGCCTTTGAGGCGGATTTTATTGACGGATGTAAAGGCAGTTTCGATTGAAGAGAAAAAAGCCGACATCACGATCAAAACCATTATCGCCGCATATTTCATAAAAAATTAATACACTCCCTTTTGGATAATAGAGATTGGAGAAAAGAGAATAGAGAATAGAGTGGATAGTGGATAGTGGGTAGTGAGTAGTTAGCTGTCGGTCAGTATAGAAGGGCAAAGGTGGACAATGAAGGGCGGCGGGAGACAGCCGGGTGCAGGGCCGCGGTCCTGCCGAGAATTCTTAAGGGCAGTGATATTTATATCACATAGCCCATTAAGTGGGTGTGGGCGACGCCCACTTGTGCCGTAGGCACAAATAAACATAGGATAATAAATTAAAGCTTCTGTATAAGTGCCGCACTGTAAAGAGAAACCGACAAATAAAGCGACAGTGAACACGGTTAAGCAAGCCAAACAGGTAAATCAGTGCGGCACTTGTGAATGCGAGCATTGCCGACAGGCAATGCAATGCATTCACGCAAAATCGGAGATTTTGCTAAAAAACGCACTCGTTACCGTATTTTAAGCGTTTCAAGGGGAGGGTAAAGTGTCTTGTACTCTAACCGCTGCTCACTAATCACTTCTTACTATAAATCATTGCCCCGAAATGTAAATTATTGTCCTAATAGAGGATAGAAAATAGGGGAAAGAGGATAGAAAAGCGTTACAAGAAAGAGTAAAGAGGCTTGAGTTCTATCCTCCTACTTCTAATTTCTACCCTCCGGCAGAAAAAATGCCTCCGAATTACTTCGGAGGTTAAATCATGATATAGGATTATGGGGGATTTTCCCTGCGGCGTAGGGGGTAAAACACCGCAGGGCAATTTGGGGTTCTTTTATACCGTTCGCTCGTGAGGGGTAACACGAGCCGTATATAAAAGCATGAAATGAAATGAAATCCAGTACTCACTCTCGAGTACATTCATATAATACCCTATATTTGTGTTGATTGTGTGAAAACGTTCTGAAATCATTATGAAACAGTGCGTAAAATTTCGCCACAAATCGACAGCACCGGCCCCGAAATCCTATTTGTAAGCCTCTGACTTAGGGTATTATATCATGTTTTGGGTATAATTGCAAGGGGTTTTGGAGATTTTACCTACTAGAAGCAAGAGGATTAGAGGCAAGAGGCAAGAATAACAAGATACTTTACTTTATCTTTGAAGCGCTTTACTTGTAACTAACAGGTGAAAATTCTTGCTTCTTGCTTCTTAATTTCTTGCCTCTAGCAGCCCAAAGCCTATCGTTTTAGTAGGTCAGTTTTGCACCAAACAAGGCGAAAATTTGCACCAAGCAGTAAAAAAACGCACCGAGTAATGAGAATAATTCAACAATGAAGGCAGAGATTGCCATATTCTTCGGAAATATACTTTAGCACATTAAATCGTTCAAGTGCAAAACGGGTGCTGTTTTGCAAAAAAATAAAAAAATGCACCAAGCTCAAACCCGCTTGTAAAAAGGGTTTGAGGGCATTTTGATGCAAAAGTGCAAAAAGTTTCAACTACGGCACACGTTACATAAAAAAATAAAAAACGGGATTATTTTTTTTTTTTTTTTTGGAAACATACAAAGAGAAGTCAGAAAAAAATGCACTTTTTGCACTTGATTACTTTAATGCAATAAAGTGAACTGCTCTATTAGAGGATGGAAGATAGAGAAAAGAGGATAGAAGAAATAAGATTATTTACTTTTTCTTTGAAGTGATTTCAATACAATATCGTGAACGAGTAGGCTTCCATTCTCTATTCTCCATTGTCCATTCTCAAGTAGAACGAGTAAGCTTCCATTCTCTATTCTCCATTTTCTATTCTCGAATAGGTCGCGGTTATTCCTGCTTCTAAAACGTTCCTACCCATGCATAAAATTGAATATACCTTATGCGGGGGGGAGCAAAAAATGAATAATAAGAAATCTAAAATGTCTGTTGATACCGCAAAGCTTATCGCGCTTTCCCTTGTTATGCAGACGGCGGGAATGGCTTTTAATGTAGCGCTCTCCTCCCGTGCAGGCACGGCGGCAGTGGGAATTATGTCCCTTATCTTCTCGCTTTTCGGGTTTATTATGGTGCTGGCAAACGGAAATATTTTCGTAGCGACAAGCCGTTTTGTTTCCGAAGCAAGAGGCGTGGGACACCGCAATTATTCAAGGGTAATGAGGTACACTCTTACCTTTTCCCTATGTCTTTCGTCGGGATTTTCCCTGTTGTCCCTTATCCTGTCGGATTATCTCGGTGAAAGCATTCTCGGCAGCAATCAGCTTGCTGTGGCTGTGAAGATTATTTCCCTTAGTCTGCCCTTTGCGGCGGTGGGGTCATGTATTAAAGGATATTTTCACGGAATACGTTCTGTGGGCGTACCAATGAGAGGGGATATTACCGAATTTGCGGCAAAGTGGATTTTCCTGTTCGGAGCGCTGATTTTCACGGCGGGAACAGATTATTTCTACATAATGATTGCCCTTAGTGTCCTTGTGGGAGAGACCGCAAGCTTTGTCTATTACATGGTAAAATATATAGGTGAATATCGCCGCTTTTCCGCTTATCCCATGTCGGATAAACCCCTGCTTACCGACACGTCGTCATCCTTTCTGAAAAATATTATACCCATATCCGTAAGCGGCTATGTTCAGATGCTGCTTTCCTCCGCAAACGAAGCTATAGTTCCCGTAGCCCTGCTTCACAGCACCATGTCCCGTGATACCGCCATGAGCTGCTACGGTATGTTTGAAGCGCTGATAATACCTGCAATATTTTTCCCCTCGGCTGTGCTTACAAGTATGTCAAATATCATTATCCCCGAATGTGCCTGCTTCAACCGTACAGACAAAGACACGCGCACCGGGGAGCTTTCCGCTTTCACGGATGATATGTTCACAAAGTGCTTTTCCTACGCCTTTTTTATCGCCTGTATATATCTTTGCTGTGGTCGGGAGCTGGGGGCTTTGCTCTGTCCGCAGGATGATCTTGTGGGAAAATCCATTGTAATACTTGCACCTGTCATTCCCTTTATTTACCTTGAAATAATACTTGAGGGCATGCTCAAGGGAATGGGGAGACAGAATTTTTCAACGCTGAACACCCTTGTAGAATACACCGTACGCATACTTTGCGTAATAATTTTCGTACATTTTTGCGGATTTTACGGAGTGCTGATATCCTACTATGCGTCCAACGTTATAAGCAACATAGCGAGAATTGCAGTTGTATCAAAGGAATCGGGACTGAAATTCTCTTTTGTGAAATACGTGTTTGTCCCGCTGACAAGGGGAGCATTATGCAGCCTTACGGGACTGATTATCGCGAAAACGGTTCACGCGGATTATGCGGGGAATATAGCATACATAGCCGTTTTTGTGCTGTCGGCTATAACGTGCTATTTTTGGATAAACAGAAAAGCGATCGGTGACCGCGGCCCTATTAGAGGATAGAAAATAGAAGCAAGAGGATAGAAGAATTAAGATACGCTACCTTATCTTTGAAGTGCTTTCAATGTATCAAACAAGTTCAATTTCTATCTTCTATTCTCCATTTTCTATTCTCAAGTAGGGCAGGCTGAGCCTGCACGCAACGTTTCAACCACCGTGTGTTGCTAAGCAACACTACGCAATGCTTTAGTCGTTCTTGAATTGCTTTAGCAAGCTGACCGCCCCACTACCCACTATAAATCTATTTTCTTGAAAACTGTTCACAAAATCTAAACATATACATCTTAAATAAGTGCTATACTATCCTTGTGTTGTATCTGAGCTGTATTGTATCCCTTTCGGGAATAATAACAAGGAGGATTTTTTTATGAAGAAGTTCGACACAAAGAAAATGGTAATCCTTGCCCTGTTGGCAGCTTTACTGATCGTAATGTCCTTTACTCCGTTGGGGTATCTGAACATTACTCTGCTGAACATTTCTTTCCTGACCATACCCGTAGCCATCGGAGCCATTGCAGCAGGACCGACAGGCGGCGCTTTTTTGGGATTGGTGTTCGGCATAACAAGCTTTGCAAGGTGCTTCGGGCTTAATGCTCTCGGTACTGTGCTTTGCTCGATTAACCCGGTGCTTACCCTTATACTCTGTGTTGTACCCCGCGTGCTTGACGGTCTTATTCTCGGCTTTGTCACTAACGGAATGTCGAAGCTGGGAGCGCCTAAGTATGTCATTTTCCCTGTAGTGGGATTTCTGGCAGCCGCACTCAACACGGTACTTTACATGGGTTCACTGGTACTGTTCTTCGGTAATACGGAGGTTATTCAGTCTTATTGGAATGAGCTTGCACCGGAAGGCGGTGTAATCGCGTTTGTAGCCGCTTTTGTGGGAATAAACGCCGTACTGGAGGCTGTAGCCGCTACAATAGTTACTTCAGCTGTAGCCGCCGCACTTTACAAGGCAAAACTGATTTTGTCAGAAGATAGGAGATAGAGGTAAGAGGATAGAAGAAATAATGAACCGTGACTTTGTTTTGAATTGCATTTAATGCAATGAGTGGGTAATATTTCTATTTTCCATTCTCCATTTTCTATTTTCCAAGAGGATAGAAAAATAAGATACTATACTTCATCTTTGAAGCACTTTCAATGTCGTGAACGAGTAAGTTTCTATTTTCTATTCTCCATTTTCTATTCTCAAGTAGAGCAGGTTCAATTTCTATCTTCCATTCTCTATTCTCTAATTTCCAAAAGGTGGTGTAACAGAAAATGGTATTTGCAATCGATATAGGAAATTCCAACATAGTTGCAGGCTGCTTTGATGATGGTGAAATTCTTTTTACCGAGCGTATTTCCACCAATCACACCGCTACCGACTTGGAATATGCGGTGAATTTCATGACTATACTTGAATTGCACGGAATTGACGCAAAAAAAATAACAGGTGCGGTAATGTCCTCGGTTGTCCCTCTCCTGACCGCAACGGTGAAAACCGCTGTGTACAAAATCACAGGACAGGATGCGCTTGTAGTGGGTCCGGGTGTAAAAACAGGTTTAAGCATTAAAATAGACAATCCCGCACAGCTTGGCAGCGACTTGGTTGTTGACGCGGTTGCGGTGATTAACGAGTATCCTCTCCCCGTGGCGATTATTGACATGGGTACGGCCACCACTATCAGCGTTGTTGACAGGAATAAGGACTATTTGGGAGGAATGATTATGCCGGGACTTAAGGTTTCAATGGAATCCTTGGCGGGCGGAACGTCACAGCTTCCCAAGATAGGCTTTGACCGACCAAAGCGGCTTATCGGTACAAACACCGTAGACTGCATGAAAAGCGGATTTTTGTACGGCAATGCCAGCTGCATTGACGGAATGATTGACCGAATTGGCGAGGAGTTAGGAGAAATGCCCACGGTTGTGGCAACGGGAGGACTTGCCCCCACGGTGATTCCCCTATGCAAGCACAGCATAACCATTGACGATTCGCTTTTACTTAAAGGGCTTATGCTTATATATTCAAAGAACAATTAGTTTTTGTTAAAGATACAATACAGCAGGGCGGTCAGTGACCGCCCTGCGTTTTTGTGCTGCTAGAAGCAAGAGATTAAGAAGCAAGAGAATAGAGTGAGTAGTTTATAGGCGGTCAGTAAAGAATGGTAAAGGTGAACAATGAAGGGTGGCGTAAGTAAGCCGGGTGCAGGGCCGCGGTCCTGCCGAGTTTCCAAAGGCGAGTAGCCTTTGGCGGGTGTGGGCAGAGCCCACTTGTGCCGTAGGCACAAAAAGCATAGCGAAACAAATAAACGCTTTTTGTGAAAGTGCCGCACTCCGAATAAACAGGTTACAAACGTGTTTGCGAACGTAAAACGGTTGTGAACATCTTATAGTGCGGCACTGTGAACGCGAGCTGTTGCGAATGCAACGGCAATGCGTTCACGCAAAATCTCCGATTTTGCGAAAACGCACTCGTTATCGTATAAAAGGTGTATGTTATATAGTCTAAGGCGGTTGACTTGCTAACGCTTTTCATGGAATAATATGTTTGTTCTCGGCAAAATCCCCGTTTTTTGTTGGTTAAAGCTTAAAACACGGATACCTGTGAGTTTTCAGCAAAATCTCCGATTTTGCGTGAAAACATTGCATTGCCATTCGGCAATGCTCGTTTTCACAGTGCCGCACTAAGTTACTTGTTCAGCTTGCGTTACTACGTCATAACCGCTTTAGTTACTTGTTACTCTTTACAAGTGCGGCACTTATACAGAAGCGTTCTTGTTTCACTATCACCTTAGTTACTTATCGCTCTTTACACTTCACAGAAGCTTTAATTTATTCTCCTATGTTCATTTGTGCCTACGGCACAAGTGGGCTCTGCCCACACCCGCCAATAGGCTATGTGATATAAATATCACTGCCTTTGGAAACTCGGCAGGGTTGAGAACCCTGCACCCAACGTCTTCCGCCGCCCTTAGATGTCCTTAAATTGCGTTAGCGAACTGACCGCCTGTCAACTGCTCACTCTATACTCCTGCTTCTATCATTTATCCTCTCTCAACGCAATCAGCTCTTCAACTGATTTCAGCACGGGCATTGAGGGGATTGTTCCCTTTTTGGAAGCGCTGAGCGCTCCGCAGGCATTGGCGAATACTGCAAGCTCCTCCTTGTCCTCAGGCGTCAGCTCCTCCAAAGGCTTGCCTATATCCAGAAGCTTGTAGAGAAAACCCGCATAAAAGCTGTCACCCGAGCCTAATGTATCGGTTATAGGCGTGTCAAACCCCGAATAACGTTCTATTCCCTTTCGGGAAGCGATTATACAGCCCTTAGCCCCTTGGGTTATGCATATCATTTTTACCCCCGCTTTCAGCAGGTAGGCAACCGAGGGAAGCAGCGTGTCACAGCCCGTAAGTATCTGAAGCTCCTTTTCCGAAAGCTTGATTATATCTACATATTGGAGTACGCTACGCATTGCTTTTACGGCAGATTCCTTTGACTCCCACAAATCCTCCCGCCAGTTCGGGTCATAGGAAATAATCTTTCCCTTAAGCTTGGCGTATTCAATGGCATTCATAGTGGCGGAGCGTGTCGGCTCGCAGGTAAGGGATAATGCGCCGAAATGGAAAATATCACAGTCGTCAATTACCGTCAAATCAATCTCACTGTAGGACAGATTAAGGTCGGCGCTGATTTTATCGTTCCGATAGAATACAAAATCCCTGTCGCCCTCCTCGTTTCTTCTAACAAAGGCAAGGGTGGTAAAAAAATTCTTGTCGGAAATAAGTCCACGTGTATCCACACCGCAGTCGCTGAGGACGCGCCTGAGATATCCTCCGAACATATCCTTTCCGATTTTGCCGATAAATCCCGTCTTTACACCCAGCTTCGCCGCCATACACACCACATTGGCGGGCGCACCTCCCGCGTTCTGCTTGAACATAGGCTGTCCGTTCTCGTTTTCAAGGTAGGTAAAATCGATAATTACTTCCCCAAGTGCCGCTATTCCCGACATTTTTCAGTCCCCCAAATAGATATTTGAAATTAGATAATTGAGGAGGCTGTGCCTCCAGCCACCGTCTCCCGCCGACCTTAAATAGAAGTGAATTGCGGTAGCAGATTTACCGACAGTTAGCTGTCGGCAAACAAACCGGTGCAATTCAAGAACGTTGTAAGGTGGCGGAAGGCACTGGGTGCAGGGTCTGCGACCCTGCCTCTTGCTTCTTAATTTCTTGCTTCCGGCAGCGGCGGGCACTATTCTCCAATTATATTTATTACACTTATTATATCCCTAAAAAATAAACCTGTCAATGGATTTTATGTTCAATTCAGGTAAATTTTAAAAGATCCTCGGCTGTATTCCTACAAAGCTTGTATAGCTCATCATCGGAAAAAATATAGCTTTTCCTTGTTGGAGGGGTATGCGCCGAGGAAATCTCGTTAAGCTTTCCCACACCCTTTCGGCAGTCATCGGGAGTAACAGGCAGAAGTCTTGCGGCGTCCTTATACAGCTTGTCGGTGTATACGGGGACATCGTATGTTCCGGCGAGAAGCTTATCAAAACGGTTGAAATCCAGCTGTTTCATTCGGTTAAGGGTAAGATTTTCGCCTTGGCTGTACTTGGTGGGATCAAGCCCTTTAAGCCGTTTTGTGGCATAAGTGTTCCAGTGAAAATCCGTCATCAGGTGGATATAATATCCCAGAGCCATACTGTCCATACTGTCACGGTATTTTTCGAGAAAAATCTCATAGTGAGGGAAAGCGGGCTTAGTATTACCGGGAATATATTCGCTGTAGTGAGTGACATGGTATTTAAGAGCTTTTGATATATCCGTGACAACATATCCGCACAGCAGGTCGGGGAGAATATTCCCAAACAAAAACGAGTTTTTATCGGACGGTTGGAGAATTTTGTACATGTCTCCCGCAACCGCCATGTGTATTCCCCATGATGGCATATTTTCACGCTCCCGGTTGGATAATAGAAAATGGAGAATAGGGAATAGAAATTGCAGTTGTTAGTTTACGGATGGTCAATTTGCTGTCCGCTACCCACTATAAATCCATCCGCTACCCTATAACTCTCCACACTTTATTATAGCACGGAATTAAACGACATAGTGTAATTTAATAATAACAGTTTGAAAATATTTTTGGCGGTCTGTGACCGCAGCCACCGGCTCAACCGCCGTGCATAGCTACGCAATGCTACAGTGTTCTTAAATTGCGGTAGTAAACTGACCGGGTAACTTAGCAATGCGGCATGTAAAACCGTAGGTTTGCCGAGAACAAACATATTATTCCATGAAGAGCGTTAGCAAGTCAACCGTCTTAGACTACATAATATACACCATTTATACGATAACGAGTGCGTTTTCGCAAAATCTCCGATTTTGCGTGAAAACATTGCCGCTGCATTCGCAGCAGCTCGTTTTCACAAGTGCCGCACTAAAAGTTGTTCACAACTGTTTTACGTTCACAAACACGTTAGTAACTTGTTTTTCCGTTGTGCGGCACTTATACATAAGCGTTAATTTACGCTCCTATGTTTATTTGTGCCTACGGCACAAGTGGGCTCTGCCCACACCCGCTTAAGGGCTACTCGCCCTTAAGAATCCTCGGCAGGCTGAGCCTGCACCCGCCGCCTTAAGGTGTGGGGAAACTGCAGTAGCAATTTTACCGACAGTTAGCTGTCGGTATAAGAAGTAGGGCATTGCGCCGGCAACACAGGGCGGCGGGAGGCGGTGGCTGCGGGGACACCCCACCAAAAAAATGGGGGGAAAATTATTCAGATTGCTTATTGATTAATGATTGTAAAGGTAGTATAATATATAGCGAGTATTTGCGAAAGGGGCTGTTCCGTTGTATTACGTTTGCGGAATATCAGACAAGGGTACTGTGAGAGATCACAACGAGGACGCTTTTTTAATAGATGGTGTTGTTCTTTCTAAGGCGCAGCTTGAAACCGATATACGCCCGCCCTTTATTGCCGCTGTTGCCGACGGCGTGGGCGGCGAGGCTTCGGGCGAGGTGGCTTCAAGACTCGCTCTCGAGCTGCTCTCCTCCGTAAAGTACGGCAGTAAGGTCAATATGCAGAGCAAGATTAACGGCATACACGGTAAGCTTGTGCGCTATGGCAGCGCTCATCGGGGCTGTACCAATATGCAGACTACACTTTGCGCTATAGCCGTTGACGAGCAGGAGAACGCAAGCGTTATAAATGTGGTCGATTCCCGTATGTATCGCTACCGAAACGGTAAAATCAGGCAGATTTCCACGGATCAATCTCTTGTCCAGCTGCTTTACGAGCAGGGAAAAATTTCCCGTGAGGAGCAGCACACTCATGAACATAAAAATGTTATTTTTCCCGTATTGGGGAATGTAAATTCATCTCCCGAACCCGAAATAAAACCCATTACAGGGGGGATTCGCGGCGGAGATGTTATTATAATATGCACGGACGGTATTTCCGATTACATAACACAGGGACAGTTTGAGGAAGCTCTCGCATTGCCTATGAGCTTGCCCAAAAGATTGCAGCGCCTTACCGAAATTGCTGTGGAAAACGGCAGTACGGACAATATGACTGCTATAGGCGTTTCGTGCTGCGGTGTTCATACACAGATTAAACATTCCTCTTCAAAGAGAAAACAGGTACGATGATTATATATGCTGAAATGATTATGGGGCATTTGCGGCATATTTACACATATACGGAGGGTGCGGATAGATGAGTAACTGGGAGAAATATAAAACCATTGGTGTCTGCTTGTCGGATGTGAGAGTGGATTTTCAGCAGACATTTGTGGATCGCCTTGCCAAGACGGCAGGAGAACAGGGATATAAAATTTTCGTTTACGCTACCACTACGGATTTATTTAATGAAAGCCGTTATAATGACGGTGAGACAACAATTTTTGACCTTATTCACTTTGAACGCTTGTGCGGTCTTATTATTCTTACCAAATCCATTCACAGCGATGAAACCGTGGAAAGGCTCATAGCTAAGGCTAATGGGTGCAATATTCCCGTTGTCAGCATTGACAGGTGTGTGGAGGGCTGCTACAATGTAATCTTTGACTATTCCAAAGCCTTTGAAACCATTGTAAGACATCTCGTGGACGTTCACGGCTGTCGCACCTTGAATTTAATGGCAGGTATCAAGGACAATTCCTACTCCATGGAGCGTGAGGACAGCTTCCGCAGGGTGCTGGATGAAAAGGGCATAGAGCTTGACGAAAGACGGGTTATGTACGGAGGATTCTGGAGTACACCCACACAGCAGGCTTTTGATGAATTTATGAAAACGGGTCTTGATATGCCCGATGCATGGGTCTGCGCCAACGATACAATGGCAATGATTGTCTGCGCAAAGCTTATGGAATACGGCTATAGCATACCCGACGACTGTTTGGTTACGGGCTTTGACGGAATAGCCTCAGCGGAATATCATGTTCCAAGACTTACCACCTCAAAGCAGGATATAGATTTGGCGGCGGATAAGGCACTGGAGATAATAACGTCCGTAAACAGCGATGTGCCTGTGAAAAACACTACATCTGTGGAGTTTAAGCCGATTTACACCCAGTCATGCGGCTGTAAGCCCCTTAACTACCGGGAAGTGACAGGGCAGGTGCTTATGCCCCTGCTTATAAGGCTTGACGAGGACAGCTCCCATGAGGAGGGCATGGAGCATATGCAGGCGTTCGGCGAGCAGATTGACGATATAGGAGAGCTGTCAAAGAAAATCTTTAATCACAGCTGGCCCTTTTCGTCTTGCTATCTGTGTATTACCTTGGATAATATGTTTATGAACATAAACAGCTTTGACGCCGCGGAAACCATGGGGCTGAAAAACGATGAAACCGCCGATAATCTTATATTGCTTGAGAGCCTGTGGAGCATTTCGGGCGATCCCTATTATGCAGGGGGAGGAAAGCACTTTGCGGAGGCGCTGGAGGCATTTGACTGCTTTATATTTTCACCTATTCACTTCGGCGACAAGGGAGTGGGATATATAGCGTGCGCTCTTGACCCGAAAAACAACAACACAAGCCGCAGCAATAATTATCGTTATCTTGTTAAATACACCCATACCCTAAACCATACCTTAGAGGTAATCAATAACCAAATTGTCCTGAAAAAAGCGAATGAAAAGCTTAGGGAGCTGTATATAAGGGATTATATGACAGGTCTTTATAACAGGCAAGGCTTTTATAACGAGTTCAAAAGCCGTGCAAGGAAATCCTTGGAAAGCGGAAAAGCGGGCAGTATTTGCGTAATTTCCGTGGATATGGACGGGCTTAAGACCATCAACGACACCTACGGTCACTCCGAGGGAGATTTTGCCATAAACTCCATAGGTCAGGCGCTTCTGCTCTGTGCCGACGACAATACCGTCTGCGCCCGTTTCGGCGGCGATGAATTTGTGGTGCTTATCTTTGGCGGCGAGGATACCTCAGCAAAGGAGCGTGGCGAAAGGTTTGTTATCGAGGTTATTGCATACCTTGAACAGCTTAACAGGAATGACGGCAAGGAGTACGGCATTGAATGCAGCTTCGGACTTAGCTGTGCGGATATTCGGGATGATACTGTGATAGATTCCCTCATTAAAGAGGCTGATGTGCTTATGTACACCGAAAAGGCGGTTCATCACGGACGCAGGAGGTAATCCCCGTCACAGCACGTAATACGTCATTTTACACAAATTTTTTCACATAATGCAAAAAGCAACGCTCCGCTTTTTGTGAAGCGGAGCGTTTTGGCTATAGGCTGTATTTTGCATAACGAGATTAGCGGATTTATTGCTTCATTGAATGAATAGCATCAACAAGATCCTTTGTTTGATTTTCGGCGTGTACGCGAGTGTTAGTGTCGTCCAATCTTTGACTTACGAGTACATTTATTTGACCGGCAGCCTTTTCAGCCAACGACTTTTGGAAAATTATGAAAGATAACATCTTTGCCGAACCGGATGTAGTATTGATTACCAAATTGGTTTGAAAAGCACTGAGGGCTGTAAGCACACCGATTAAAAGGACAACCACTCCGACAACTACGTCGTCGTTTGAACTGCTCATAATGCTAAAACCGATTAATGCCTCCAAAATACCCAATATAAATCTCTTGAAAATCAATCTGAAATCAGTATCAACCGAGGATATCTTGTTGATT
>Ga0192285_1007_pt1 | contig 15896 bp, 9 predicted proteins | sample Koala_Koa22_G3_FD_131252 | JGI IMG/M metagenome (GOLD analysis project Ga0192285, IMG submission 131252) | Enriched cells from koala feces incubated with labeled cellulose particles, San Francisco Zoo, California, United States - Koala_Koa2-2_G3 ...
TTTTCTTAAATCCCCATGCAAATCACCTTTGCATCTTCGGGAAAATATGTTTAAAAATACAGATCCGTCCTTTATTATCGGGCTTTCGGCAGCTTTTTCCTCGTTTCTGTTCACCTTGTCGCTAAAATCGTTAAAACAAAAACCAAACTTTGTGCAAATGGCATATTGAAAAAACAAAATGAATGTTGTATACTTAGACTGTAACCGCGGGGATGTGTTCTTCGTGTGACGGTTTTGTCACGGCGTTCGGCGGTTTTTGTGTTGCTTTTTGTTGAATTATGTGCAGATAAGATAAAAAACTTGTCTGAAATTTGTCGCATACGCACATTGACATATTCAATGGGAAGTGGTACAATTAAAGTGTGACATAAGCGGTAAGCATATTGTTGCTTGCAGAAACACCGCTTGTCACCGTATATTTGATTTCCATTCAACTTTGGAAATAAATAAAGAAAACTCAAAACAAAACAAGGAGGAATTTTTCATGAACATGAAAAAGTCAATTGCCGGCGTTATGGCTGGCGCTCTGGCCGTATCTGCAATGGCCACTACTGTATCCGCTCAGGATTCAATCGCTCTTTCTTATGACCTCAAGACCTATGTATCCACTGTCGAGGAGGGTTCTGTACAGATAGTACAGACTTGGGCTGACGGCGCTTACTATGTTGACGGTTATACTGGCGGCGATTCTACTATCACTTTTGGTGCTTCCAGCGATTACATTGCTAATGTTACGGCTCTCGAATTCACCGGTACTCCTCTTAACGATATTACCGGTTCTTCCGCAGTTGCAGGCACTACAACCACTATGAAGTGGTACAATGATGCCGACTACTATACTTCCGGCGCTATCTACAGCAGCGATGTACTTAATATGCCTATCAGCACAACCGGCACAAGCGGTGCTTACGATCTCAGCAAGTACGAAGTGACTGCTCTTGGTCAGTCTGCTGACGCTAACGGCAATACTTATGCATTCAAGACTGCTGTTGCTAAGATGACCTACGAAGTAATTTCTTATGAGTACGCTTCCGGTACATCACCCCTTTACGCTTATGACTGGTCCACCGGTGCGTTCGCTTATGTTACATACATTGATGATGTAACTGTAGACGTTGTTGCTCGGTCCCTCACTGCTACCGATGCACTGACCGGTACTTACAGCCTCGCTGTTGGTTCCTTCACTGCTGCTTACGAGTCCGAGCTTGTTATGCCTATGAGATCTGATCTTGAAGATCCTGCTAACGTTATCGATGCTCTGACTTCCAGAAAGACCGACGATAACTACTACACCACTCCTCTCGCAGTTATCAATGATGCTATTGCTAACCACGAGAATGTAACATTCACATTCACCTCTTATGATGGATATGTTGCTACTGATGCGTCCTCTATATATTCCAGAGATTGGGGCACATGGGAGGGCGATACCACTTATCCTATGGGTTGGATAATCCCCGGCGTAGCTTACGGCTGGGAGACCTGTGACTATGACTGGTACAATCCTTACTTCAGCCAGCAGCTCTACTCCGGTACTGATCATAACTACACCGAATACGGTACCGATGATTACTCCAACTACGGTTCTTACAGCTCTGCTTGGGGCGTAAACCTCTTCACAGGTGCTATCGTAGTTAACTCCGAGATCACCATGCAGCTCCAGGATACCGACAAGTTCACATGGGGCCTTAACACCCTTACATTTGACTGGAACTCCATCACTGAGGATGGAAAGGTTACCGAGGCTAAGACATTCCTTACCTCTATGCTCCTTTACACTCCTACCGAGTGGTACTGGGACAGCCTCTCTGTAGTTGTTGACGATTCCGAGACCGACACCGCTGATGTTGGAGCAGGCATTGAGTCCGACGAAGACGAGATCGCTGATGTTGAGGAAGTTGTTGAGGAAGTTGTTGAGGAGCCCGAGGTAGTTGTTACCGAGGCAGCTGTTGAAGAAGTAGTTCAGTCCCCTGCAACCGGCAACGCTCCCGTAGCACTCGCAGTTATCCCTGTAGCTCTTGCTGCAGCAGCTGTAGTTGCTAAGAAGAGAGGCTAATCTGACTCCGTAACGGATTTGGATTTGGCAGCTTGCTAAATTAAAAAACTTTCCCCCGCTCACAGCAATGTGGGCGGGGATTTTTGTCGGTGGACAGCTTTACGGTATAGCCGTTGGCTGCCCGCTTTTGCCTTATTTAGCCTATAGTTTAAACGTTTAATCGTGCAAATTGCACAAATCGAGCCAAAAAAAATATACACAAAAAAACATTCACCCCGCTTGACAATGGTTAGTGAAATTGATATAATTAGTATAGGGGTCATTAGTTTTTCAGATAACTCACACCGTTTTTTTTTTTTTTGTCGGATTATCTCAATTCAGTTCAGATTTTATCACCCATCCATCATAAAGCGCCTGTGAAACATCGGCAAAGCTTTCTGCCAAGGCTGCGATTACGCTTGCGGTAAAAGCTTCACCGTGATTGGCTTAAACAAAGCACCCATTACTTTATACGAAAGGTGGTCTATCTTTTGTCAAGGAAAAATAGTCTGAAACGACTTTTGTCGTCAGCGCTTGCACTCCTCCTCTGTTTCACTTGTTTCTCTTTTCCCACTGCTGCCGACGATGACACCGGCGAAACGGCTGAAACGTCATCTGCCAACACTGCCGTAACTATAAGCTACACTTCGACAGTGTCCTACAGCGACTACTATGATACCTATGAAGATGCTGCACATCCGAGAGACGAAATTCCGCTGACTATCGTTGATTGGTCCGAGGATGCCGATGTTACTGTCGGCGAATTTGCAGGCGAGGATGACGTCGTCATTTGGGCAAATCAGGAGGGACAGCTGAACTACACGGTCAACGTGGAAACCGAGGGCGTTTATAACATTAGGGTGAAGTATTACCCCCTCGTTGCGGACGATGAAGCAGTTGCCGATGCGGGAATTACCGTGGACGGCAATACCACAACTACCGAAATGACGCTTTACATTGACGGTGAGCTGCCGTATGACACCGCAGAACGAATCGAATTTCCGAGAATTTGGAAATCAAACGGTGAAATTTCTGTAAATTCCAGAGGAAATGAAACCCGTCCGCCGCAGGTGCAGGCACCGGAATGGGCCGAAACGCCCCTAAAGGATTCGGACGGACTTTTTAATGAGCCGTTGGAGTTCTATCTGACGCCCGGTGAACATACCATTTCCCTTTATTCTGAAAATGCGTCCGTTGCTATTAAGAGTATAGAGCTTTATTGCTACGAAAGCGCCGAGGCTTATGTTGCCCCCACCGAGGAGCAGCTTATGGAAAATGCAGGCGCGGCCACCATTAAGATTCAGGGTGAAAACTTTACCACAGCAAATTCCCAGACGCTTTATCCCACCTATGACAGAGGTACATATAATACCGAAAATCACAACGATGAGCTGGCGGATCCCGTTAAGCAGCAGTATAATACTGTGGGCGACGGTACGTGGAGCACCTCCGGTCAGACCATAACATGGACTGTCAACGTTGAACAGGATGGTTACTATAAGATTGGAATTAAATCCCGCCAGGGCGAAATGCGCGGTCTTTATTCCAACAGACGGCTCTACATAGACGGCGAGGTTCCGTCAGAGCCTTTTGAACAGATTAAGTTCTATTATTCCAGTGACTGGCAGACCGTTGTCCCCGAGGACGATACGGGCGAAACAGCTTACGTTTATCTTACTGCCGGTGAGCATACCCTTTCTCTTGAAGCTATTCCGGGTGAAATTGGCGAAACCATGCGCCGACTTGACGATGTGGTTTACACCGCTAACCAGTATTACATGAAGATACTCATGATTACCGGTCCAAGCCCCGATGAGTACACTGATTATAATGTTCACAAGGAAATCCCCGAGCTTCTTGATGTGTTCCAAGAGCTGGCTGATCAGCTTTATGCGGAACAGGCTGAAATCGAGAGCCTTTCCGATCAGGGCGGTTCCGAAGCCGCTTCCCTTGCAAGACTTGCCGATGTCTTTGAAAAATGTATCGATAAGCCCTACAAGATCCCTGATTACATTTCCAGCAGCTCTATTAAGGATAATGTTTCCGCTGTTTCCTCTTGGATGAGAGAATACCGCGAACAGCCCCTTGAAATTGACTTTATTGAAATTGCACCCGCATATGACGCTTCTGGTAATGACGTTGAATTTACGTCCTCCGAGGAAAGCTTCCTTAAGGCGCTTAAATTCGGCTGGGATGCTTTTATAGGCTCGTTCTTTGAGGATTACACGGTTCTTTCCGATACAACCGAAAGCTCCATTCTCGTATGGTGCGGTCTTGGTCGTGACCAGACAAACGTTGTTAAGGATATCGTTGATTCCGAGTTCGTTTCCTCCTATGGTGCAAATATTTCCATTAACTTGGTACAAGGCGGTATCATGGAAGCCGTTCTTGCAGGAAAGGGTCCTGACGTTGCTATCTTTATCGGCGGCGAGTACCCCGTAAACCTTGCGATAAGAGGCTTGCTCGTTCCCCTTGATGAAATGGGCGGCTTTGACGAGGTTCAGACGTGGTTCCAAGAAAATGCCATGACCCATTACACCTATGACAGTCATGTCTATGGTATTCCCCTTTCACAGACATTCCCCATGATGTTCTATCGTACGGATATGCTTGCGGAGGTCGGCATAACCGAGGTTCCCGAAACTTGGGACGATCTTATTGATATTCTCCCCGCACTCCAGAGAAGCTATATGCAGCCCGGTCTTATTCTGCCGGCAAATGTAAACGGTACTGCCGTTGCTCCGTCCACCGAGGTCGGTCATACTTTTGCGCTGCTTATGCTCCAGTCGGGTATGAACTATTATAATGACGATCAGACCGCAACCAACTTCGATACTATCGAGGCATCCGATGCTTTCGATACTTGGACAAAGTTCTATACAACCTATGGCTTCGATCAGACCTATGATGCGTTCTCACGTTTCAGAACAGGTGAGATGCCTATAGTTATTCAGAACTACAGTACATTCTATAACCAGCTTAATGTTGCTGCTCCGGAAATCAAGGGCTTGTGGGATTTCACATCCGTGCCCGGTACAGAGCGTGAGGACGGAACCGTTTCCCATGCTGCAAACTCCTCCGGAAGCGGTGCGATGATTCTCTCCAGCTGTGATAATGTTGAGGCTGCTTGGGAATTTATTAAGTGGTTCAGCTCCGCCGATGTTATGACTGAATACGGTCAGAATATCGAGGGCGTCCTCGGACCTATCGGCCGCTTTGAGGCTGCCAATACAGAGGCTCTTCAGAATCTTAACTGGTCTAAATCCGATCTTGCTAAGATAAATGCCCAGAGAGATGAGCTTGAGGAAATTCCGATTATACCGTCGTCCTATGTTGTAACCCGTGAAATTATGAATGCGTTCCGCTCCGTTGTTAATGATTACGAAAACGCAAGAGAAACACTCCGTGAATATAACGAGGATATTAACAAGGAAATCACACGTAAGCGTGAAAACCTCGGTCTTGATGTTGATGATGATTAAAAGGAGGGTTTGATTTGGCTCAACAGGCTGCACAGAAGGAGATTTTGCTTCGCAGTGAACGCAAAATGTCCCGAAAAGAAAAACGTGAATACACTCTTCACGAAATGAAGCGCAATAAGATGTGCTATATTATGCTCGCTCCGTTTATGATATTGTTCATCATCTTTACCGCTATCCCCGTTGTAATGTCCCTCCCTATCGGCTTTACCAGCTTCGATATGGCAAGCTTTCCTAAGTGGGTCGGACTTGAAAACTTCTACACCTTGTTCCTGAACGACGACGTTTTTATCAAGGCTATCAGAACAACACTTATTTTCGCAATTTTCACAGGTCCTTTGAGTTACGCTATGAGCTTTATGCTCGCATGGCTGATTAATGAGCTGCATCCTACGCTGAAAACCATATTTACATTGGTATTCTATGCGCCGTCTATGGCAGGTAATATCTACTTTGTATGGCAGCTCATTTTCTCCGGTGACTCTTACGGATACCTTAACGCTTTCCTTTCGGAGTTTGGTATAACTACATCCGCTATCCAGTGGCTGACCGATGCAAACTACGTGCTTCCCTGCGTTATCGTTGTTCAGCTTTGGGTTTCCATGGGCGCGGGCTTCCTCGCTCTCCGCGCAGGCTTCCAGGGCATTGATAAGTCCATGTATGAAGCCGGCGCAATTGAGGGCATTAAGAACCGTTGGCAGGAGCTTATCCATATAACAATACCTTCTATGGGCCCGCAGCTTATGTTTGCTGCTGTTATGCAGATAGTTTCCGCATTTACCGTTGATATTGTCGGTCGTACACTTGCAGGATTCCCGTCAACCGACTACAAGGTTCATACCATTATGACTCACGCCTACGACTACGGCTGGGTAAGATACGAAATGGGTTATGCATCCGCGATATGCTTTGTACTGTTTATAGCAATGTATATCTGTAATAACCTGGTAAGTAAGCTGCTCAGCAGGTATATGGACTGAGAAAGGGGTGAGCATTAGACAATGAAAAAGAAGAATTTAACCCCCTCTCAGCTTGCGGAGCAGCAGGCAAAGGAGAATGCCGCGGCTCTTGCGGCACTCCAGAAGCGCCGCGAAAAAGAGCATAAGAAAATGATGAAAAAGGACGGCACCAATAAGCGTGTCGGTAAGTCATGGAGAAACGATGTCGGTATCTTTATCCTGCTGACCCTTTTGGGACTGTTCATGATTTTCCCCATCTATCTCGCTGCTGTAAACTCGCTGAAGCCTGTACAAGAGGTATACCTTATGCCGCCTAAGCTCTACGCTATGGAGCCGACCCTCGATAACTTCAGAGATCTGTTTAAGGTTGCCAGCGATTCATGGGTTCCTTTCTCAAGAAACGTATTCAACAGTATTTTTGTAACGGTTGTTGCTACCGTGTTCCACGTTGCCTTTGCTTGTACGGCGGCATTCATCCTTGCTAAGTGCAAGTTCCCCGGCGCTGCCGCTCTTAATAGGATTATCGTTGTTTCCCTGCTGTTCAACAGCACCGTTACATACATAATGCAGTACATCGTTATGGCAAACCTGGGCATGATTAACACCTATGCGGCGCTTATTCTGCCGATTATCCCGTCAACAATGGGACTCTTCCTCATGCGTCAGAGCATGACCACACTGCCCGATGCAATGATTGAGGCAGCCGAAATCGATGGTGCCGGTCTTATGAGAATTTGTTGGGGCATTATAATGCCGAACAGCAAGCCGGCTCTTATGACAATTATCATCTTTGAGTTTCAGTCTGCATGGAATGCTACCGGCGGCTCTCTCGTTTATGATGAGGCGCTCAAGACTATACCGGTTGTCGTTCAGCAGATTGCGGCGGCAGGTATTGCCCGTCAGGGTGCAATCGCCGCTTCGGCAGTCGTGCTGATGATTCCGCCTCTTGCAGTATTTATTGCAGCGCAGAGAAACGTTATGGAAACAATGGCTCACGCGGGAATGAAGGATTAAGCCTTACCCCAAAAGCCGTATAATCTATAGAAAAGGGTGATGATATGTCCCGTATAAGAAGGCTGTTGATAGCTGCTTGTGCAGGATTGGTGCTTTCAAGCACCTTGGCGGTCAGTGCGTCCGCCATAGAAAGCTATACCCCTTACAGCTATGACCGATGGGGCGAGGCTGTCCCGTCACAGGTAGGATACACCGCCGAGTATTTCGTAACAGGCGATGACATCGATAAAGACAGCGGATCAAGCATTGGAAGCCTTTCCAATCCCAGTGATATGTATATTTCCGCTGACGACCTGATGTACATAGTTGATACGGGTAACAACAGAATTGTTGTGACAGATCTTGATTTTAATTTGATAGCGACTATCGATACGTTTAATTTGGATAATGCCGAGGGGCTTGAGGATTTCGATCCCGAAAGCGATTCAGGCTATTTTTCCGAAACGCTTAAGTCGCCGACAGGTATATTCGTTGACCAGTATTCGGGCGATATTTATATTGCCGATACGGAAAACAGCCGTGTCCTGAAAACCGATATTGACGGCAATGTAAGCCGTGTCGTAACAAGACCGACCAACTCCCTTTATTCAAGCGATCTTACCTTTAATCCCAGTAAGGTCTGCGTCGATAAGGCGGGCAATATCTACGTTGTTGTAAGATCCGTTACAAAGGGTGCGGTAATGTATGATGACGAGGGCGAGTTCTTGGGCTTTTACGGTGCAAACCGCGTTGAGGCAACCGCCGAGGTTATCCTGAATGCTTTTGTAAACACGTTCCGTACAGAGGAGCAGAGATCAAGAGTTACCAACTCCACGCCTGTAGGATTTTCAAACTTCGATATTGACGATGAGGGCTTTATCTATACTGTTACAGAGTCCACAACCACTACCACCGACCTTGTTAAAAAGCTTAGTCCTGAGGGTAAAAATATTCTCAGCAGCTTGGGTGTTGACGATGTAACATGGGGTGATGAGCCTCCGACATACTATTCGATTTATTCCCAGTCGTCCTCACTTATCGATATTGATATCGGCGATAACGGCGAGATGAACATTCTCGATTTTGCCCACGGCAGAGTATTCCAGTATGATAAGCTGGGCAACCTTATGTTCATCGTCGGCGGGTCGGGCGAGCAGCTTGGCCTGTTCCGTACCGTTACTGCTATCGAGAGCAGAGGCGATAAGATTTACGTTGCCGATGGAAGAAAGAACAGCATCACTGTTTTCGAGAGAACAACCTTCGGTGAGATAGTTACAAATGCGACCAACCTTTACAATGACGGTTACTATGCCGAGTCCTATGAGCCGTGGCTTACCGTTATCAAGTATGACGGCAACTACAGACGTGCGTACATAGGTGTCGGAAATGCTCTCCTCAGCAACAAGCAGTATAAGGAGGCAATGGATTATTTCGAAATTTCCATAAGCCGTGCCCGTTACAACCGTGCATTTGAGGGCTATCGAGATGAGCTGCTTGAACAGTATTTTACTCCGGCGATAATTATAATCATAGTATTGCTTCTTGCGTGGTGGATTTATAAGCTGCTTGTCAAGAATGGCACGATTAAGCCCCGCAAGAGAAAGGGAGGTGCGTAATATATGTTGGATTTAACACAGGGTCAATTTGTCAAGCACGTTGTTATGCACCCCTTTGAGGGATTTGAAGACCTGCGGTGGAAAAAAGCAGGTTCGATGAAGATTGCAGTCGCTATAGTGTTCCTGCTGTTCTTTCAGCAGCTGGCATACAGTCGTATGTACGGTTTCCAGTACTATTCCGACTACGATAAGCTGTTTAACATTATACCGTATATTTTTAAGAGCTGGGGACTTTTCATAATGTATGTTGTCGCCAACTGGGCAATGTGTACATTGTTCGACGGCGAGGGTACGATGAAAAATATTTTCATCAACACAGCATATTCCCTTATCCCGTATATATGCGGTTACCTGATAGGAACGGTGCTTTCACACTTCCTTATTCAGGATGAGTACATCTTCATTCAGGCGTTTGAGATAATAGGTTTGGCGTGGACAGTGGTGCTGTTCATATCCGGTATGATGGCGGTACATCAGTTTTCATTCGGAAAGACGCTGCTGCTGATATTGCTGACATTGGTCGCGATGCTTGCAATGCTGTTTCTGCTGATACTTCTGCTTACATTGTTCCAGCAGATATTGATATTCATCTTCACAATTTACACCGAGCTTTCGTATAGGCTCAGAGTGTAAACGAGTAAAAGGAAAAGTGGTGAAATAAATGCACTCAAAGCTTAAAAAGCTGCTGGCTCTTGCACTCTGCTTTGCATTTGTCCTTTCGACAAGCACATTCAGCGTTTACGGTGACGAGGATGATACAGATGATACCTCCGTTTCCGATGGTGCTGAAGAGTCCGATGATTCCGATGAGGAGGAAGAGGAGGAGGAAATCCCCCGTACCGAGGAAGAGGCGCTTGCCGCGGCGGAGCTGGTTTGTGAGAACGGCTACCTGAAGCTCTATATGAATGCCGATGAGGGTACGATTGTCCTTGAGGATACTCGTAACGGAGAAATATGGTGGTCAAACCCCGTTGATGTTGATACATCATCCGCAAAGTCGGCACAGAAGAAGGATCTTAAAGCCAGCATGAGCCTTGTTTACGCTCAGCCTGCCAACAGATCCACTACTACCGTCAACAGTCAGAACAAGGGCGACTTTGAAATGACTAAAACCGAAAACGGTGTTGATATTGTTTATACATTCCCCGATCCGGGAATAACCGTTCCCGTAAGCATTACCCTTGAGGACGGCTACTTGAAGCTGTATTGTGATACGTCGGAAATAGTTGAGGAATATCCCTCATCTTCATCCGGTATGCTCACCACAAAGGTTGCGTTTATGAAAACCTTTGGTGCCGCATCTATGGATGAGGACGGCTACTTCGTTATCCCCGACGGAAGCGGTGCGGTTATCAACTTCAACAACGGCAAAACCAATCTGAGAGTTTACAGCAGAAAGGTTTACGGAAATGATCTTACCGCGGTCAGCCTGACAAAGACCACAACCAATCTTACGGTGAATCTTCCTATGTACGGTATTGTAAAGGAAAACGCCGGACTTATGGTTGTTGCCGATAAGGGCGATACCTGCGCTACAATCAATTCCTATGTTTCCAATCAGAACAACAACGATTACAACTCAACATACTTTGACTTCGAGCTTAGAACTACCGACCAGTACTACATGAGCGGTGATTCAAACCCCCTTACCGTATTTGAAAAGAGAGGTATCCTCGTTCCGGAAATTGAACTGAGATATTATCCTATTGCTACGGATGACGGCGAGGTTGATTATGTTGACGTTGCCGACACCTACAGAGATTACCTCATGACCGAAAAGGCTGTTGAGGATAAGGATTTGACCGATGAGGTTTCCCTCTTTGTGGACTTCTACGGTGGAACTCTTCAGCAGAAATCCGTTCTCGGTCTGCCTGTAACCGTTAAGGAAAAGGTCACTACCTTTGACAAGGCGCAGGAGATACTCACCGAGCTTAACGGCTTGGGCGTTGACAGTATGGTTGCTACCTACAATAATTTCTCCACGGAGGATATTTCCGAAAAGATAACGGATTCCTTTAATCCCGCATCTGTTTTGGGCGGCAAGAGTGATTTCAGCGACCTTTACGATTACTGTAACGAAAACGGTATTCAGCTCTTCCCCTCAACCGACAATCAGCAGTTCAGAACCGGTAATGGTTACTGGTCAATGACCAATACGGCGATACGTGTTTCAAATGCATACGCGAGAATTATTGTGTACGATTTGGCACACGGAACGGAAAACCAGTACTATGATGCCCGTTCGCTGTTCAGCCCCGCTTCCTATACAAAGGCATTCACAAAGCTTATTTCAAGCTACGCTAAGAATGAAATCAGCAATATCGCCTTTGGTTCTCTTGCAAACTCCATTTACGGTGATTACGGTAAGAAAGCGGTTTCAAGAGAGATAGCAAAGGGCTATGTTGAGGAAATCTACAGCGATGCAGCATCGCAGATAGGCAATGTCCTTGCTGAAAATGCCTTTGCGTACACCCTGCCTTACGTGGACTACATAACCAATATCCCCGTTTGCTCCAGTAAGTACGATATATTCGACTACGACATTCCTTTCTATCAAATGGTTCTCCACGGCATTACTTCCTATGCGTCAACTGCGGTAAACGGTGATGCCGATATCAGTGAGCTTATTCTCACTTCACTGGCTGCCGGCAGTAACCTGAGCTTTGACTTTGTCGGAATTACAGCCGATGAGCTTAAGGATACCAAGCTGGATAGCTACTATTACGCTTATTACGGCAACTGGATGGATGAAGCCGCAGGGGTATATCAGCTTTCCTGCGATGTCCTCACTGAGGCTGCTGACGCACAGATTGTTGAATATAACATTTCCGATGACGGCAGCGAAATTGAAACTGTTTATTCCAACGGCTACACAACTGTTGTAAACTTTAACGATAATACCGTAACGGCAGGCTCAAAAACCTATAACCTTGCGGACTACGTTGGAGAGGAGGTGCTTGGAGAATAATGAGACTTTCGTATGAACGTAAAAAGGGACTTTACGGATATGGATTCATTGCACTTTGGTTTATAGGCGCATTGTTCTTCTTCATAATCCCTGTTTTCGAATCCCTCTACTATTCATTCTTCAGCGTAACACCTGAAACCGGATATCTGGCGATTACCAAGCTGACCGACTCATCGGGTGCGGTAAACTACTTCTTGAACTACAGAAACGCATTTCTGCGAGATGCATACTTCAGCACCTACCTTGTCAGCGTTCTGAGAGATATGCTTATCAACACACCGATTATAATTATATTCTCGCTCTTCGCGGCAATTGTTATCAATCAGGAGTTCAGAGGAAAAACCTTTGCAAGAGCCGTATTCTTCCTGCCGGTTATCATAGCAACGGGACCTGTTTACTCCATTATAACCGGTGACCTTTCAACAACCGGCGCTGCCGAGGCTGACCAGTTTTCATCAATGTTCTCCTCGGACATGGTAGACGAGTTGCTTGAGTTTGTAGGTATTTACGGAATCAGTGACACGCTGACAGAAACCATTTCAACCCTGACATCAGATATACTTAACCTCATTTGGAAGTGCGGTATTCAGATTATCATATTCCTTTCTGCTTTGCAGGGAATACCCGCATCCGCTAAAGAGGCTGCCGCCATTGAGGGCGCTACATCATGGGAATTCTTCTGGAAGATAACCATTGCGTACATCTCCCCCATGATCCTTGTAAATCTGATCTACACCATAATTGATACCTTCGCAGATCCCACCAACCTTGTCATGGAAAGAATTATCCAGCAGCAGGACGACTGGCTGTACGGCTACGCCGCCGCAATGGCATGGAGCTACTTCCTGATTGTCCTTGTGGTAATCGGAATTGTATTTGCCCTTATGAATAAGGTTGTTTACTACGATGATTAATTCAGGAGGCGGAAAAATGGCTGAAAATGTAAAAACAAACCCGGTTTCCGGTTTCCTGAAGAAAATTAAGCCGGAGAAAAAACCAAAAGAGGTAAAGCGTTCCCGTAAGGAGGAGAGAGAGCGTTTTAAAAAGCGTCTTTCAACTCTTACGCCCGCGGAGCAGAAATATCTGAGAAGAAAGAGGATGTTTGAAAAGGTATGGCCTTTCTGCCGTGCGCTGCTCATAATCGGACTTTGCTTCGTAATTCTTTACCCTCTCCTTTATATGCTTTCCACGGCATTCAGACCTCGTTCGGAAATGAACGACCCGACAATCGTTTGGATCCCCAAAACCTTTACCCTTTCCAATATAAAGGAAGCTGCAAAGGCAATGGATTTCTGGCCCACCTTGGGGAATACGGTATTCATTAACGTCGGTTGTTCCATTCTTCAGGTTCTTACCTGTGCGATTACCGGCTACGGCTTCGGACGATTCAACTTCAAGGGAAAGAGCATACTCTTCTTCTTTGTAATATTGATGATTCTTATGCCGTCACAGATTATCCTTATTCCTCAGTATATGTTCTTCCGTTACTTCAATCCCCTCGGCATTTACCATGCGCTGACAGGCAACTATATTAACCTGATTAACAATGCGCTGACCATGTATATGCCTGCGTTCACAGCAAACGGAATCAGAGCGGGTCTGTTCATCTTCCTTTACAGGCAGACGTTCCGCGGACTTCCCAAGGAGCTTGAGGACGCTGCTTACCTTGACGGCTGCTCGCCACTGAGAACATTCGTACAAATCATGGTTCCCAACGCGGGTTCCACATTCCTTACGGTATTCCTTCTTTCGGTTGTTTGGTACTGGAATGACTACTATGTAAGTACCTCGTTCTTTACAGACAACTCCACCATAGCGCTTCAGCTGAAAAACCTGGAAGCATCCCTAACACGAATTATTTTCGATAACGGTAATGTTCAGGTTAACTCACGAGAGCTTATTGTTTGGATGGAGGGCGGATGCCTTATATCGATAACACCTATGCTTATAATGTACATCTTCCTGCAAAGATACTTTACAGAAGGTATTGCACGTTCGGGTCTTACCGGTATGTAATATGCTATTTACGGCGGAATGGCAAAGGCTGTTTCGCCGTTTTTTAGAGAGGAGCAAGTTTTATGAGCAGTACACTACTGAAATATAGCCGCCTTGCCGCAAATTGGGACGAGGCGCTTCCCGTTGGAAATGGCAGACTTGGTGGAATGGTTTTCGGTATTCCCCGCGAGGAGCTTATTCAGCTTAATGAGGATTCAATTTGGTCGGGAGGCTATAGGGACAGGAATAATCCCTTGGCACTTGAAAATCTCGATAAAATGCGCCGCTTAATTGTTGAGGGCAGGTCATGGGAGGCGGAAAAGCTCTGTGATGAGGCTTTCTACGGCACTAATGAAAATCAGCGGCATTACCAACCGTTGGGGGATTTTCACCTTATTCAGACAGTGGGTGAAGCAACGGAATACAGCCGTTCGCTGGATATTTCTACGGCTTTGTGCGATACGGTATTCGTTTCCGATGGGATAAGGTACGTTCGCCGTGTCTTTGCATCACACCCCGATGAGGTAATTGTCATTTCTCTTACAGCCGAAAAGGACGGAAAGCCTTATCCTGCCGTTTCATTTTCCGCATTTATAGACGGGCGGGACGATAATTATGACAAAAATCAAGCTTATGATAAGTCTACGCTTATTTTCACCGTTTCCGACGGTATACCCTATGCTTGTGCAATATCCGCCGCTGCAAAGGACGGTACTTGCGAAACCCGCGCTAACCGCATTGTCTGCGAAAATGCTTCCTGCGTTGTCATAACCATAGGGGCGCAGACATCATGGAGGACAGGGGACTATGAAAATATGGCGGTGCGGCAGGCAAAAACCGCCCTCAGACGCACCTCGGAGCTGGAAAGCAGACATATTAAGGATTACCAAAGTCTTTATAATCGCTGCGGAATTACCCTTTGTGACAACAGCGGCGGCGGCAGCGACCTTCCCACCGATGAAAGACTTGCTGCCGTAAAGGAGGGCAAGCCCGATAATGAGCTGTATGAGCTTTATTTCAATTTCTCACGCTATCTTATGATAAGCGGTTCCAGGGAGGGCACGCTGCCCCTGAACCTGCAGGGAATATGGAATAAGGATATGTGGCCTGCATGGGGCTGCAAATTCACAATCAACATAAACACCGAGATGAATTACTGGGGCGTTGAAATGCAAAATCTGTCCCGGTGTCATATGCCCCTTTTCGACCATATCGAGAGAATGAGAGAGCATGGACGGATAACCGCCGAAAAAATGTACGGCTGTCACGGCGCTGTTTGTCACCATAACACCGATATTTGGGGCGACACCGCTCCGCAGGATAAGTGGCTGCCGGGAACGATTTGGCCAATGGGTCTTGCATGGCTCTGCACACATATTTGGGAGCATTACCAATTTACCCTCGATAAGGAATTTCTCGCTGAAAAGTACGACACAATGAGGGAGGCTGCGGAGTTCTTTACGGAATATCTGATAGATGACGGAAAGGGCAGACTTGTGGTAAGTCCCTCCGTTTCTCCCGAAAATACGTACAATATTTCGGAGGGAGTACAGGGCAGGCTTTGTCAGGGCGCATCTATGGACAGTCAGATACTCCACACCCTTTTCAAGGGAGTGATCAGTGCCGCCGATATTCTCCAAAGGGATAAGGCCTTTGCGGATAAGCTTAGGGAAATCGACAGTAAGCTTCCCTCTCCCCAAATCGGAAAATACGGTCAGATAATGGAGTGGGCGGAGGATTACGATGAGTTTGAGCCGGGACATAGGCATATTTCACAGCTTTTCGCCATCCACCCCTCGGATATAATTTCCCTGTCCAAAACCCCCGAGCTTGCCAAGGCGGCAAGGGCAA
>Ga0192285_1012_pt1 | contig 13956 bp, 16 predicted proteins | sample Koala_Koa22_G3_FD_131252 | JGI IMG/M metagenome (GOLD analysis project Ga0192285, IMG submission 131252) | Enriched cells from koala feces incubated with labeled cellulose particles, San Francisco Zoo, California, United States - Koala_Koa2-2_G3 ...
CGTACTGGGGGACATTTCGTTGCCGCCGCCGCCGCCGTTCCCGCCGCCGCCAATCCCGCTGCCGCCGTTGCCGCCAAGCCCTGGGGTTAAATAGTAGGTTCTGGGGTATCTGGAATTGGCAGTATTGCTTGTGTAAAAAAAGCCTCCGCCGCCGCCGCCGCCGCCGCCGTTCCCGCCGTTGCCGCCGTTGCCAGTGGAATAGCAATTTTTAGAAGCCGACAAGGCATTGGGAGCGTCCTGTCCACTGGCTCCAGCTCCTCCTAACCCGCCGCCGCCGCCGCCGCCCCCATAGCAGTATATCCCCTCCGAAGTGTTGACGAGCAACCTCTTGCTCGTCGCTCCGTTGCCGCCTTTCGCATATATTAAGCCATTCCCCCCTACATAGGCAATTTGCAGGGCATCCCACCGCGTTCGCGCATTGATTTCTGTGCAGTTAAGAGAGGTGGACGAACAGCTGAAGTACCTAGCCTGTCCGTCCCCAGCAACACCGACCCCAGCTAACCCTCCAAATGCAAGGTCAGGGCCAGTTCCAGGATAACTCATATAGTGAGTCCTACCGTTGGAGAAGAACATTGACCGAGCTGCGCTATTATTTACATTGGCTTCTGTCACAGTGAGCCAGAAACTGGAGGGTATCTCAACAATCGTACTCTCGCCGTTGTTCCCGTGGGAGCCGGCGCTCCCGCCATTTCCGCCATTCCCAAGCGCGATGTTAAGAGTAGCGGCGCTGCTATCGAGAGTATAAAGGTACTCCGTGTACCCGCCGCTACTGCCCCCGGAACCCGCCACACCTCCTTGCCCGTCGTATGCGCCCGTACAAGTCGGGGCGGGCGCGTTTTTAAAAAAAGAAAAGTCTCCTCCGCCGCCGCCGCCGCCGCCATGGAACGCAAGTGCCTTCACACGGTTTTGGTTTGCGTTACTTATCTGGTAATTGCTGTTGCTTGTGGTCACGATTGCCATATTGTCGTACTCGCCGCTGAATGGAATGTACCCGTCAATTACGCTCATGGACGCGCGCGCGATGCTGGTAAGAGAAACAGTTATTTTGTCAATCGTGCCGCGCTCAGTCATGGCCAAGTTCACGCAATCGCCCGGCTTCTCCCCCTCGTAGATGTAGTCCAGCGTGGCCACGCCGCTATTCGCCACCTCGCTGTAGAGACTAATGTATTCAGCGGCGGCCTGAGCGTGGCGCAACAGGCCATTTTCCTCAAGCTCGACCTTCTCGGTCTCGCCAGTGGTGGTTTCGCTTTCCGGCGTTTCCGCAGTTATAAGCCGCGTGCCGGTATTGTAGTAATTGCCGTTAATGCTGACGTTGGCTCCCGAAGTGTTCGCTTTTGCCTCGCACCAGTTGACGTTTGCGGTATTGTTGATTGTGGCATTCGTAGCGGAAGAATTGTTTACCGAACTCGGGAGCACAGGCCTACTGAACACAATCGTTTCGTAGTTATCGCTCGATAGCGAGCCACTATAGACGCTGGATGCGCAGTTTGCGGTGCCAAGTTCAAAAACCTTGCCGGTCACCTGCTTCGTCGTGGTTGGTTCCTCCACATTCCAGCCAGTAAAGGTCTTTGTCCGGGCAATGCTTTTCGTTGAGTTGCTATACCACTCGAACTTAGGTGCCCCCGTTTTTTCGTCATAAGTGGAGCGCAGAAGCAACGCTTGTAAGATGCGCTTCAGGTTGTTCCTGTTCGTGTCATACGGCAACCAGCCGTCAACCTCAGGCGCAGTGCTGGTGACGTCCGCATCCGGCAGGATTCCCTTTATTAACGTGCTGCCGGAAGTGCCACCATCATCACTGTTGTACAGCCCGCCGCGATGTGCCCCGTTTGCTACCGTGCCTAGCTCCGATACGCAGGACACGCGGTACTCGCGGTCGCTCAGTTTGGCCACCTCTCTAACGTAAAACGCGGGGCCGACATACCCCTCCCAATCGCTGATATGGTGTTCGCTCTTGTAGTAGATTCGCACACATCTATAGCCGTTCTCTTTGAGCTTGCGGATATCGTCTTCCCTGTCGATCTCGGCAAAGGCAACGTTACCGTCTTCGCCCGTTTCACGCTTAATTACCTTGGTTTGCAGGGTAAACTCAGCAGTATCGTATGCAAGCTCATCGAGTCGCACAAAGCTAAACAACTCAACAGTGCAGTCGATGATTTCACCGCCTTGTTCATCGGTACCGTCCGTGAAGGTTACGGCCTCGCCCCCCTCATCGGCTATGGCCTTCTCTTCGGGGTACAAACTCTTCCAATCCGTGTGGCTTCCAGCCGCCCGAATTTCAATCACTACCTCACACCTCCGTTAGCGTGATGTTTGCGCCATCTTCCCAAAGAATGGTGTTTTCCCTGTAGATGGCGGCCTTAAACCCCGTCACCTCGGGTAGGAAGTAACCGCTGTCTGCTTCGCCGTCTATGGAAGCGGGGGAACTGTAGGTGACGCCGACGTAATTTTGATTGAGCGCGTTTATCAGCTCAGCCGCCTTGGAGTTATCGAGCGGGTTCGTGGTTGCGGTAATAACCACCTTACGCGCAAGCACGTCCGTAACGTTCGCGCCGTCCAGCGTGGTGCCGCTGTTGGTTCCCTCCCGAATCTCATAGCCCACCGTGAAGCTGTAGCGGTTGATGGCACTGGAAAAGTCTTCGCCGTCTACCGAAAAAACAAAAGCCAAGGCACGTCACCTCCAATCATGCAAGGCTCCCCTGGCCAACGACCTCGAGCCGGTCATTGTAGAGTTTATAAATCTGCTCGCCTACCGTTGCCCCGCCCAGCTGGATTACTGTGCGCAGCGTGCGCGGCTGCGAGTTGTTGGAATTTGTTGCGTTGATGGTAGCGGCAGTCATGTTACCATAGGTGGATTCCAAGCTGCCAATGGCGCTGTCGCTGTATCCGACCTCGCTTAGCATATTCTCCATTGCCCCCGGCAAGTAAGCCGTTGTTCCTTCTTCGATGCCAAGCGCCAGCCCTTCGGCTGTGTTCATGCCGATGTCGCGAAACACCCCAGACGGGGAGTGGATGTCGAGGGCGTCCTCAATCGTGCGGCGCACCTCATCCGCGATTTCTCTAGCAAGCGCCATGATTGCGCTGCGCTTGCTCTCGAGACCATCGATAAACCCTTGCCCAGCCGCGACACCGGTGGCAAAGAAGCCCACCCCGGACGAGTTCTCGGCAAGGATTGTCTCTTCGGCAGTTTTACCAAGTGCTTCAACAAGTGCCTTAACGTTCGCCTGTTGTTCCGGGGTGACGGAAGAAGCCATGAAGCTGGTTAGCGCGGCGCTAGCGGCGTTGGCCGCGCCCGTGTAGGAACCCGGCAAGGCGGCCAACGCGGTATTCGCGGCTGAGACCACGCCGCTTGTGCTCGCCTGCGTCTGTGCTTCGAGCGCGCCTGCTTCGTTGCTGATTCCCCCTTCCATGCCCTCAATCATGTTTTCTCCGATTTCAGCGAACACGGTCGAAGGAGAGCTGATGCCAAAGAATCCCTTCACTGAGTCAACAATGCCATTGAACTTGTCGCTGATAAACGAGGTGAAGGAACCCCATAAGTTTGAAATCCCCTCCTTGATGCCATCTATGATGGCCCCACCAATCTCCAGCGCGCTGTCAAAGATATCGGACACCCACCCCGCGATCGTAGACACGATGGCCGCCAGAATGTCAGGCAAGGCGGCTACTAAGTTGACGATGATTGTCGGGATGGCCTGCACAAGCCCCATGAAAAGTTGAATATTCGCGTTCATCAGTTTCGTAAGACCATCTTCATCCGTGAGAAACGACACGATTGAATCGATAATCATCGGGAGAGCCTCCACCAAGGCGTCAATGATTGTCGGAAGGCTGTCGACGATTGCCAAAAAGAAAGTTACTGCGGCGTCCAAGAGCACTGGCAAGCTGTCCAGCAACGTGGTCACCACCGTGTCTACCAGCTCCGGCAGCGCTTCCGCGAGTTGGACGATGATTGGTGGTAATGCGTCCAGTATGGCGGTAAAAAGGATGGTTGCTCCTTCTATCAAAACTGGAATGCCCTCTACCAGAACATCAAGCACGGTGTCTAAGAGCGTGGACAGCGTGTCTGATAAAATCTCGGTGAATCCGGCGGCGCTCACTGTGCCGTTGATAAGCCCGGTCAACGCCGTCACAAGCTCGGTCACCTGCTGGACAATGTCCCTCATGGTACCAGACGCGAGGTCGCTCAGGGTAATTTGCAGACCCTCCCAAGCGCTCTGAAGGATAGTCACATCGCCGGAAAGGTTATCTAGCTGCGTGTCCGCCATCTGTTGAGCGGCTCCGGCGCTATCTTCGATAGCCGCTCCCAATTCGTCCCATCGGTCTTCTGTCGTTGCAAGCAAAGCGTTGACGGACGCTATATCGGTCTTGTTAAAGATGGTAGAGATTATTTCAGTCTTTTCCCCTGCCGTCATGTCCTCCATGGAGGCATTTAGCTCGGTCATGATATCTTGCAATGAGCGCATATCGCCCTGAGCATCGAATACCGACACACCCATCGCATCCAGTGCTTCGGCTGCGGCGTCGGTTGGCGCTTCTAGACTCAGAATCATATTGCGGAGATGCGTTCCGGCCTCGCTGCCCTTGATTCCGTTGTCAGCAAGAACCCCTAAGACGGTATTCATCTCGTTAATGCCGCCCGGCAATTCTTTAGCCGTGCCGCCCACGGTAAGTAAGGCCTCGCCTAGCTGCGATACGCTGGTATTACTGCTGGACGCGGTCTTCGCCATCTGGTCAACTAGAGCGTTCGTTTCCTCAAGGCTCAGCCCAAGCGCCGTCTGCGTGTCGGTCACCATATCCGATGCCGCTGCTAGTTCCATGCCGCCCGCCGCCGCGAGGTTCAGGACGTTTGGCAGCATTTCCATGCTGGTGTTGGCGTCGTAGCCAGCAAGCGCCATATAATTCAGCGCGTCGGCCGCCTCGGTTGCGCTGAATGCCGTGGTACTGCCCATTTCCAGCGCAAAGTCTCGCAAGTTCTGTATTTCGTCCGTAGTCACACCCATTGTAGCCGCAACCTGGGACATAGAACTGTCGAATGCCATGCCGGTCTCGATACTGCCTGTAGCCAGGTTCTTTAATCCGCTAATGGCCTTACTGATGCCTTGCGCCGCGAGACTTCCGAGTGCAACGTCCATAGCAGAAGTTTTCCCGGATGCGTTATCAAGAGACTTTTCGTAATCGCTTGTATCCATGGTCAGACTTGCTGTTACAGAAAAAACATCTGCCATATGCTCTCACCTCACTTATGCAGCGCATCCAAAATGTCGGCCGCTATTTGCTCCGGGCTGCGCTCTTCCTTCTTCGCCTTTGACGGCCGTGTGGCCTGCTTGCTTTGCTTTTGGATTATGTCTACGTACGACTGCTTAAGCGTCTTACCTCCGGCGAACTTTGCCGTGCTTTCAGCTATTAGCTGGGCGCAAGTAGCGATATAGGCGCGGTACTGTTCTTCCCGCGCCAATAGTCGCACCTTGCTGTTTAGATAGCGCACGGTGGCAGTTACGCTTCTGCCGCCCCGGTATTCCCCGAGCCAGGCTCCGAGGTACTCCCCGCAGTCGGAGTGCGCGAGGGAAAAAGCTCCTGGAACATCGGGTCGGACAGCAACCCGGCAAAGTCGTTGAACAGCGTTGCCGGGTTTGTCTTTGCCGCGTAAGCTTTTGCCCCGCACCCCTCAATAGAGCCGAGCGCTTCGTAGAGTTCCTTTTTGTATTTCTTGAATACCAGGGGGTAAAAGGAACGGGCGAACTCGGTATTGTTTGCCTTTTTGCCCTTCCGCGGCGCAAGCAGCGCGTTAACTTCTTCTTCGGAACCCAGCGCACAGACAAAGGCGATCACGTCAGCGACTACGTCTGCGCTGCGCTCACCTTTCACCTCCGAAAGTCTCATCCCCTCGCCCCTTTCTCCAGCGCACTTACCTTGCCTTCCAGCGCCGCCGTGCGCTCAATGAGCCTGTTATGCTTGTCTACCTTTTCTTCTAACGCCTTGATGCGGTACTCCATCACCTTGCGCGTGCTGCGATTGCTGATAATCGCGCCGCCCATCGTGCCAGCAAACGCAAGCGCCGCGATGATGATTTCAGCAATGTACGCGCCCATCAGCGGCGGCCTCGGCGGCTGATAACGGGATCCGAGTCGCTCTCACCTTCGGTAGCCACGGCGGCGGCTTCCTCCCCAGCCTTGCTCTCGCTATCGGCCTGAACTAGCGCGTCAATGATGTCGCCCGCGCCGTCGATGCTCTTGCTGCCGGTCTGGACGGCTCTAAGGGCGGATGCGGCAGTTGAAGGGCTTGTGTTGCCACTTGCTTCAGGGTCGGGGTCATCGATGTCATGGCTGCCGATATACAGGTCGAACGGGATGCGTTCCTGATGATCCATATCATAGTGGCCGGTGAACTCAAAGTCGAAGGTACCCTTCTCATTGTCGGCGCTCGTAAAATGAAAACCGCCAGTGGAGAGCGCGTTCCACATATGGAGGACGAGGTAGCCGCCAGTATCGTCTGCATTATCGGAGCCGTAGTCCCCGATCCACCAGAGATTAAAGAATGCAGACTGGTCGAGGTCAAGAGGACGCACGCGGACACCTTTCTCGATCTCCTGACCAGGCTCTTCGTCCCCTTCATCGCCCGTATCTGCTGCGGATTCTGCAATCTGCGCCGAACCCATCAGCCGCGCGGCCAGGGACGGGTCGAGCATGACAAAGCTCCCGCTGAAAGTCACGTCCCAGCTATCAACGCGCTTTAACTCCTTCATGTTCTTCGGGCAATTGTCGATATCCTCCCCGAAGTCGGTGAAGGTGGGCGTAGCTTCAAACGTAACGCCACCGGTAGTGCTGCCGAGGACATCGTTCCATGTGCTGTCCATCAGCGCTTTCGCGCTGTCAAAGACGTGTTTCTTCTCATCCTCTTCCTTGACATTCTCCAGATAATGCTCCGGCGTATCGCCGATCAGAATGCCCGCGTTCAGCTGCAGGCGTTCAAACGTATCCGGGCGAATTTTTGTGAATCTCATAAAGTATCACTCCCTGTTCCATCCGATATGTAGCACTCGAACGGTTCTTCTTCCTCGTCAATGCCGTCATAATAACCCGTGAACTCAAATTTAAACGAGCCTGTTTCGCCGTCCCTGGTTGAAAGTTGGAAGCCGCCGGAGGAATAGGCGTTCCGAAGTCTGATAGCGAGATACCCGCCGGACTGGCCGTAGTCTCCGATCCACCAAAGGGAGTTGAGCGGCTCTTTCTCCTCCTCGCCCTCTTCCTCGTCTTCGTCCTCCTCCTCGTCTTCGTCCTCGTCCTCGTCTTCGTCTTCGTTTCCTTCTTCGTCCTCGTCCCATTCCTCATCCTCGTCTTCGGCAACGAATGTGCAGAAATAGGCGTAGGCGTTGTCCCTCTTCACCATAAAGCCATCGGTTACTGTGCTCGGCGTCTCCGTGAGCAGGTTGTACGCTTCTTCCTCTATTGTCTTGAGAGTGCCTGACATCTTCGCCGTCCAGCCGTCAAGGCGTGACTGCCGCCATTCAGGGCGGGAACTTCCATCCCACGAAAAGCTGGTAATCTTTGGCGTTGCCTTAAACGTGACGCCACCATCAGTTGCACCTAAAAGCATATAACCGTCTCGGTCTTGTCCGCCCTCCAGCACCTCATTAACCGTCTCAGCGCTTGACATTACAAGGATACCAGCGCCTATCTCCAGCGTGTCCACCAAATTCGGGGGCACCTGCCTAAATCTCAATGCCATACGCTCACCCCTCTGTGATGTACTCCACTTCCACGTTGATATATCTGCGCTTAACAGTCCTGTCGGTGTCATCAACCAACGACTGGCACCACGGGCTACCGCGGTAAATCCTCATACCGCCGCCATCGCAGGGCACCAGTACCCCGCCGCGCGGTATCAGTTTCCCCATCTCCCGAGCATAGGCGTTAGGTTCCGCTTCGCTGGTTGTGCGGCACCAGATATTAACGGTCAAACTGCATGATGGCTCACCAAACGCGGCAGTTAGGACGGTATAGGTAATATATGGCAACTGTGCGTCATCGGGCACCGAGGTGTTAGGGTAGGCCGGAATGTAATCCGCGTCAGGCGCTGCTCCTGTCTCACCGCTCTCGTACCGTGTCAGGCGCGGCACTCGGTTAAAGAATTGGTACAATGCCTCTTCCTTCGTCATAACGGCAGCACCGCCTTTTCACTGCTGTAGTACTTCAGACTCAGGCCGCTACTCGATGGGGTCTGCTTTTCGCTCGGTTCAGACGTAATGCGGTATGCTTCATTGGTGCCCACATCGCGGTAGTAGTCGCCATAAGCAAGCGGCACGGACTGCTCAACGAGCGCGCCATAAATGCTGGCCATTCCCTGTCTTTCCGCAATCTGCGCCTCGGTGGACGTGTTGAGTGCCTGATAGTTGGTAAAGGTTGCACCCTGCCGCCACTCGGTATAGTAGCCGCCCTGTCCGTCGTTTTCTACCGCGCGGTACAAGACAACACATTCTCTGGCGTAGTAATCAAGTAGCATCTGGGGTAAACTCCTTTAGCCTATCAGCAAAACGTTCCTGCCACGGTACCATCGGAGTGCGCGCCTTTGCCGCTGTGCGCTGGTATTCCTTAATTTCAGCCGCAAGCTCTGGCATGCCCTCTGGCGGCGTAAAAATAACCACGGTGCAAAAACGTGAGGTAACGCAGTTCCGCAACTGCGCCCCCTCTTCGCAAGCTACCACACCATTTTCGTCTGGGCAATGCTTGATATCGCCGTACTTAAAAATCCCATCATTGCCGCAGGCGCGCATAAACTGGACGTACTCATCATCACGAAGTCCCACCGGGGAGCACCATTTGCCGTCTTTGAACGTCTGCCGTCCAACAATTATGCTGGTACGATAATCGCGCTGAATGAAGTCAAGGATGTCCTCCATGCCAGTAGAGCGGCATGAGGATTCCGACATCTTCCATTTTGCACCCTCCCACGCCATAATCCTACCTCCGAAAATCAGGGTTGAAGGGCCTACGGTATGGCGCGTCCTGATAACTTTGCCCCGACACGCTCACGGCTCTTGCCATGGGCGGCCACTTATAGGGTGCGAGCATATCCGCAAACTGCCCCAACACCGTTGCCGCCCCACCGGTGGAGGATGAGGAACCGGTCTTACTGTAGGAATAGCCACCAAAGCTCTCAGACTGATAGGGGCCGCTTACGGTATCTCCGTACTTTGCCTGCCAGGCTTCCATCTCAGCCACAATGTTCAACAGGCCGGTGGGAACTCCGAGCGTCCAAAGGGTACAGGAAAAGGTTTCGCTCTGCTCTTCCTCTTCCGGTTCTTCCGCTCCTGCTTCTACATCCTCTTCAGGCTCTTCTTCCCCAGCCTGTTCTTCCGGCACCTGGTATACGCCGTCATGAAAATCGCTGTCCAGAATGCGGTACCACCTGCCCGGCTGGAGAACAGCGGCGGCTTCAGACGGCGCAAGAACTGCGCCATCCTCGCCCACCGTCACATTGCCGGTGTAGGTGTAGCGTACAAACCAGTTATTCAGATAGTTCAGCACCTGCTCCAGCACAGTTATCGCCCTCACTCGCCACTAGAATTACTGTTATAATTTACCTTGATTTGAAACGTGCAGGAGGTGTTATGCCCCATGAACGTAATTGCGCCGGTTGAGGTTTGCTGTGATGTACTATTGCTCCCCGACGTAGAGCCGTTGCTTGCGTGCTGCAGCGGCGGAGTCAAATAATACCAGACTTCTTCCTCTTTGCCACCTCCCATGACTGTTAGAACCAACTCGTGCCCCGCCATGAAGGTGCGATACCCAGCGCGATTCAGCGCACGGTACCAGTCGTTCAGGCCTGTACCGCTGAAGCTGACGTCTGTATAGCTCGAATCACTGACAGCGGCTGTCACGTCCGCGCTTTTATCTTCGCAGACCTTAACGGTCGCCGTGTCCTTATCGTATGTGACAGTGCAACCGGAATGCGCCTTGCTCAAGCTGTAATGCGCAAGAAACTCGACGCATTCGCGCCTAAATGCTTCACTTCTTGCCTTACCACCCGCGCTACCTAACATCAGCATCTTCGCTTACCTCTGGTTCAGCCGCTTTTTTCTTCGTCGTTCTGCGGCGCTTGCTCTTTGCAGTCGGGGTATCCTCGGCTACGGCGCTAGCTCTGCTAGCGACTGCCGCCGTAGCCTTACTGCTCCCCCCCGTTCATTTTCTCCTCAATCACGCCATCCACGAACTCGCAAATCATGGTCATCCCCATGATGGCAAAGCACTCGGAAACGGCGGTGTTGTAGTTACCCTGCGTATGGAACCCAATAAACGGGGTGTCGCCGTCAACGGCGTACTGCAGTCCGGCGCGGCCAAACTCGGAATGGCTCGGGTCGCAGTAGTAGCACACGATATTGTTCGCCGGGGTGGCGATCACGGTGCCCTGCGGAATTTCGTTGTCGGAGAGCAAGAACAGGGTGTTGTAGCCCATGAAGTTCTGCACATAGCTCTGCCCGAACTGAGTCTGCACAGTGATCGGCGCGTCTCCGAGGTAGGTGTAGAGATCCATCACGTTCGCAAAGCCCACCACATCGCCCACCGTCCGGCGCATTTTCTGAAATGCGTTCAGGCACTTGCCCTTCGCCAGCGCCAGGCACTGCTGCCAGGTCTGGGTGTTGCCGTCCTCGCTTGCGGCGGCTGTGGTGCTGCCGGTCTCGCTGCCACACTTCTGCAAAAACGCGTAGAAGTCGCTCAGTACGAGGTTCTGAAGCTCGTTCAGGAACTCCGCGTCCGTCTCCGCTACGGCGCTGTCATAGCCCCACTGGTTAATCGCTTCCAGGCTAACAGCCTTGGCGTACTTATCCACATTCAGCTCACCAAAGTAGATGTCCGCTACGGTGCCCCAGCTGTAGGGAATTGTCTCGCCCTCAGCAATGTTGGAGGTGTGCCCAAAGGTGGCATACTGCGGATTGTACTCGGTCAGCCGGTCAACAAGCCCGGTGAAATAGCTGGAAGCGCTGGTATTCGAGCTATGCCAATTTGCAATCGGGTTCGTAGCGGAAAGGGTGGGGCCGCTCTCTTCCTCCTCGTCTGTCTTAAAGTTCACGCGCTCAATGCTGCCGCTGCTTGCGGTCAGCAGCTGCACCGCCGCCCGGCGGTACTTGAGCGTGCTGCCCGGCTCCTTGCGAATCATGCGCGTGACGTTCATGATATCCATCAAGCTGTTCCAGTTTCTGGAAAAGCTGGTTACAAAGTCCTGCTCCCTGATTGCGGTGTCCAACATCATGCTGTTCGTGACGTGCGCAATCAGTTCCCCGCCGGACGTATTCATTACAGGGGTACTAATATCAGCCATTATCTTTCATCTCCTAAAAATCAACTGAAATGCCAAACAGGCCGGGGTTCGCTTTCATCGCCGCCTGCCGTTTGGCGGTGTCTTTGATTGCCATAATCTGCTCTTTCGTCATGGTCGTGGCGTTCGGATTGGTGGCCGGCGGCGTCACGGTTGGCGCGCCCACCCGTTCCTTGTGCTGGATGAAGTCTGCCCAATCGCTCTGGATGGCGGCGCTCAGTTCGTCAGCCTTTGCCAGCTTCCCATTCTCATCCACTTCCATGCCGTCAAAGTCGGTAATCTTCACAATGCTTGCCGCGCGCTTGTCGCTGATGCCCGCCTGCCGGAGCAGGTCGGTGTAGGCGGCCTTCTTTGCGCCTAACGTCTCCGCCGCGCGCTGCTTCTGTTTGTATGCGTCAAACTCAGCCCGGAGGTCTTCCAGCTCTGATTTGTACACGCTGGAACTCTTTGCGGCCTTGTTTGCTTCGTCCAACTGCTTCTGGACGGCGGTAATATCGGCCTGCGCGGCTCTCAGTTCCTCGAGTTCCGCTTTAACGTCTGACAGAACGGCCTGGTGCTGTTCCACTACAGCGTCCTGCTGTTCAGGACTTAGCCCCAGCCCTGCCAAAAACTTCCTGCTTAAACTTGCTGCCATCTATATCGCAACTCCTTTGCTTCGGTGGCGGGTTCTTTCGCCATTGGTTGCCTACCCACATTATATGCCAAAATCCGCGCCATTGCAAGGGTCAGCCCTCTAGTGCGGATTTGATGATATTCGCGTAGTCGCTGACGTGTTCCGATACGGCGGGCTTAACAAAGTCGTGCCCCCCGCCGCCCCTCATCTCTTCGGCCAGGGCGTAATCCAAGTCCGACCCCACGGCGGCGTAATCGTCGCCCGCTTCGTACTCGATGCTGTCCCGGAGTGCGCCCGTTCGGACGTGGACGCGGTTCTTTGCGTTCGCTTCCATCTCTTTGCCGCACGCTTCCATGGCCTGTTTAACCTGCGACTTCATGGCACTGATGGTATCTTTGCTGTTGTCGACCACATGGAAACTTACGCCCATTGCCCGTTTTCCTCCTTCATTCTGCGCCAGTCGGCATAGCTCATATTGCCCGGCACCTGGTAGCTCTCGCCCCACCCGTACGGGGAGGCGGCTGAATATCCGGCCTTATCCCGCGCCGCCCTGGTAAAGGCTTCTCGGTCAAGCCCGACCACACGCTCGTAGCATGTGCACCGGCACCGCTCCGTTTCCTCGGACGGCGCGCCCATACTGCTATCCCGGGGTTCCATCATGTCATAGCCCCCAACGCGAAACGGCTCGTCCAGCTCGCGCTCCTGCCCGTCCGCGTCCTGATGCGTGGGGCGGGTCAGGTCGTCGAGGGTCGCCAGCCAGTATTTACGGGTCTGAACGCCCGCCTCCGCCTGCTCGTTCCATGCGTCCATCTTGCCCTGATTGCAGCAGTCCATGAGCTTGTTGCTTGCCTTCGCCTTGGCGGCGGCCATAAGCCCCGCCGCGATGCCATTCGCGATTGCCCCCGGCAAATCACCGCTTGGCGTGCCGCTGATGGTGGCGGCTGTGGTTTTGTTCCGAATAAGCCGGTCGGCGTATTCGTCATAGGCGCGCAGTTCTTCCGCCATATCAGCGGCCACGCTCTGCCCCGCCGCTACCGCATCACTCATGTAATCAGCATAGCTTGCGCCGCTCTGTTTTTCAACCTCGTAGGCGCTGTAGTTCCGGCTTTCCGCGTAGACCTTTGCACTCTGGGCGTTAATAGCCTTGATACTGCTCGCATAGGCGGTCTTATAAGGTTTGCTCACGGCTTGTTGGAGCTGTCGCAGGCTCTCCCCTCTTGCCATCGCCCGCTGCCGCCAGCTCCGGTAATCGCGGCCATCAATCACACCGTTCTTCAGCCAGTCGAGGTGCTGCTTGTCGGATTCGGCGAACTGCTTTTGCCACTCCTTGATGGCCTTTGCCGCTTCTTTCTTTGCCGCGTTATAGTAGGCGGCTATGCGGCCCTCAAGCTTTGCGATTGCCTTCAGCGTGTACTGATGAACATAATCATACCGCTTCATTCTTCTTCACTTCCGTTCAGACCCTCAGGCGGCTCCCCCTCGATGATAGCGTTTACTGCGGATTCCTGCCGCCGCGCCAATACCGCGTCTGCCGCGTCTGCTATGCCCAGCACATTACACAACTGGCGAATAATGGTTTCCTCATCTAAGTACTCAGCACAGCTTAAAATCGTGTTAACCTCATCCTGCCGGTTCGCCACGCGGTTGCGGGTGAAGGTCGGAGCGCCGTCAATGCCAGTCGCTGCGGAAAGCTGTTTCCAGAACTGAAGCACCTGATATTCAAACGCATCTGCCTTGGTATCGAACGGCTGGTACGCTGCGTTAATCGCAGTGGCGGTCTGGTTGCTGCCTGTAACCTTTTCAACGTTTAGTGCCTGAAAATCGCGGTACATGTCCTCTTCCAGCCGGTCAAGATACGCCACGCGGCTCTCGTATGGGATATTTACCTCGTGCGCCGTTATCTGCCCCTCATCATCCGCTACCGCTGCGTGGAGCACGTTCAGCCGCTCAAGCATCTGCGCTATGTCGACATCGTCCATGCCGCCGCTGTTCTGGAGCAGCCAGTAGAGGTGCGCCCCGTCCATATCGTT
>Ga0192285_1015_pt1 | contig 12949 bp, 10 predicted proteins | sample Koala_Koa22_G3_FD_131252 | JGI IMG/M metagenome (GOLD analysis project Ga0192285, IMG submission 131252) | Enriched cells from koala feces incubated with labeled cellulose particles, San Francisco Zoo, California, United States - Koala_Koa2-2_G3 ...
TTGCGGATACGGAAAACAACCGCGACACGCCGCAAACGCGTCACACTGAACAAAAGAGCCGGATAATGAGGTCGATTTTGAGAGTTGGGGAGACCGCGATAACCTGCGGTATCAGACACTTACCAAAGAAGATTCAAAACAAAACTCGATTGTTTTCTGCACAAAGATACATATTTTATTCTACAAATCCTATTTTTTGCGCATTAAATCGCAAACTCCCCGGCGGCAGAGTCCGTGATTTCAAGTTTATTTCAGATTTGCGCCCCAACTTTGCAGCGAAATAGGCAACACGTGCACATTTTTTGTACTTTTGTCCGGCACGTCCCTGAAGGAAAACAAACAGAAACTCCGCATGATGAAAAAATTACCGCTCCTGCTCCTATTCACCGCCTGCTGGTCGCTGTCCGCAGCCCGGGAGCCGCAGCCGGAATCACGTCCGACGCGCACGGCCCGCCCCTGGACCGAAATCATTACGCCCGATTCGACCGATGTCCTGGTCGAACAGCTGCGCAACATGCCCAACATCGAAATCGGCAAGGGAATCACCTTCCGTCCCAAGAACAACTGGTTCGAGCTGACGATGCGTTTCCGGATGCAGAACCTCGTGGCGCTGTCGTTCGACGACGATTTCACGCTCACCAAGACCGACGCTCGCGTCAAACGGCTCCGGCTCCGCGTCGACGGTTACATCTACTCGCCCAAACTGGTCTACTCGGTCCAGCTGGGATTCACCGGATACGACACCGAGGTGCTGCCCAACGGCAACATGAACATCGTGCGCGACGCCATCGTCTACTACGTCCCCAGCCCCAAATGGAACATCGGGTTCGGACAGACCAAAATCAAGGCCAACCGCGCACGGATCAATTCGTCGAGCGCCCTGCAGTTCGTCGACCGCAGCATCGTCAACAGCGAGTTCCACCTCGACCGCGATTTCGGGTTCTTCGGCGCGTACACCCTCGACCGCAAGAGCGGCTTCGACCTCTCGGCGAAAGGCTCCGTGACGCTCGGCGAAGGCCGCAACTGGGGCAGTTCGTCGAACGGCGGAATGGCTTACACGGGACGTCTGGAACTCTACCCGCTGGGGCGCTTCTCGGCCAAGGGCGACCTGCTCGAAGGGGATTTCGATTTCGAAGAACAGCCCCGTATCCTGATTGCCGGCGCCTACTCCTACAACCACAAAGCCTCGCGCCTGAGCGGCCAGCGGGGTGCGATCATGCCCGACGACGCCACGCGCAACCTCGGCTCCTATTTCGCCGATTTCATCCTCAAATACCGCGGATTCGCGTTCTACACCGATTATATGGGGCGCACCTGCGGCGAACCGCTCTTCGACAACGACCTGAACGCCTTCGTATACAGCGGCCAGGGCCTCAACATACAGGCCAGCTACCTGTTCCGGAACAAATGGGAGGTCGCCCTGCGCAACTCGACACTGTTCCCCGACAGCGAGGTACAACCGTTCGCAGGATACAAGAACTGGAACCAGACCACGCTGGGCGTCACGCGCTACATCATCGGCCACAGCCTGAAAGTGCAGGCCGACATGTCGTACAACGCCCGCAGTCAGTCCGTCGATCCAAAATACAACCGCTGGGAGATCCGTTTCCAGCTGGAACTGGGATTGTGACAGAAAACACCCGGAGCTCAGGCTCTGGGTGTTTTTATTTTACAGGAGTTTCAGCGCGATCTGCGCACAGGCTTCGGCATCGGCCAGCGCGTGGTGATGATGCTCGAGCTCATAGCCGCAGGCCGCGGAGACGGTGTGCAGCTGGTGGTTGGGCAGACGGCTGCCGAAGATGCGCCGCGAAGCCCGGCAGGTGCAATAGAACGTGTAGCCGGGATAGGGCATGCCGTAGAGGTCGAAGGCCGCTTTGAGGCACCCTTCGTCGAAGGGCGAATTGTGCGCCACGAGCGGCAGGCCCTCGATGCGGGGCTCGACCTCGTGCCACACGGCGGCGAAATCGGGGGCTTCGGCCGTATCTTCGTAACTGAGGCCGTGGATGGCCGTGGTGAAATGGCTGTAATAGTTGGGACGGGGACGGATCAGGCGGTAGAACGTGTCGGTCACCTCGCCGCCGCGCACGACGACGACACCCACCGAGCAGACGCTCGTGCGTTTCCCGTTGGCGGTTTCGAAATCTATGGCTGCAAAATCTTTCACCCTGCAAATATACGCAATTCGACGGTTCGGCGTACACTCCGAACGCAAAAAAAGCCCCGTCTGTTGCAGACGGGGCCGGTGAAATTTCAAGGATATGGTTATCAGGTGTGTGAGGTTTCATCCGATCACACCGCAAAATTATCCGGCCGCCGTTTCACCGCCGCGACAGGCCGATGACATCGGGGCGAACAAACCGTTGCGGAACGGTTACGGACGCCGCTACCATTTCTCGCCGCCGATCGCCGCCCAGTCCTCGACCTGCGCCCGGGCGGCCCAGGACTCCCAGGCGGCGGCCAGTTCACGCACCAGTTCGGGATGCTGCGCAGCCAGGTCACGGGTCTCGGTGCGGTCCGTATCGAGGTCGTAAAGCTCCCAGGCCCCGCCCGTCGGGTAGGAACGCAGCGTGCGCCAGCTGCCGGGGTATTCCGCCACGAGGTTCCACCGCCCGCGCCGCACGGCCTTGTTGCCCTCATGCTCCCAGAACATCATACGGGCGGTGTCCACGCAGTTTTCAGCGAAGGTCGCGGCGAAACTCCGCCCTTCGAGCGGAATGGCCTTCATTCCGCGGACCGAATCGGGATAGTCGCCGCCGGCCAGTTCGAGGAAGGTAGGCATGAAATCGGTGATGCCGAAAAGACCGTCGCGGAAACCGCCCTTGTCGCGGATACGGTCGCCCCACGAAACAATCATCGGTGCGCAGACGCCGCCTTCGTGAATCCAGCTTTTATAGCGGCGGAAAGGCGTGCAGCAAAGGTGCGCCCACTGGGGGCCGTAGCTGCCGTAAGTGTCGTCGGGACCGAGCGCCAGTCCCGGGATGTCGCCCGCGTGCACCGGGCGTCCATCGCGCGTCTCGGCAGGGATCATCCTGTCGCCCCAATGTTTGCCGGTGCGTTCGACCGTATTGTGGAGATGCCCTTCGTTCGAGGCGCCGTTGTCCGACAGAAAGACGATCAGCGTGTTGTCCAGCAGCCCGCGGCGGCGCAATTCGCCGACGATCTCCCCCACGCCGGCGTCCATCTGTTCGACCATCGCGGCGTAGCCCTCCATGCGCATCTGCTGCCACTCCTTCTCCGGTTCGCCGGCCCAGTCGTAGCACTGCCCGTCCTTCGGGGGCAGCGGGGCGTCGGCCGGGAGTACGCCCAGCCGCTTCATCCGTTCGAACCGTTCGACACGCAGCGAATCCCAGCCGGCAGCGAAACGCCCTTTATATTTTTCGATGTATTCGGGACGCGCGTGCAGCGGATAATGCGGAGCGGTGTAGGCCACGTAGAGGAAAAACGGCTCCTGCCCGGCGGACATCTCGCCGATGAACTGCCGGGCGCAGTCGGTGATCGCCTCGGTATAGTAATAGTCCCCGTCGGCACGGACCGGGGTGTTGCCGTCGAAAAGGCATTTGGGGTCCCAGAAACTCCCGTGGCCGCTCAGCGTGCCGTAAAACCGTTCGAAACCCCGCTGGAGAGGCCATTGCGAGGTATCGCCCGCAGGATCGGTGTTGTTGGTGACATGCCATTTGCCCGACATGGCCGGCTGATAGCCGCTCATCCGGAGCGCTTCGGCCAGCGTCACGCTGTTCGGTGCCAGCGTGCCCCGATAACCCGGATAGCCGCGGTCGGCGACCATGTGGCCGACGCCCGCCAGATGCGGCGTCAGCCCTGTCAGCAGGCTTGCCCGCGAGGGACAGCTGCGGGCCGTATTGTAGAATTGGCGGTAGCGCAGGCCGTTGGCCGCCAGCGAATCGAGGTTGGGCGTCGAGATCTCGCCGCCGTAGCATCCCAGGTCGCTGAAGCCCAGGTCGTCGGCCAGGATCAGCACGATGTTCGGACGTTCGTCGGCCGGAGCTTCGCCGGAACACGCCGTAAGCGCAGCGGCGCCCGTGGCAGCAGCCCCTGCCAGGCAGATTTTTCCAAAATGGATCGGTTTCATGTTTCAGGTCGGTTTGTTCCGGAAAGCAACGAAACGTTACCTCAAGAACTGATTAATCATATTTGTCTGATAAATATACGCGTTTTTTTCGGAAAAACAAAAAACGGCCGTCCGGAACGGCGGATTCCGGCGCCGGAGGATGTTCCGGACAAACAAAATCGCCGCATACGTGCACGTGCTCGTATGCGGCGATTTTCAGTTCGGGAATACCCTACTCCCACTCGATCGTTGCGGGCGGTTTCGAGGAGATGTCATAGACTACGCGGTTGACCCCCTTGACCTTGTTGATGATGTCGTTCGAGACATTGGCCAGGAACTCGTAAGGCAGGTGGACCCAATCGGCCGTCATGCCGTCCGTGGAGGTCACGGCACGCAGGGCCACACAACTCTCGTCGGTGCGCTCGTCGCCCATCACGCCGACGCTCTTCACCGGAAGCAGGATCGCTCCGGCCTGCCACACCTTGTCATACAGCCCGGCGGCACGCAGCGAGTCGATATAGATTTTATCCACGTTTTGCAGAATCTCGACCTTCTCGGGGGTGATGTCGCCCAGGATGCGGATCGCAAGGCCCGGACCCGGGAAGGGATGGCGGCCGATCAGCTGTTCGGAGATGCCCAACGCGCGTCCCACGCGGCGCGCCGCGTCCTGGAACAGCAGGCGCAGCGGCTCGACGATCCCGAGATGCATCTTCTCGGGAAGGCCGCCCACGTTGTGGTGCGACTTGATCGTGGCCGAAGGACCGTTGACCGAGCACGATTCGATCACGTCGGGATAGATCGTACCCTGAGCCAGCCATTTGACGTCCTTGATCTGGATGGCCTCTTCGTTGAACACCTCGACGAAATCGCGGCCGATGATCTTGCGCTTCGTCTCGGGGTCGCTGACGCCGGCCAGATCGCCCAGGAACTTGGCGCCGGCCTTCACGCCCTTGACGTTCAGGCCCATGTTCTTATAGGATTCCAGCACATCCTCGAACTCGTTCTTGCGCAGCAGTCCCGAGTCGACGAAGATGCAGTAGAGGTTCTTGCCGATGGCCTTGTGCAGCAGCACGGCGGCGACCGACGAATCGACACCGCCCGAAAGTCCGAGCACGACCTTGTCGTCGCCCAGCTTCTCGCGCAGCTCACGCACGGTGGATTCCACGAAGCTCTCCGAGGTCCACGACTGCTCGCAGCCGCAGATGCCCACGACGAAATTCTTCAGCAGCTGCGTGCCGTCGGTCGAGTGGTAGACCTCTGGGTGGAACTGAATACCCCAGGTCTGCTCGCCTTCGACGTGGAATGCGGCGACGCGCACATCCCCGGTGCCGGCGATCAGCTTATAATTATCAGGTACGCGTGTGATGGTGTCGCCGTGCGACATCCACACCTGCGTTTTGGCCGGCAGGCCGCTCATCAGCGCATCCGACGGATCACCGACAGTGAGCATCGCACGGCCGTATTCGCGGCTGGGTGCGGGCTGCACCTCGCCGCCGAAAGCCGAAGCGAGGAACTGGGCCCCGTAGCAGACGCCCAGCAGCGGCAGTTTGCCCTTGATGGCCGAAAGGTCGGGAGTCGGGGCCTGGGCGTCCCGCACGGAGTAGGGACTGCCCGAAAGGATCACACCCCGCACCGACGCGTCGAGCGCCGGAATCTTGTTGAAGGGATGGATCTCGCAATAGACGCTCAGTTCGCGGACGCGGCGGGCGATCAGCTGCGTGTACTGCGATCCGAAGTCGAGAATGAGAATTTTTTCCTGCATTATCGTAGGTTGTTTATCGTTCGCTCGAATAGTTGGGCGCCTCGCTCGTGATGGCCACGTCGTGCGGATGGCTCTCGTGCATACCCGAAGCGGTGATGCGGACGAACCGGGCCTGCTGCAGCGTCGGGATGTCCTTCGCCCCGCAGTAGAACATGCCGGCACGGACGCCGCCGATCAGCTGGTAGACCGTCTCGGAAAGCGATCCCTTGAACGGTACGCGGGCCGCGATGCCCTCGGGAACGAGCTTGCTGAAATTGTTTTCACACCCTTTCTGGAAATAGCGGTCAGCCGAGCCGGCCTTCATGGCGTCGATCGAGCCCATGCCGCGGTAGCTCTTGAACTTACGGCCGTTGTAGATGATCGTCTCGCCCGGAGCCTCCTCCGTGCCGGCGAACATCGAACCGATCATCACGCAGTCGCCGCCCGCAGCCAGCGCCTTCACCAGGTCGCCCGAATAGCGCAGGCCGCCGTCGGCAATGATGGGCACGCCCGTGGCGGCAGCGGCCGATGCGGCGTCGAAGATGGCCGAAAGCTGGGGAACGCCCACGCCGGCGATGATGCGCGTCGTGCAGATCGAACCCGGACCGATGCCGACCTTTACGCCGTCGGCGCCGTTCTCGATCAGGAACATCGCGGCCCCTGCCGTGGCGACGTTGCCGGCAACGACATCCAGCGACGGGAACTCGGCCTTGATCTCACGCAGTTTGCGAACCATGGCAATCGAATGGCCGTGCGCGGAGTCGAGCACCACGGCATCGACGTCCTCGGCGACCAGCGCACGCACACGGTCCAGCGCATCGGGCGTGATGCCCACGCCGGCAGCCACGCGCAGACGACCCTTGGCGTCCTTGCAGGCGTTGGGATGGTCCTGAACCTTGGTAATGTCCTTATAAGTAATAAGCCCCACCAGATGGCCGGCGTCGTCCACCACGGGGAGCTTCTCGATCTTGCTGTTCAGCAGGATTTCCGACGCATGCTCGAGCTCGGTCTTCTGGGTCGTTATCAGCCGGTCGCCGGGAGTCATCACCTCCTCGATGCGGCGCGACATGTCGCGCTGGAAACGCAGGTCGCGGTTGGTGACGATACCGATGAGAATCTTATTCGAATCCACGACCGGAATGCCTCCGATCCGGTTCTCCTTCATCAGGTTCAGGGCGTCGCCGACGGTGTTCTCCTTGGAAATGGTCACCGGATCGTAGATCATGCCGTTCTCGGCGCGTTTCACCTTGCGGACCTGCGCGGCCTGTTCGGCGATGGACATGTTCTTATGAATCACGCCGATACCTCCTTCACGAGCCAGGGCAATGGCCAGCGGCGCCTCGGTGACGGTGTCCATGGCGGCGGACACGATGGGGATGTTGAGTTTGATATTTCGCGAAAAACGGGTCTGGATATTGACCTCTCGCGGCAACACTTCCGAATAGGCGGGTATAAGCAGCACGTCGTCGAAGGTAAGTCCTTCGGGCTGAACCCTTTCATTGATAAAAGACATAATGAACGTGGATTTTTGTTGCTCGCAAAAGTAATCATTATTTTCGAAACGGCCTAATTTCCGGGCCGATCCGCCGATTTTTTTTATCAACAAAATGTAAACGGGAACAGACCGTGCTATTTTTTGATCCGAGCGGTACGGATGTCGTGCATCGTGAAGAATCCCCGGACAGGCAGTACCAATGTACGTTCTGTCCGGGGATTCGAAGGATGTGCGGCAGATGTGCCGCTCTGGTCGAAAAATCAGTACTGCTCCTTCTCGTTGGGGAAATCGCACTCCTTCACGTCCTTGATATACTGCTCCACAGCACCCGTCATCATGGTGTGCAGGTCGGCATAGCGACGCAGGAAACGGGGCGAAAAACCCTTGTTGATGCCCAGCATGTCGTGAATCACGAGCACCTGGCCGTCACAGCCGCCGCCGGCGCCGATGCCGATCGTGGGAGCCGCAATCTCCTTCGTGACGCGGGCCGCCAGTTCGGCGGGAATCTTCTCCAGCACGATGCCGAAGCATCCGGCATCGCTCAGCAGACGAGCGTCGTGCATCAGTTTCTCGGCCTCGGCCTCCTCCTTGGCGCGGACGGCATAGGTGCCGAACTTGTGGATCGACTGGGGCGTCAGGCCGAGGTGTCCCATGATGGGAATGCCGGCCGAAAGGATGCGGTTGACCGATTCGAGAATCTCCTCGCCGCCTTCGATCTTGATGGCGTCGGCCTCGGTCTCCTTCATGATGCGGATGGCCGAATCGAGCGCCACCTTCGAGTTGCCCTGATAGGCGCCGAACGGTAGGTCGACGACGACCAGCGCATGCTCGACGGCACGCACGACCGAACGGGCATGGTAGATCATCATATCGAGGGTGATGGGGAGCGTGGTCTCGTAACCGGCCATGACGTTGGCGGCCGAGTCGCCCACGAGAATCACGTCGATACCGGCGGCATCGACGATCTTCGCCATCGAATAGTCGTAAGAGGTAAGCATGGCGATCTTCTCGCCCCGCTGTTTCATCTCCGTCAAGCGGTAAGTCGTGACCGCACGGACGGTGCTTTCTACTGACATTTTTTCAGATTTTAGGTTTTTAAATCGCGGCAAAGATAGCGCAAGGCGAGCGCAATGGCAAATTTATTTGGGCATTGCCGCGGACAGATGCGCAAAATCCGGGTCGGCGGCACCACGGCCTGCCATCGCCCCCTAAAACCCGCCTCTTAGGCGGGAAAAAAAATCCCATAAAACGACGCCTCCCGCGACTGAAACGTTTATCGAATGCTTGGTGCCGGACTGCGGAATCTCGATAGCCCCGTCACACATATCCACGGCCTCCTGCCCCACGCCGTCGACCTCGTTGCCGAAGACCAGCGCGTATTTCACGCCCGGCCGGGCCCGGAACGCATCGAGCATCACGGCCCCTTCGACCTGCTCCACGGCATAGATTTCACAGCCCTCGGCACGCAACCGCGCGAGACACTCCCCGGTGGTCGCATAATGACTCCAGGGCACGGTCAGTTCGGCCCCCAGGGCCGTCTTGTGGATGTCGCGGGAGGGAGGCGCCGCCGTGATGCCGCACAGGGCGATATGCTCCGCGGCGAAAGCGTCGGCCGTGCGGAAAAAGGCCCCGACGTTCTGGGCCGAACGAACGTTGTCCAGCACGACCGTGACGGGCATTTTCTCCATCGCGGCGAACTCCTCGGCCGAGGGTCTGCCGAGTTCTTCGTTGGTGATTTTGCGCATAATGGCTTCGGAACGGTTGATTTCGGGGTCAAAAGTAAATAAAATTAAAATCTTTTCCCTACTTTTGTTGACTCTATCAATAGCAAACCTATGAAAAAACTGTTGCTTCTGCTCGCTCTCGGCGGAATTGCCGCCGCAGGACACGCTCAGGAGATTCTCGTGGGCGCCGACTTCAAAATGTATTTCGACAACAAGGAGTTCGGCAGCAACGAGTTCGCAGTCCCGGGACTGGACATCGATTCGGGCACGGATTTCGCCACCCGCCTGCTGCCCCGCGTCGGCATCCGGTGGGACGAGAAAAACACGCTCGTCATCGCCGCGGACATGATCAAGAATTTCGGTTCAGCGGAATCGGACTACCTCTCGGAGGTGAAACCCGTCTTCTACTACCAGTTCCAGACCCCCAAAGTCACGGCCGTGGCCGGTATCTTCACCCGCGACATGATGCACGACGACGATTACTCGACGGCATTCTTCTCGGAATCCTACCGGTTCTTCCACAACCGCATGAACGGCGTGCTGGCGCAGTACAACGGCCAGCGGAATTCCTATGTGGAGTTCGTCTGCGACTGGGAAGGCATGTATTCGGAACTCTCGCGCGAGAAATTCCGCATCCTGTTCGCAGGACGCCATTATTTCGACCGCTTCTACTACGGATTCAACTACTCGATGTTCCATTTCGCCGGGCAGAAAGGCGCGGAACTGGAAAACGTCGTCGACCTGCAGCTGCTGAACCCCTGCGTGGGCGTGCGGTTCAACGCGTTCTTCGATTTCGACATCAAGTTAGGGGCGCTGCTCACGGCCCAGCGCGACCGCAGTTTCGGACATTCGTGGGAAACGCCCTGCATGGGTGAATTCGCATTCCGCATCAGCCGCTGGGGACTTTCGCTCGACGAACGGTTGTACGTGGGTGACAACATCCATCCGTTCTTCTACGGACACCCGGAGGAAAATATCGGTTACGGACGCGAGCTCTACCCCGCGGAAAGTTTCTTCCGCACCGACCAGAAGGTGTACAGCCGCACGGCGCTCTCCTACCGCCGCTCGTTCTTCAACGACACGGTATCGGTCCGCGCCGAGTTCGCCGCCCATCACGACGGCACGGCCCTGGGAACCCAGCAGATGCTCGTCGTGGGCGTCAAGCTGCTCAAAACGGTTTACAACAGCAAGAATCACAAGAAATAATCATCCATACACATGGCAAGCGAAACCAACGAAATTCGGGAGAAATCGCTGAATTTCCTCGAAGAGATCATCGAAGAGTCCATCGCCAAGGGCGAAACACGCGTACAGACCCGTTTCCCGCCCGAACCGAACGGCTACCTCCATATCGGCCACGCCAAGAGCATCTGCATCAATTTCGGACTGGCTAAGAAATACGGCGGCAAATGCAACCTGCGGTTCGACGACACGAACCCCGTGAAGGAGGACGTGGAGTATGTCGACTCGATCAAGCGCGACATTCAGTGGCTCGGCTTCCAGTGGGAGCTGGAGCGCTATGCGTCGGACTATTTCGACCAGCTCTACGAGTGGGCCATGGTGCTCATTAAAAAAGGACTGGCCTATGTCGACGACCAGACGCAGGAGCAGATTCGCGAGAACCGCGGCACGGTGTCCGTGCCGGGAACGCCGTCGCCGTGGCGCGACCGTTCGGTCGAGGAGAACCTCGACCTGTTCGTGCGTATGAAAAACGGCGAATTCCCCGACGGCGCCAAGGTCCTGCGGGCGAAGATCGACATGGCGCACCCGAACATGCTGTTCCGCGACCCGCTGATGTACCGCATCATCCACACCGAGCACCACCGCACGGGCAACAAATGGTGCATCTACCCGATGTACGACTACGCCCACGGCCAGAGCGACTCGATCGAGCAGATCACCCATTCGATCTGCACGCTGGAATTCGACGTGCACCGGCCGCTCTACGACTGGTTCATCCAAGCGCTGGAGATATTCCCCTCGCACCAGTACGAATTCGCGCGACTGAACCTCACCTACACCATGATGTCGAAGCGCAAGCTGCTGAAACTCGTGCAGGAAGGCGTCGTGATGGGTTGGGACGACCCCCGCATGCCGACCATCTGCGGACTGCGCCGCAAAGGCTACACGCCCGCTTCGGTGCGCAATTTCGCCGAGATGGTGGGCGTCGCCAAGCGTGACAACGTGATCGACCTCGGCAAGCTGGAATTCTGTGTGCGCGAGGACCTGAACAAGGTCGCCGAACGCCGCATGGCCGTGCTGAATCCGCTGAAGGTGGTCATCACCAACTACGAAGACGGCAAGACCGAGCTGTTCACGGCCATCAACAACCCCGAGAACGAGGCTGCCGGAACACGTCAGGTGCCCTTCTCGAAGGTGATTTACATCGAACGTGACGATTTCATGGAGGAGCCTCCCAAAAAGTTCTTCCGACTCTGCCCCGGCGGCGAGGTGCGCCTGCGCTACTCCTACCTCATCAAGTGCGAAGAGGTCGTGAAGGACGCCGAAGGCAACATCCCGGCGCGGCACGGCGCTTACGACCCGATGTCGGGCGGCGGTTCGTCGAGCGACGGTCGCCGCGTGAAGGGAGTCATCCACTGGGTGTCGGCCAAAGACGCCGTGGAGGCCGAGGTTCGCCTGTTCAATCCGCTCTTCACGAAGGAGGACCCCGACGACGTGGAGGAGGGACAGACCTGGGAGGACAACCTCAATCCCGAATCGATGGTCAAGGTCACGGGCTATCTGGAACCTTCGCTGCGCGAGATTCCCGTAGGACAGGCCGTGCAGTTCGAGCGCGTGGGCTATTTCTGCCCCGACACCGATTCGACGCCCGAAAAACCGGTGTTCAACCGCACGGTGACACTCAAGGATTCATGGGCGAAAATCAATAAATAAAGGCGCTTTCAGCCAATAAAAAAAGACATCCGGAGCAATTCGGATGTCTTTTTTTACAATTTACCATTTGATTTCATCGAAATTTGATTATCTTTGAATATATAAAAGCGACATGATCAGATGGACCTGTTGTATATAATAGGAATGGTGATGTTGGCGGCGGGTTGCGTTTTTCTATTCTGTCGCTGTTATCGCCAATGCCGTCACATAAGGGTGAGCAACAGCGTCAACAACGATATTTTCCGCAGCATGGCTTCCTATGTCATGCTGGTCGACCCGGATTTCAACGTTCTGAAAACCAACTATTACAACATGACGGGCACCACCCCGAAAGCCGTGCCGCCGAAGGTCGGGAACCTGCTGCACTGCAAAAACGGCGAGGACGCCGGCACCTGCGGCACCCACGACCTCTGCGCCGACTGTCCCGTGCGGTCGGCCATCGCCGGGGCGTTCCGGGCGAAGGCGGGCTTCTCGGGAATCGAAGCGCCCATGATTCTCTACACCTCCGACGACCGTACGCAGAGCATCGAGTGCGACGTGCTGATCTCGGGCAACTATATCCGGCTCGGAGGGGGGGGGAAACCGCACATGGTATTGACCGTTAACGATATCACCGCCCAGAAAAACACCCAGCGCCAGCTCGAAAAAGCGCGTCTCCGCGCCGAGGAGGCCGACCGCATGAAAACGCTCTTCCTGGCCAACACGAGCCACGAACTGCGCACGCCGCTCAACGCCATCGTCGGATTTTCGGAACTGCTCGCAAGCGACCCCCACCGCCGAAGAGAGGCAGGAGTACCTCCGCATCATCCGGACCAACAACGAGCTATTGCTGCAACTGGTGAGCGACATCCTCGACCTCTCGAAAATCGAAGCCGGGGAACTCGAATACGAATACTCCGACGTCGAACTGAACACCATCATGGAGGAGCAGGAACATCTTTGCCGGCTGAGGCAGCCGGCCGACAGCCCCACGACGATTAGCTTCCACCGGAAATATCCTTCGTGCTACCTCCATACCGACCGCAACC
>Ga0192285_1016_pt1 | contig 11781 bp, 13 predicted proteins | sample Koala_Koa22_G3_FD_131252 | JGI IMG/M metagenome (GOLD analysis project Ga0192285, IMG submission 131252) | Enriched cells from koala feces incubated with labeled cellulose particles, San Francisco Zoo, California, United States - Koala_Koa2-2_G3 ...
TGAGCTGGAAAAGCTGAAAGCACTTTCGGGAGAGTATACCGATGAATGGGTGGAGCTTATGGAGAGTGAAGCATGATTAATTTACCGCAAACAATAAAGGCTGTTATAATGGACGTTGACGGCACTCTTTTGGATTCGCTGTCCGTCTGGGCTGATGCCGACAGGGAATTCCTTGCAAAAAGAAATATCGCCTATGACCCACAGGCTTCTCAGGCACTTAAATCACTTCACTTTGTTTCCGCATCGCAGTATCTTATCGATTATTATTCCCTCACCGACAGTTTGGAAACCGTTTGCGGTGAAATTGCCGATATTGTCCGTCAGCGCTATTTTCACGAAATTCCCCTTAAAGAGGGAGTGCTTGAATTTATTGAACAGTGCCGCAGGAATGATATTTGTCTTTGTGCCGCTACCTCCAATAGTCGTGAGCTTGCCGAGGGTGCGCTTTTCCGCTAACGGTATTATATATTCTCTCCGATTTGTCATAACATCCGATGAGGTGGGCAGCGATAAAAGCAGTCCCGATATTTTTCTTAAATGTGCCGAAAGGCTGGGTGCAGGCATTTCACAAACGGCTGTCTTTGAGGATTCGCCCCATGCGGCTTACACGGCAAAGGAAGCAGGCTTCTATGTTGTGGGCGTGAATAACGGCGACAGCGGGGATTTTTCAAAGCTTAGTGAATATGCGGATTTTTGTATTGACAGCTTTAGTGAGCTGTGTAAGGAGAATAGCGTAGTATGAAGAAGGTTCTTGTGGGAATGAGCGGAGGAGTGGATAGCTCCGCTGCCGCCCTTATTCTCAGTCAGCAGGGGTATGAGGTTTGCGGCTGTACCATGCGGCTTTACAGCAACGCCGATTTGGGTGATGATTACCCCGAGGAGGGAGGATGCTGTTCTCTTTCGGACGTTGAGGACGCAAAGGCTGTTTGCAGGAAAATCGGTATAGACCATATTACCCTAAATCTCACGGACGAGTTCCGCAGCAGGGTAATGGCTCCCTTTGTAAGCGGCTATTTAAGCGGCGAAACGCCTAATCCCTGTATAGAATGTAATCGCTGTATGAAGCTTGACCTTATGCTGAAAAGGGCGGAGCTTCTGGGCTTTGACTATATAGCCACAGGTCATTATGCACGAATAGAGCGTGACGAGGAAAACGGCATTTACCGACTTTTGCGGCCGAGGGACAGGCGAAAGGATCAGACCTATGTTCTGTATATGATGACGCAGTATACCCTCGCCCACACACTTTCCCCCCTTTGTGATATTGACAAGCTGACGGTTCGCAGTTTAGCGGAGGAGTACGGACTTGTCACGTCACACAAGCCCGACAGCCAGGATATATGCTTTGTGCCTGACGGTGATTATGCGGATTTTATTCGCCGTTTCACCGGAAAATCCACCCCACTGGGGAATTTCATTGACAGTAAGGGCAATATCCTCGGTACTCACAGCGGTATCGAAAGATATACAATCGGTCAGCGGCGAGGACTGGGAGTTACCTTTGGAAAGCCTGTTTACGTTACCGACAAAAATGCTGAAAGCAACACCGTCACCCTTGGCGAGGAAAGGGAGCTGTACAGAAAAACCATTACCCTCAGAGATGTTAATATCTGTTCCGGAGTAATGCCTGACGGTGAAATGCAGGTTACTGCGAAAACTCGTTACAATGCCCCCGACAAGCCCGCTGTTCTTTATCCGTCGGATAAAAACGGACTGTGGCGCATAGAATTTACCGAGCCTGTTCGTGGGGCGGCGAAAGGTCAGGCGTGTGTTTTCTATGATGGTGATAACGTCGTAGGAGGCGGTATAATATGCTGACAATGCGGGGACATCATATATGGTGTACCATGCTTTTCGAGGGAAAGGGCTATGACAGCGGCTTCACAAGCTCTATGGGCAGTGTGGTAGGACAGCTTAGGGGCGATTTATCCCAAGGAGTAAGGATAATAGCCGATTATGACGATATATGCAGCCACTGTCCCAACAGGTGCGACAAATCCCCGGATCTTTGCGAAAACAGACGTGTAGCGGAAAAGGACAGGGAAATAATAAAGCTTCTTGGCTTGTCCGAGGGCGAAGAGTACAGCTACAATCGCCTTATTTCCCTTGTGAAAGAAAAGGTTACCGAAGAAATTTTCACCTCCTCCTGCGGAAATTGCCTGTGGTATACAAGCGGAGTATGCTCTTATGATAAGCTGGTCAGGGCAGGGGAGAGGGGGAACAGGTGAAAAAGATAAAAAGTAAATACGATGAGGTGTATTTCCCCGAAAAGATGGAGGAATACATACACAATAAAAAAATAAGTGGCTGATACAGTCACTTTATACACCCCAACCACCATATTAAACAAAGGAGAAATTATTATGTCATTCAAAGAAGTATCCGTTAAGGAATTAACCATTAACCCTTTTTCCAAAATCGGCGAACAGTGGATGCTGGTTACATCGGGCGATGAGGGAAAATGGAACACTATGACCGCCTCGTGGGGCTTTATGGGCGTTATGTGGGGCAGAAACGTTGCGGAAACGGTTATCCGTCCAAATCGCTACACCTATGAGTTTATGGAGAAAAATGAGCTTTTCACCCTCTCTTTCTTCGGCAGCGAATACCGCAAGGCATTGGCTTTTTGCGGAAGTCACTCCGGCAGGGACTGCGACAAGGCTAAGGAAACAGGTCTTACTCCGATTTTCATTGACGGCACCTCTGCCTTTGAGGAGGCGGAGCTGATACTGGTTTGCCGCAAGCTCTATGCACAGGATATGGATATATCCCTCCTCGCCGAGGACGCAAGGGGCGCTTACGAGAAAGAACCCATGCACAAGGCGTACTACGGAGAGATTATCAAAGCTTTGGTTAAATAAAATCATTATTAGCAGAAAAATGCCGCAGAATTTTTGATTCTGCGGCATTTAATATTTTATTTCGGTTTAATTACTTATTCAGACCCGCTTTTTTTGCTTCAAGGTCTGCAAGAGCGTCCTTGCGGGAAAGTTTAATTCTTCCCTTATCGTCAATTTCCATAACCTTAACAACGATTTCATCGCCTACGGAAACTACGTCCTCGACCTTTTCAACTCTCTGTCTGTCCAGCTTGGATATGTGTACAAGTCCGTCCTTGCCGGGAGCTATTTCAACAAATGCGCCGAAGTTCATAAGCCTTACAACCTTGCCCTTGTAAATAGCGCCGATTTCGGGGTCAAGTCCGATAGTGTTTACTATCTGAAGCGCTTTCTTGACATTGTCAAGGTTTACGCCGGTAATGAATACATTACCCTCGTTGTTTATATCAATCTTGACGTCGCAGTCAGCGGAAATCTTCTGTATTACCTTGCCGCCCTGACCGATAACCTCTCTGATCTTGTTAACAGGAACCTTGGTCTGGAGCATCTTAGGTGCATACTCACCCACATCGCTGCGAGGGGCGGGAATAGCCTTGAGCATAACCTCGTCAAGTATATAATCCCTTGCCTTGTGGGTCTTTGCAAACGCCTCACGGATAATATCCATGGTAAGTCCGTCAACCTTGATATCAACCTGGATAGCGGTTATACCCTTATGAGTACCGCCAACCTTGAAGTCCATATCGCCGAAGAAGTCCTCAAGGCCCTGAATATCAACCATTGTCTGGAAAGAGCCGTCATCTCTTGTAATAAGTCCGCAGCTTATACCTGCAACGGGGGACTTGATAGGCACGCCTGCGTCCATAAGCGCAAGGGTAGAGCCGCATATAGAACCCTGTGAGGTAGAGCCGTTGGAGGAAAGAACCTCGGAAACCAGTCTGATTGTGTAGGGGAATTCCTCAACCGAGGGGATAACCGGTACAAGTGCTCTTTCAGCCAAAGCGCCGTGACCTATCTCACGTCTTCCGGGACCTCTGGAGGGCTTTGTTTCGCCGACAGAATAGGAGGGGAAATTGTAGTGGTGCATATAACGCTTGCTGTCCTCTTCGTCAAGACCGTCAATCTTCTGGCAGTCGCTTACGGGACCCAGCGTAGCAACGGTAAGAACCTGTGTCTGTCCTCTGGTGAAAAGACCCGAACCGTGAACTCTCGGCAAAACACCAACCTCGGCAGCCAAGGGACGAATATCGTCCAGTCCTCTTCCGTCAACTCTCTTGCCCTCATAGAGCCAGTTGCGGACAATCTTCTTCTGCAGCTTGTAAATGCACTCGTCAATCATAGCCGCCTTTTCGGGGTGTTTCTCATCAAATTCGGCATGAATATCGTCCTTGATGGGGTTGAGCATTTCCTCACGCTTGTTCTTGTCATCCGTATCGAGGGCAACCTTTACGCGGTCAGCCGCAAAAGCCTCGATAGCGTCAAACATATCGTGGTCAACCTCCATTGACTCAAATTTAAACTTCTTCTTGCCGATTTCAGCCTGAATGTTCTTTATAAATTCAACCAGCTTCTTGATTTCCTCATGACCTGCTTCGATAGCCTTGAGCATGGTTTCATCGTCAACCTCGTTTGCGCCCGCCTCAATCATAACTATCTTTTCGGTGGTAGCGGCAACGGTAAGGTTAAGGTCGTTATGCGCTCTCTGCGCAAGGGTGGGGTTAAGTACGACTTCGCCGTCCACAAGTCCCACGCTTATGCCGCCGATAGGACCGTTCCAAGGGATATCTGAAATTGCGATAGCAATAGACGCAGCAATCATACCCACAATTTCGGGGGAATTATCCGGGTCAACTGCGAGAACAGTCATAACAACGGAAACATCGTTGCGCATATCCTTGGGGAAAAGGGGCCTGATAGGACGGTCAACAACTCTTGAAGTAAGGATAGCCTTTTCCGAGGGCTTACCCTCTCTCTTGGTGAATGAACCGGGGATTTTTCCCACAGCATAGAGCTTTTCCTCATAGTCAACGGAAAGGGGGAAGAAGTCTACGCCCTCTCTGGGCTTAACGCTTGCGGTAACGTTTGCCATAACGACGGTATCACCGTAACGAACCCAGCAGGAGCCGTTGGAAAGCTCACAGGTCTTTCCCGTTTCAACGGAAAGCTCTCTGCCCGCATATGTGGTAGTAAATTTTCTCTGCTTGTCGAATACCTTTAACTGATTCATACTCTTTTATCTCTTCCTTTTCATATAAATTTTCACATTTACGGCTCACGATCTACGGCAGCAGCACGGCGGGATAAACCACACCGCCGCACAATTTAGCAATAAACCGAGCGTACACAGGACAGGGGAAATAAAGCTCCTCTGTGCGTTCGGTTTATCGCTAATATCCGCCGTTTTTCTCGTAATACCGCTAAATTACGATAACCATAAAAAGCACCGAAAGGCAGTGCGGCTTTTACACCGCAGACTGCCCCAAAATGCTGTGTTGAATATTACTTACGCAGACCGAGCTTTTCAACGATAGCACGATATCTGGTAATATCCTTTTTCTTAAGATATGCAAGCAGGTTACGTCTGCGGCCTACCATCTTGAGCAGACCTCTTCTTGAATGGTGGTCGTTCTTGTGAACCTTAAGATGTTCGTTCAGATCGTTGATTCTTCTTGTGAGAATAGCAATCTGTACCTCGGGCGAACCGGTATCCTTTTCGCTCTTTCTGTTAGCCTCGATAACGGCTGTCTTTTCTTCTTTTCTAAGCATTTTCTTCACCTCATAAAATATTTCCTCCGACTAAGCCTCGGCAGGCAAAGACACCCATTTCGGAAAAAATCCATGGGAATTATCCGTAAGCTGAGTTCGGGGATACTGTGTGGGCTGTGCTTTCAGCGCACAACAAGAGTATTATAACACATTTTTTTTCATTTGTAAAGGGTTTTTCAAGAAATTGTTTTGCCTTTTTTCTTGTTTTTTCCCTCTACAGGCTTTTCCTTGCCGCCCATATCGTTGAAAACGGTTTCCTCCTCGCCGAGGGGCTTAAGGTAGTCATATTCGGGATTATCCCTGCCCTGCGCCTCGTAATATGGATTTACTACATATTTTTGTATCATGGGATAGCTGTTGAACACGATAATAAACCCTGCAAAGGACAGCGTCCATATGGGGAACAGTATTATGCTTACAGGGGTCACATAGAACATTACAATGGAGATAAACGCAACAAGTGCCAAACAGAGCAGTGTAAGCAAATTCTTTTTCAGAGCGAGACAGGCGAGAAAGAATGAGTTCTTGATAATTTTCTTCAGATTAAGGTCAATGGCGGCTATCATGGGGAATATATAGAAATTCATCATCAGCATGATAATCCCCACACCTACGCTGACCGCACATAGGAGATACCATATAAAGCTGTGATCGGGATCGGCATCCGCATAAGCGGGATAAACCTCCATTGAGCAGATAACGGATAATGCAATAATAACATCGGCGATACCTATCGGCAGGGATTGCTTCCAGTTTTGCCGAAAGCCTTTCCAGAAGTCGTGCCAGAGGAAGGAGTTTTTATCTAAGGCATATTGCCGCAAAACCGTTGTCATTCCCGTAAAAGCAGGACCTATTGTGACAATGGGTATACAGCAGACAAAGGTGAGAATACTAAGCTCAAGCATTTTCCAGAAGCGTCTGCCATAGATATCCCAAAACTGAAAAAAGGGCTTTTTTGTAGGTTCATGCTTGGAAATTCCCGAACCTGCCCTGTCATAGTTTGAACCGAAAATAGACAATTTATACACATCCTTTATTGGCTAAGGGGGGCGGAAGCCGACACCTTAGAAAGAACCGCACCACAATATCAGCGCCGTTATGGCACATACTAATACCGAAAGCAAAAATCCCGATAAAAATTTCCCGGCCTGTGCCGATTTTTTTGCCAGCGAGGCTATTAAAACCACCGATACCGTGGAAAGTACCGCGGAAATCAGCGATTTTCCGCAGGAAAGAATACCTGCTCCCGACGCTATGGCATATGCAGCCTGCAGCCCGTCACCCATTCCCCTAAAAAAGGGAATGACATAAAGTCCGACCCTACAAAAGGGCGCTGCACCGCAGATATACAAAATAACCGCATAGATCACCATTGCCGCAAAGAGGTTGAGCATACGCTCCGAGGGCAGGGAAGAGTAGATATCACCGAGGATTGCCCCAAGTCTTTCCGCGCAGTTTTCCGAATAGGAAAATGCACCTGCGGCAATTCCTATTCCCGCCGATACAGCTGCCAAAGGGGACAGAACAGCTGTCCCGCTGCGTCCGCTTGGCGCGGTCGGGCGTTCATTTTGCGGTTTAAGCTGTATTTGTACGGGGCGGTGTGCAGACTGCCTTTTTATGTAGTATCTGCGACGCTTTTTCTGAACATTCACAGTCATTTACTCAAACACTCCTTCAATAAGGGGCATCGCCCCGTCATTCAACGAACGACCGGGGCGTTAGCCCCTTAGGGGTTTCAGTGGGGGATTGTATCCCCCCCACTGAAAGACCGTATGCTCCCCCGCCTGAAGAGGCGGGGGACATCAGTCGTGAGTTATATCAGGTTGTCCTTGTAAATGATATGCTGTGGACGGCAAAATAAGACCGTAAAGCTACTTGCTTAATTCATAAGCCTGCTTAGTGCAGCGTTCGCAGCATTCCTCTGTGATTTCCGTAAGCTTTCCGTCGTAAAGGGCGGTAAGTCCCGCTATTGTTGTTCCTCCGGGAGAGGAAACCATCTTAATAAGCTCGTCAACGGTTTTTCCCGATTCGGTAAGCATTTTTGCCGAACCCACAAGGGATTTTGCAAATAGCCTTAAAGCCGCACCGCTGTCTATGCCGTATTTTTCGGCATAATCGGTAAATCCCTTGGCATAAAGGTAGATAAATGCAGGAGAGCTGCCGTTAATCGCAATTATCTCTTTCATCTTATCCATAGGGATAACCTCGGCTATTCCCCCTGTGCGGAAAACGCTTTTAACCGTTTCAAATTCCTCGTCTGTGGTATATTGACCCTTGGCGAGAGCCGTTGCGCCCTCACCCAAAAGGAAAGGCGTGTTGGGCATGACTATAACCACGTGGGCGGTTGGCACAGTGGAACGAATTATATATTTCTCGGTAATTCCCGCCGCTATGGAAATCAATACGTTTTCCTCGGTAACAGCGGATGAAATCTGCGGCATAAGGTCATCGAAATTCTGTGGCTTTACCGCAAGAACCACATATTTGCAGGCTTTGCAAAGGTCGGCAGCGGAGGACATTGCCTTAACGCCGTCCTTTTCCAAAGCGGCAAGCTTATCCTTGTCCATATCGAAAGCGTACACAGTGGCATTTTCGCCGTATGCTGAGATAACGCCCCTCATGATAGCGCCGCCCATATTTCCCGCGCCGATAAAGCCTATACTTATTTTATTCATGGAAAACAACTCCTCGTTTTGAAAATGAAAGCAAAATCAGCGGCTTCTCCCTCTGACCGAATTATATGCCGCATTGATTGCAGGCAGCAGTGCCAGCAGCAGGGGAATATCTGCTATCAGCTCTAAAAGATTTTTTGTAACCCGCACCGAAAGAGCCGCCCCTAAGGAATCGGCAGCTATAAAGCCGTAATGCAGATTAGCCGCAGTGTTGAGGAAAAGGTTGATGATCAGAACGTCAAGAAGCCTTACCGCAACAACTCTTGCGGTAAACTCCGCAGTCCTCTCCCTTATATTCATATCTCCCCAGCCTCTGTACAGCACAAGACCGTATATCAAGCCTTGGAGCATGGCTATAAGGATATATGCGGGAATGAACATTCCGTCGGGATGCGCTATGTACCCAACCACATCGCATATTCCCGTTGCAAAGAAAGCTACAAAGGGTCCGTACAGCATACCTATTGCCGCCACGGCAATAAATGCAAAATTCACCTTTGCAAAGGGAAGTTGAATGGTCAATGCTTCCAGTGCCATGGAAACGGCGATAAGCAGCGCGGTTGTTACCATGCAGCGCAGATTTGCGGAGCGATTTTCACCGAACATTTCGCTGTATGATTTTGCAAACAAATTAAAAAAGCTTTTCATCAATAAACCTCCTAAAAATGCCCTTCGTGCATTATCTCAGGAGAAAATGAAAAGCCCCTTATAATAATGCATTCAGCGGGATGCGATATATGCACCGCAAGCATAAGGATGCTTTTCGTCCCTGCCGCAACTCCCCGTCGGCAGGGCACTGTACGCGCATATATCTACTCTGTAATGCGTAGATCGGACAACCCGATCGATAAATTTTTTATACAGCACAGCTAAGCGCTTGTGCTTAGAATGTAATCTCGTTGCAGACCCTGTAAAGCTCGTCATCAAAGGGCTTGCTCATTGCGAGAGCCTCTTGAATGTCGAAGTCCACAATCTTATTATCCTTCATACCCACAACTCTGTTGGATGCGCCTCTGCTCAGCAGCTCTACAGCATGGTAACCCATCTGTGATGCAACAACTCTGTCTCTCAGGGTCGGCATACCGCCTCTCTGAACATGACCCAAAACTGTAAGTCTGGTATCTATGCCGGAAAGTGCCGCAATATCATCGGCAATTTTCTTGGAATCGCCGCAGCCCTCCGCAACAATTACAATGAAGTGTTCCTTTTGAGTTTCATGTGCTTTCTTAATCTTTTCCGCAACAGCGGTAAGGTCAACGGGCTTTTCGGGAACAAGACACGCAATAGCGCCTGTAGCAGCGGCTACATTAAGAGCAATCCAGCCTGCGTTTCTGCCCATAACCTCAACGACAGAGCATCTGTCGTGGGACTGGCTGGTATCTCTCAGCTTGTCAACCATTTCAATTGCGGTATTCATAGCGGTATCATAGCCGATTGTGTAGTCTGTGCAAGCGATGTCGTTATCTATAGTGCCGGGCAGACCTATGCACGGCACTCCTCTTGCGGAAAGATCTCCCGCACCTCTGAATGAGCCGTCGCCGCCGATAACAACTATTCCCTCAACGTTAAGCTCTCTGCATTTCTGAGTAGCTTTCTGAAGACCGGATTCCTCCTTGAATTCAAGGCATCTTGCGGTATAGAGTATAGTTCCGCCCCTCTGAATTATGTCGGAAACGTCTCTTACGCCCAGCTCAACAATTTCGCCGTTAATAAGACCGTTGTAACCTCTCTGAATACCGTAAACCTTATATCCCTTGCGGATAGCGGCTCTTGTAACTGCTCTTACAGCGGCATTCATTCCGGGGGCATCTCCTCCGCTTGTCAAAACACCAATTGCTTTCTGCATAACACTTTCCTCCGATTATTATAAGCTATGTAATAAAAGTTTACGCTTTTTAAAATGGCGGTGCGGTCAGGTACAATCTGCAACAATTTCCCTCACATTGCCGCCACTTCTATTCTACACTTTGGCTAATAATTTGTCAAGCAGCTTTATATGAAAAGTATGAATTTTTATCGAACCAAAAATAAATTTTATTCTTATAGGCGACTTTTTACTTTAGGGAAATCTGAGAATAGAGGATAGTAGTCGGATAAATAAACGATTTTCCAATCCTTGAATTTTTCTTTCACTGTATAAAAAAACGGCGGAATTTCCATTCTCCGTCCTCTATTCTCTATTATCCGTTAAAGCTCCCCTATAAGCATTATGAGGTAGACGGACAGGGAGAGCGCCAAGATTACCGTGGCAGCCGTTGCAAGCCCCATCAGTACGGAGCTTACGCTGTGATGACGGCTGTCGCTTTCGTAAAGCTGCTGGGCTTGGGTAATATATTTTCTCGCTTCATCATCAAGCTCCGAGGTGCTTAAATTGCAATCAGTACGCAAAAACAGCACGGCTTTTTCAAAATATTTGTTATCCCTGTCATTGACCTCTATAATCCTGCGGTTTATACCTTTAGGCATAATTATCTTCTACCTTTCAACATTTTTTCAACGCGTTTCAAAATCGCTTATACACGGAATATCATTGACATTTCTCCGAAAAATTATACAATAAGTAATAATATTGGGTTGAAAATCCGTGATTTCGGTTGAAAACACTGTTGAATATCCATTGCTGCGTTGAAAAATGTGTTGAAAATGTTGATAAAGCCCTTAAAATAAAGGCTATTTTTGTCCTTAAACGTTTTCTTTTGATTATACAAATCGTATTATGTCAAAAAGCAGTCGGCAATGCTTTTGCAAACGTAAAAAATCCTCCTGCCGCACTTGACAAGAGGTATATTTTTGTGGTATAATACCACACGAAGCTGTGAAATCCCGAATTATATGCGAGTATGGCGGAACTGGCAGACGCACCAGACTTAGGATCTGGCGGAGCAATCCATGCAGGTTCGATTCCTGTTACTCGCACCAGTGGATAGCTTAACGACCGCGAAAAAATCTTAGCGGTCAAAGCAGACATTTCGGCTTTGAGGTAAATCCTTAACCGAAGCTTCACTGCCAACCTATCGTAATGAGGGATAGGTTAAGCCCGAATTTTCAAAAACCTCCGAGGAGTATTGATCCTCGGAGGTTTTTAGTGCTGTGATGGTTCGTTAGTGTAAAATATTTTAGGAAAAATAACGCAGAAACCTCTTGGAAAGCGGCAACTTTCCAAGAGGTTCATCTTTCGTGGTGCGAATGCACTACATACTTACCTTTGATGATTACATTATACCACACCCTACCCCGTTTGTCAAGCCTTTAGAAAAAATATTTCCCCGACTATACTATAATAAATAGAAAACAAATCGACAAAAGTTGACAACCCTCATTTTATATGATATAATGCCCTTATGTCGGTCTCTTCCGCAGGGAGGAGGTGGCAGCATGGAATTCATTATCAACCTTGTAATCTCTGTTGTGGGGAGTGTAGTTGGTAACTACATAACCAAGTGGTTCGACAGGGAATAAGTGCCGACAGAGCCCAAAAAAAGAACCCCCGAGGAGTACCATTC
>Ga0192285_1018_pt1 | contig 11288 bp, 10 predicted proteins | sample Koala_Koa22_G3_FD_131252 | JGI IMG/M metagenome (GOLD analysis project Ga0192285, IMG submission 131252) | Enriched cells from koala feces incubated with labeled cellulose particles, San Francisco Zoo, California, United States - Koala_Koa2-2_G3 ...
TGGATTCCCTGGATGCGATGGATGCGGCTACATACAGACGCGCATTGGCAGGGCTGCGAAGAACGAAGGCAGCAGCGTAATACAGGACCCGGATGCCAGACAAGCGGCATCCGGGCATTTCTTTTTATATAAGATTATGCAGATCAGGAGGAAAGATACGGTGAGATATAGAGAGTTCGTTAAGATGATTCGCGCAGCTGTACAGGAATGCATGGGTGAAGAATATCAGGTTGGGATACAGGAGATTCATAAGAATAACGGGATAAGCAGGATTGCCCTGAAAATTGAGAACCAGAAATCAAATATATTCCCGTGTATTTATCTGGAAGAGTATTACCTTCTGTTCCGGAATGGGGAACAGAGGCCGCGTTGATAGCAGAACAGATAATGCAAGTATATAAAGCACATGAGGCCAGAGAGCCACTGGATATAACTTACTTTTCAGATTTTGAAAGGGTGCGTCTCATGGTAAGGGGGAAGCTTGTCAACACGGAAATGAACAGTGAACTTCTTGTCCATGTGCCTCACCGGGAATTTCTGGACTTGTCCCTTGTATATACGTTTGCTGTGGCATTAGATTCTGGCGGTGAAAGCAGTGTGCAGATAAGCAATGAGCATTTGGACCTATGGCATATAGGGGAGCCGGAACTTTTTCAAGCAGTGAAATCGTATATGGAAGAAACGGATGATGCGGAACTACTGAGAATGGATGAGGTTTTATCCAAGATGATGGAACTGGATATGGCGGGCGAACAGGATATGTCAGAGGATATACCGACTTTTTATATTGCGACAAATGGGGCGAGAGTGCATGGCGCAGTTGAAATGCTGGATGATCACTTCCTTCGGAAAGCAGCTGGGTATTTGGGAACAGACTTTATGATACTTCCATCATCAATTCATGAGTTATTGTTTTTGCCAATCTCAGAGGAACCAGTTCGACCGGCGCCCCTGGCCTTGATTGTGAGGGACATTAACCGCAAGTATGTCAGCAAGGACGAGGTATTGAGTGATCATGTGTACCGTTACAGCAGACACAATGGAGAAGTTACCATAGCAGCATGAGGAGGATATTTATGAAAAGGCCAATAACAACAGCGGAATATTTTAATTTGATTTGTGATACTTTGCGCAGGAAGAAGCAGATGCCAGATGAAATGTTGGATTATGCACTTCCAACCTATTCGCCGGTTCCGATAAAAACATATGAATTCAACATACGAAACAATCTTGATTTTGGCGAAAATGAGGGGATATATCTTGATCTGTCAATTGAACTGATCGGGGATGGGGAACGCCAGATAAAGGAGCTTGGAACCTTTAAAACGCTGCAGAGAAGTGATGTCGCAATGAGAACAATGGCACAGCTGCTGGCAGATTTTATTGTAGCAGACAGAGATTATGTCAGATTCCACCTGGATGATTTTAACTGGACAGGGGTGGATGTATATGCGTTCAACGGAGATGGTAGAAAATCCGAGTGGGGCTACTCCTGCAGCAACCAGGAGTCGGCAAAGATCAGGAAAGACAAACTTCTTGAAAGATTCCTCTGTGTCATAATCAGAGACAATGCGACCAGAAGAATATCTGAGTACAGAACCAGCAGAAACTATAGTAAATCTGACGTAGCATAAAAAATAGTAAAAGCACTGTCGGCTGTCCCTGATATGGGGGCGGCTGACAATGGCATTTTTGACGGTCGTCAGATTGGGAACATACAAGTTACGTTTCTGAATGCGATTATAGCGAAAGAAGTATTGAAATATTAAAAAGTGGCCAATATACATGACCACTCGTTAATCTTTCAGGTATAGAAATTGTTATCTAATAAATATGCACATCGCCGTTCTGACAAATGATCTATAAGAAGCATCCGATGTTCGCTGTTATACTGCTGCATTTGCATTTCATAGTCTCTGATATTAGTCTCATTTTTTTGAGTGCCGCTGTAGGGCTGAAAAGCAATAGTATTTGTTAGGGGTGTTATATGGACATAAGTGTCGTGGCTTGGGTACAAATAAAAATGACGTAATTTGGAAAACGCCGTTTCAGAACAATAATGATTCAATGCTGATGAAATCTGTGGTATATTCTTATTCCGCTCAGTGGTATGTTCTTGACTTTTGCCGTTTGTTTTATAATCATCAAAAACAGAAAGTAATGTTTCAATATATGCCTTTTCACTAAAAAGTGTATTATGATAACTCTTCTTTAGTGTATCGCTAACTACAACCCACAAAGAATAGAGTACTGGAACTGTAATCCCCCCGAGAATATTAAAATATTCACGCAGGAGATTGTAGCCATCATTGACTATCTGCGACTTTGTGGCCGGTTGTTTATTTACAGCTCTTGCAACGGTTCGTTTGTCGATATTGAAATAGTTCGACTCCATGTTTGGACTACTGGCAAATGCTTTACATGCGTAATCTAAGAATGAAAAGCGTCCGAAATAAAGTGGAAGATTCATGGATTTAGTAATCAGTAGTTCTATGGATGCGCCTTTTAAATCATTCAGAGACTGCGTCAGCGAATTGGCTTCTGCCTTCTCGATTTCAAGAAGAAGCCCGGGAAGCGAATTGAAAAAATCGAATCCATAAATAAAGTTGGCTTCTGCTTCTACCAAGAAACGGTTTTGTTTTGAGAGTTTCGTCCAGTCATTGCTTAGTGAATTATATAATGCCTGGTATTTACCAAAAACCTTATCAGAATTAGATAGCTTCAGGCTGAAATTTTTATGCAAATTCTCTACTAAAATGTGACGACAGATATAAGCTAAGTGTCTGGGAACGCAAAGGATTGTCTGATTAGTCTTAGTTTCAGTGTTGTTGTATAAGAAGCTATGAAGAACATCTGATGAATACAGATGTTGCTCATGGTTACGTTTGTCCTGTTTGAAATAAGCATTATAATTTTGAGCTAGAAGAATTTTTTCATCAGGCGGAAAGGTCTTATCCGTTTTTCCTTTAGGAGCGGAGTCTGTAAATTCCTGGAAATATCCACACTTTATCTCCTTATCACATCTGGAAGAGAGACGTACAGGCTGATCGGATTGATCTTCTGAAAATGTATTAAAAAGACCGAAAGTAATTGTATTGATCATCAGGAGCGTATATAAATTATTAGATTCTTGTAGATTATTTTTCCAACTGCTCATTTTTTTCACCCGATGTTCATTGAAAAAGGAATAAAATATGCCTTCCCCTGGTATCCTGCATACAAATTCAGTATATTCTGCGGCTGCATTAAAGGTTTCGAGAAATACATCCTTCATAAATTCAATGCTGCCGAGGTATTGGTCTGTTTCTTCTCGGTCTGGGCCGGATTCCTGGATTCTCTTTTCAACAGACTTTACGACATTGTCCGGATCAATTAAAAAATAGTACTTGAGCTGGTATTTTGCTTCAATCAGATCCATGAAGACTACCTCCTCTATGGTAATGGATAATAGCGTTCTCTGCCGATGAGTCATACGGAGTAAACTGGCTGTATCGCAGAAAGCTGACAATCTGATAATCATTACGAAGTGCTTTGTGCCCCAAAAGGTTTCATTTTGCGGCCACTAGGGAAGACAATTCCGATCATCAGATGATAACTAATACTATTGCTTTTCAGCCCTACAGCGGCACTCAAAAAAATGAGACTAATATCAGAGACTATGAAATGCAAATGCTTTACATGCGTAATCTAAGAATGAAAAGCGTCCGAAATAAAGTGGAAGATTCATGGATTTAGTAATCAGTAGTTCTATGGATGCGCCTTTTAAATCATTCAGAGACTGCGTCAGCGAATTGGCTTCTGCCTTCTCGATTTCAAGAAGAAGCCCGGGAAGCGAATTGAAAAAATCGAATCCATAAATAAAGTTGGCTTCTGCTTCTACCAAGAAACGGTTTTGTTTTGAGAGTTTCGTCCAGTCATTGCTTAGTGAATTATATAATGCCTGGTATTTACCAAAAACCTTATCAGAATTAGATAGCTTCAGGCTGAAATTTTTATGCAAATTCTCTACTAAAATGTGACGACAGATATAAGCTAAGTGTCTGGGAACGCAAAGGATTGTCTGATTAGTCTTAGTTTCAGTGTTGTTGTATAAGAAGCTATGAAGAACATCTGATGAATACAGATGTTGCTCATGGTTACGTTTGTCCTGTTTGAAATAAGCATTATAATTTTGAGCTAGAAGAATTTTTTCATCAGGCGGAAAGGTCTTATCCGTTTTTCCTTTAGGAGCGGAGTCTGTAAATTCCTGGAAATATCCACACTTTATCTCCTTATCACATCTGGAAGAGAGACGTACAGGCTGATCGGATTGATCTTCTGAAAATGTATTAAAAAGACCGAAAGTAATTGTATTGATCATCAGGAGCGTATATAAATTATTAGATTCTTGTAGATTATTTTTCCAACTGCTCATTTTTTTCACCCGATGTTCATTGAAAAAGGAATAAAATATGCCTTCCCCTGGTATCCTGCATACAAATTCAGTATATTCTGCGGCTGCATTAAAGGTTTCGAGAAATACATCCTTCATAAATTCAATGCTGCCGAGGTATTGGTCTGTTTCTTCTCGGTCTGGGCCGGATTCCTGGATTCTCTTTTCAACAGACTTTACGACATTGTCCGGATCAATTAAAAAATAGTACTTGAGCTGGTATTTTGCTTCAATCAGATCCATGAAGACTACCTCCTCTATGGTAATGGATAATAGCGTTCTCTGCCGATGAGTCATACGGAGTAAACTGGCTGTATCGCAGAAAGCTGACAATCTGATAATCATTACGAAGTGCTTTGTGCCCCAAAAGGTTTCATTTTGCGGCCACTAGGGAAGACAATTCCGATCATCAGATGATAACTAAAAATTTAATGAGAAAATTATATCATAAACTTTTACTTTGTTCAAGATACATGCGAAAAATCTGTAATTAGTAAAAATTACTGACCTGAAAAAAATATATTTGAGAAATTGAAATTTACTAAGAAGCAAATTATATTTATATCACTTTAGAGGAAAGCAGGTGAAAGCATGAGGGTGCGGTATAAAAGCAGAGAGTCTCCGATACATAAACGGTAGATAAAATGAGAGTTGAGTGATTATGGTTCTGTCGTATGAAAGCTGATAAAGCTGTGCTGGTGGATGTATGCCTGCCAGCGTAGCAAATTGATCCGCAAGGGAAGTCGATAGTCGTATTTGTACTTTGACAACTGAATACCAGATATGAAGACTCGACATTTAACAACTGGTGAGAACAAATGCCCGGATTTGGGAACAACGCCTGATGAAATAGTGCTGATTTTGCGGCAAAATGCGATTTTGGTAAAACAAAGGACCAGAAAACCTGGGCACTCCTAAGAAAGTGAGGATATCAGAATGAGTATTTATCAGAACAACCAGTATGTAAATCCATGTATGCTATCAAATGCAATGGGGACACAGGAAGCAATGCATCCAGGAGGAGCGGCATATTCACAGGCACCAATATATCCGGGAGGAATGACATATCCACAGGCGCCAATGCCTCCGGGAGGAGCGTCATATTCACAAGTACCAATGCCTTCGGGAGGGATGACGTATCCACAGGGACCAATGCCTACAAGAGGCATTCCTTCTTCGCAAGTTTTTATGCGTCAGTCGGGGATGCCGATTCAGACACCCATGGAACCATTCGTTTCGACTCCACCCGTTCAGGAACCGAGTGTACCAAAAACGAAAGAGATTGAGAGGAGAACTTCGAAGGAAGTAAACGAACCGCAACCACAGCGTGAAGCAGATATTATTACGGCTCCTCCATTTTTTGAAAAGATGAGCTACAAAGTATGGGAAAACCAGCAAAATCTGGCTTTATATCAATCAAAAATAGCAATAAAGGATCAGAGCCATTTGCAGGCTATTGAGTCGGAGGCTGTATTGAGAGAATGTATTTCTGAGAAAAGAGCCGAGCGCAAGAGGAATCAATATCAGAAGGTTGAGATACTGCAAAATGGAGAGGTGATTTCCCGAACAGAGAATCTGCTGATAGGGGGAGAACCAAGAATGGTGATAAATTTAAAAAAACCTCGGATTTATGTACTGAAGAGTATTTCTGGAGAAGAAGGCTATTTCAGGCTGGAGTTCGAGGTTGAGGAAAAACGCTGTACCGTTTATCTTCAGGCGATGAAATGTGGGGAATCCAGATACCTGTTAAAAAAGATACAAGCTGCAGGAGGAGTATTTCGGACGAATAAAAGGAACGAGCGGTATGAATATGTGGCGGGACTTTGGGCGGCCTTGCTGGAAGCAGACGTACCGGTGATTGAGATTCCTGAAATCTATGGATGGAACCAAGGCAGCGATGGTCAATTCAGATTTGTGGAAGAAGGCGAGGTTCTATGGAACGATGTGAAGAAAGCGGCATGTTAAAAAAGCTCCCATGGATGATAAGTGCGTTTGGTTACGTGAATTATATAATTCAAAGAAAAGTGGAGACTTTGGATAACGGATTTGTGCTGATCGCGGATGATGAGGCGCAGGCGAGACAATTTGCGGAAGCTTTTTGTTCACCAAAAGGCTGTAATGCAGTGAGGATCTACAACTGGAAGAAAAAGTCCCAAAAACCCAGAAATTACGAAGTAGGAGTCCTTCTCATTCAGAAAGAGCACAGGCAGCCAGAGGTAGAAAGCTTCCTGAACGAAAAAGATTTTCTGCCAGTTATTGTCTCAGGAGGGATTCTTCCTGATTATTTAAAGACAGGAAGATATCTGTTCCGGCTTTCAATGCAGGATGTTGAGATTATCCGTGGGAATGCTTTTTATGAATGGATGATTGCTTATCAAGAATACGTACGTTCCAATAAGGATGGTATATGCCGAAAGCTTGAAAAACTTCATTCATCCATGGCGTGGGATGAGTATTACGGCGATGTCTCGAAAAGAAGGCTGTACGAACTGCTTCTTGCTACGGTAAGTATAATTGCCGATTTTATATGGGACAGATTTGATGAAAGAGAGGCCAGTGTCTATCGCAGCGAAGGAATGGAAATATGCAGAGCATGGCTAAATCAGATGGATGATTTTTCGACAGGGGAAGATCTGGCGGAAAGAGTAGCCGACTGTGTTACTGAGTACTTAGATCAGAATCCTTCTGTGTTGATTCGCAGTATTGACCATGTTGATCTTGAGACATCAAAAGCTATATCGAATGATGAGGCTCTGCTGTATGATGCGGAATTCTATTATATCCCGCAGAGCCTCTTTATGAAGATGTGCGCACCGTTACTGGAGACGGTCTCTACTGTTGAACTGAAGCAGCAGATGGCTGCAGAAGGGCTTCTCAAAAAAACTTCAGAAGATTATACGTCTAAAAAAATGTTCACAAACGTTGCAGGGAGCAAGACAAGGATTCGTGTGTTCTGGATTTTTAAAGAATGCCTGATACTGGAAGATAATCTGACGTTGGAGGATTTGTATGAGGAGAAATGCGAAGGAAACTTGAACGCACTGCCGTGGATACCGGAGTTGAGAGGTAGTGAAGGAGATGATGAAGATGAATGATTATTATGTCGGAAGAATAACTACAGGACGCAAGGTACAGATATCCGAAGACTCTCCCAACAGGCATATAGTTATTACCGGGATCAGCGGGTCTGGAAAATCTGTGAGAACAGAAGAAATAGAAAAGCATATCATCCACGACGGGGGAACCGTGCTGGAACTGGATGTGAACGGAACCCACGAAATGCTCGGTGGAGATTGTTACCATACAATCTCCGCCTGTAGGGATGGCCTTGACGTTAATCTCTTTGCATTCAGCGACTCAGGAAGCAGAGCTGGCAGAATTGCGGCGGCAGTTGATATTTTGTCAAGTTGCTGCGATATGGGGTCGAGACAGAAGGAAATACTGAGAGCAGCGGTTGAAAATGCGATGTTGTCGGAAAACGGCACTCCGTCTGATATGGAAAAAATTGGAGCTGAGTTAAGGACAATGGATACTATAGACGCTAGGGTTGTGTATGACAAGCTTTGGCAGGTATTCGAGGAAGACATTTTTAGGAGAAGCGGCAGACAAATATTACGTCGGGAGATCAATGTTATTTCCTTTAGCGGGCTTGATACAACAGCACAGACGCTGGCTGTAAAAATTATGCTCGCGGTAATCTGGAAACAGTTGAGAATGCAGAAAGCTTCCGGTGTGGAAATTACGATCATTGTAGACGAGTTTCAGAATCTTTCATTAAAAAGAAATTCTGTATTGTACCAGATGTTAACTGAAGGGAGAAAGTACGGTGTTAATCTGATACTGGCAACGCAGAGTATGTCAGTTTTTTCGAAAATAGAGATGGCTGCATTGGATCAGGCAGCGGTACGGCTCTACTTCAGACAGAGCCAGTCAGATATAAAATCAGTCGCTGCATTCATAGAGCCAAAGAACAAAGAGTATTGGATTTCTAAATTAAAAAAACTCCCTGTTGGGGCGGCAGTCACTGTTGGAGATTTAAGCATTAGCGGAAGAGCAGTACAGAGACCTATAGTAACCTACTCTGAATATGGCGAAAAACCAGGTTTGCTAAACTGATGTAAAAATTATAGCTTTAACGCTTACTTGTACTGATAGAACAGTAAGAAGCAATACCATATACGTGAAAAGAGGTGAGAATTGAGTTACATATTATAAAACTAGTAAAGCACAGTACTATTGGAAGATTAGGAAAACAAAGAGCAGGAGGTTTATTATGGCAGTTGCATATGGCATTGAATCTTTTGAAAAACGCAATGAACAAGAGGCACAGAAAATTGACGAGAATGGAGGGATAAGAAGAAAACGAAGTCAGGTTCCTATCTGGGAGAAGGGGCTGCTAACTTTGGAGGAAGCTTCTGAGTACACAGGGCTTGGGATGCAGAAGCTTCGTGAAATCAGTAATGATGATAATTGCGCATTTGTATTATGGAATGGCACAAAACGGATGTTTAAACGTAAAAAGCTGGAGGCGTTTCTGGACACGACATATTCACTGTAACTGTTTAATGAGTGAAGAACTCTGATTCTAATATCGGGGTTCTTTACTTCTCTAATAAAAAATCAACTGGAAGGAAAATACAATAATGGAAAAACGATACGACAGCAGGCACCGTCTGCTGAAAACAGGAGAGTCCGAGCGGTCGGATGGTTATTATCAATATCGTTATACGGACAGGAAAGGAAATCGGCACACACTAACGGCTGGTACTCTGGAGGAACTGAGAAAAAGGGAAGAGCAGGTATTAAAAGACAAGTCTGATGGAATCCGGGCAGAAGCAAAGAATGTTACACTGAATGATTTGTTTGAACTATGGTGTCGGCTGAAGCGGGGGCTGAAAGATAATACATTTCAGAATTATTGTTATATGTATAATACCTTTGTGTGGCCTGCAATCGGAAAATATCGTATTTCAACATTGAAACGTTCCGATATCAAGGCGTTTTACAATACGCTTGTAGATGAAAAGAATCTGAAAATTGCGACTGTAGATAATATCCACACGGTGCTGCATCAGGTACTGACCGTCGCGGTAGAGGATGGGTATTTACGCACCAATATTGCGGATAATTTATTAAAAGAACTGAAGCAGTCCCATAACATGGATTCCGGACATAGAAGAGCGCTTACAGAGCCTGAGCAGGATCTTTTTCTGGATTATCTCAGTAAAGAGAATTGCAGGTACTACCACTGGTATCCGATTTTCTCTGTTATGATTCATACTGGTATGCGCGTAGGTGAAGTTACAGGGCTGAGATGGGAGGACATCGATCTGGAGAAAGGATTTATAGATGTGAATCACACTCTGGTATATTTCTCCCATGCAGAGAATGGAGCGTATTTTGCTATCCATACGCCAAAGACAGAAGCAGGACGACGTATAATCCCAATGTTGGATGAAGTAAAGGAAGCCTTCCTTCTGGAGAAATCATTTCAGGAGATGAATCATATGACCTGTAAGTCTGTGATTGACGGCTATTCGGATTTCATCTTTGTGAACCGTTTTGGCAATGTCCAGCATCAGGCAACGCTTAATAAGGCATTGCGGAGAATTATTCGCGATTGCAATGACTCACAGCTTTTAAAAGAAAAGAATCCTGTCCTGCTTCCGAGTTTTAGCTGTCACAGTCTCCGCCATACATTCACAACAAGGTTGGTTGAAGCCGGAGTCAATCTGAAAGTGGTGCAGGATACGCTGGGACACAAGGATTTCTCGACAACCATGGATATCTACACGGACGTTACAAGAGAACTAAAACAGCGCGAGTTCGGAAATCTGCAGGAGAAGATGAGGGAGCGCAAGTCTAAGAAGCCCAGGAAAGAAGGTGATGGTGAGGCAGATGAAGAATGAGTGAGAATTTTTAATGGGTGTTGTGATACGCTGCTTTTTGTGCTAGAATCAAAGCATGAAAAGTGGCGTATTTGTATGTAACCTCAAATGCGGGATTGTTTCTGCAAGATAGATAAGAACCCGATGGATTACAGAAAGCAGTGGTGATTGATATGGTAAGCAGAGAAGCAGACAATGTTACTACTTTAAGAGCAATGGATGGTGCAGGATTGCTGTCAGAAGGTACTCCGGTACGGCAGATTATACAAATATATGCGAAAGAAGCCATGAAGATTTTTGGAGACAGACTGAAAGCGGTGATACTTTATGGGTCTTATGCCAGAGGAGATTTTGATAGTGAGAGTGACATTGATATTATGGTTTTGCTTGATCTGCCAGAAGAACAGATGGCAGAAGCGAGAAAGAAGATGCGTCGCATTGCAGATGACCTGGACTTGAAGTATGACTGTGTGATTTCATCAATCTTTCAGTCATATGATTGCTTTGAAAATTACAAGGCTGTGTCTCCGTTCTATCAGAATGTAGAGAAGGATGGTGTGCTAGTTGGATAATGAGTTTGATAAAAAGAAAGTGTATGCAAGATATCGCCTTGAAAGGGCAAAAGAGGAATACGAGACGGCGATAGATATGCTGCGGAACAATCATTTCAGGGCGGCAAATATAAAGTGCACCCCTTTGTCAAGACAAATTTTTTTGAATTTTAAGTTGGATTTCAGAGGTGTGATTGAAGCTCAATCAACACCATCGCATCCTTCCCTTGGTTACCCACTAAGTGTGGATATATAAGCTGTCAAGGGCTTTAGCCGCGCAGCGGTTCCACAGGAACCCTTTACAGCTTATATATCTGCACTTACAATGCCGGGAAGGGAAGGACAGGTGGCTAAGGCCTGTCCTCATAGACATCCTTTGGGGTCTTGTATCCCAGACTGGAATGCGGGCGTTCACAG
>Ga0192285_1019_pt1 | contig 11212 bp, 10 predicted proteins | sample Koala_Koa22_G3_FD_131252 | JGI IMG/M metagenome (GOLD analysis project Ga0192285, IMG submission 131252) | Enriched cells from koala feces incubated with labeled cellulose particles, San Francisco Zoo, California, United States - Koala_Koa2-2_G3 ...
TGACCAGCGGCGGAGATTGCCCCGGCCTTAACGCTACTATCAGAGGCGTGGCTAAGGCAGTGTATGAACGCATGGGCGTTGAAAATGTCGAGATAATCGGTGTTCAGAACGGTTATTACGGTCTTATCAACAATATGGCAAGAGAAATGGATCCCTCGGAGTTTTCGGGGATACTCACAAGAGGCGGCACTATACTCGGCACAAAAAGACAGCCCTTTAAGATGATTTCCAACATCGGCGAGGATAATGTTGATAAAGTGAAGCAGATGAAGGACACCTACAAAAAGCAAAAGCTGGACTGTCTGCTGACCTTAGGCGGAAACGGTACTCATAAAACCGCTAATCTGCTTTCACAGGAGGGTCTTAATGTAATAGGTCTGCCGAAAACCATTGACAATGATATCTACGGCACGGACGTTACATTCGGATTTCATACCGCCGTTGATGTGGCTACCGATGTTATAGACAGGCTTCATACCACAGCCGCATCTCACAGCCGTATTCTTATGGTGGAGATTATGGGCAATAAGGCAGGCTGGCTTACCCTTTATTCGGGCATTGCAGGCGGTGCGGATGCAATTATTATCCCGGAAATTCCTTACGATATCGATAAAATCTGTGACGCTATGAAGAAACGTGCAAACAGCGGTCATTCTTTCTCGATTGTTGCCGTTGCGGAGGGCGCATTTGATGTGAACGAGGCTAAGATGAAGAAAAAGGAGCGGGCAAAGGCAAGAGAGGAAGCGGGAATAAAGACCGCTACCAACCGCATTGCCGCTCAGATAGAGAGCGCAACGGGAATTGAAACAAGAGTATGCGTTCCCGGTCATATGCTCAGAGGCGGCAGTCCGTCGGCATACGACAGAATACTTGCCACAAAGTTCGGTGTACGTGCCGCACAGCTTATTGCAGAGGAAAAGTATGGCTATTCCGTTGCACTTATCAACTCGAAAATCGGCGAAAATCCCCTTATTGACGTTGCGGGCAAAACTAAGTTCATTGACCCCGATGATAACTATGTTAAGACCGCTAAGAGCATAGGAGTATGCTTTGGGGATTAAACGGTAAATATATATTAATTGGAAACGTTATTTGCTCAGCGGACAGGCTTTGCTCGCTGTGCAAATTTGTACGGGTGTGAAAAATTTCCCCGAAAGAATAATTTTTACCGCCGCCCACTTGCAAAACTGTCCGAAAAGTATATAATAGTGTAAAACCTATGATTGGAGGCTTGATTTTCTTGAAAAGAAAAAGCAAAAGCAAAGCAGAATCAGCGTATATGGAGCATAGCAAAAAGGTTGTAGTAACCGCGTTTCCCGTGATTTGCGCCCTTACGGTATTTCTGGCATCGGCACTCTATATCGCCTACAGAATGGTAAGCGATTACAACTATAATGAACGCTGGAAGGATTATGACGAGTGCGGTCTTGGCTAAGCCCGCTGCGGAGCTGCTGATATGATAATTTATAATGCTAAAATCTATCCTATGGACGGAGATATTATCCCTCGTGGATATGTTCGCACGGAAAACGGGAAAATTGCCGAGGTGGCGCACGGTACACCGAAAAGCGTTTCTCCCGAGGATATAGACGCGCAGGGAATGATACTTATGCCCGGGCTGGTGGATATCCACACCCATATGGGCTTTATCGGCGACGGCGCGGGGGAGGAATGTACCGATGTAAATGAGGGCAGCGACCCCATTACACCTCAGCTTCGTGCCATAGACGGGCTTAATTTCCGTGACGGCTATTTCGCCGACGCGGTAAAAACGGGAGTTACTTCGGTTGTTGCGGGAGTAGGCTCGCTTAATCCCATCGGAGGCGATATGATTGCTCTTAAAACCTCCGCCGACTGTTTGGACAGTGCCGTCATAAGGACTGTGGGGATAAAGTTCGCTTTCGGCGAAAATCCCAAGTCCCGTTATTCGGAAAATGACGATCCGCCCCAGACAAGAATGGCGACCGCCGCTCTTATCCGTGAGGCTCTTTACAAGGCAAAGCGCTATATGCAGGACAGGCAGGCTGCGGAAAATGACCCGGAGCTTTCTTTGCCCGAATATGATATAAAGTGCGAGGCACTTATACCGCTGCTTAAGGGCGAGGTTAAGGCGCATATGCATTGTCACCGTGCGGATGATATAATGACGGCGCTGCGCATATGTGACGAGTTTTCCTTGAAGCCCCTGCTTGTTCACTGCACGGAGGGCTATCTCATAGGGGATATACTTGCAAAGCGGGGCGCAGAGGTGGTTGTGGGACCGATTATTTCCGACAGGGGTAAGCCGGAGCTTGCAAACCTTACCCCTGAAAATGCGGCAAGGCTCTTTGCCGCAGGAATAAGACCCGCAATATGCACCGATCACCCAGAGGTTCCCATAAACTATCTGTCCCTGTCGGCTGCCATATGCGCAAAGCACGGACTGCCGAGAGAAGCGGCGCTAAGCGCCATAACCTCACGAGCGGCGGAGATAGGCTCTGTTTCCGACAGAGTGGGTACGCTTACGGTGGGGAAGGATGCGGATATGATACTTATTGACTCCGACCCCCTTGATGTCTTTTCAAATGTTGTCATGACAGTAATTGACGGAAAAATTGTATATGGAAAGGTATGAAAATGATGAAGAAAACATCTTTTAAAAGAAGTCTTGTCCTTATAGCTGCTGCGGCAATGTGTCTTTCGGCGTTGACGGCTTGTTCCGATTCCTCCTCGGAGGGAGAAGATACCGCAAGCGAGGGTGATGCCGTTCAGACCGAGCAGGAGAACGCTGCCGAAACCGAAGAGGAAAGCAAAACACCCTTGGGAATCTACGGCGATATACGCACGGAGTACAACGAAAATCTGGATTTGAGCGATTATCCCCTCACCGAAAACAATGTTCCCGATGACTACACCCTTACTGTGGAATGTGAAACGGCAGCGCTGGAGGGTAATGCCAAGGTGTCGGACAACGAGCTTGCTTCAGGCGGTCAGTATGTATCGGGTGTGAATGTGGACGGGGATAAAATGACCGTCACCGTAGATGTGGAATACACGGGATTTTATAACCTTAACTTCCGCACAAAGGGCAGCTCCGACGACAGGGTAAACTATGTCTTTGTGGACGGCGAACAGATCGGAGATATAACCAACAACGGTCTTGACGAGTTTACCGATTGTATTCTCTCCAATATTTATCTTGAAGAGGGTACACGGGAGATAGCGGTAACACCTTATTGGGGATATGTGGATTACGACTGCATTATTCTGACAAAATCCACAGCCGTAATCGAAGAAACCTACAACGTTACATCGGGTCTTACCAACGAGAATGCCAGTGAAAACACCGTCCGCCTTTACAACTTCCTCTGCGATATTTACGGTAAATATTCCCTTGCGGGTCAGTATGCCGACGAGGGCAGAGCCTCCAGCGAATACGAGAAAATACTTGCGGCTACAGGTAAATCCTTTGCAGTACTGGGACTTGACGTAAGCGGCTACAGCTTAGGCTCGCAGGCACACGGCACTACATCCTCAACCATAGAATACGCTTATGACTGGTATGTAAATGCCGGAGGAATAGTACAATTCTGCTGGCACTGGACAACCCCCGAGGCATATGCAAAAAATGACAGCGAAAATCCTTGGTACAGCTCCTTCTATAAGGAAGGCTCCAACCTTGATTTGGATAAGGCTATGAACGGCGAGGACGATGAGGCATATCAGCTCCTTATGGACGATATAGACAATATGGCTGAACAGCTGAAAAGGCTTGCCGATGAGGATGTGCCTATTCTTTGGCGGCCTCTCCACGAGGCATCGGGCGGCTGGTTCTGGTGGGGCGACTGCGAGCCTGAAAGCTATATCAAGCTGTGGAATGTAATGTACGATAAGATGACCAATGAGCATGGACTCAATAACCTTATTTGGGTATGGAACGGACAGGATCCCGATTGGTACCCCGGAGATGAAACCGTTGACATTTGCGGCTGGGATATATATGCAGGTGAGCAGGTAGATACCTCACAGAGCGGACGTTTCGGTGATATGGCGACAAATTACGGTGAAAAGACCAAGCTTATCGCCCTGACCGAAAACGGCTGCGTAATGGATCCCGACAAGGTATTCAGGGATAATTCACGTTGGCTTTTCTGGGGCACATGGTCGGATCCCTTTACTATGAAGCTGGGCGTTGTACTCAATGACGAATATACCACAACCGAGCTGCTTATAAAGGCATACAATCACGAAAGAGTGCTTACCCTTGATGAGCTGCCGAATCTGACAACCTATGAAAAGGCTGAATAAGGGGGACAGCGGACAGTGAATTCCATAACAAAAGCCCTCACCGCCATAGTCATAGCCGCATTTGAGCAATGCGGCTATGACCCTGCATTGGGTGAGGTTACGCCCTCGGACAGACCAGATATATGCCAGTTTCAGTGCAACGGCGCGTTTGCAGGTGCAAAGCTATACAGAAAAGCACCCTTTATGATAGCGGAGGAGGTTGCCGCCCTTTTGAGGGAAAAATCGGAGTTTTCCTCGGCAGAGGTGGTAAAGCCGGGATTTATCAACCTTATACTTACCGATGAATATATATTGTCGGTGGTTAAGGAAATAGCCGCAGACGAACACGCAGGTATTCCCCAAGCGGAAAATCCTCAGACCATAGTTATAGACTATGGCGGACCTAACGTGGCAAAGCCGCTCCATATTGGGCATTTGCGTTCGGCTATAATAGGTCAGGCAATGAAAAATTTAGCCCGTGCCTGCGGTCACAAGGTTTATTCCGATGTTCACTTGGGTGACTGGGGACTGCAGATAGGTCTTGTTATAGCGGAGCTTAACGAGCGTTTCCCCGAAAGGCGCTGCTTTGCGGCTGATTTTGATCCCGAAAGGGACAGTGTAGAGCCGCTTTCTGCCGAGCTTCTTTGCGAGGTATATCCCTTTGCAAGCAATAAAAGCAAGGAGGATGAAGCCTTTAAGGAAAAGGCGCATATTGCCACATACGAGCTGCAAAACGGCAGAGCGGGGTACACCGCTCTTTGGAAAGAGATACTCAGAGTTTCCGTGGCTGACCTTAAAGAGAACTATTCAAGGCTGGGCGTAGACTTCGACTATTGGTACGGGGAAAGCGATGCGGATAAATATATCCCCGAGCTTATGAAAATCCTTGAGGAAAAGGGACTTTCCTATGAAAGTGACGGTGCGCTTGTGGTGGACGTTCAGCAAGAGGACGACAAAGCACCCATACCGCCCGCTATTGTAAGAAAGTCGGATAATTCCAGTATTTACGCAACCACGGATTTGGCAACCATTATTCAGCGGGAAAGGGATTTTAAACCCGACAAGATATGGTATGTGGTGGATAAAAGACAGGAGCTGCATTTCACGCAGGTATTCCGCTGCGCCAAGAGGGCTCAGCTTGTCCCGCAGGAAACCGAACTGGAGCTGCTGGGCTTCGGAACGATGAACGGCAGTGACGGAAAGCCCTATAAAACCAGAGATGGCGGAGTTATGAGGCTCAGCGACCTTATCGAAACTGTTACGGAGTCATCGGAAAAGCGGCTTGAGTCGTCCGCCTTTGTGTCGGAGGAAAATCGTTCGGAGTATGCCCGCAAGCTGGGAATGGCTGCCCTTAAATTCGGAGATTTGATAAATCACCGTGCCAAGGATTATATATTCGACATAGATAAATTTCTTTCCGCCGAGGGCAAAACAGGGATATATATTCTCTACACAATTTCCCGAATAAATTCGATTATGAATAAAGCGGAGGGATTAAAACCCGAATTCAGGGGGATATATACCGATGCAGAGCGGGAAATAATGCTAAGGCTGCTGATGACAGGAGATGCTTTCCGACTTGCCATGAGTGAAAAAGCGCCAAACTATGTGTGTGAAAACGCATATCAGCTGGCAGTAGCCTTTTCAAGGTTCTACCACGAAAACAGAATCCTTGACGAAGAGGACGAGGATAAAAAGCTCAGCTGGCTTGCCCTTTCTCTTACGGTAAAGAGGGTAATAACCGCACATCTTGATGTACTGGGCATAGAAACCGTAGAAAATATGTAATTTGCAAAGAATAAGCCCACGGGGAATCTTGGAATCTTCCCGTGGGGCTTATTGTTATTTAAATTGGTTTATAAAAGGTCGGAAGCTCACAGCGTTCGGGCAAATCCATTGAGTAAAATTCATCAACGGTGTATTTTTTATGAGTATCATGTGCCATTTTCATTACCCCGCCATACCCAATTTTTTCAAATTCTCATCTGTGGAAAAACCGGATACGTTGTAGAGTATCAGAACACTGTCATAGTCCTCGGTATCGATTACACTGTCAAGGGGCAGTTGTATGTAACGCAGGTCAATAAGCGTTATTTCCGAATAGTGCGACAGCAGCAGGGGAACATAGCTGTTGGCGTAGCTGTCCTTTATAATAAGCAGCTTGCCGCCGATATAGCCGGTATTTATTGTAACTATGGGCTGATTTGAACCGAGGAATACCGAATATTTATCCTTTACGGAGAGGTAATCCCGAAAATATATGCTGTCATATATCTCCGGTTCCGAATCAACCGAGGTATAAACCTCAACAGTTAAATCGTTTTCCGATTGGGGAAGGTGCCAAAGATCTATACTGTCGCTCTCTATTCCCTCGTAAAGCACCTTTGAGTAAAATGTTCCGTTAAAAGCGCCCTCCGTGTGTTCGATATCAAAGGCGGTTTCGTCAAGAGGCTCATATCCCATTTTTCGACCGACAGCGGAGTAAGCGGTATATGCCCCCAAGGTTGTCCAGTGGTGGTCGGTGCGGTAATAAATGTAGTTATCCCGCTGTGACATCATTGCACTGTAAACATCAAGAAATTCCACACTGTCCCCAAGGTCATCCTTTACCCTGTCCATAAAAGCCCGCTGATCGAGATTTGGTGCATTTTTTGGCAGCTCGTCACTGTAAATTTCCACGGAGGTTGGAACAAGCATAAGGTAAACAGGCGCATCAAGGGCTTCGGAAAAGCTGCGTATACCGTCAAGATTTTTTTGGAGAATTGTTTCGTCCGCTTCCTCGACCCTTTTCACAATGCGGTTTTTCAGGATATATACTCCGTTTTGCTCACGCCGCCCCAAGGCAAGCTCTATAGTGGATTTGGCACGAACCCAGCTGTCATGCCATGCAAAATGATCCGCAACATAGTCCTCAATTCCGCTTGTTACCGTACCGTCAAAGTAATTTTCCCAAGTGATTTTGGGGAAATCGGCGAGATATTTGTTAGCGTTCTCCGAAAAGCTCTCCTTTTCGGAGAAAAATGTTACCGCCCCCAAAAAAATCAGCACGCCGAAAAAGAGCAGCACCGAAAGCAGGGCGGCACGGCTTATGAATTTTTTCTGCCCTGCGGCAAAGGTTTTGTTGTTTGCAACAATATCATCGTTATTATTCATAGCTTTTCACCAAAATCAGAACCTGAAATACATAAACGGGTTATAGGCGGCATCAGCCAGATAGCAGGTGCAGATGAGCAGAGCCGCCGTTTTCAGTGGAACGGAAACAGCCGCCGCACCCTTGGGATATTTCCTGCTGCAGTAATCTATAAGCCTTGAGCCAAGTCCCCCTGCCAAAAGCACGCAAGCTGCGATAAGGGGTATATTCTGCGAAATTACATACAGGGCATAGCCGCTGTTGGCAGCCGCACCGTTTCCCGCACCGAACATTGCCGCAAAGTAGCTTGCCGCATCGCCGATGGTGTCCGTATCGAACAGCACCCACCCGAATACCACAAGTACAAAGGTATATATTATTCTCGCAGGTGAGGGCAGCTTTTCAAGGATTTTCCCCCAGCCGATTCTTTCTATTATGACAAGAACACCGAAATACAGTCCCCACAGTACGAAATTCCAGCTTGCGCCGTGCCACAGTCCCGTCAGCGCCCATACTATGATAAGGTTGCGATAGGTTTTTAATGTGGAGCAGCGGCTGCCGCCTAAGGGTATGTAAACATAGGACTTGAACCAGCTTCCCATGGTTATATGCCATCTCCGCCAAAACTCGCTGATGCTTTGGGAAATATAGGGGTGGTCAAAGTTTTTCGGGAAATCAAATCCCAGCATTTTACCCAGTCCTATTGCCATATCCGAATAGCCTGAAAAGTCGTAGTAAATCTGGAATGTGAATGCAAGTATCCCCAGCCATGCCACGGAAGCGGAAATCTGACTGTAATCCATTGCCTTTATTTCCGTCCAGATCATGCCGATATTATTGGCAAGCAGAATTTTCTTTGAAAGACCTCGCACAAACATAGACACACCGCAGTTTATTTTGGAAAGATTTACAGTGCGCTCCTCAAGCTCATCGGCGACCTCGCTGTACCGCACAATAGGCCCCGCCACAATCTGCGGAAAAAGGGACACATAGGAGGCAAAGTTGATAAAGCTTTTCTGAACCTTGATTTTTTTAAGGTAAAGGTCAATGGTATAGGACATACTCTGAAAAGTGAAAAAGGAAATTCCGATAGGGAGATCCACCTGCTTTTCGTTCAGTCCGAAGTCAAAAAGGTCGTTAAGCAGCTTGTTAAGGCTTAGGACAGGATTGGTTATATCGCTGCCTATAAGCGCGTTTATATTGTCTGTGATAAAATCGCTGTATTTGAAAATCGCCAGCAGACCCACGTTCATGCAGACGGAAACCAGCAGGCATTTTTTCCGCTTTGAATTATCATCGTCCCACCTGTCCATAAGCCGCCCCGCAGTGTAGTCGATAGCCGTGGAAAGCAGCATTATGAAAACATAGAAAGGTTCGCCCCAGGCGTAGAAAATCAGTCCCGTTATGAAAATAAGTATGTTTCTGCCTTTGGTGGGGAGGAAGAAATATATCACCATTACTATGGGCAGAAAGTAATATAAAAAGGTAAGCTCCGAAAATACCATATAAATTAACCCCCATCTATCTCGGCGGTAAGACTTTTCAGCTCCTCGGCGGTTATCATGGTGTTAAGTATATCCACAATTGCGGAGGTGGTCATAAGTGACGGGAGATTAAGCCTTTCAAGCAACAGCTTTCGTTTCAAGGCACTTTTTACGTCGCCCGAGTACCCAAGCTCGTACATAAGCAGTCTGTCAATGCCGCCATGCTGTCTTTCCGATGTATCACAGGAAATAACCCCCGCTTTTTCAAAGGCTTCCGTCAGGGTTTTAACGTCCATGCCCTCAACACCCAGCTTTCCCTCCTTTGACGGGGAGCTTTTTCGCCGCTCCTTTCCGAAAATATCGGGGATATATACGTTGATTATCTTCCCATCGGGAATACAGCCCTTTATGTAGCTGCGTATCTTGAAACCTGCACTGTCGCTGTCCGTGAGGATAATAACTCCGTCAGACAGGGCATAGTGTCGGATAACGGACAGCTTATCCCTGTCCTTGAATATATGAAAGCCGTCGGTGCAGATTATAACAGCGTTTACCACCGCCGAAAGCTTGATTTTATCATATTTCCCCTCGACAATAACTGCCTCTTTCAAATTTATCATGCTTTAAGTCCTTGCCATTTTAACAATTGCCTCTTCGAGAAGTACGGAGGGTATTCCCCCGCCGGTCTTGAAGCGCATATCCGTTTCGGTGAGAATTTCCATGCAGCGGCGCAGTCTTACCGCAGAGGTTCTGCCTGCCGCCTTAAAGGCATTTTTCACACGAAATTCCAAGTTTTTCGCATAGCCGAAATCGTTCATAACATCTCCCACGGAATGCTTGCTGTCCAAAGCCAGCCTTGCACGGTATATGTCAATCATGCTGCCTGTCACCACATACAGCAGATATACAGGATCGCTTCTCATAGCGGTAAGCTCGCTGAGCAGCTTCATTGAAAGGGAAATGTTTCCCGCCGCCGCTGCGTCCGCAAGCTCATAGCCCTTTGCATCGGGGGTTTCGGGGGTCAGCAGATTCACGGTTTCAGTGGTAATATTCTTTCCTGCACAGTAGGCGCACAGCTTTTGAACCTCGCCCGCAATCATCAAAAAATCCCCGCAGCAGCGTTCAAACAGCATATCAGCCGCCGCCGAATCCACAGTGCAGCCCTCTTTGGAGCAAAGCCGAGAAATTTCCCGTATGGCATCGGATTTGGTTTTTGTGGGGAAAATGCATACCGTACCCGATTTTGATACGGCGTCAATAAGCTTTTTATTTTTGGCGGAGGGTGTCTTTTTGCCCTTGCACACATCTGCATTGGCGGTGTAAAACACCAGCACAGTGGTTTCGGGAAGATTTTTTATTGTTTCCGTAAGCTGTTTCATAGCCTTGTCGGGCAGCTTTTCCGTTTCAAGGTCAAGATCGCAGACGGTGACGCACAGCTTTTCCGCAAAAACAGGCAGACATTCGCAGGCATCGCAGAGAGCGGAAATATCAATGTCCTTGCCCTCAAAGCTGTGGAGATTAAAGTCACGGTCGTCCTTGGAAACGGTCTTTTCAACCAAAGATTTTTCTGTAATCTGAATGTCATAGAAGTCTGTTCCGTAAAGGTAGTACGCACCGGAAATATCGCCGCCTTTAATTCGGCGTTCAAGCTCCGATTGTGTAATTGCTCCCATGTAAACCTCCCTAACAACAAAAATAAAGGGCTACACCACACAAAGCATAGCCGCATTTGCTTTTTAATATTATACACCCTAAAATATGGGTATGTCAAGGGCTTGAGGGGGATTTTACACGGAAATTGATAATACAGCTTTCAACGGCATACGGAGCGGAGCATAAGGGTGACTAAGCGGCAGTGCTGTTTCCGTTGATATTCCTGCCGGTAAGGCTGTGGGAAATAATTATGTTGAGGAAAAGTGCTTGACAATTCGGGAAACAGTGGTATAATATAGAATATAAAATCCACCGGCATGAAAGTTGAAAGCCATAGAGGAGATAAGCAAGTGGAGCAGAAAATAATGTGTCCGCTAATTGATAGGCATATTTCAATTGACGAGTGCATGGAAAACCGAGAAATAAAAGAAAAATTTATCCCGGAGGAATTTAAGGAAAAAGAGCAGTGGAAAGACATTTGCCAAAAATGCAAGTATTATGATTTTTAACGTATTCTGTTTACGGCTCTAAAGATTACGACCCGTCGCAGAACAAGAGTTATTTCACAGTTTCTTTTGAGGAATTGCAGAAGATTCTAAACGAGAACTATGGAACGGGGAAAGTTTCCATATACACCAATGGACAGATAAAGGAAATTTTAGACGTTAGTGAAAACATA
>Ga0192285_1023_pt1 | contig 10683 bp, 12 predicted proteins | sample Koala_Koa22_G3_FD_131252 | JGI IMG/M metagenome (GOLD analysis project Ga0192285, IMG submission 131252) | Enriched cells from koala feces incubated with labeled cellulose particles, San Francisco Zoo, California, United States - Koala_Koa2-2_G3 ...
TCGCAGAAAAGTGTTTCCGAGGTGGGACGAACGCAAAGTCTGTCCTCTAACTTTTCATCGCCGCCGTGAGTTACCCAAGCAACCTCAGGCGCAAAGCCCTCCACATGATCCTTTTCCTTTTGCAGCAGACTTTCGGGAATGAACATAGGCATACAAACATTTTCGTGTCCCGTAGCCTTGAACATACCGTCCAGTATATGCTGAATATTTTCCCAAATAGCGTAACCGTAAGGGCGTATTACCATACAGCCTTTAACGGAGGTGTACTCGATAAGCTCCGCTTTCTTGCATATATCGGTATACCACTTTGCAAAATCCTCGTCCATTGAGGTAATTGCATCCACCATTTTTTTGTTATCCTTAGCCATTTTTACTAACCTCTATCCTTCATCTTGGTTTTTTCTTGTGTTGTCGCTGTTGGGATCATCCTCGGTCAGGTTGTTTTCCCCCTCATAAATGTCGTAAAGTCCGTCCGACTTCTTTTCGGAGGAATTGTCCTTTTTCCCGCCGCGTCCGAGCAGTGAATCCACCCATGCGGCGATTTTGGGACTAAACTCAGCCACAAGCCATATCAGCGCAAGCGCAAGCACGCCGAGGAAAATATTCGGAAGTATGGACATCACTGTTTCGCCGGCAGTCTGTACCGCCTGTGTTGTTTCGGCAGCAGCTTCCATTATTTCAGCCTCCTTTTCGCATTTACGCCAATCGCTACAGAATAAGTATAGCATATTGCATTCGATATTGCAAGTATTTTTTTACAAAATCACACAGCTAAAAAGGGCTGCCGAGGTACACGGCAGCCCTTGAAAGAATTTTGCTTTTTATCAGTTGATAACAGTCTTTTCGGTTTCCTTATCAAAGATATGAATCTTGTTGGGATCGATAGCGATCTTAATTCTATCCTGAGGACGAGCGGTAGATCTGGGATCAACACGCGCGGTAAGACTGATACCCTCACAGTTGAGGTAAAGATAGGTTTCAGCACCCATCATTTCGGTGATTTCAATGTCAACCTCGATTACACCGGTCTTGGCAGCGGAGAGGAACATTTCTTCATCGTGGAGGTCTTCGGGACGAACACCCATGATAATTTCCTTGTCAACCAACTCGGAAAATGCATAGTCGTCAACCTTAGCCTCGGGAACCTCAACGTAGTACTTAACGCCTCTTGTGGTCTTGGTATCCTCGGAACCGAATTCAACGGTGTATTTGCCGTCAATCTTACGCAGGGTAGCGTCGATGAAGTTCATCTGAGGAGAACCCATAAATCCTGCAACGAACTGGTTTACAGGAGCGGTGTAGAGGTTTTGAGGAGAATCAACCTGCTGTACAAAGCCGTCCTTCATAACAACGATACGGTCACCCATTGTCATAGCCTCTGTCTGGTCATGGGTTACGTAGATGAAGGTTGTACCCAGCTTCTGGTGAAGCTTAGAAATCTCGGTTCTCATCTGAGCTCTCAGCTTAGCATCGAGGTTTGAGAGCGGCTCATCGAGAAGGAATACCTGAGGCTCACGAACGATAGCACGACCGAGAGCAACACGCTGTCTTTGACCGCCGGAGAGAGCCTTCGGCTTTCTGGAAAGCAGGTGAGATATATCAAGTATTCTTGCAGCTTCTTCAACCTTACGAGCAACTTCGTCCTTAGGAACCTTTCTCAGCTTAAGACCGAATGCCATGTTCTCGAAAACGGTCATATGAGGATAGAGGGCGTAGTTCTGGAAAACCATTGCGATATCTCTGTCCTTAGGCGCTACGTCGTTTACAAGACGATCGCCTATGTAAAGCTCGCCCTCGGATATTTCCTCAAGACCTGCGATCATACGGAGTGTGGTAGACTTACCGCATCCCGAAGGACCTACAAGGATGATGAATTCCTTATCCTTAATTTCAAGGCTAAAATCAGATACGGCAACAACGCCGCCGGGGTACTTCTTATAAATTCCTCTGAGTGATAGACTTGCCATATTTTAGCGGACCTCCCATTAAAATTATTGCTGCCGAAAAAACACTAAATCGGCTATGCTTATATCATACCAAATTACAGATAGTAATTTCAAGTCTTTTATTAACCAAAATTCAAAAATCTTATTTATTTAGTTTGACGAAAAAAAGGCAGTTTAAAAAAATGGATGGAAATTTTACCGTTAATTTGCATAAAGTGAAGTGATTTCTTTGTGCAAAATTTCACGGCACTCTCCGGGAGCAAGATTTTCATCCAAAGCTATACCGCCTATGCGTATTCGCTTCAGACTGACAACCTTATTTCCAACCGCTTCCATCATTCTTTTTACCTGGTGATACTTTCCCTCGGTTAGAGTAAGGGACACTACATATGGTGTCTCGGTGAATAAAATTTTCGCCGGAAGACACAACTCCTTGTTATCTATCTCCAACCCGGCGGCAAAGGCTTTTTCGTAGAATTCCTCGGCAGGTTTTTCCAAAGTTACAATATATTCCTTTTCTACATGGCTTTTTGGAGAAAGCATCCTGTGTGCCAAATCGCCGTCATCGGTTATAAAAACGAACCCCTCCGTGTCCTTGTCAAGCCGTCCCGCAGGGAAAAGCTTCCTGCGTTTCAGCTCCGGCGGCAGCAGCTCCATGACGGTTTCACTCAATTCGTCACGAACCGCAGTGACGACACCGACAGGCTTATTGAGCATTATGTACATATACTGTCTGTATAATATGTGCTTTGCACACAAAAAAACCCGGTCCTCGGTTTCGTTTATCTTCATTTCGGGGACATTCACCTTTACCCCGTTTACAGTGACCTTGCCGCGGCTTATCATCTGCTTTGCCTGTGAACGGGATATATTGGCTTGCTCCGAAAGAAATCTGTCAAGCCTTACCACGTCAGCATCCGCTCTGCTCCGCAGCGGCGCGGATAAAGTCGGCGAACAGCTTTTGGGGCTTGTTGGGTCTGGACTTGAATTCCGGGTGGAACTGTACGCCCACAAACCAAGGATGATCGGGGATTTCCACAATCTCCACAAGTCTTTCGTCAGGGGAAATGCCCGCAACCTTTAATCCCTTTTCCACAAGCTCCGCCTTATAGGCATTGTTATACTCCCAGCGGTGGCGGTGTCTTTCGTAGATAAGCTCCTCGCCGTATATTTCACGGCACCTTGAGCCATCGGCGAGTTTGCATGGATAGAGCCCCAAGCGCATAGTGCCGCCCTTTTCGGTGACCTTTTTCTGATCCTCCATTATATCGATAACGGGATGCTCGGTGTCGGGATCTATTTCCGTTGAATTGGCGTCCTTGTAGCCAAGCTCGTTTCTCGCTTATTCAATGACAGCCATCTGCATACCAAGACAGATACCGAACAGGGGCACCTTATTTTCTCTTGCGTAGCGAATGGATTCTATCATTCCCTCGATACCTCTGTCGCCGAAGCCTCCGGGAACGATTATACCGTTGCAGCCTTTCAGCTCATCGGCGGCATTTTCTGCGGTAATTCCCTCGGAATCGATCCAGCGTATATCTACTTCGGAATCGTTGACTATTCCGCCGTGACGGAGAGCTTCCGCAACCGACAGGTAAGCGTCATGGAGCATGACATATTTGCCCACAAGTCCGATAGTGACCTTTTTGTACGCAGCCTTTGTGCGTTCAACCATGCTTGTCCATTCCTCAAGGTCGGGGGTTCTGTCCTCCAATTTAAGGTGATGACATACAGCCTTGGCAAGTCCCTCCTTTTCCAGCCAGAGGGGAACCTCATAAAGGGATGGCGCAGTCAGATTTTGTATAACGTCCTCGGGACGAATATTGCAGAAAAGGGCTATTTTATTTCTCATATCCTCGGGAATTTCCTTTTCACTGCGGCAGACGATTATATTCGGCTGGATACCCACGGAAAGAAGCTCCTTAGCGGAATGCTGTGTGGGCTTGGACTTAAGCTCCTCCGAGCCTGCGATATAGGGTACAAGGGTAACATGGATATAAATAGCATTATCCCTGCCCACTTCGGTGGACACCTGTCTTATAGCCTCTAAGAAAGGGGTGGATTCGATATCTCCCACAGTTCCGCCTATTTCGGTAATTACGATGTCTGTACCCGCTTCTCTGCCGACCCTGTACACCTTATCTTTTATTTCATTAGTAATATGGGGTATAACCTGAACCGTACCGCCAAGGTAATCGCCGCGGCGCTCTTTGTTGAGGACTGTCCAGTACACCTTACCGGTGGTGACGTTGGAGTTTACGGACAAATTTTCATCTATAAAGCGTTCATAGTGACCCAAGTCGAGATCGGTTTCCGCACCGTCATCGGTAACGAACACCTCGCCGTGCTGATAAGGCGACATAGTGCCGGGGTCAACATTTATATAAGGATCAAATTTCTGAATAGTGACCCTATATCCTCTTTGTTTAAGCAATCGTCCGAGGGAAGCGGCGGTGATACCCTTGCCCAGTCCGGAAACGACTCCCCCTGTTACGAATATATACTTTGCAGGCATATTCAACATCCTTTCCGATTTTATTACAAAACACTCGTCTAATTATAACATCATTATCAAAAAAAAGCAATAGCATTTTCGCTGTCTTTTTTGTTACGATTGTGTTGCAAGAAAATTTAAGGGAGTGATATAAAGCCGCGGCAACGCATTGGGTATTGCCACAGCTTATTTTGTCGCGGAAATATGCCGCTTGGGGGAGTGAACGGATACCCAAAGACGGTTGGTTTAATCATTCATGCTCTTTTACATTATGTTTTGTTCGTTTTACATCGACCATAAATGTACCGAAATTGTTCCAACTCTCAATTACTTGATCAATCGGATATATATCGTCATAATTACAATGCTTTGAAAGCCGAATGATTTCATTGTATTGCCAATCACGAGAAATCATATAAAAGCCTTTTACCGTTTTTATGATAATAGCTTCATCAAATTCGATTTGATAAGAACAATCCGGAATTGTAATCAGATCATTGATAATGGTTATTTCTGTAATTTGCTCGTTAATTGGAATTGTATGGATTTCTTCATCAAGGTATGGTATGAAAGGAGTATCTTTATCCTTTATTTCACACGAAAATCCCGATATATCGTCCAAGCTGTCTAAAAAAGGCGTTGGCTTCTCTAGGTTGCTTAATTCAATAGCGCTTGCGTTAAAATTAATGCGTATTTTCCCATAGGAGCGTGAAAATTCAGCTTCACTTGCACCAGTCTCGATCGAAACCAAGTTTGTTCCAATCATTTTGCAGAGCAAGTCGATAATTTCTTTATTTAATTTTGCCCCGAACATTAATCATTCCTCCAATACAAAATGAATCTTTTGATTTTTTATCTTATCAGAACCGGAAACTGAAATTTCAATAGCCGGACTTCCTTTCGTACTTGTTATTATTCGATGAACAATAACTGTACCATCTTTTTTCTGATTGTAAGGCGGTCAGAATGTTTTAGTATGAGGATTTCAGCGTATAATCGCCAATGCCCTCAAAGGGGTGTATTAAAGTGTTCTTATAATAATTCATCAGTAAAATCCAAAAATCTTTCTACATTCTTGCAACATTCCAGTGTGATTTTTCCCATAAACTTCTTAAACTTGTTGTAGTTGTCATAGTCACCTGAAGCAAGATTTTCCAAAACCGTAAATTCAAGCACTTCCGTAATATCTGAGGAAGTAGATTTAGCCATTTTTTCAAAGTAATCAAATGCCTTTTTTAAATTTACAGTATCATTATCTTCGAGAAGTATATAAACAAATGGGACAACAACAAATGAAAACATTATATGCATTCCATCGCTTGTATCAACATTTGCATCGTGTATAAGCTTCTCAAGCTGCACGTTCTTATCTTTAAAAAGGACAGCAAAATCATTATATAGAGTTCCATAAGTCATAATTTAACCTCCAAGAGCTTTTTTAGCCCATTGTTCTGCTATAATAAAGTTGAAACACCTTGACCGGGACAGAGGTATGCCAAACTTATAGTGTTCAAGTATGAGTTTTTCATACCCCTAAATGCGCCGAGTGGCTGCCGGTAACAACCTGTTGGTGCATTTTCTTTGTCATGGTAAATAGCTCATTGGCACCACTCACCCAAAAGTTACAAAAAGATTGTATTTTCAATTATGCCACGATATATGGTATATATTGACGTTAAATCGCACGGAAAAAGAACAAATCAAAACGCCTACTCCGTCATCTCCCTATACATCCTCATAAGCATAGCCACGCACTCGCTTTCGGTGATTTTAGTGGTAAACCCGTAAGCGGTCATAACCGCCCTGTCGTTTTCCTGATGGGCTTTTCGCAGATCGGGAGGCATGGTAAGCTCATCGTAGAGGTCGGCAAGGGAGCAGTCCGGATATTTAGCCCGTGCGTCAAGGATAGCCTTTGCTGTCTGCTCAATCCTTGCTTTTTGTTCGGGTGTGGGGTTACACCATGGGAAATTGTTGTAGACGATTGTGTTGGAGTAACTATACCTCATTTCAAGTCTTCCGCATGTCACTCTCATCCATGCCATATGGACGTTTGAAGTGAGTATACCGAAATGGTAAAGTGTGGCGTTCTGCATAAAGAAAAGCTTGTCACCGGCTATAATCTCCGGCTGTAAGTATTCCATGGGAATATACCTACGATTTTCAGATGACACTTTAGGAATTGCTATATATTCTGTTGGGCTTATCCTTATTTCATCAAAAAGCATGGGGGTTTCCGCTTTCTTTCTTGTTGCCTCTTTAGGACTGTTCAACCTATATTCCCTGACGCCTTCAATTCGCTTTAAAACCTGCGGACATTTCTTTAAAGCCGACGGATTTGCACCAACCATCCATAAGCAATATCTCGGTTTACGGTTAATAAAATCTTTTCCCATCATAAAAGGGCGAATAAACACTTCCGCCTGCGGTTCTGATTTCAATAACTCATCTTTTTCTTCCTTTGTTAGAATCAGAAAACCGTTATCGGTAGGTTGACTTCCTCTTACAATCGGAGGAACATCACAAATGGGAGATGTCCTTTTTTGTATAAAAATGTCGGGAGCATCTACTAAATATCCATTGATATTCTTAACTTTCTTCACCGTATCTTCATCGAATAACAGTCGTTCCTCCTTATTGGGTGCAACGCTGAATCCCACTATTACACAATGAACATGAGCTTTTAAACTTGCCTCACTGTCCCAACGGAACGTTCTGTGTGCAAAATCTATATGTATACCAAAGCGGTCATAAAGAGGCTGCCAAACAACAGCTACTTGCTCACCCTGTGTAATAGAATTGGTGGAAACAAAAGCCGTGCGAATTGTCGTATCCTGCATGAATCCTGCCGCTTTATAATACCAACCTGCCACATAATCTATATTTTTCGCACTGTTTTTAGTAGCTTTCGCTAAGTCATTTTTCTGTTCTTTTGATTGATAAGCATACCCCACAAACGGAGGATTGCCCATAATATAGTTAAGCCGCTCCCTTGGCACAACCGTTTCCCAGTCGATACGCAGGGAATTTCCCTCAATAATATTTGTATAGGATTTCAGAGGGAGGAAATTCAGGTCGGTATGCAAAATCTGCTCCGTTTCGCTGAGCATTTGCGACTCGGCTATCCACAGGGCGGTTTTCGCAACCGTCACCGCAAAATCATTGATTTCTATGCCGTAAAACTGCCCGATTGAAACCTTGATAATATCGCTTGTGTCAAATGCTATCTGCCCGCCCTGTTGGCAAAGGGCAATAGCCTCGTTTTCCAGTCGGCGCAGGCTTATGTATGTTTCCGTCAGGAAATTTCCGGAACCGCAGGCAGGGTCTATCCGGACGCTATCTTTGATACAAGAGGTTTCTGTGTAAGTCGGGGCAGAAGTGGCTGAAATGCTTGAAAAATAGGCATTTCTGCGACTTCTGCCCCACATGCAGGCGAGGAAAATCCCGCTGCTCGACATTCAGAATTTTTGTCTTGCCGCCGTCGTCTGCATAGGTTTTGTCCCCACCTTATTTTTTGATAAAGCTATCGCCAAAAAGTATAGGCTAACGCCAAAAGGTGTCCCCACCCATTAATCGTCCATAAAGGCATCAAACGCCTCGATGAGGTCAATTCACGATAAGTCATCTTTCACTGAATTGTACTCATTCAGGTCATCAACAAAATAACGGTCTGGATATTTCTCCATCAGTATAGCTTTCATCCGGTCTTTCATCTGGTGCTGTTCTTTTTTATCCTTTTAAATCCATTCAGAGTTCTGAAATGTCGCATATTATCAAATGCATCGTATTTTTGTTCAAATGGTAAAAAAACAAATCCGGATAGCTTGTTTGAAAGTATTTTTACCACAAATCTTTCGGTACAATTATTATGACCAAACAAATCTGAGCCGTCCCACGTATCCTCTTTCATAATAGTGGGATATATACCTTTTTTCTCTCTCACGCCTAACGGAAATTTACCTTCAAATACATAATGACCACATTTTGGACATATTGAACATTTTACGCCCATAGCTGCAAAATCAATCTCTGCCCTACCTACTACTGCCATTACGTAATAACTTTCTTCAAACTTGAACTGTTTATTTCTTTGGGAATAGACAAGCTCAGCAGGATAAAAGCGTGCTCCTGTAAATTGCTCGGCTTCAAATAAATCCTTTACTCTCTCGGAAACTATTGACCACATGTCAAAGGAGCCTATTTTTCTTCCTCCATACAACATAAGGTCAGGTAGCATCCTGTTTTTGGTCACAGTTTCACATTCAAATACGGGAACAACCTCACCCTATTTTACAAGCTCAACTGCTCCACATACATCACATGAATACAAAGGCATATCAGAAAAATTAAGTGTTTTAATTGCACTAACATAACGTGATACATATTGTTCTGAAAATTCAAAATAATTCAATTATTTCACCTACCATGCTCTGCTCAATTCTCTCATAAAGCGGAAAAACTCATCATCAAACGCCTTACCACTTAAGGCTTTTAATTTTTTTATCTCTTTTTCCCACAATTGATTATAAGAAAAAGCATTTTTCAAATGTTCATGTGATTCAACCCAAATTCCATAATTAGGATCATCCACATCTATGCCAATAGTTTCAAAAAAAATCTCTAAATTTTTGTGGAAATATGTGATGCGCATGATAATTTTTCCGTCGTTAGGTGCGTAATTACCGCTTTTTCTCATGTTTTCGCCTAATTTACATACATTATGCACCAAAACCCCATACTCACCAACAAAGTAAGTATCGAAGTCAGCTACATCAAGGTTGTACACAAGGATAGGTTCAGCAAGCTTTTCAATCTCAAGGTCGGTAACTTCAACCTCATCACCGTCAGCAGTAACAAGTATGTCACCAATTTCAAGGTCACCAGCAGCTACCCAGCCCCTACCGTCGACATAGAACGGGTGGTTAGTTGTGGTGTCAATCGTTTCACCGTCAGCAGTTGAAACGTGAAGAATTTCGTCAGTTTCCTTGACCCGGACGTTCAGAACCTCTTTAAGCTCCGTTTCGCCTGTTTCAAACCTATAAGTTTAGCTTATCTTCAATATCAGTGCAAATCTCTAATAATCTGCAGCAAGCATTATCAGAATAAAAAACAACATAATCATATCCTGAATAATGTGGAGTTTTTAACAAAAACATTTCAGAATTTTTCATGACATTATTAATATAGACAATATCATCAGTAAATCTTTGTTTAAAAGAACTTAGGCAAATTTGATCAGAATAAATAATACTTGTCAAGTAGTATTTCTCTAATTTGCTGCTTATACTATCAAGTGCAGAAACATAATACTTAAAATACTCATCCATACATACTTTTTTACTATCCTTTTCATTAAATGCTATTTCATTGGGTATTCTCAACATAGCTGTTGCTGTAATATTATCATGTAAAAACATTTTATATATTTTCATTCTTATATTAAAATCAAGTAGATTAAATCCAAATGACATACAGTCAATATCCTCATCATCTTCGACATATGAAATATATAACAAATTATAATTAACCATCTTTTCAAATGCTGCAACATCAAAATTTGGATTTCTTTTGCCATTTTTCAAAAACATTTTTCTTTTTTTAAAAGAAATGCAATAGTTCAAATTTTTATACCATATGCCATCATATAGATCAAACAATTTAGTTTTGTAAAATTTTAACATTAGTATACCCTTTCCTTTCTGTTACTTAATGGCGGTTAGACATAGTCAGTATCTAACCGCCAAATATCATTATAATCCAAATATCTCAGCAAATATTTCCCACAGCCCACTGTTGACTATTTTGTCCTTTAAGAAAAAGTGTCCTTTTTCGCCATTAATAATATAATTTAAATGTGGAAAACTTGATTTTCCAAGACCCTTATACCAATCGCCATGTTTCCAATAAACCTCATCACCCAAATCGTTAATCCATCCAATAACTTTACCAGATTCATCCCTAATTTTTTTCGTATTACTACCTAAAATCTGACGAGCATAGTTTTTAGCATCAGATAAATTATCAAATAAATAATCTTTCTTTTTTTGCCCCTTTTTTGTTACTGTTTCTGATATTACATTAGCATTAGGATCATAACTATTATGCACCAAAACCCCATACTCACCAACAAAGTAAGTATCGAAGTCAGCTACATCAAGGTTGTAAACAGTAATAGGTTCAGCCAGTTTTTCAATCTCAATATCAGCAACCTCAACCTCGTCACCGTCAGCGATAACAAGTACG
>Ga0192285_1025_pt1 | contig 10416 bp, 8 predicted proteins | sample Koala_Koa22_G3_FD_131252 | JGI IMG/M metagenome (GOLD analysis project Ga0192285, IMG submission 131252) | Enriched cells from koala feces incubated with labeled cellulose particles, San Francisco Zoo, California, United States - Koala_Koa2-2_G3 ...
AAGGTCGGGAGAGAAGCTTTCTTTCCAAGGAAGACCCCATTTGTTGAGGGCGTCCATAAAGGGATCGGGATCAAATTCCTCCACATTGTACACGCCCGGCTTTTTCCATTTGCCCGTGAGCAGCATCATGCCGCCTATCATGGCAGGAACGCCTGTGGTGTAGGATATAGCCTGGGAGCCGACCTCCGCATAGCATTCCTCGTGACAGCAAACGTTGTATACATAATAGTTGACGGGCTTGGAATCCTTTACACCCTGCATAATGCAGCCGATGTTGGTCTTACCCTTTGTGCGGGGGCCTAAGGAAGCGGGGTCGGGGAGAACGGCTTTCAGAAATTGCAGGGGAACTATTTCCATGCCGTTGTAGTTAATAGGTTTTATAGAGGTCATACCCACGTTTTCGAGGCATTTCAGGTGAGTGAGGTAGGACTGTCTGAAGGTCATAAAAAAGCGTATTCTCTTTATACCCTTTATGTTAAGTGCCAGTGATTCAAGCTCCTCATGGTGGAGAAGATACATATCCTTTTCGCCAATTTCGGGGAAATTGTATACACGCTTTATTTCCATAGGCTTTGTTTCCACCCACTGTCCGTTCTCAATGTAGGAACCGTTGGCTGAAACCTCACGAATATTGATTTCGGGGTTAAAATTGGTGGCAAAGGGATAACCGTGATCCCCCGCATTGCAGTCAAGAATGTCAATGTAATTTATCTCGTCAAAGTAATGCTTTTGGGCATAGGCGCAGAATACTCCCGTAACTCCGGGGTCAAAGCCGCAGCCCAGTATAGCGGTAAGTCCTGTCTTTTCAAAGCGTTCCCTGTATGCCCATTGCCAGCTATACTCAAACTTGGCGGTGTCCTCCGGCTCATAGTTGGCTGTGTCAAGGTAATGCACGCCGCATTTCAGACAAGCGTCCATTATGGTAAGATCCTGATAGGGCAGTGCAACGTTTATGCAAAGCTCGGGTTTGTAGTCGTTCATAAGGGCGACAAGCTCGTCCACATTATCCGCATCGACTTTTGCGGTTGAAATAACTGTTTTGGTTTGCCCCTGAAGCTTTTCCTTAAGGGCATCGCATTTGGATTTGGTACGGGAGGCTATCATAATTTCCCCGAAAACATCGCTGTTTTGGCAGCATTTATGGATAACCACAGAAGCAACGCCGCCGCAGCCGATAATCAATGTTCTACTCATTTTATACATCCGTCCTTTCGCTTTAAAGGGGCAATTTCCCTTTCTGCCTTTCAGTATAACATATTTTGCGGAATATTGCAACAGCTTTATGTTAAGGGCTGAAAAAATCTGCGTAAAAGCGTTATTGTGATAATTTACAAGAGCCTGTGAGAAAAGAGGTGATTTTCCACAAAATATATTAACTTTTTGTAAATCTTCCGAAGCAGATGAAATTTTTTGACCCTTTGAATTGTTTTAACAGTAAAGGCACATCTTCTTTTTTTGACCACAAGGAGGCATTTTAAATGTATATCGACAACAAATTTTTTATCAGACCACACATACTTCTTTGCGACCTTACAGAGGGTGGAGCGGCTGAAACAGAGGAAAAGCTTTCCCGTGAGGATGCGGTTATATACCGTATGGGACGGGAAATGGAATTTACCCTGAAAAACCGCATTATCAGCGGGGTAGATATGATTATAATAAGGGACGGGGGATATGAAAACAACGGCTTTTACCTGTTGGAGGAGCTTAGGATGTTTTCCGATATTCCCGCGGCGGTTGTCTCCGATGACGGAGGGGAAATGTACTGTGTAATGGCTTTGGCAAAGGGTGCGGATATTTGCGTGGGCAGCAATATGCCGTCCTTTGAGTTCAGGGCAAGACTTCAGTCACTTCTGCGGCGCTATTTGGGAGCAAGTGAAAGAATACAGATGATCAGAGATTCAACGATAGTAAACGGTGAAATTGTGGTTGATCGAGTGGCAAGGGCGGTGTATTTCCGAAACAGATATATTCATCTTACAGCCATAGAGTACGGTATAGTGGCATATCTGATGCAGAGGATAGGCACTGTGTGCAGTATTGAGGAAATATACAGTCGGGTATGGAACAGCAGTCCCATTGCCGTGAAAAAGACCGTAGCGGAATATATACGCCGTATCCGCAGAAAAATAGAGCCCGATCCCGAAAATCCCGTGTACATAAAAGCCGTTTTCGGCACAGGGTATATAATGGAGAGGGTAAGACAGACCGAGCATTTGGCAATTCCCCATACTCCCACGGCGGTTTAAGGCTTTGCCTTAATGCCGATCGTCCTTTACCGTTCTGCTTTGTGAAAAGTCTATCCTATGCTTTCGGCTTGTCTGTCAAGCTTTCTGTTGCGAAAGTACAGCGCCAAATCAGCGGATACCATTATTACATTGATAAGGTATACCGCCAGTACATAATTAATAGTGTGATTGTAGAATTTTCCCGCTATTCCCGCGAAATAGCCTAAGAGTATGGCAACCGTAAAAACAACGCTTTTACCCCTTGCTGACCGAGTAATGTAGGATTTATACACCGAAACAGGCCATGAAATACCAAAGCATATAAGCATAATTACTTCAAACATATACAAATCTCTCCTTAAAAGCTATGAAAACAAAAAAATCCTTCCGTGCAAAGGGTAAGGGTGAAATCCTCCGGAGCTGTATTTCAAAGCAATCCCCCTGCATTTTTAATTATAGCACGGATAATAATAATGTCAAATATATATTATTTAGCATAATGATAATATTGATGTTATGAATAATTGCAAAAAACAGCACACAAACAGAATTTTACTGCTTGTGTGCTGTTGAAATTTACCTGTATCAATCTGCTCTGTTGAAATAAATTACCTTGGAGCTGAAATCTCCGTGAACGGTTATGTTAATTCCGCAGTTCATTAGCGTAGCGCCTGTGTGTATCTCGCCTGTTTCGCTGCTAAGGTACTTTCCGTTGGGGTCAAGTCCCTTTAGCTTTATGCGGCGGCTGCCGTAGTTGGGTCTGCCCAGAACCTGCACAAAGGTGAATACCGCCTCGCTCTTGTCCTTGGCAACAAAAATCCATGCGTCCCATGTATTATCCTCAAATACGTTTCCTATGCGGTACTGGTCGCCTGTGCGGATAAGGGGGTTATACTTCTTAAACTGCTCTATCTGTCCCGGAATTTCATTTCTGTCCTGCTCGGAAATTCTTGTTACATCAAGCTCATATCCGAATGTACCCACCATAGCCACATTACCTCTTGTAGAGAAAGGCGTGGTTCTGCCGACAGTATGGTTGGGGCAGTCGGAAACGTGCGCGCCCATTGCGGAGGGCGGGTAGCATATGGAGGTTCCGTGCTGTATTTTCAGCCTTTCGATAGCGTCCGTATCGTCCGAGGTCCAGATCTGAGGGGAATAGAAAAGCATACCTGCATCAAACCTTGCACCGCCTCCGGAACAGTTTTCAAGCAATATGTGAGGATAATCGCTTGTAAGCCTGTCCATAACGTCATAAACGCCCAGCACATATCTGTGCCAAAGCTCCCTCTGTCTGCCTGCGGGGAGAGCGTTTGAACCCACCTCTGTCAGCTGTCTGTTCATATCCCACTTGATGTACTCGATATTTGCGCTGTCGAGGATTTTACACATCAAGCCGTAAATGTAGTCCCTTACCTCCTTGCGGCTGTAGTCAAGGACATACTGCTCGCGGCTCTGTGTAAGAGGCATACCGTTTATCTGTATCGCCCAGTCAGGGTGAGCCTTGTAAAGCTCGCTGTCGGGGGAAATCATTTCAGGCTCAAACCAGATACCGAACTTCATTCCCAGCTTATTGACCTCGTCAACGAGATATTTCAGTCCGCCGTTTATCTTCTTTTCGCAAACAAACCAGTCGCCCAAGGAGCTGTTGTCCGAGTCACGGTGACCGAACCAGCCGTCGTCCATAACAAGCATTTCAATTCCCAATGCCGATGCCTGCTTTGCAATATCGATAAGCTTTTCCGTGTTGAAATTGAAGTATGTAGCCTCCCAGTTGTTTATGAGGATAGGGCGGCGTTTGTCCTTATATTCCCCTCTTATAAGGTGACGGCGATAGAGGTCATGATAGGTGCGGGACATTTTACCTATACCCTCGGAGGAATAAACCATAACAACCTCGGGTGCGGTGAAGGACTTCTGCGGCTCTAAGGTCCATGAGAAATCAAAGTGATTTATACCCATAACAAAACGGGTTTTCTTGTGCTGCGTAACCTCCGCCTGTGCAAAGAAATTACCGCTGTATACAAGACCGAAGCCGAAAGCCTCGCCTATATCCTCATTGGCATTATGAGAAACAAGTGCGGTAAAGGGGTTGTTCTGATGGGAGGATTCGCCCTTGACGGAATCCACGCTCTGCTTGCCGTGGTGGAGAGGACTGCGTTCTATAATACGTTCTCTTGCCCATGAGCCGTTAAGGGTGATAAAATCATAATCGCAGCTGTCAAAGTCCACGCAGGCTGACATAACTCGTCTTACATCAAAAGCCTTAGTGCCGTTGTTTATCAGCCTTACACTTCTTGTAATGGCATCAAGCTCCGCAAAAACGGTGTAATAGAGTACGGCGGTAAGTCCCGTGCGATTATCCTTGAGGGTAATCGCCAGCGTCTGTGCCTCGTCCTTTTCCGCAAAGGTAGCAGGTATGCGCACGGTGCAATCCTCAAGAGCTTGTTCGAGAATAGGCTTGCCGTCTGTAATTTCATAGGAAACGAAGCGCAAATCAAGGGCGGACATACCCTCGCTGTCCATAAGCATAATAGTGGGCTCTCTGTAATCTCCGATACCGTGGCAGGGGTACTCAAAGGGCGCACTGTCCATAAATGTACCCATATCCCTTTTATTAACCTTGGGGGTATAGGGATTTTCGTTCAGCCGCATAAGGTAGGACAGATCCTCATCATCTGCGCGCTTACCGTAGTAGACATGGGCAAGGTGACCGCTTTCCAAAGCGGCAAGGGAATAGGTAACGTCCTTACCTGTGAGGGTAAAAAGGGTCATTTCCTCGGTAAAAATCTCGTTGGAATTTGTCTGCCAGCGATACTGGGAATACTCCTTTTTCAGTTTCTTTGCGGTAATAAGATTCATATAAAACATCCTTCCTTGGAGAATTGAGGTTAGAAAATTGAGGATTGAATTCGTATCAGGTTAAATTTACAGCTTCTATCCCCGACATTCTGTTTTCTCCAAATTCAATAAGGGGCATCGCCCCGTCATTCAACGAAAGACCGTATGCTCCCCCGCCTAAAGAGGCGGGGGGGACATCAGTCGTGAGTTATATTTCAAAATCAATGCAGGCTCTGTTTCCGTCGTCTTTAAGTCCGGCGATAAACGCACCGAATTTCTTGTGCTCGGGGTGATTTTGATACTCGTCAAGACCTTTCATATCGTCAAATTCACAGATAAGCGCAATATGATAGTTTGTGCTGTCGGCAAGGGGTGAGTTAAGCCTTACCTCCATTGACCGTACCGATGGGATAAGGGCAGGCAGCTTGTCCGCCATTTCCTTTGCCATAGCGGCATTTTCAGCCGCCGTTTTTCCGCCTATATCCTTAAGGCGGAACATTACAATATGCTTTACCATAATATACAACTCCCTCTTTGATATTTTAGAATTGAGGTCGGAAAATCGAATCTTGTGCAATTCTCCGTTTCCCGCTCCTCCAAAAACTCATAGTATTTATTCCCTTACTATATCGTCGGATTTTTCCTCGATATAGTGTTCGGTAACTGTGCCGAACGTCTTTGATATTACCGTGGTGATAAGGTACATAAGTACTCCCGCTATGTTGGTGAATATAAATTCCGGTATAAATATCCCTGTGAATATCCCGTGACCCTCATCATATCCCCAAATTGCATAGAAAAATAAGTAGTGCAGCAGCGACTGAATTGCTGTCGCCGCTAAGTCAAGGATTAGAAAGCTAAGTATATTCCTGCGCATTAAATACCCAAGCAGAAGTGATACCATTACACACATCCACATAAGCAGCAGTGCGTTAAATCCGGGCAGCGTTCCCTGCGCCGAGTCAAGGAGCAGACCGCATACGCAGGCATAAACGGCGCTGCCGAAGGGCTGTTCCCTCAAAGCCGCGCATACAGCCGCCGGTATAAGCAGCAGCGGTATGGAGTAGCCTGTCTGAACCGTGGATATGAAAACATAGGAAAATGCCATTATAACGAAGTAGAATACCCAGCGGATTACGGTGTTTCTCGCCTCGCGCTTTTTTTTAAGCTCTATGTTCACTGTTCATCACCGTCCGCGCTTTCGCCGTTCTTAATGGCTGTTACTTCATCGAGAGTATAGTCGGTTATGACGAAAACACCCGTTATGGTGCGGGGATCCTCCGCGGGGATTATTACCGCATATTTTGACAAGCCGCTGCTTTCCGTGTAAACCTCCTCCACAGTGCCCACCAGCTGTCCTGCGGGATAGTTTGCACTTCCGGAGGTAACTATAATATCTCCGGCGACAATATCAGCCTCCTTGTCGATATAGCTCATGCGTATCTGACCGTTTTTGGCAAGCTCATAGCCGCCCTCACATATACCCGTTGTTTTGGTTCGCACGGAGTATACGCCGATAGCCGTTTTGGGACTGTAAAGGGTTCGTACCTTACTGGTTTTGGGAGATACCTCATAGCACACGCCCACAATACCGTTTTGTGTGACAACAGGGTCGTTGGGCTCTATGTCGCTGTCAGAGCCTTGGTCTATGGTAAAGGAGGCGTAAGGGTCATTTGTTGTATGGGCAATAACCGTGCAGGGTGGGGAAAAGGCATAGTCGGAATACTCGCTTTTCAGGTCAAGCATAACGCGCAGCTGTTCATTTTCCTGCAAAACCCTGTCGTAATCTATCATATCGTTATAGTATTCGTTAAGCTGTTCTTTAAGCTGCTGATTTTCGTTATAATATTTTTCCGCATTTATGACCATATCAAGTGATGTGGAAACCTTATTGGATATTGATGAGGATAAGCTGCGAATAGGTTCAAAAACCAATTCAAACAAATAAGAGCTGCCGGAGGAATATCCGCCGGTAGTAACAGAATATATCATTGCCCCAATCAGAACCGCAGTAAGGGCAATGAGTATTTTAAACTTTACGCTGTGAAAAAAATCACGCATATTAACACAACCTTACCGAGGATAGGGGATAGAGAATGGATTTGGCTTTCCGTTCTCGATTTTCTATTCGCCATTTTCCAAAAAACTGCTTAATAGTATTTTGCGCCGTCGTTGAGAACCTCGTGCAGATGCTCTATATCCTCCAATACTCTTCCCGCGCCTATGGCTACGCAGTCAAGGGGTGTTTCCGCAATATTCACGGGCATTCCCGTTTCGCGGTTGATAAGCTTGTCAAGTCCCCTTATAAGCGCGCCGCCCCCTGCGAGGGTTATGCCCTGATCTATAATGTCCGCCGCCAGCTCCGGGGGAGTCTTTTCCAGTGTGGTCTTTATCGCTTCAAGTACATGGGTAAGAGGCTCTGCTAAGGCTTCTCTTACCTCTACCGAGGATATGGTTATATTTTCGGGCAATCCGTTAAGCAGATTACGCCCCTTAATTTCCATTTGCTGTTCTTTATCCGCCGAATCGGGGGGATATGCCGAGCCGATGGCAATTTTCACGTTTTCCGCCGTTCTTTCGCCGATAAGCAGATTATACTTCTTTTTGATATAGTTGGTAATTGCCGTATCGAAAGCATCTCCCGCAATTCTTACGGAGCATGAGGTCACTATTCCCCCAAGGGAAATAACAGCCACTTCACTTGTTCCGCCGCCTATGTCCACTATCATTGAGCCTGTAGGTTCGGCAACGGGAAGTCCCGCGCCAATGGCTGCCGCCATAGGTTCTTCTATAATGCTGACGCGTCTTGCGCCTGCATTTTCCGCAGCCTCCTTAACCGCACGCCGTTCCACCGCCGTTACTCCCGATGGAATACAAATTATTACATTGGCGCGGGTAAAGAAGAACGAACCCTTAAGCGACTTTCTGATAAATTCATCGAGCATAGCCGTGGTTATCTCAAAATCGGCGATAACACCGTCCTTTAAGGGCCTGACAGCGGTTATGGAACCGGGTGTGCGTCCTATAACCTCCTTAGCCTCCTGACCCACATACTTAGGCTCTTCTGTCCGTGAATCCACAGCCACTACAGATGGCTCTCTTATGATAATTCCCTTGCCCTTCATATAGACCAGCGTATTCGCCGTGCCCAGATCTATGCCGATTTCCTTTGTAAACAACATTTTTCACAGTATCCTTTCATTCGCCTGTATTTTTTCTTTCCGAGGGATTTACTTAGCTGTCGTCCTTAAGGGTTGCCGTAACAACCGCTTTCGGAGTAGCCACACCGTTTTCGCCTATTACCCATACATCGTCATATGACAGCACTTCAAATTCTACCGCCATCTTGTGATCGCCCTCCTGCATATCAAAATCTATAAGGTCGATCTGCGCGCTTATATCCGCAATGGTAAGCTCCTCGATATGCTCCTCGGAGCCGACAAAGGTGGGAGTAAAGCCCGATGTGATTATTTCAAGCTCAAATTGCGACGGTGCATTTACAAATTGTATCGCAGACTTTCGCACTCCTATTGCCTTTTTGGCAAGTCCCTCACTGGGGCAGGTGACGGTAACAATTTCCACACCGGAGAGATTTTCATACCCTTCGGGCATAAAGTCCGCCGCATTGAAGGTAAATTCACTGCCTATATCCACCTCACGCATATTTATTGTGCCTATATTCAGACTGGTTATTTCCTTTATCCTATCATTCGGCGCGGCAATGTCTATTTCTTCAAGGGAGAATACCAGCTGTTCACGGAAGCTTTCCACATCAAACCTTTCGGGCGCATTTATAATCGTTACCTTCAGGGGAAGCGTCTGCCGCACGTATACGGGAACCTGCACGGCAAAGCTTGTCTTGTCAAAGGTTATGGATTTATCCTCGTTGGATATAATCGCGCTGTTATTGTAAAGGGTAAGCTCGCTTACGTTAAGCTCCACGGTGGAATCAAGCTCTGCATTGGAATAAACCGACGCTACTACCTTTGTTATGGAATTTACCTTATCCTGCGCTCCTGTTACAGTTACCGTTTCGGGGGTGATTATAGGATCGCCCATCATGTATCCCGAGGCTATTTTCAAGCTGCTTGTATCCACCTCTACCTCAAATTCCGCGCTTACTATCTTGTCAAAGCTTACGGAAACGGTTGACGGCTCTATGCTGACAACTTCAAATTCCCGATCATCCGTACAGGCGATATCTATATTCAAGTTGTATTCCCTTGCAAGCATAACGCTTGTAACATCGGCGGAGACGGTGAAGTCCTCTGCCGACAGGTCGCCTATCTGACCGCGATTTCCCGAAATCATAACCGTTACGGTCTGATCGGAAACGCTCATTACATCCAGTTGATTCGCCTGGGCATAGCTTCCCTCCAAATCTACGCTTATGGGAAGCACATACACCCTTTCGACAGTGGGGTAAATGGTTATGGAAACAACCGCCCATATTACAATAGCCGACAGTACGGAAAGTATTTTAAGCGCACCGTCCTTTTGGGTTAATTCCTTGAAAAAGCCGCTCAGCCTTTTTAAAATGTTTTTGAACATGACAGCACACTACCCTCCACACCTACGGTACTCGGTAAAAATCAATTATCCTTATTTTGTTTATTCTTGGAAAAGCCTTTGAAAGTCTTTGCTTCCTTTGATTTCTTTCTCGACTGCTTTGAATCTTCCGACTTAAATGTCTTGCTTTGGGCTTTTTCGGGAAGAATTTTTCCCCGAAGGTACTTCTTTAGGCTGTCCCTTGAAAAGCCTCTTTCAAGCTGACCGTTTTCGGCAACGGATATTGTGCCCGTTTCCTCCGAAACAACTACAATAAGAGCGTCCGAGTTTTCACTCATTCCTATAGCCGCTCTGTGGCGCGAGCCAAGCTCCTTGTTTATCAGCTCCTCGCGCTCAGGCTTGGGCAGAAAGCAGCCTGCTGCAAGAATTATTCCGTCCCTCATTACGACTGCACCGTCATGGAGCGGCGCTTTTGGGTAGAATATATTACCGAATACCTCCTTGCTGGGGGTAGCATTAAGCATAGTGCCTGTGTTTATCTGCTCGCCGAGCTTTGTTTCACGCTCAATAACAATCAGCGCGCCTGTGGTCGTGTAGGACAAATCTTCACACGCCTCGCAAATGGCATCGATAGCATAGCTCCATCTGGAGGAAAGCTCGCCGGGATTGGCATTCACGCTGAATGGGCTGAACACGGAAAGATTATATATTCTCGAATGTCCCACCTTTTCAAGGGTACGCCGCAGCTCAGGCTGAAACAGTATAATTATGGCGAGTATACCCACATCAAAGGCCTGTTCAAGTATATACTTAAGGGTTTTCATCTGAACGATATTGACTA
>Ga0192285_1029_pt1 | contig 9791 bp, 13 predicted proteins | sample Koala_Koa22_G3_FD_131252 | JGI IMG/M metagenome (GOLD analysis project Ga0192285, IMG submission 131252) | Enriched cells from koala feces incubated with labeled cellulose particles, San Francisco Zoo, California, United States - Koala_Koa2-2_G3 ...
TACATTATAGTGCATTATAATCGTAATGTCAAGTGTTACAATTGCTTTTCCGGAAAAAATCTGTTATAATTCTGTTAACACTGATATGAGAGGAAGCGGTGGTCATATGCGTGTCAGCAAAAAATTCCCAACAGTGGTTCATGCGCTGCTCTATGTTGCGGTTCTGTCTCCGAAACGCCGGGTAACGAGTACCCTTGTTGCGGAAAGCACTGGCTCCAATGCCGTCACGATCAGAAATATCTTTCTTGATTTGTCCAGAAATGGCTTGCTGACGGCGTCCGCCGGGAAAAACGGCGGAGTCCATCTCGCCAGGGAGCCAAAAGACATTACCCTGTGGGATGTGTACCAGGCGTGGAGACCAACAATGTGGAGGAGATTTTCAAACTCCACGAAACGGACAGCACCTGTCCTGTTGGGAAAAATATCTATCAGCTTTTGTATCCGCATATGCTTGACGCTGTGACCGCCATGAAGGACAGCATGGAACAGGTGACGCTGGAAACGCTGCTGGACGAACTGAACGCTCTGCTGAAAGACTTTCATGCGGAAGCGCACCCGCAAACCTTACCGGAGTCACAGGAGGACAAAACGTAACGGTTATAAACTCCTTCTGTCAGTTCCGCATTACAACGGTTCATCCAGATAATGAAGCCCTGTCAGTGTTTCGGAAACCTCCCACAGTTTTTTAGCCGTCTCCAAATTGTGAGACGCTTTATTTGACTTGACGACATCCGGCATCCTGTCCTTTGACGGCCCGAAGTATTCGCCTCCCGCAACCTCTGGATCTGTTGCCGCACGAATCAGAGGCATTGCGCCATAGATGGTGGGCTTCAAAAAACTGGCCACCAACGTTAAGAACTTCTTTGCGAAGTCGTTATTCGCCTGGGCGGGCATGATATTGGTCTGCGCTAATCCGGGATGCGCGGTAAGCGAAATCGTAGACTTGTCTGCGCGCGTGAGACGCCGCTGCATTTCATACGCAAACAGCAGCATTTCCATTTTGGAACGGCCATACGCCCGCCATCTGCCGTACCCCTTTTTGTTCTCATAATACAGATTCTCAAAATCTATCTTATTTCCAAAAAAGTAGGCAAGGCTGCTGACGCTGACAACTCTTGCGCCAGGTGTCACTTCCAGCAGGTCAAATAACCTTGCTGTCAGCGCAAAGTGGCCGAGATAGTTGGTCGCAAAGTGGTTTTCAAACCCATCAACGGTGACGGAATAGGATGCCGCCATAATTCCGGCATTGTTGACGAGTACGTCAAGCCTGTCGTATTTCTGCGTGAACTTGGCTGCGAAATCTGCAACGCTTTTTTGACTGGCAAGGTCTAACAGCATGGTATCCAGCGCCGCACCCGGAACATCATTCCGAATCTTTTGCATGGCTGCCTCCGCTTTTTGCGGATTTCGGCAGGCCATCACGACCTTTGCGCCTTTCCGGGAAAGCTCCTTTGTCGTTTCAAATCCCAGACCGCTGTTTGCGCCGGTCACGATCATCACTTTGCCGGAAAGGTTCGGTATGCTCTCTAATGTCCAGCTCATAATCATTCCCCCACATGAAATTCTGACTGCATCATATCCTTCAGGGTGACGTTTGGATTTTGGTAGCGCCTGCGCTTTTCCGGCACATTGGGATGCCGAATGGCCCGGTTGGGACACCACATGATACAGGCCATGCACTGTTGGCAGTCGTGTCCCCAGATCGGGCCACCCCCGGTCAGCTGGATGTTCCCATTTTTACAGAGCTTCTCACAGACGCCGCATTTGGTGCAGGCATCGGTGGTGTAGAAGCCGCCCTCCACGCTGTCCCGGTCAACGCCCAGCCAGCCGTTGAAGGTCTTGGAAGCACCTGCGAGAAACCTGCGATTTATGCCCCTGCGGTTTCTGGTGGGGACATCCGACTGGATTTTCTCCGCAATTTTAACCGTGGCCTTGGCCTCATGGTTCAGGTAAATGCGGTTGATCCAGTCCGGCATGGGGGAGAAGCCCACAATGTGATTGGGTGGCATGGGGAGCATGAAGGTCTGAACAGCAAAGTCCGTTTTGGGCTGTAAAATAGCTTTCAGATCGATGCAGACATAGCCGTCATAGCCGCCGCAGGTGGCGAGAATGAAAATCTTCTGCTGTCTGGAGCAACGGAGCTTTTCACAGACCTCCTTCACCACTCTCGGCGGGCGGACGAACCAGGTGGCGGTCACAATCCCAATTCTCGCATACTCTGACGGAACCTCCGGGTCATCCCGCAGGGTGTAAACAGACAAGAGTGTTGTATTTCCCAGCTTCTCACCAATGTGTTTTGCCACAGAGAGGCTGTTCCCGGAGCCGGAGTAATAATAGATCACGGTCTTTTCGGCCATTTGACACCTCCAGTTGTGTTCCTATTTCAGGCCGACTCTTTGCAGGATAGAGGGCTTGCTGTCCTGCCAGATTTCCAGCACCTTTTCCTTATGATAGCCGTACATCTCCTCCTCGGCGAAGGGATAGGGATTCTTCCGGTTCCGCATCAGCAGCACGGGTGAGATGAAGCAAATGAGCATTGCGATGATCGCGCCGAGGACACCGATCCAGAGCTGCCACGCCTGTTCCGGCATGGTGGTACAGACATACCAGATATAATAGATGGCGACAGGCAGCTGCAAAAACACGGTGGAACCCAGGCCGGGGTTGTAAAAATCCTTCAACGAGAAATTGATCAGCAGGCCGTGGGCCGCCAGCTGCACAATCACGCACAGCACCTGAGAGGCGCCCAGCCAAATCACATTGGGGAAGCAGATTGCCAGAATGTAGAAGGCATAGCACAGGAACACATTACAAATAAAACACCGCTGCGCGTTAAAGGGATACCGCTCCGGTGCTTCCTTCTCCCGAAAGGCCGCCATATTGGTAAGGCATCCTGAAGGAGCTTCGGACTTTTGAGGTTCGAGCGATCTACGATTTGCCTATGTTGGCACAATTATTTGTGATCCACGCGCTTAGACGGTAGCGCTCACGGCGGACCATTGACCTGTTGGTAACCAATCCACGTATATCAGAGTGGCCAATGCCGGAGACTGATACCGAAGCTCTTTCAGTATGCCTTCTGGCAGTTGATTTTACAGCTTGACCCTGTTTTTGGGCAAATTGCCTCTTGACAAAGGTCATTACATATCAGGTAACTAGATGTCCCATGCCTATGGCCGGCTGCCATAAACCAAGGGGCAAATATTAAAGCAACAGGAGAATGGTGATCAAAGATTGGCAGTAAAAAAGGGCAAGCACCCCCGCGCTATGATGCTGCATTCAAGGAGGAGGCAATCAAGCTGGTGACAGAAAAGGGGCAGTCTAGCCGGGAGGTTGCCACCGAGTTAGACATTTGTATCGACGCGCTGCGCAACTGGCTCAAATTGGTGGGCATACAGGCGAGTAGCACAGATCGAACCAGCCGGGAGGCCCGGTGGGTCAAGGAGCTGGTGTTTTAGATGCCATAGACGTGCAGACCATTTTGTATCTACCCACGCTACAACATCATACAATCATGTGGAAAACTTCGTCTGCACCTGAGCGGATATTGATCAAGGCATAAGAATCAAAACTTGTCCTCCCTGGGTTGATCTGAATGATTTTTGCGCTGCGCTTTCTGTAATTAAAATAAGCGTTGCCATAGGAACCATTCGCTCCAATAATCAGGATAAGATCTGCTTTGGAGATCCACTCCTGCGCCCTTTTCAAATTTTCTTCATGAAGCCCAACATTGCTGTAAAAAGGAAATGTCCAGATCACATCGCCACACTTGTCGCATCTAGGGATCGTTCCATGATTCCAAATATGATAGTCGTCAAAATGCTTCCCGCATTTTGTACAACGGTTGACTTGAAGGCTTCCCTGAATCTCCGCAACATTTTCTGAGCCGGCTATGGTGTGCATGCAGTCTACATTTGTGGTGATGATCCCCTGTAGAAGCCCGTTGATTTCCAGACTTCTCAGTGCCTTATGTGCATAGGACGGCTCGTGGGCAAACATGGAATGGAGAAAAGCATGATCTAGCAGCTTATAATATTTTTCTGGTTCGTTTCGGAGAACGTCTTCCGAGGCCAAAGGCAGAAGCTCCTCGACATTTTCGTGGTCAAAATTCATTCCACCAGCCGAAAAGGAGATACCTGCTCCCGTGATAGCTACAGTATACCGGCTTTCATCCAAAGACCTTTTTAACTGAACGACTTGCTTGGAAATATCCATCTGTTCCTCCTTTATTTCTCAGCTGTGAGAGAAATTCCTACAAAACTCCCGGTAATTATAGTCCTTCCCCGGACGGCAGAGGACGGCGAACTGAATAGAAGCAAAAAACTGTCCGCTGCCCATTCCGGCAAAGGTAAAATCCTTAATGGCACGGGCAAACAGATCGGAGACAAGCGCCGCATCGTTCCCATACACGCCGCAGCCGAAGGCACCCAAAATCAGGTGGCGATAGCCCTGGAACGCCGCAACCAGAAGCATCCCCTGAATGCGCCTGTAGAGCAGCTCCTCATACGCCTGCTGGCTCAGCCCCTCCAGTCCCAGACGCACCATCGGGGCGGCGCAGCTTATGACGGAGATGGGGAATGGCTGGTCAAGGGGTTCGGACGAGGCGTCCTTGATGACCTCCACATTGGGAGAGAGCAGCACGCCGTCAGACCCCATGCGGGTCTTTCTGGCGTTGTTGTAGTCGTAGTACCTCTTTGCGGCCTCACTCTCCAGAGACAGCAGCAAGGAAGTCCTCCGGCAGAGGTCTTCCTCCTGGGCGCTGGCCCCGTTCCGGGTCTGGCCGCCGGGCCGGGTGGCGCTGGCCAGATTCAGCACAAGAATTTTGGGCGCGGGGTCTCCTGTGCTTTTCAGGCGCTGATACTGCTTCTGCGCCAGAACAAGGGCGTCCTCATTTTCACAGCCGAAGGCGCAGGCGGCAGTCTGCGGCGCTTCCTGTTCCGCGGCGGTGAGCGACGGCAGCTCCTCCGGGAGAAACACCCGAATCTCACGCATCTGCTCCGGGGAGAATGCAAGCCGCACATCCTGCCCGTCCCTGGCGTAGCCGCCCTGTTCCAGAACCGCCAGCGTGTCCTCCAGGATTGCAATGTTCTTTTTCTTACGCATTTCCTTCTGCCGTTCCCGCTCCTGAATTTCCTCCTCAGAGAGGCCCTGATACTCCCGCGCCCGCATCTGCGCCGCCATCTGTTTGAGCCGTTCTTCTTCGGATAATGCTTGATTGGTATTCTGTTCAGCCATTTCTGCCCCGCCTCTCTTTCAATTTCTGGAACACATCGTCACATGGTTCCCGGATGTTCAGGTCGGTCACGCTGTCAAACCTGGTGTGTCCCGGATTGATTTGGACGATGACGGCGTCTCTGCGCCGGTAATCCCAATAAGCGCTCCCATAATAGCCGTTGGTTCCAATCACGAGGAGCAAATCCGCTTGGGAAATCCAGTCCTGCGCCTTTTTCACGCCTTCCTCCCAAAGCCCAATGTGGCTGTAAAGCTCCCACGGGAGAATCCTTCCCCCGCAGGATTCGCATTTGGGCAGTTCCTCCTGGTTCCATATCTCATAGCCGTCGTAATGCCGCCCGCACTTGGAGCAGCGGTTGATTTGAAAGCCTCCCTGAATTTCCGCCACGTTTTTGGAACCGGCCATCGTGTGCATACAGTCCTCGTTTGTGGTGATGATTCCGATCAGTTTCCCTTCCTCTTCCAGGTCCCGCAGGGCGTAGTGGCTGGGGCTGGGGTGATAGCGGTGCATGGTCTTGACATAGGAGCGCAAAAAGCGGTCGCTCCCAAATCCGCCCAGCCGAATGGAGCGGGAGAGCTGCCCATAGGTCACACCGCCGCCGGAAAGAGAAATCCCAGCGCCGGTGATGGCCACCATCGCGTGGCTCTGGTCAATGTAATCGGCTAACTGCGCTATTTTATCCTCGTTCTGACCTCCTCTGGAAGCTCTCATCAGGTTCACATCCTATCTTTATCAAATTCCGTCAGTTGTATTCCGTATTTTCTTCAGGCGTTGAAAAACGTCGTCGGAACCCTGACGGATGTTTAAGTTGGCCACGCTGTCAAACCCGGTGTGTCCCGGATTGATTTGGACAATGGCCGCTTTTCTTCTCCGGTAACTCCAGTAAACATCTCCGTAGTTGCCCCGTGTTCCGATGACAAGAATCAAGTCAGCCTTTGAAATCCATTCTCTGGCCTTCCTGACATCCGCGTCCCACAGACCAATATGGCTGTAAAGCGGCCAGGGGAGGATTTCCCCGCCGCATGCTTCACACCGGGGCAGCTCCTCCTGCTTCCAGATCTCATACCCGTCAGAATGGCGGCCACACTGGGCGCAGCAGTTGACCTGGAGGCTGCCCTGAATTTCTGCCACATTTTTTGACCCTGCTATCGTGTGCATACAGTCCACGTTTGTGGTGATAATGCCGGTAAGCTTGCCCTCCGCCTCCAGCTCTGCCAGGGCATAGTGGGCGAAGCTGGGCTGATAGGAGAACATCGTCTCCAAATAGGTGGGCAAAAAGGAGCCTGCGCCGATGCCCCATCTGCCGCCGCCTCTGCGGGCGGTGCGCATCTGGCCATAGGTGACCCCGCCGCCGCCAACGGAAATGCCTGCGCCGGTGGTGGCGACGATGCTGTTGCTCCGGTTAATATAGTCGGCTAACTGCTGAATCTTGTCCATACCTTTCCCTTCTCTGGGAAACATCATGGGCGTCACCCGTTTAAGACGGCGTCCAACGCCTCTGCGGCGTCTGCCCGAATGTTCAGGTCGGCGATCTGGTCGAACTGCGTTGCGGACGGATTGATCTGCACCAGCTTTGTCCCAGCTCTCATCCTGCTTAAATATTCCTCGCTGCGGAAACCGGTGGTGCCAATGACCAGTACCAAATCCGCCTGGGAGATCAAGTCAGCAGCCTTCCGCATGCTTTCCCGTGTGAACTCGGCGCTGGCGCTGCTGTCCCGGCAAAAGGCAGTGGGCATCAGGGGGGCACCGCACTTCTCGCAGCGGGGCATTTTTCCCTGATTCCACACCTGATAATCATAATAGCGGGCCCCGCAATCAATACAGACGTTGTCCCGGAAGCTGCCCTGAAATTCAATCACGTTTTGGGAACCGGCGATGGTGTGCAGGCAGTCCAGATTTTGCGTGACAATGCCGCAGAGCTTGCCCTTCCGCTCCAGCTCCGCCAGCTGCCTGTGAACGGTGCTGGGCCCCTTGACAAAGGTGGCGTCCAGGAAGGCGTCCTTCATGACCGCATAAAACTTTTCCGGGTTCTTGCGGACATAGGCCGCTGAAAAAATACGACCGGCGTTCATCCTGCCGACGCTTTGTTTCAGTCTGCGCATCCCGTAGAGATAGGAAATGCCTGCGCCGGTGACAGCGACAGTCCCGCTGCTCTGATCCATGTATTCTTTTAACTGAGCATATTCCCTTTTCATGTTTGAGCCCCTCCAAGCCACTTTCCGACTTTTTCTTCATCGCATTTGTTCAGGCGAAGCCCCTCATGCACAGTTGCCCCTTTACAGGCGCTTTTCAACAGCTCCACGGCCTGCTCTGGCCCACTCGTTCCGCTGGTGCAGAAGGGGTATACCTCTTTCCCGGAAAAATCGTACTGCGAGACAAAAGACAGCACCAGCTGTGGACACTTGCTGTACCAAATTGGGAAACCGATGAGGATACGGTCATAAGCCTCGAAATCCTTTACCTTGTCCACTACGTCTGGAAGCTCATTTCGGGAAAATTCTTTTCTGGCAATTCCCAGCGCAGTAAAATAGCCGCCATAGTTCTTTTCGCCTCTGATCTCAAACAGATCTCCGCCGGTCATGCTTTGGAGCCTTACAGCCACCTTTCTCGTTGCACCGCCTCTTGAATAATAAGTGATCAAAGTCTTCATGATGAAATTCCCTCCATAATCATATAATGAGCAATGCCCTCCGGAGAACGGTTATCTTCTTCGGTGGGCGCTGCCAGGTGGATCATATCAGATATAGTTGGTGTTAAGCGAAACAGACAGCGCTCGCGGCTCTGTGCTTCCGCTGAGACTGTAGCCAAGCGCTGCGGCGGAGACAGGCTTAAACCCTTCCGGTATCCCCATCTTTGCGCACAGCTCCGGATTCCGCGCCAGAGCCTGCACAGCACCCCAGAGGTAAATGTTGTCTACCCCGGCGTCCGTGGCGGCGATCAGCATATTCTCGATGACACAGGCGGCGTTGGCATATTCCACGCTGGGAGCCATCTGCTTGGGCGCAGCGGAGACAAAGACAACGACAGGCGCACCATAGAAAAAGTCCCGTGCATCGATTTTCATGGTGGCGGCAGTGGACTGGTTGATCTCATCCAAAATGTCTCTGCTGCGGCAGACCGTCAGGTGCAGGGAATCCCGCTGGTTCCCGCCGATGGGAGCCTGACAGCCCGCCTTTACGATGGTATCGACGACCTTATCCGGCACAGACTTGTTCGGGTCAAAGCCCCCCTCGTTGATTTCCTTTTTGCAATGGCTTGGTAGTGTAAAATAGTTTGAGCTCTCAATACTTTACGAGAAACTGGTTCGAAAATTGCAAGTGCAAGTTGAACACATCCGCGAAAAATTTTTAATAGAGTCCGGCTTTAGCCGGGCCTGTCTACCACACAGCAGGACGGGGCGGCGGGGTCAAGGACGCCGAAGGCGCGGCGGAGCCGTTTATCCTTGACGCCGCCGAACCGGCTTGCTACTCATGCAGCAAACACCCGGTCGAGAAAGCTCTCAAATAGATCTTCCGGGGCCAAATAGCCGAGTGCTTTCCGGGGCAGACTGTTCATCTGATCCACTGCCATCAGGATCTCCTCGGCAGTAAAGTTCTCAATTGAAGCCCCTTTTGGAACGAAGGTACGAAAGATTCCGTTATGGCGCTCGTTTTGTGGCCACTCCCAGGATGAGTATGGATGTGCGAAGAACACTTTCGTTCCCCACGTTTCCACCTTGGCAAAATCGGCAAACTCGGAGCCATTATCCACAGTGATGGTCTTGAACACCTGACTGAACTTGTCGCCGAACTCCACTTGCAGTTCGGTCATAGCACACAGCACTGCTTCGGCCGTTTTGCCCGGAATTTTAATGGCAATGTAATGGCGGGTCTTCTTCTCCAGAAGCGTAAAAACAACAGCTTCCTTGCCGTTACGCTTGTCTACAACGGTATCGCCTTCCCAGTGACCTTCTTCCTCCAAAAGCCCTGCAATTTCAGGCCTTTCGGAGATGCTGGCCCCATAGACCCGCTTGTTTTTCCGCCCCTTGTGCTTGTGATGTTTCCTCTTTAGGGCCTCAGGCAGATCCATGACAGTAAGGCTGAGACCGCCCACCCACACCTCGTTATAGAGTGTGCTGGTGCATATCATCTCGGAAGCGGGAAAAAGGTTGTGCAGTCGGGCATATCCTACGCAGACATCCAGCGACCAGTTTTCTTCCTTGACCTGTCTGTGCGTCCAGCCCAGGAATTCGGCACAATTGCAAACCTTATGCGGCCTTTTAGATCGCTTCCGGTTTGCGCGATAGACTGCTGCACCATGCTTTGCAGAGTACCCAGGTGCCCATCCACGATTACTCTTTCGGGGCGGTGTTCCTCGCCTCAGCTCATTTAAAATGGTGGATGGAGAACAGCCTATGTGTCCTGCTATCTCCCGAAGGCTCATTCCCTCTCTGTTAAGGGCTTGGATTATGCCTCGGTCGATGTCCGTCAGATGTTTTCCCTTCTTGCGTTTCTCCGCATCTGTGATAGAATGTGGGTAGTCCATAGTGATTGTCCTCCTCGGTAGGGTTTTGTGTGAA
>Ga0192285_1030_pt1 | contig 9642 bp, 8 predicted proteins | sample Koala_Koa22_G3_FD_131252 | JGI IMG/M metagenome (GOLD analysis project Ga0192285, IMG submission 131252) | Enriched cells from koala feces incubated with labeled cellulose particles, San Francisco Zoo, California, United States - Koala_Koa2-2_G3 ...
ACTATTAACGATAAAATTCCCGAGGGACTGGAAGAAATAGTGATGAGAGCCATGCAGACAGATGCCTCAAAGCGCTATCAATCCGCTGCAGAGATGATTAAGGATATAGAGGAATTTAAGAAAAATCCCGATATAGTTTTCCAATACAGCTTTTCAAAGGATGCGGGAGATACGGAAAAAACCCAGTATTTCGTTAAAAACACCGATGGAAAGAAAACACGGGACAATAAAAGTGCGCCTTCCCACCTTTCGGAAGACAGCAAACCCGGTAAGGGGGGACACAAGACGAATAACAAGAAGCTGAAGGAACCCGAAATCAATGACGAGTACGATGAGGACGAGGATGATGAGGAAGAGGAAGAGGTACGCGGTTCGTCCTACTTTGTGGTTGCGTTGACGGCAATTGCGGCGGCGGTCGTTATTATAGCAGTTGCTGTTGTGGCTTACATGGTAATAAACATATTCGTTTCCGACGGCAGCGCTACCGAGGTTATCCCCGATATGGTGGGACATGACTATAACTATTGCAAGAACCTATATTCCGAGTATTTTACCCTTGAGGTAGACAGAGAGCAGTACAGTGATACCTATGAGGCGGGTGTTATTATATCTCATTCGCCGGCAGGGGGCACGTCCTTTACGGTAGACAAGCAGACTGTTACGGCGGTTGTCAGCAAGGGTCAAAGAATGGTTACAGTGCCTAACGTTTACCAGCAGGAGGTCAGCACGGCTCAAAGTATGCTTGAGGCAAAGGGACTAAAGGTAAACTTTGTTAAGCAAAACAGCGATGATGTGGAGGAAAATCTGGTTATATCCACAGATCCCGAGAGAAACACCCAAGTTGCAGCCGATTCCACGGTAATTGTCTATGTATCATTAGGCCCTGAAATTTACGATGTTGTTGTCCCCGATGTGGTGGGGATGAAGTTAGCGGACGCAGTGGCGGAATTTGAGGATAAGGGCTTTACGGTACAGCTCCAGGAGGAGGATTCCCTTGAGGAAAAGGATACTGTAATAGCACAAAGTCTTTCAGCGCTTACGGAGGATGGTCAGCCAAATATAGTGTCGCCGCAGCAAACGGTAATTCTGGCCTACAGTACGGGTGAAGAGCCGACACAGGAGTGCAATATTACCTTTGCCGTCCCCGACGGATTAAAGGGTAAGGCAACGTTTAATGCGTATGTAAACGGAAATCTGACAGGATCTGTTTCGGTTGATAATATCGGTTATGTATCCACGATATCTGTCCCCGTGGAGGGTACGGAGGTAGTCCGCGTTGTGCTTGAAGCGGTAAATGAGGACGGAGATACCGCAAGCATAGGAGAATATAACGTAGACTTTACCAATTCAACCGTTACCGAGCTTAAGCTTGATAAGGATATTCTCCGATCAATGTTCGGAGGAGAGGTCGTTACTACTGTGACATCTCAGGCAAATACGAGTACCGAAACGGAATTTGTTGACCCGGGTGCAACCAACTACACTACCGATGATGACGTCATTTCCGATGATTTCTGGGCAACGCTGTGGGGTTATTGATTTTATGCAGCCGGAGAAAAACAGCCTTGAAAGAGGCATTATATTAAAATCACTTGGGGGGTTGTATTTCGTTGAGAATACAGCCGCCCCGGGATGCGTTTTGGAGTGCAGGGCAAGGGGAATATTCCGAAAGGAAAATATTTCCCCCTGTGCGGGAGATTTCTGCAAGGTAGAAAACGGTGTGATAACCGAAATATATCCCAGACGGAATTATATAGTCCGTCCGCCTCTTGCAAATTTGGATTGTATGGTATTTGTAATATCCACCTGCCAGCCCGCCCCCTGCTTTCTTGTGGCGGATAAGTTTATTGCAGTGTGCGAAAACAAAGGGATAGAGCCGATAGTTGCAGTAACCAAAAGCGATTTGCAGTCTGACGAGGGAATTGCGGAAACCTACGGTAAAATCGGTATTTCCGCCATAACGGTTGATTACGGCAAGGATCCCGCCGCGCAGGCGGTAATGGATAAAATCAAGGGCAAGGTAAGCGCATTCACGGGAAATACCGGTGTGGGGAAGTCTACCCTGCTTAATCACCTGTTTCCCCGATTAGAGGTTGAAACGGCTGAAATCAGTCAAAAATTAGGGCGAGGCAGGCACACCACAAGAACCTCGGAGCTTTATGCCATAGAGGGCGGGGGATATATAGCCGATACTCCCGGATTTTCAAGCTTTGATACCAACCGCTATGACATAATCTATAAGGAGGATTTGAAGTATTGCTTCCGTGAATTTGGCGAGTTTGAGGGAAAATGCCGCTTTGCGGACTGCAGTCACACCGCCGAAAAGGGCTGTGCCGTTATAGATGCGGTAAATCGGGGAGTAATACCCAAGTCACGGCATGACAGCTATCTTGCTATGTATGAGGATGCAAAAAAGCTAAAGGAATGGGAGCTGCAAAAACGATGATTTGCTGTATTTTCGGTGGCTCGGAGGATTGCGGATTTGAGGGGATAATCCCCGAGGATGCCTATGTAATAGCCGCAGACGGAGGGTACAGGCATTGTCTTGATTTGAAAATTTTCCCCGATCTGATTTTAGGAGATTTTGACAGCTTGGAGGGCGGTAAGCCCGAGGGATTGTCGCTGCCTATAATTTCCGCAAGCCGTGATAAGGACGATACCGACACCATGCTTGCGGTTAAAGATGGCCTTTCAAGGGGCTGCACGGAATTTAGGCTTTACGGCGTCATGGGCGGAAGGCTCGGTCATACCGCGGCAAATATCCAAACCCTTTGTTATATCCTTTTACCGTAAAAAGCGAAAAAATAATTGTTTGTTTTGACAATAGACAGGCATATATACCCGCCTCAAAAAAATGCTGTTGACATTCTTAACATTTTGGAGTAAAATCAATATAAGGTAAAGGCTTTATGTATATATGGAGTAGAACAGCTATGAACACATTTCTGATTTTTGCATTTCTCTTTTTTGCGGGCTGTATAGTCGGTTGGTTTCTTGAACTGCTTTTCAGACGCTTTAACCCCTCCAACAAATCAAAAAAGTGGATAAATCCCGGCTTTTTGCAAGGGCCGTATCTGCCCATACACGGATTGGGAATTTGCGTCCTTTACTTTTTGACAAGGCTGGAGGATTTTATCCATATCGACAACACCGCTCTGCGCCGAATAATCCTGTTTATAATAATGACCGCGGCTATGACGCTGATTGAATATATAGCGGGAATGGTATTCATAGTCCGCACGAAGGTCAAGCTGTGGGATTACAGCGGACAGCGGGGAAATATCAAGGGGATAATATGCCCGCTGTTTTCTTTCTTTTGGGCGGTGCTTGGAGCGATATATTATTTCCTTATCGACCCTTATATCCTTGATACTCTTAGGTGGCTCTCCAATAATCTGGCATTTTCCTTTGTAATAGGCTTCTTTTATGGGATATTCTGCATTGATGTGTGGCATTCATTCCGACTTGCGGGAAAAATAAAAAGCTTTGCGGACGAACATAATATCATAGTCCGATATGAGGAGCTGAAAAGCGTTATCCGTCAAACGGCAGAGGAACGCCGCGAAAAATATTTCTTTCTTCTTCCCCTGCGGGATGAGGGCGGGATTTCCGAACGCCTAAAGGAATACCTCAACAAGCAGCGGGAATCGGAAAAGCTTCAAAATCTCGAAAGCTTCATAAGCTCTAAAATAAAGCGCTGATAAATCCCGTATTTTTAAGCTTTCACTGATTATACTAAGACTGATGGTCAATAACCGAGGAGTGATGATAATGACCGAACATATCAATGAAGTTAATTTCGATGAAAAGGTACTGAATGCGGACGTTCCCGTATTGGTGGATTTTTACTCGGAAAGCTGCGGTCCCTGCCGAATGCTGGCACCTATAATCGACAAGCTTTCCAACGAGGCGCAGGGCAAATATGCGGTATACAAGGTTAATGTAAATCAATCCCCTGCCCTTGCCGATAAATTCGATATTATGAGCATACCCACGCTTATAGTATTCCGCTGCGGAAAAGCGGTTTGCGCCCACATCGGCTGCACGGACGCCGGTGAAATACTAAAGCTTATTGAAACCGCAGTCTAAAAACAAATCGGCTGTATCGCACCTTTCGGGTATCGATACAGCCGTTATTATTCTGTTGAATGATTAGTTATTGCCCTTAGCCATAGCCGCAACCTCTTCAGCGAAGTTATCAGCCTTCTTCTCTATGCCCTCGCCTCTTGCGTAACGGACATACTTAGCAACGGCAATTTTACCGCCAAGCTCCTTAGCAGCATTCTGAACGTACTTGCCAACGGTAACCTTATCGTCCTTAACAAAAACCTGCTCCAAAAGGCAATTTTCGCTGTAATACTTGCCAACCTTGCCCTCGGCAATCTTTGCTCTTACCTGCTCGGACTTGGAAGCCATCTTAGGATCCTCAGCCATCTGTGCAAGAATAATGCTCTTTTCGTTATCGAGAACATCCTGTGTTATGGACTCCTTGTCAAGGAATATGGGGTTCATTGCAGCAACCTGCAGTGCGCAGTCCTTACCAACCTGGAATACCTTGTCAGCAGGAAGATCCGTATCCAGCTTAACGATTACTCCAATGCTTCCGCCGCCGTGTACATAAGGAACGAGTACACCCTCAAGTCTTTCAAAACGGCGGATAACCATATTCTCTCTGATCTTGATAAAGAGATCCTGGAGTGCTTCCTCAACGCTCTTGTCGCCGCCGCTGATGGTAGCAGCCTTAAGCGCATCAAGATCCGCAGGATTCTTTTCAATTACGGTCTTGGCTACGTTAGCAACGAAAGCCTTGAACTCGTCATTATTTGCGGCAAAGTCTGTTTCGATATTTACCTCAACAACAGCGCCTACGTTACCCTCAACAACTGCGGTAACGATACCCTCGGCAGCAATTCTGCCGCTCTTCTTAGCCTGTGTTGCAAGTCCCTTTTCACGCAGTATAACGATAGCCTTTTCGGTATCGCCCTCTGCCTCCTCAAGCGCCTTTTTGCAGTCCATCATGCCAACGCCAGTGGACTTCATAAGCTCTTTAATCTCCTGAGGTGATATTTTAGCCATTTTATATTCCTCCCAAACAGTTTTTATTAATATTCCCAAAATGCCCGAACAAATTCCATTCGGGCACTTGCATTAGTCAAAGGTCTCTTTTACTCGGCAGCTTCTTCATCAGCCTGAGCAGCCTCTTCTTCAGCTGCTGCCTGCTCCTGTCCCTGTCTGCCCTCGATGATAGCATCAGCCATTGCGCCTGCAATAAGCTTAACAGCTCTTATAGCATCATCGTTTCCGGGGATAACGTAATCCGCATCATCGGGATCACAGTTGGTATCTACGATAGCTACGATAGGAATACCAAGCTTCTTAGCCTCGGACACAGCAATTTTCTCCTTGCGGGGATCAACGATAAAGAGTGCTCCGGGGAGCTTCTTCATTTCCTTGATACCGCCGAGGAACTTTTCAAGCTTCTCTATTTCAAGCTCTAACTTAACAACTTCCTTCTTGGGAAGGAGATTGAAAGTACCGTCCTCCTGCATCTGGTGGAGCTGTTCAAGTCTTTTAATTCTTCTCTGAATGGTCTTGAAGTTGGTCATCATACCGCCGAGCCATCTTGCGTTTACATAGTAAGCGCCTGCTCTGAGAGCCTCTTCCTTAACGGAATCGGCAGCCTGCTTCTTTGTACCTACAAAGAGTACATTGTCGCCGTTCTCGGAAACACTCTTGATGAAAGCATAAGCCTCGTCAAGCTTCTTAACGGTTTTCTGGAGATCGATAATATAAATACCGTTTCTCTCTGTGAAGATATACGGAGCCATTTTAGGGTTCCATCTTCTTGTCTGGTGACCGAAGTGTACACCTGCTTCAAGCAGCTGCTTCATTGATACTACGCCCATTTTAAATTTCCTCCCGGTTAATATAATATAAAAATTATCCTCCGTCTACAGTTAAGCGGCTTAAATCCAACGTTTGGGTCATACATCGGACACCGAACCGCATTTGCAGACGTGCGAACTGCAAATAATATTATACCACACTTTTCAAATAAATGCAATACATTAATTCCACCTATTCAAACAAACCTTTTTTTCTCGGTTTTGTTGATTTTGCACAATTCATCGTCATCTATCCTCACAAGAACCGTGTCGCTGCCTATCATTTCAATCCTGTCGCAGTCAATAACCACATCGTCCTCCCTGCCCAAAACGCCGAAAAGCCGCGGTCTGCCGTAGATTATAACCGAATTGATTTTTCCGGTAGCACTGTCAATTTTCACATCGTCAATATATCCTATCCTTTCGCTGTTCACAACATTGATTATCTCTCTGAGCTTAAGCTCCGAAAAACAGCAGTTCATAAAACCACCCCATATACAGGATATGGGGCAAAAACACAAAATATGACTAATATCTGTCGTCCTCAGGCTCTTTCCTTATGTTGAAAATAAGGCGAAACAGTCCCGCAAGAAGCTTTGGACTTTTCACAACAACCATTTTCATATGACATACCTCCAAACGTAATATCGGCATATGTAGATAACCGTATACCACATATTATTCCGTTTGGGCGGTTTTGCTACTGTTTTTCGCAAATAACAAGCAGCTTTCCTTGAAAAACCTCTATTTCGGCGCTGTTTTCCGTAAATTCATTGCTTACTCCCAGTGGGAAATCCTCTTTCAGGGTAATATTTCCGGAATATTTCAGTCCCTTTGCAAAAAGCGTGACACTTTCGGAATAGGAAAACAGGGATATATACCTGTAATTATCGTTAATAATCCTGTGCTTGCCGCTCCCCAGCAGGGTAATGCTGCCGCTGTCGCCGTAAAGCTTTCCCTCAGCGCCCTGTTCAAGGATATAACAAAGGGTTTGGATATTTGCCGCGGTATGACCGAGCCTTCCGCCCATGACGCCGTAAAGCCTAAATTCCGTGCAGCCCCTTGAAAGGCCATCTTTAACCGCAAGCATGGTGTCGGTATCGTCCTTATCACGGCTTGCGGAAATTATAGGCAGCGACAATCCCTCGGGCTTACCGCCCTCCAAGCTGTCAAAATCTCCTAAAATCAGATCGGGGAAAATTTTCAAATCAAGACAATGCCTGTACCCTCCGTCTGCGGCTATTACATAGGCATCCTCGGGGATTATCCCCTCAAATCCGCAATCCTCCGAGCCACCGAAAATACAGCAAATCATCGTTTTTGCAGCTCCCATTCCTTTAGCTTTTTTGCATCCTCATACATAGCAAGATAGCTGTCATGCCGTGACTTGGGTATTACTCCCCGATTTACCGCATCTATAACGGCACAGCCCTTTTCGGCGGTGTGACTGCAGTCCGCAAAGCGGCATTTTCCCTCAAACTCGCCAAATTCACGGAAGCAATACTTCAAATCCTCCTTATAGATTATGTCATAGCGGTTGGTATCAAAGCTTGAAAATCCGGGAGTATCGGCTATATATCCCCCGCCCTCTATGGCATAAAGCTCCGAGGTTCTTGTGGTGTGCCTGCCTCGCCCTAATTTTTGACTGATTTCAGCCGTTTCAACCTCTAATCGGGGAAACAGGTGATTAAGCAGGGTAGACTTCCCCACACCGGTATTTCCCGTGAATGCGCTTACCTTGCCCTTGATTTTATCCATTACCGCCTGCGCGGCGGGATCCTTGCCGTAATCAACCGTTATGGCGGAAATACCGATTTTACCGTAGGTTTCCGCAATTCCCTCGTCAGACTGCAAATCGCTTTTGGTTACTGCAACTATCGGCTCTATCCCTTTGTTTTCGCACACTGCAATAAACTTATCCGCCACAAGAAAGCAGGGGGCGGGCTGGCAGGTGGATATTACAAATACCATACAATCCAAATTTGCAAGAGGCGGACGGACTATATAATTCCGTCTGGGATATATTTCGGTTATCACACCGTTTTCTACCTTGCAGAAATCTCCCGCACAGGGGGAAATATTTTCCTTTCGGAATATTCCCCTTGCCCTGCACTCCAAAACGCATCCCGGGGCGGCTGTATTCTCAACGAAATACAACCCCCCAAGTGATTTTAATATAATGCCTCTTTCAAGGCTGTTTTTCTCCGGCTGCATAAAATCAATAACCCCACAGCGTTGCCCAGAAATCATCGGAAATGACGTCATCATCGGTAGTGTAGTTGGTTGCACCCGGGTCAACAAATTCCGTTTCGGTACTCGTATTTGCCTGAGATGTCACAGTAGTAACGACCTCTCCTCCGAACATTGATCGGAGAATATCCTTATCAAGCTTAAGCTCGGTAACGGTTGAATTGGTAAAGTCTACGTTATATTCTCCTATGCTTGCGGTATCTCCGTCCTCATTTACCGCTTCAAGCACAACGCGGACTACCTCCGTACCCTCCACGGGGACAGATATCGTGGATACATAACCGATATTATCAACCGAAACAGATCCTGTCAGATTTCCGTTTACATACGCATTAAACGTTGCCTTACCCTTTAATCCGTCGGGGACGGCAAAGGTAATATTGCACTCCTGTGTCGGCTCTTCACCCGTACTGTAGGCCAGAATTACCGTTTGCTGCGGCGACACTATATTTGGCTGACCATCCTCCGTAAGCGCTGAAAGACTTTGTGCTATTACAGTATCCTTTTCCTCAAGGGAATCCTCCTCCTGGAGCTGTACCGTAAAGCCCTTATCCTCAAATTCCGCCACTGCGTCCGCTAACTTCATCCCCACCACATCGGGGACAACAACATCGTAAATTTCAGGGCCTAATGATACATAGACAATTACCGTGGAATCGGCTGCAACTTGGGTGTTTCTCTCGGGATCTGTGGATATAACCAGATTTTCCTCCACATCATCGCTGTTTTGCTTAACAAAGTTTACCTTTAGTCCCTTTGCCTCAAGCATACTTTGAGCCGTGCTGACCTCCTGCTGGTAAACGTTAGGCACTGTAACCATTCTTTGACCCTTGCTGACAACCGCCGTAACAGTCTGCTTGTCTACCGTAAAGGACGTGCCCCCTGCCGGCGAATGAGATATAATAACACCCGCCTCATAGGTATCACTGTACTGCTCTCTGTCTACCTCAAGGGTAAAATACTCGGAATATAGGTTCTTGCAATAGTTATAGTCATGTCCCACCATATCGGGGATAACCTCGGTAGCGCTGCCGTCGGAAACGAATATGTTTATTACCATGTAAGCCACAACAGCAACTGCTATAATAACGACCGCCGCCGCAATTGCCGTCAACGCAACCACAAAGTAGGACGAACCGCGTACCTCTTCCTCTTCCTCATCATCCTCGTCCTCATCGTACTCGTCATTGATTTCGGGTTCCTTCAGCTTCTTGTTATTCGTCTTGTGTCCCCCCTTACCGGGTTTGCTGTCTTCCGAAAGGTGGGAAGGCGCACTTTTATTGTCCCGTGTTTTCTTTCCATCGGTGTTTTTAACGAAATACTGGGTTTTTTCCGTATCTCCCGCATCCTTTGAAAAGCTGTATTGGAAAACTATATCGGGATTTTTCTTAAATTCCTCTATATCCTTAATCATCTCTGCAGCGGATTGATAGCGCTTTGAGGCATCTGTCTGCATGGCTCTCATCACTATTTCTTCCAGTCCCTCGGGAATTTTATCGTTAATAGT
>Ga0192285_1031_pt1 | contig 9619 bp, 10 predicted proteins | sample Koala_Koa22_G3_FD_131252 | JGI IMG/M metagenome (GOLD analysis project Ga0192285, IMG submission 131252) | Enriched cells from koala feces incubated with labeled cellulose particles, San Francisco Zoo, California, United States - Koala_Koa2-2_G3 ...
GCGCGGAGGACCTTTCGGAATGGTGCTCCCGGCTGCGCAGTCTGACGGAAAGGCTGCAGAGAGAACCAAAGCTCCAAACGGATGGAAGGAGCAACGTTCTGCTGCTTGGCTCGCCGATCTATTTTCCAAACTATAAGGTTCCGTTTTTGATAGAGGAAGCAGGGCTTACATTATGCGGTCAGATCGATTACACGACGCTTTCCATGCAGGAATATTCCGGGAAGGAATATCGGCAGAGAGAGAATGCGGCGGATATTTTTTACGAGAATGACGCATCTCCGGCCTATGTAAAGAACGATGCGCTTTATGAGTGTGTTACAAAGCTGCTTACAAAAAAGGAGATAGATGGCGTCGTTTATCATGTTCTGAAAGGCCAGATCGAATATGATTTTGAATTAGAACGTTATGAGAAACTGTTTGAAAAGCTGGATATTCCGATATTCCGGCTGGAAACCGATTACAATTATCAGGACATCGAGCAGCTTCGCGTCCGTATGGAGGCATTTTCGGAAATTCTGAACCAGCGCAGATACAGAAAGGAAAGGGTGACAATATGAAGGGAAGGAAAATCGGAATAGCGGTGGTCTGTGTTGTCGGCGTGTTCCTGCTTGTGTCAGCCTTTTTTGCTACGAATTTTGTCCTGTATGATTATCATATGGAGGTTTCAGACTACCAGTATATGAAATCAGAGGAAGAAAAGCCTTTGTCTGCGGCTACTTCCGTATGGTTTTCTTATGGGGATGACGGAAAGGAAGTTTTTTACGGAATTGATGAGGGTATTTCAGAGGAAAGCCTGACCGTCTATGCGCTTACGCAGACAGGAGAGATTTCTGTAACCTATGGCGGCGAAAACCCGATCGCGGAGGACTCTCTCGGACATTTTATAGCAGCGCTCCCTGTGGCAGAACTGGATCTGGACGGGGACGGAGAGACAGAACGGGTCTATGATTATGCGCGCGCGGACTTTGGCTCAAATTCTTTTAATCCCGCGCCCCAAAGTTTTTTGTCGGAGGAAATCCCGTTTGAGCTTGTGTTTGCTGAGCGCAAGTACATGATGGTTTATTATGAAAACGAACTTCTGACAGACGCGGAAATAATGGTAACATCCTATAATGGGGAGACGAAAACATACCGAACGAATGAAAACGGCTGGATTGACGGGCTGCCGATCCGGGATATACGGGAGGGCTTTACCGCCGCTTATTCGCCGGACGGGAAAACAGTGTACCGCATGCAGTATGCGCTGGAGGATTATGCGTACTTCTCCGCACATTTCTGGAAAGCGCAGCTGCCGTTACTGCTCGTCTTTGCGTTGGCGGGCATTGGCATCGTGGCGGTGCATCTGATCCGGAACCGAATAGAACGAAACAATCCGGAATACAAAATCTATTCCAGAGAAAGTGCCGGCATTTATCCGAATACACTGCATCAGAAGACGACTTCAAAATTTCTATTGATACGGTGGCTGTGTCTGTTTGCCGGAACATTCCTGTGGACCTATGCCGGGAAGCTGATTCATCAGGGACAGCTTTGGAACGCGATCGCCATACCGGTATTTGGCTGTCCGTTTAACCTGGATCAGGTGGTGGAGGTGCCGTGCTATTATTTGTCCCATCTTCCCTACCTGTTCAGCAGATATGGGGAAGGCTTTCCCGTACTGAATCTGATCTATGCGCTTACATTTTAGGGACGCTGTTACTCTGTTTTATTTTCTTAGGACGTATTCTGTGCGGATTCCTTTGTCCGGCCGGTTTGCTGCAGGATCTGATGGACAAGCTGCGCAGGGCGCTGCATATTCGCCCGATTGTGGTAACGGATCGGATCAACCGATTTTTGCAGCCGATCAAATGGGTGTGGATCGTACTGTTTCTGGGCTTTATTTTTACTGGCGGAGATTTCTGCAATATTTGTCCGTTGAAAGTATTTACAACCGCGCAGGGCGGTTTCTGGACCAATTTATATCTCGGCGGTTTTTTCGCAGTCGTGATTTTGGTCGGCAGTTTTTTTATCAAACGTTTCTGGTGCATTATCTGCCCGATGGGGTATCTGATGGGGCTTTTCAAACGGTTTAATCTGTTTAAGCTCAAGAAAGACTGTACGGCCTGTACAGAATGCGGAGCCTGCTATGAAGCCTGCCCGATGCGGATTAAAAGTATTTATACCGAAAGAGAGAAGGAAAATGTGCAGACCGTCGACTGTATGATGTGCGGCGAATGTATCCATAAATGCCCGGAGGATAAAGCCTTATCCATGACCTTCTGTGGAAAAACGATTTATCAGTCATCCAGAAAAACTTTTATGTCAAAATTCTCAGAGAAAGAGGAGGGGTGAGCGTTGGAAGAGCCGAGAGGAGTTCATGAACGGCAGCGGGAATTATTTATAAGGAAATCCACAAGGGTGTCTGCGTCTTACTTAAGACGTGCAAAGGAACTATCGGATATGCCGGATGCGGCAAAGCCCTTCTTTGACGTGCTGGAAAATACCTATGTGAAGCTTTCGGATATTCAGGATACGGAAGACAGAAAAAGCATCGGGACCTTGTGTGTCATGGTTCCGGCTGAGCTGATTTACGCCGCAGGAGCCAGACCCGTGCGCTTGTGCTCCGGCAGCTATACAGCGTATTCTATTGGGGATGATTACATTCCCCGCGACGCCTGCCCTCTGGTAAAAGCAGTCGTGGGATTCGGGAAAATCAGGGCGCTTCCCGCATTTGATAACTGCTCTCTTCTGATCGCGCCGGTGACCTGCGATTGCAAGAAGAAACTCGCGGGGGTGATTGACACTGTAAAAAATACGGTTCCGCTTCACATTCCGCCTCTGAAAAAGGAGGATGCCGACACAGCGGTTTTCTTGAAGGAACTGTATCGTCTGATCCCGATTCTGGAAAAGGAAACCGGAAAACAGGTCACGGCAAAGTCTCTGGCGGAAGGGATCAATATGGTCGGATACGCGCAGCGTGAGATGTCAGAATTTATGCAATACCGCAGACATGCCCCGGCATTGATGAGCGGGACGCAGGTCATGGCGGTGATGAACGCCTATGCTTATATGTCTGCTGATCAGTGGGCAAAGCAGATGCACAGGCTCAATGCGGAAATGAAGCTGCGGCTGGAGCAGGGACATTTTGTGAGCAGGAAAAATCAGCCCCGCATTCTTGTGACGGGGTCGCCCATCGCGTTTCCGAATCTCAAGATTCCGCTTTTGATTGAAGAAATGGGCGGGGTGCTTGCGGCGGATGAAACCTGTATGGGAGAGCGCGGATTGTCCGATCCGGTATCGGTGATTGACGCCGGCTTTGACGGGATGATGCGCGCTTTGGCTTTCAGGTACACAAAGCCCTGCACCTGTCCGGTGTTCGTGGACAACTCGCAGCGCATTTACCGGATAAAGCAGCTGATAAAGGACAATCACATTCAGGGCGTTATTTACCATGTGCTGCGTGGCTGCCTGATCTATGATTATGAATATCAGCTTGTGGAAGAAGCGATGGGAGAAATGGATATTCCCATTATCCGTGTGGAGAGCGACTACAACGAGGAGGATGTGGAGCAGCTCCGTGTCCGCATCGAGGCGTTTATCGAGTTGATTAAGCTCAAAGAATACAGAAAGGAGACGTGACGGCTATGGAAAAATATTACCTTGGACTGGATGGCGGTTCCACCTACCTGAAAGCTGCCCTCATGAAGGAGGAAAAGGTGGTCGACACTGTGGTGTACCCTACGGGGATTGACAATAACGGAACCGCAAAGAAAATAGTGGCAGACCTGTGTGAAAAATACGGAATCAGCCAGAGTGATATCGGTTATATCATGGCTACAGGCTATAGCCGCAAAATCCTTGAAGTTGCCGATGATGATATTTCGGAAATTACAGCTCATGCCTATGGGGTTCGTGTGACAGCGCCGACAGGATACCGCCCCGGCATGGTGATCGACATCGGCGGACAGGACAGTAAGATTATTTATCTTGACGCGAATTACAATGTAAAGAATTTTACCATGAATGATAAGTGCGCCGCAGGCACAGGGAAATTTATGGAGGTGATCGCGCAGATCCTGGAGACGACGATTGACCAGATCGGACCGCTTTCTCTGGAAAGCACTGCCCCTTGTGACATCAACAGTACCTGTGTGGTGTTTGCACAGTCTGAAGTGATCTCATTGGTGGCAAGAAAATTTGACCGGCGTGACATTCTGGCGGGGATGCATTTGTCGATGGCAAAGCGAATCATTAAGATGATGAAAAAATCGGAAAAAGGCGGCGATATCCTGATGACGGGCGGCGGTGCATTAAATACGGGTATCCACCGGGCTTTTGAAGAAGAACTGATGAAAGAAGTTTATGTCGCGAATTATCCGCAGTTTAACGGTGCTGTTGGCGCAGCCTTAATCGCCAGTGAGCGAGGTGGAAGATGAACCTTTCGTTGCTCCTTCCCGCGCTTGCAACTGCCGTTACAGTGGGACTTGGGTGCGGAACCTGCTGCAGCCCAATCGTCAGCACCTTTCTTTCCACCTATGTAATTTCCCATTCAGGCAGCGTGAAGAGAGGCATTTTCTCATTTGTAAGTTTCTTTATGGGAAAGGTGGCAAGTGTCTCGCTGTTATGTACGATTTCTGCAATCGTCAGCAGCAGTTTTATCAGTGACAGCGGTTATATCGGTTCTTTTAATTTACGCCTGTTTTCACAGATAGCCATGAGCGGTATCGGCGTGATCCTGACCATTCAGTGGCTTTTAGAAATGAAAAAACAGAAAAAATGCGGCGGCTGTAAGGCGTGTGAAAAACCGGCAGAAATGTCAGGCGCAGTGCCGATACTGGCGGCAGGTTTCACTTACGGCATGACACCCTGCGCCCCGCTTCTGCTGATGATCGGTTACTGCTTTACACTTCCGGTTCCTTTGGCGGGCGTGACCGGCATTGTATTCGGCCTTTCTACTATGATAAGCCCTGCTTTGCTGCTGGTTATGGTAACAGGGGCGCTTTCCGTAAAAATGAGAAAGGAAATACCGAATGCGGTCAGATGGTTTCGGCTGGCTTCCTATGTGTTGCTGATGTGTGTACCGTTTTTTCTGCAAATGGTATAGTATCAATAGATATTCATTTTATGAATAATCAGAAATAGAAATAAAGTATTTGATGTTTCGGCGACTCTGATATAAGATAAAGTAACTAAATTGGCTGGAATAAAAGAAGGCAAAGCAGTAGTGAAAAAAATTCCGATATATTACTTTATCGGGCGGTATACTGGAAAAACGAATCCGGAATATTAAGAAAGTGAGGCAATTATGATGGAAGAAAAATTAAATCTGACAATGGAATGGGATAAGACTTTCCCAAAGAGCGACAGGGTAAATCACAGGAAGGTAACCTTCCACAACCGCTACGGCATCACTCTGGCGGCGGATCTCTACGAGCCAAAGGATGTGGAGGAGTCCTCTCGCGGCGGTGAGGCTGCCGGATCTGGACGGCTCCCGGCTATCGCGGTCTGCGGTCCGTTCGGTGCAGTCAAAGAGCAGGCTGCCGGACTGTACGCGCAGACGATGGCGGAACGGGGCTTTCTGACCATCGCCTTTGATCCGTCTTATACGGGTGAGAGCGGCGGACAGCCCCGCTACATGGCGTCGCCGGACATCAACACGGAGGATTTCATGGCAGCGGTGGACTTCCTTTCCGTACAGGACAATGTAGATCCGGAGCGGATCGGTATCATTGGTATCTGCGGCTGGGGCGGTATGGCATTGAACACGGCAGCGCTGGACACCCGCGTGAAGGCTACAGTCGCTTCTACGATGTACGACATGACGCGTGTGAATGCCAACGGCTATTTTGACAGTGAGGACAGCGAGGAAGCCCGCTATGAGAAGCGCAAGACTCTCTGCGCACAGCGCATTGTCGATTACAAAAACGGCAGCTATGCCCTGGGCGGCGGCGTGGTCGATCCGCTTCCGGAGGACGCGCCATTCTTTGTGAAGGATTATTATGATTATTACAAAACGGAGCGCGGCTACCATCCCCGCAGCCTGAACTCCAACGGCGGGTGGAATGTGACCGGCTGCCAGTCGTTCCTGAACATGCCAATTTTGCAGTACAGCCAGGAAATCCGCAACGCCGTCCTCGTCATCCATGGAGAAAAGGCGCATTCCTGCTACTTCAGCAAGGATGCGTTTGCGAAGTTGACCGGCGACAATAAGGAGCTTCTGATTATTCCGGGAGCTGTTCATACGGATCTTTATGACCAGACGGACATCATTCCGTTTGACAAAATGGAATCCTTTTTCAGAACTTATCTGAAATAAGCCGAGATGGAAGGAGGAGCATTATGACTGACAAAAAATCAATTGTCTATTTCACCCGCGATCTTTCCGCGGAAGGCCTGCAGCGCATTTATGGGCGGATCGCTTCCGGCATCAGCGGAAAGACTGGAATCAAGCTGCATACCGGAGAAAAGCATGGACCAAACATCATTCCCCGTCCCTGGGTGGAGCAGCTGATCAAAAGCGAACTTCCGGGAGCTTCGATCGTAGAGACGAACACCTACTATGAAGGGGATCGTTATACGACCGAACAGCACAGAGAAACCATTCAAACGAACGGCTGGACGTTCTGTCCGGTAGACATTATGGATGAGCATGGAACAGTTATGTTGCCTGTAAAAGGCGGCAAATGGTTCACGGAGATGTCAGTAGGAAAAGGAATTCTGGATTACGACGCCCTGCTTGTGCTGACACATTTCAAGGGCCATACCAAAGGCGGTTTCGGCGGCTCCAATAAGAATATCGGGATTGGCTGCGCGGATGGACGGATCGGAAAAGCGATGATTCACACAACGCCGGGATCATCGGATATGTGGGACATTGGCAAGGAAGAATTCATGGAGCGTATGACGGAATCCACCAAGTCTGTGGTAGATCATTTTGGTGAGCATATTGCTTATATCAATGTTTTGCGGAATATGTCGGTTTCCTGCGACTGTGAGGGAACAGCGGCGATGCCGGTCGTGACGCCAAATATCGGTATCCTGGCCTCGACGGACATTCTGGCGGCTGACCAGGCGTCCATCGATATGGTCTACGCTCTGAAAGAAGAGGATCATCACGACCTGGTGGAACGCATCGAATCACGTCACGGACTGCGTCAGCTGACTTACATGAAAGAGCTGGGTATGGGCAATGACCAGTATATATTGGTAGATATTGACCATATGGACATGGAAATCTCCGTGGAAGACGCCGTGAAGGATGTAAAACCATTTGTAAAGGAAGAATGAGTGCAGCGTATTGAAACGCCCCATGCGGCTTCGTAAAGTGCATATAAAAATCCAGAATATATGCAGAAAAAGCTCGCCAGACTTGATTTTCTGCATATATTTGATTAAAATAATATGCAGAAAGGAGCCCGGACTATGAGAAAATTTGATTATAGCTTTTTGAATAATGGGCTGCTCCCAGCGAATCTGGTGACATTAACTGCCAATATAGCCAGTCTTCGGACGATGGCCGGCGTGCGAAAAGAAGAATATAGAGCAGTTTTTACAGAATTAGAAGCACTCCTCGTGGGCTTTCTCATTCAGAGAAAAAAGATTGCATAAACGGACATCAGGGAATATACTGAATGAAAGAAGGTTTGTTTTGAACAATTTTTTCTAAAGAGGGGGACAAAAGATGTGTGATGAAAAAAACAAAAAGACTCCGGAATGCGAGTCCAGTGTAAACCTGAAAGCAGAGGACTACCGGGATCCATGGCTGGCGGCAGGAGTAAATAAAGCGATTGGATTCTTCCCCAGGGAATTTTATTGTCTGGATAATTACAGTGCGTTTAAAATCGAATACAAGGGTTGGGTATACGCCACTGTAGAGGAAGCCTACCAGGCGAGCGCTTTTCTGGAGGTGGCTGATGATGTGGCAGAGCAGATTCGGCACGCCGGGTCGCCTTACGAAGCGAAGCAGATTTCTGTGGCGAATAAGGACAGAAAAAGACCGGACTGGGAGACGGAAAAGCTGGAGGTGATGGAAGCACTTTTGCGTGAAAAAATAAAACAGCATCCGTATGTCAGAGAAATGCTGATAAAGACGCAGCAGAACCGGATCGTTGAGGATTCTCCGAAAGACACTTTCTGGGGCTGGGGACCGAATCGCGACGGCGAGAATCATATGGGCAGGCTGTGGATGAAGCTGCGGGAGCAGGTATTAAACGGGGAGCTCTGATTCTGCTTTACAGGAAATACTCCCCTTTCTGATATTCCTTTGGCGATACCCCGACTGTTTTCTTAAATTGTCTGGAAAAATAGTACGGGTCCGTGTAACCTAATGACTGGGCGATTTCGTAAATGTACAGGTCTGTCGTGCGCAGCAGCTTGCAGGCCTGTTTCGTTTTCAGGTTGATAAAGAAGCTCATGGGCGCGTGCTGCGTGTGTTTCTGGAAAATGGCATTCAGGTAACTCGGAGAAAGGTCGAACTCCCGGCTGATTTGCTCCAGTGTCAGGCTTTCTCCGAGGTGCCGGTACATATAGCGGATGATATTTGATATATGACGGTTCTGCTCATAGGCAGAACCTTTTTTTTCGCGGTCATACGTCTCCGCGAGGATTAAAGAGAGCACCTGAGAAATATAGATAAAGTTTCCAAGCGTATAATTCCCGTCGAGGACGCGAAAAAGCAGATCAAAAAGAAATTGCATACGGTTCGTGGCGTGCTCAGTGGTAAAGTGGACGATGCGGCAGTCTTCGAGCGGGAAATAGCAGGCGTCTGTCCCTTTAAAGTGAACCCATAAGATACTCCATGGATCGTCCGAATGGGCATAATAACAGTGCGGCGCATATCTGGGGATGCAGAATGCGTCGTTTTCGTGCAGAATGTATTTGTGAGGGCCGACCTCGATGGTTCCGCTTCCCTCTGTGCAGTAAAAGAAAATATATTCCTCAATACCGGCCTTTCGCTCCCGGTAATGATGGGCTGCATGCGGGAAAAATCCCACGTCTGTCAAATAGAGGCGTTTCACCTGTGGGTGTTCGGCATATTCCTGAAAGGATTCGGTAGGGAGGACAATCATGCGCTCGCCTTTAAATCCGTCTTTTTTCCATTCATTGTACGTTTCCATGGGGCGAGTATAGCATTTCTGTGGAAGATTGTCCATCCTGAATCAGGATATGCTATTTTTTCTGCTGTTTATTCATGCTAGAATCAGGTTATGAAATGAAACATGGATATGCAGTTTCTGCTGTGAGATCAGGGAAAATTGCAGTGAATGGAATGCCAGATGATTTGAAGGGAGAAAATGATGCAGGCAAACACTTTTGCAAAAATCTGGGAGGAAACCGTTGTGATCCCGACTTATCCGGCGGGGCAGCCGGAAAAAAGTCCGCTTTTTATCGAGAAGAGGGCTTATCAGGGGAGCACGGGGAAGGTATATCCGCTCCCGGTGACGGAGACGATCTCGAATGAGAAAACGGATGTGGAATACCGGGCTGTTTTTCTTGAAAATGAATATCTGAAGATTATGATTCTGCCGGAATTGGGCGGAAGGATTCAGCGGGCATATGATAAAACGAATGGCTATGATTTTGTATACTACAATCATGTGATTCGACCGGCTCTGGTGGGACTTGCCGGGCCGTGGATTTC
>Ga0192285_1032_pt1 | contig 9562 bp, 6 predicted proteins | sample Koala_Koa22_G3_FD_131252 | JGI IMG/M metagenome (GOLD analysis project Ga0192285, IMG submission 131252) | Enriched cells from koala feces incubated with labeled cellulose particles, San Francisco Zoo, California, United States - Koala_Koa2-2_G3 ...
CTCCTAATGACCAATATTGGGATTATCCTGTTGTGCAAGGTAATCAGCAATCCATGCATTTTGCATTTTTGTTTAATTGGGCAAAGAAACCTTGGTTAACTCAAAAATGGTCACGTTCAATTATGGATAGATATTATGGTAGTGGTGTAGCTAATGCTTATCTTGGTGATGAAGATCAAGGGCAGATGAGTGCTTGGTTTGTGATGGCTGCATTAGGATTGTTTCAAACTGATGGAGGATGTAGAGTCAATCCTATATATGAGATAGCTAGTCCTCTTTTTGAGAAGGTTGTTATCAATCTTGGCCGTCTTTATGGTCGTGGTGATAGTTTTGTTATTGAAGCAAGGAATGTTTCAAGAAAAAATAAATATATTCAGAGTGCGGTTTTGAATGGAAAGAAATTGAATACTTTTTATTTTCAAGCTTCAGAACTATTGAGAGGAGGAGAGCTTATACTTATTATGGGAGATAAACCTAATTATCGATGGGGAATTTGATTAATATTGAAGATCTAAGTATTAGTAGTTTTATAGGTCCTTTATCGGGTTAACCCTTTTGGATTATCAGTACAAGTATGTCTTTTAGGCTGAAATGTACCAAAATTGTCCTTCATTTGGATTATTTAGGTCGGTCAATTCTATTTAAATGCACTATTTTTGCAATCAGGAAAATTAATCACTTAACAAATAATCCCTGTATTATGAAAACAATTCTTAGCGCATTAGGACTTTCCCTATTGATCTTTACGAGTTGCGGTGGACAAAAAAAGGTTGAAGTAGACTTTATTCAGGACAACATCGACAACGCTGTGGCACAGAACACAATCCAGACGGACATTATTGAGAAGTCCGGTAAAATCTTGAATCCGAGAACAATCAACGAAGATGGGAGTATCTCTTACATACCGATGGAAGATTGGTGCTCCGGTTTCTTTCCCGGTAGTATATGGTTGACTTATAACCTGACGGGTGATAAGAAATGGTTGCCGCTGGCTGAGAAATACACAGAAGCTCTTGATTCTGTGAAATATCTGAAATGGCATCATGATGTAGGTTTCATGATTGGTTGCAGTTATTTGAACGGCTATCGCATGGCAGATAAGAAAGAGTACAAAGACGTCATTATAGAAGCTGCCAAATCATTGTCCACTCGTTTTCGTCCGAATGCAGGCGTTATCCAGTCATGGGATGCCGATAAAGGTTGGCAGGGAACACGGGGATGGAAATGTCCGGTGATTATTGATAATATGATGAATCTCGAACTCTTATTTGAAGCAACAGCTCTTTCTGGAGATTCTACTTTCTACAATATTGCAGTGAAACATGCTGATACAACAATGGCTCATCACTTCCGTCCGGACAACAGCTGCTACCATGTGGTAGATTACGATCCGGAGACAGGAGAAGTGCGTAAGAGACAAACTGCACAGGGATATGCCGACGAATCGGCTTGGGCTCGCGGACAAGCATGGGCTCTGTATGGATATACTACCTGCTATCGCTATACCAAAGATAAGAAATATCTCGACCAGGCACAAAAGGTCTATAACTTCATCTTTAATAATAAGAACCTACCGGAAGACCTCGTACCATACTGGGATTATGATGCTCCGAATATTCCGAACGAACCGCGCGATGCTTCTGCAGCAGCTTGTACGGCCTCTGCTCTTTACGAACTGGATGGCTATCTGCCGGGCAACCACTACAAGGAAACGGCTGATAAGATAATGGAAAGTTTGGGCTCACCTGCTTATCGTGCAGAAGTTGGAACAAATGGAAACTTTATCCTGATGCATTCGGTTGGCAGTATTCCTCACGGTCAGGAAATTGACGTTCCTCTGAACTATGCTGACTATTACTTCCTGGAAGGACTGATGCGTAAAAGAGATTTGGAAAAGAAATAAGAAATAGATAATGAACGGTAAACAGTGAACGGTGAATGCTTAGCGGATTCTGACGGAACATGTTTACCGTTTATCATTCGCTACTTGCTGTCTATAACTTTCTATTGACCGTTTGTCATTTACCTGTTTTTAATCATTTATCATAAACCATCATGAATAAACCTATAAACCTTCTTGTAGGAGGCTTGACGCTGTTTGCCGCACAAGGTTGCAAGGCTCCGAAGCAAGCGTCCCAACAAGCGGAGCATCCTAATATAATCTATGTATTTCCCGATCAATACCGTAACCAGGCGATGGGCTTCTGGAGTCAGGACGGATTTCGGGATAAAGTAAACTTTGAAGGAGACCCCGTGCATACTCCGAATCTGGATGCCTTTGCACGTGAATCTATGGTCTTGTCGTCTGCACAGAGCAACTGTCCGTTGAGCAGCCCTCATCGTGGAATGTTACTGACCGGTATGTATCCGAACAAAAGCGGTGTACCGTTGAATTGCAACTCTACACGTCCGATCAGCTCCTTGCGCGAGGATGCGGAATGTATCGGTGATGTATTCAGCAAAGCAGGTTATGACTGTGCTTATTTTGGTAAACTTCACGCTGACTTCCCGACTCCGAACGATCCCGAACATCCGGGACAGTATGTGGAAGAAAAACGTCCGGCATGGGATGCCTATACACCGAAAGAACGCCGGCACGGCTTTAATTACTGGTATTCTTACGGAACATTTGATGAACACAAGAACCCCCATTATTGGGATACGGATGGTAAGAGACACGATCCGAAGGAATGGTCACCTTTGCACGAATCAGGTAAAGTCATTTCTTATCTGAAAAATGACGGTAACGTGCGTGATACCAAGAAACCTTTCTTTATAATGGTGGGTATGAATCCTCCTCACAGCCCGTATCGTTCTTTGAATGACTGTGAAGAGCAGGATTTCAATCTTTATAAAGATCAGCCTCTGGATAGTCTGCTGATTCGCCCGAATGTCGATTTGAAGATGAAAAAAGCGGAGTCTGCACGTTATTATTTCGCTTCTGTAACCGGAGTAGACCGTGCTTTCGGACAGATTTTGACGACATTGAAAGAACTGGGATTGGATAAGAACACAGTCGTAATCTTTGCTTCCGATCATGGCGAGACGATGTGTAGCCAGCGCACTGATGATCCGAAGAATTCCCCTTATTCTGAATCCATGAATATTCCGTTCCTGGTTCGTTTCCCCGGTAAGATTCAGCCGAGGGTAGATGATTTATTGCTTTCGGCTCCTGATATTATGCCTACGGTGCTTGGCTTGTGCGGACTGGGTGATTCTATTCCGGCAGAAGTGCAGGGACGTAATTTCGCTCCTCTTTTCTTCGATGAAAAGGCTGAAATTGTTCGTCCTACAGGTGCATTGTATATTCAGAATGTAGATGGAGATAAAGATGAAAATGGATTGGTGCATACTTACTTCCCTTCTTCAAGAGGTATCAAGACGGCCCAATATACATTGGCTTTATATATCGACCGTGATACGAAGCAATTGAAGAAAAGCCTCTTATTCGATGATGTAAAAGATCCGTATCAACTGCATAACTTGCCTTTGGAAGAAAATAAGGAGATTGTGGCACAACTTTGCGGTGAAATGGGAGCTATGTTGAAGGAGATTAACGATCCTTGGTATACGGAAAAGATTCTGTCGGATCGGATTCCTTATTAGCGATTTATGTATTCTTATATAATCTGTGCCTAAAAAAGATAACAATTCAGTAATGAAAAACAGTTGTTTTATAGTATTATTCCTTTTGGGAATCATTCCTTCAGCTTTCGCCCAACTCATCGGATTTGAAGAGGAAGTGCCCGAAGCATTTAAAGTTTCCGGAAAGGGAGAAGTGAAAATCTCTTCTCTTTTTTACAAAGAGGGTGAAAGTAGTCTGGAATGGGACTTTCAGCCCGGTTCTACGCTGGATGTTCAAATTGCTCCTTTATCGTTGAATACGAGAAACGAGAAGCAGTTCGGCATTACCTTGTGGATTTATAATGAGAAACCACAGCAGGATTCTATTCGTTTTTGAGTTTCTGAATAAGGAGGGAGAAGTCTCTTATTGGTTCTCTTATCGTTTGCAGGCAGCAGGCTGGCGGGCTTGCTGGATCTCTTTTGAGTATATGCAGGGCGACAAGAAAGATAAGAAGATCGTAGCCTATCGACTGGTTGCCCCGCAACGGAAGGGGCGTATCTTTCTTGACCGTCTGATTTTCCCGGAAAAGAAAATGAATCTTCGTACCACTCCCGACCAGCAGTTGCCTACCAATAATGGGCTGTCTAATCGTGACCTGTGGCATTGGTGTCTCGTGTGGAAATGGGAACAACAGTCGTATGATATTCCTCTGCCTTCTAAATTGACAAGCGAGCAAAAGAAGGAGTTGAAGACTATCGAACAACGTTTGACTGACTTTCTGGAAGTGAAAAAGGCTCCGCAAGGACCGATTAATGCTGCCTATAAAACATTTGAGAAAGCGGCTATCAGTCCATCCATCGCCGGAACGGGATTTATAGGAACTCCGATTGTCACTCCTGATGAACAGGACAAGAAGAAAGGAGAAATGTCATGGAACGATATTGAAACGATGCTTTCCGGTTTTGCTTATGATGCTCATTATAACCAGAACGAAACATCAAAGAAAAACTACTTTACCGTATTCGACTATGCTATCGATCAGGGATTTGCCTATGGTAGCGGTATGGGCACCAATCATCATTATGGTTATCAGGTACGTAAGATATATACAACTGCCTGGCTGATGCGTGATGCTATCTACAAACATCCTCATCGGGATGCTTATCTCTCCACATTGCGTTTTTGGGCGGCTCTGCAAGAAACTCGTCAGCCATGCTCTCCAACACGTGATGAATTGTTGGATTCCTGGCATACGTTATTGATGGCGAAATTTATTTCCGCTATGATGTTTCCCGATGCAAGAGAACAGGCGCAAGCGTTGAGCGGATTATCACGTTGGTTATCTTCTTCTTTGCGTTATACTCCGGGAACGATCGGTGGTATAAAGGTAGACGGTACGACTTTCCATCATGGCGGTTTCTATCCGGGATATACCACTGGAGTACTTGCGACTGTAGGAGAATATATTGCATTTACCAATGGTACAAGTTTTGAACTGACCGAAGATGCGCGCAAACACATGAAATCAGCCTTTATTGCTATGCGCAATTATTGCAATTTCTATGAATGGGGCATCGGAATCAGTGGTCGTCATCCTTTTGGAGGAAAGATGGGAAGCGATGATATCGAAGCATTTGCCAATATCGCTTTATCCGGCGATTTGTCCGATCAGGGAAATACGTTTGATCGTGGTCTGGCTGCCGACTATTTGCGTCTGATACGCAATAGTGATACTCCGAATGCGCGTTTCTTCAAGAAGGAAGGTATTCAATCGGCACAGGCTCCACAGGGATTCTTCGTTTACAACTATGGTTCGGCAGGCATTTTCCGTCGTGCGGACTGGATGGTGACATTGAAAGGGTATACCACTGACGTATGGGGATCTGAAATTTATACGAAAGATAACCGTTACGGACGTTATCAGAGTTATGGCTCCGTGCAGATTATGGGGAAAGGAAATCCCGTGTCACGTGCCGGAAGCGGCTTCGTGCAGGAGGGATGGGACTGGAATCGTTTGCCGGGTACAACTACCATCCATTTGCCCTTCGATTTGCTTGATAGCCCATTGAAAGGAACGACTATGGCACGCTCCAAAGAGAATTTCTCCGGAAGTAGTTCTTTAGATGGTAAAAATGGAATGTTCGCTATGAAATTGGCAGAACGGGATTATGAGAACTTCACACCGGACTTTGTGGCCCGTAAATCCGTTTTCTGTTTTGATAACCGGATGGTTTGCCTGGGAACAGGTATTTCGAACTCCAATGCAGATTATCCTACGGAAACGACTCTTTTCCAGACAAAATATAATGGTAAGGAGCCCAAAGTAGGAGAGGATAACTATTGGCTTCATGATGGTTATGACAATTATTATCATGTAGTGGACGGAACCGTTCGTTCACAGGTGGCAGAACAGGAATCACGGCACGAAAAGACACGTGAAGTAACTAAGGGAAAATTCTCTTCTGCCTGGATAGAACATGGCAAGGCACCGAAAGAGGGGACTTATGAATATATGGTATTGATACAGCCTTCTGTTTCCGAACTCGACGAGCTGCGTAAAACTCCTGCATACGAGGTGTTGCAACGCGATCAGACTGCTCACGTTGTTTATGATAAAAAGACAGGTATCACGGCGTATGCTGTTTTTGAAGCTTATCAGCCTGCCGCTGATAAAGTGTTCGTGGCTATTCCTGCGGAAACAATGGTGATGTATGCAAAGGAATCTGATAAGGGGATCCGTTTAAGCGTCTGTGATCCGAATCTGAATATAGAAGAGAAGACGTATACAACGAAAGAACCCAGCCGTCCTATTACTAAGGAGATACGGCTTAAAGGACATTGGAGATTGACAAGCCCGATGGAAAATGTCCGGTTGGAACAGCAGGGAGACCAGACCGTACTGACGGTAACTTGTCAGCATGGACAGCCGGTTGAAATGCTCATGGAAAATAAATAATTAGTGAATAAGATAAGAGAAAACAAGAATTTAAAGAGAGGGTATTAGTTATAATGTTTCTATGAAAAAAGAGAAGACCGGTTCGTGGTGAGCCGGTCTTCTTTGTATGTACAAGGTGCGTTGAGCACTTTCTTTTCTTGTTACTTATTCAGTCTCCATTCGAAACCGTCTTTGGTATCTTTGATTTCAAATCCGAGTGCTGTCAGTGTGTTGCGGATCTCGTCGGAAGTAGCCCAGTCTTTGTTGGCTTTCGCTTTCATACGTTGTTCCAGTAGCATATCTACTACCTTGCCGTAAGCTGCTTCACGACCATCTGAAGAGCCTTTTTCTTCTTTCAATCCCATGATGTCGAAACTGAACAGATGGAATGTTTCTTTCAGGTCTTTCAGGTCTTCGGCGGAGATGGTGGCATTGCCGGCAATGATATTGTTTATAATGCGGGCACCTTCGAAAAGCTGTGCGATGACAATCGGTGTATTCAAGTCGTCATTCATTGCTTCGTAGCATTTAGCGCGCAGTTCTTTCACGTTGATTCCCTCTGAAGTGGCCGATGCGGGAGTTATCTTATCTAATGCGTCAATGGCTTCCATCAGACGTTGCAGACCCTTTTCGGATGCTTGCAGTGCTTCATTGCCAAAGTCTACCGTGCTGCGGTAATGAGCTTGCAGGATGAAGAAACGGATTGTCATTGGTGTGTAGGCTTGCGCCAGCAGCTTATGACTACCGGTGAAGAATTCGTCCAGAGTGATGAAGTTGCCAAGTGATTTACCCATCTTGGTTCCGTTGATGGTAATCATGTTGTTGTGCATCCAGTAGTGAACCATGTCGTCGCCTTGTGAAGCTACCGATTGTGCGATTTCACATTCGTGGTGAGGGAAAATCAAGTCCATTCCTCCTCCGTGAATATCGAAGTGTTCACCCAGGTATTTGCGTCCCATAGCGGTACATTCGGCGTGCCATCCGGGGAAACCGTCGCTCCATGGAGACGGCCAGCGCATGATATGTTCAGGTTGTGCCTTTTTCCAAAGGGCGAAGTCGGCGGGATTGCGCTTTTCGCTTTGTCCGTCGAGGTCACGGGTGGTATTTAATACGTCGTCCAGATTACGTCCGGAAAGTTTTCCGTAGTGGTAATCTTTATTGTATTTGGCTACATCGAAGTAGACGGAGCCTTCGCTTTCATAGGCATATCCGGCATCCAAAATCTTCTGTACCAGTTGGATTTGTTCAATGATATGTCCTGAAGCATGTGGCTCAATGCTTGGAGAAAGTACATTCAACGCTTCCATTGCTTTATGATAGCGGTTCAGGAAATATTGAACAACCTCCATTGGTTCCAACTCTTCCAGACGTGCTTTCTTGGCAATCTTGTCTTCTCCGTCATCGGCATCATGTTCCAGATGACCTACGTCGGTAATATTTCGTACGTAGCGTACTTTATATCCTAGGTGGGTGAGATAGCGGAATAACACATCGAAGGTTATAGACGGGCGGGCGTGTCCTAAATGGGCATCTCCGTAAACAGTCGGTCCGCACACATACATGCCTACATGAGGTGCGTGAAGCGGTACAACAACTCTTTCTTTCTATCTAAGGTGTTGTAAATGGTAAGTTGATGTTCCATAACATTTTATATTTGTTTTATTGGAATCGCAAAGTTAGTATAAAATCTGAATATGCGCCCTATCTTTAATCGGTTGATTTTAAGTGTTGGGTCGTTTTTGTCGGCATATCAGTAAATGTTTGGCTATTGTTGATTGCAAAACTTATTGATTGCTTCTGCTACACCGTCCTCTTCGTTACTCAGGGTGATGTAATCTGCTGCTTTTTTTACAGGTTCTTGAGCATTTCCCATGGCAATCCCCAATCCTGCAAACTTAATCATGGATAGGTCATTATAGCCATCACCTATGGCTATAACTTCTTCACGTGCTACTCCTATTTCTTTTAACAGGACGGCCAAAGAAAGAGCCTTGTCGATACCTTGCGGAACTAATTCGAGAAAATAGGGTTCTGAACGGAAAACATTAATGCGACCTTGCAGCCGGAGACAAAGTTCGGCTTCAAGTGGAATCAGTTTATCGGAATCTCCTACGATGAGGCATTTGGCTACGGGAAGTGTGATGTCTGTCAGGAAGTCATTTGTCTCCCGAACTGCCATTTTATTGAGAAAGGCCTCTTTTAATACGTATGGATCTTGAGAGTTTTCGGTTATTATCTCTGCTCCGTCATAGGTTAATATACTTAGTTGATGGGTACGGGCACATTCGTAAAGCACCGGAACAACTTCATTAGGCAACACATTTTCATATACCATCTCCTGTGTTTCCCAATTAATGATTTCTCCTCCGTTATAGGACAGGATGAATCCACCGAATTCATTCATACGTAACTCATTAGCTAATGGCACAATACCATAAGTAGGTCGCCCGGAAGCTAATACCAGTCGTATTCCTTGCTCTTGCATACGTATCAGAATTTCCCTGTTGCGGGGAGTGATTTCCTTTTTAGAGTTGGTGAGTGTGCCGTCAAGATCGAGCACGATAAGTTTGTATTTCATGTAGGGTTGTTTTGGATGCAAAGATAAATTAAAAAAGTTTTTCTGCAAGGTGGTGGGGGAAAAGATATGATTTTAGCTGAAATTGCACTATGATAGTGCAATTTGTTTTGTTATTTGCACTATCATAGTGCAAATAATCGTATCTTTGCCTATAAATCAATGATATATGGATAAGTTATTTGAGTATTTCAACAAGATGATACGGGAAACTAATATAGAGTTTCATCGGTATATTTATTCTAAGATAAATTGGAATAGTCGCATGATAGGGCTTACGGGACCTAGAGGAGTAGGGAAGACGACTCTTGTGTTACAGCATATTAAAGAAAGTCTGAATTTGAATGATTCTTTGTATGTGACAGCCGAGGATTTTTATTTTGCGAGCCATCGTTTGCTGGATTTAGCGGATGCTCTAAACCCGGAATTTCCACTTTATGCGCTACAATATCCTGCAAACTGAATATTTCAGAAGGAATACGATGAA
>Ga0192285_1033_pt1 | contig 9557 bp, 11 predicted proteins | sample Koala_Koa22_G3_FD_131252 | JGI IMG/M metagenome (GOLD analysis project Ga0192285, IMG submission 131252) | Enriched cells from koala feces incubated with labeled cellulose particles, San Francisco Zoo, California, United States - Koala_Koa2-2_G3 ...
TTTCGATACGTATTTGCCGGTATTTCAACAAAAAGATAAAAATTAAGCAAAACTCTTTACTTGCACATTTTAGTGTGCTAAAATATTACTGTGTACGCATTGCATTTTGTGTTTGAAAGGAGCCTTTGAAATGAGTGAAAGAAAATCCACTCAGAGAAAACCCGATGAAGCCAGTCTTGATTACCTGTATAAAGCGGTAATGTGCTTGAAAACAAGGGATGAATGCGCTGACTTCTTTCGTGACCTATGCACCACATTGGAGCTTAAATCTATGTCGCAAAGACTTCTTGTGGCGAAGATGCTGACCGAGGAGAATATATACAATGATATTGTTGCGGCGACAGGCGCAAGCACTGCCACGATCAGCCGTGTAAACAGAACACTCAACGATGAACGATCCGGTGATGGCTACAGAACCGTTCTTGAAAGGCTTGAGGCAGAGGACGGGAAGTGATAATGTATGGGAGGATATTCCTCATTTGCCTATTTTTATGACATACTTACTCAAAATATAGACTATTCCCGGCGTGCGCTATATTTCGACAGCCTTATAAAGCTTCACGGAGGTAATAAAGGACTGCTGCTTGATTTAGCCTGCGGAACGGGAAGCCTAAGCGAGGAAATGGCTAAGCTGGGATATGATGTCATTGCTGTCGACAGCTCTGTGGAGATGCTCAGTGCAGCAATGTCAAAAAAGGCGGAAAGCGGACTGCCTATACAATATATATGTCAAAGCATGACGGAGCTTGATTTGTACGGCGGTGTTGATGTGACAATATGCGCTCTCGACAGTCTGAATCATCTTCCCGATACCGAGGCTATTTTTCGGACATTTCAAAAGGTAAATATTTTTACCGAGCCAAGGGGATTATTTATATTCGATATGAACACACCCTACAAGCACATAAATACTCTTGGGAATAATACCTTTGTTTACGATATGGACGACCTTTACTGTGTCTGGTCCTGCTGCCTTGACGTTAAGTCCGAGGATAACAGGGTTGATATTACCCTTGACTTTTTCAGTGCCGATGAGGACGGCAGCTATCAGAGGTATTCGGATGAGCTTTCGGAAATTGCCCCGAAAATACAGACTGTGGACGAGCTTGTATGCAATGCGGGCTTTGAAATTCTTGCAAAGTACGATTATGATACGTTAAATTCCCCAAAGGAAAACAGCGACAAGCTGGTGTGGGTCTGCAGAAAAGCTAACAAATAAAGAGGATGAAAATATATGGGAAAGATAGTACGTACAATATCGGAAGATGCGTCCGTGGTTGTTACCGCGATTGATGCGCTCGATATTGTTTCCGAAATAGAGAGAATACACAAGACATCGGCTGTAATTACGGCAGCTACCGGCAGGCTTGCCATAGCCGCATCCCTTATGGGAATAGGGCTTAAGGGCGATGATGATACCCTTACGCTAAGGGTAAACGGCGGTGGGCCATCGGGTGCAATTATTGCTGTTTCCGACAGTCGGGGAAATGTCAAGGCTTACCCCTGTAACCCTGTGGTGGAGATACCTCTTAACGATAAGGGTAAGCTTGATGTGGGCGGCGCTGTGGGCAAAAACGGCACGCTGTCCGTGGTAAAGGATATGGGACTGAAGGAGCCTTATGTGGGACAAATTCCCCTTGTTTCGGGTGAGATAGGCGACGATATTGCAAGCTATTTCGCCATATCCGAGCAAATTCCCACGGTGTGCGGAGTGGGCGTTCTTGTAAATCCCGACCTTACGGTTAAGGCGGCGGGAGGGTATCTTATCCAGCTGCTGCCCTTTGCTCCCGAAAGCTGTATAGATACCATTGAAAATAATGTCAACGCTATGTCCTCCGTAACACAGATGCTGTCATCGGGTGTTACGGCGGAGGAAATGGCTATGAGGGTGCTTGAGGGATTGAACCCCAATGTTCTTGATTCCTTTACGGCAAGCTACCGCTGTGACTGCTCCCGCGAGAGGGTTGAGGACGCTGTCGTGTCCGTGGGTAAAGAAACACTTGAGGAAATGATTGCCGACGGAAAGAGTGAAGAGGTGTGCTGCCATTTCTGCGGAAAAAAGTACATTTTCACTCAAAGGGAGCTTAAATCCCTCCTTGAAAAGGCAAAGTAATTTACCGCATATTCTCGCTTTAAGGCGAATATAATTATTATACAGTATATGCTACCGCATTACCGAAAGGATGAAGCTTTCTATGGCAAAGACAAGGATTGCCGTCATATTTGGCGGTGTATCGAACGAACATGATATATCGCTTATATCTGCCGCGAATGTTATTTCAAACCTTGACCGCACAAAGTATGAGGTTATCCCGATAGGAATAACCAAGACGGGGCGCTGGCTCTTTTACCCGGGAGATATTGACGGTATTTCATCGGGAATATGGGCGGAAAATCCCGACTGCGTACCTGCCGCAATTCTTCCCGACAGAATGTACAAGGGAATTGTGAAGATTGCCGACGGAGTTATTTCAAGCGTAAAGATAGATGTTGTCTTTCCCGTTCTCCACGGAAAAAACGGCGAGGACGGCACTATTCAGGGACTTCTCGATATGTCGGGAATACCTTATGTGGGAAACGGCTGTCTTGCATCCGCCGCTTGTATGGACAAGGAGGCTACTCACTCGATACTTGAATTTAACGGCATAAAAATGGCAAGATTTTTCTCCATTCACTCTTATGAGCTTAACAGGCTTGATGAAATTTGCACCGATATTGCCAAAAAGCTTGGTTATCCTCTGTTTGTCAAGCCCGCATGCAGCGGCTCGTCCGTGGGTGTTAATAAGGCAAATGATTTTGAATCCCTGAAAAATGCGGTTAAAATAGCTTTTTCTCACGACAGCAAGGTGCTTGTCGAGGAGTGCATTAACGGAAGAGAGCTGGAGTGTGCGGTGCTGGGGACAAGTGCGCCTTTCGCCTCGGAGGTAGGAGAAATCCTGCCCTGCAACGAGTTCTATGATTACGATGCCAAGTATATACTGGGTACATCGGGACTTGAAATTCTCGCCGATATTTCTTCTGATTCTTCCCTGCAGATAAGGGAAACGGCGGTTCGCGCCTTTAAGCTGATAGGCTGCTTTGGACTTGCAAGGGTAGACTTCTTCCTAACCGAGGATGGAACTGTTTATCTCAATGAAATCAATACCATGCCGGGATTCACCTCCATCAGTATGTATCCCAAGCTTATGGAAAATTTGGGAATACCCGTATCGGAGCTGCTTGACAGGCTGATAGAGCTGTCATACGAGCGTGAAAGTCTTATATGAAAGGATACATATTCAGATGACTGAGCTGAAGGATAAGCCCATAGGTATTTTCGATTCGGGACTGGGAGGTCTTACCTGCGTTGCCGAGGTAAGGCGGCTTATGCCCAATGAAAATATAGTATATTTCGGCGATACCGCAAGGATACCCTACGGTACAAGAAGTCGGGAAACCGTGCTTGAATATGCAAAGCAGGATGTCGCTTTCATAAAAAAGCATGATGTAAAAATGATAATTGCCGCTTGCGGAACGGTTTCCTCAACTGTCGGTTCAATACCCGACTTTGCGGGAAGCGTACCCTTTACCGGCGTTGTAATCCCCGCTGCACAGGCGGCCTGCACCGTTACCCAAAATAATAAAATCGGCGTCATAGGTACGGGAACGACCATTCGTTCCGCAGCGTACTGCAAGGCTATACGCGGCATTAGGGAAGATATGAAGGTAATAGGCAATTCCTGCAACCTATTTGTTTCCCTTGTTGAAAACGGTCTTACCTCGGATGATGAGGTGGTTAGGATTATCACGGAAAGATACCTTACCGACATAAAGCGTGAGGGCGTTGATACGCTTATACTGGGATGCACTCATTTTCCCATTATTGCCGATGCCATATCGGAGTTTATGGGCGATAATGTCAAGCTAATTTCCTCGGGCGCGGAGGCTGCCAAGTATGCCATGAATTATCTTGCGGGAAAGGGACTTTGCTCCGACAGAAAAGAAGAGGGTACGGTGGTTTACTACACCAGTGACAGCGCGGCTATGTTTGAGGAGGGCGCTAACGCATTTTTAGGGGGAGAGCTTCACGGCGAGGTTATAAAGATAGGGATAGATGAGCTGACGGATCAGTAACGTCCAAAAGGAAAGGATTGTTGACAATGTCAAAGAAAACGGATGGAAAAAAGGTTTCCATTACCCTAAAATCAATTTCTGCCGCAAATGGCATACCTGATGTTACGGAGCTTGTAACGAGCGGATATTTGCAGACCGTTGACGAAAACGGCGAAAGCGGATATTGCGTTTCGTACGAGGATTCGGCAGCTACGGGCTTTCAGGGAACCGAAACAAAGGTTTCCTGCTTTGGGGAAAGGCTTGCCAGAATGGAAAGGGTCGGTGCGGGAAATTCCGATAAGATAACCGAGCTTATGATGGAAAGTCAAAAGAAGCATCACTGCTTTTACGGTACGGAATACGGCGATCTTATGCTTGGAATATATACCAAGCAGATAGTCAATCGTATGACCGATGATGGCGGGCAGCTTTACCTTAAATATACTCTTGATGTAAATTCCGCGCTTCTCACGGAAAATGAGGTTTATATGGAAGTAAAGCCCGTATAGCATATGTATAAAGTATCCGCCCGAAAAGCTGCTGATGTTTTTCGGGCGTTTGACGGACTCGTCATATATTAAGGGGTCAACAGCCAAAGCAAGGGGCGGTCGGGTTATTCGCAAGGGCATACAGCCCCGAGGCTTAAAAGCCGTATACCGCCCGATTCCGCCGCAGCGTTGGTTTTTCCCCGTATTATAATTTATGCGGACTGACGGCAATTGTTCAAAGGGATAATTGTTCCAAAAACAGGATATTGATAATATTTGACAGTTTTTCCGATGTAATAACCGTCAATTATGAAAAGACAGGCTTATTTGAAAGGAATATTTTTTATGAAACTAATGTTTGCCTCCGACATTCACGGGCTTGGGGACAGCTGCAAAAAAATGCTTGACCGATACTCTGCGGAAAATGCGGATAAGCTGATTCTCCTGGGGGATTTATTGTACCACGGACCGAGAAACGGAGTTTTCGAGGGATATGCTCCCGACAGGGTTATAGCTATGCTCAACGAGGCTAAAAGGGAGATTATATGCGTCAAGGGCAATTGTGACGGTGAGGTAGACCAAATGGTTCTTGATTTTCCGATTATGGCGGAGTATATGACTATGTGGCTTGACGGGAAAATGGCGTTTTGTACACACGGTCATGTCCATACGCCGCAGTCTTTGCCCTGCCTTAACAAGGGGGATATTTACATCAGTGGGCATACTCACATATACCGAGCCGAATATTCACAGGGTATTTACCTTATAAATACAGGCTCTGTTTCCCTCCCCAAAAACGGCAATCCGAAAACCTATGTAATTTACGAGAACGGTGTTTTTCGGATTGTAAGGCTTGACGGTGAACCTATTTCCGAGATTAGCTGCGGATAGCGGGGAAAGGATAGTTAAAACGGCAATTATCGTCGGAATTTATCGCCCTTTTTCCTGATATATTGCAAAAAAAAATGCAAATCCTATTGACTAAGAGGAAAATTTGTGTTACTATATTAGAGGGGAATGTGCTCCCAATCCGAAATTACAGGAGGAATATATTTATGAAAAATCAGACTACAGTAATGCTTCCGGCTATCAATGACGTTAAGAACTTTGTTTCTGAGGTTACTCTCTGCGATTACGATGTTGACCTGATCTCGGGCAGATATGCCGTTGACGCTAAATCTATAATGGGTATATTCAGCCTTGATCTTTCAAAGCCGATCAAGCTTGAGGCTCAGACAGATGATGCCAGCGAGCTTTTTGAGAGAATTAAGCAGTATATTGTTGAATAATGTCAGCAGTACATTTCGACGCTGATACCGATTGCGGCTGAATTTTCGCTGTCGGTGTTGGCGTTTGTTTATGAGCGGTTTTATCCTATCGTGCAGCGTGTATATTTTCTGCCCTTTTCGGCATATAATTTAGGGTAATTGGTGCTGAAAGGATAACTGCTATGATCAAAAAAATCCTATCTGCCGCACTCATTGTCTGTATGATTTTCTCTGCGGCAGCGAATTTTACCGCTTTCGGCGCGGTTAGCGATAATGCTGCGGAGCATACGCCCTGCTATGCCTTGATTGAGGTATCCACCGGCACGGTGGTGTTTGACCGCGACTGTGAACGGCGTGTTCATATGGGCTCTTTTAATAAGCTTATGACTGTGCTGCTTACTGCCGAGGCAATAGGCAGGGGAGAGCTGTCTTTTGATACTCGGCTTACCTGCTCCGAATATGCCAACTCGATGCAGGGCGCACAGATATGGCTGGATGTCGGCGAGAAAATTACCGTTGAGGAGCTGCTCAAGGCTGTTATTATCGGTAATGCCAACGATGCCGCCGCGGTGTTGGCTGAGGGCGTGTCGGGCAGCGAGGATAATTTCGTGAAGCTTATGAACAGTCGAGCCGCTGAAATCGGCATGACGAACACCTGCTTTACCAACTCCAACGGCTATTATGAGGATAATCTCCAGTATACGACTGCCTATGATGCGGCGCTTTTGCTGTGTGAGCTTGCCGAATATGATTTCCTTACCGATATTTTTACCTAAAGACTGGACGAGGTAAGAGAGGGTAAGGCTTCGCTTGTTACGACTAATACCCTATGCCACAGCTACAACGGTTCTGTTGGGTTTAAATGCGGAAGCGGTCCGAATTCCGGCTGCTTTGCGGCTGAGGGCGCGCGGCGGGACGGGCTTTGCTTTGCAGCGGCTGTCCTTGACTGCGAGGACGAGGATTATGCGCTGTCCCTTTCAAAGGAGCTGCTTGATTCCGCCTTTGCGGGATATACTGTTACGGGGCTTTTTATTCCCGATGATATGCCCGATGCAATTCCCCTGGAAACGGGCGTGGGCGAGCAGATTAGAATTGCCGTGGAAAATCCGGGATTTGCCCTTATAAAAAAGAGCAGAAGCGATGATGTCACCGCGCGGATCATTCTGCCGGATTATGTATATGCTCCCGTAGAAAAGGGGAGCGTTCTCGGAGAGCTAAGGTTTATGATAGACGATACTGTTATCAAAACCTGTAGAATAACTGCTGCCGAGTATGCAGAGAGTAAGAATGTAAAAAACACATTGTCAGAAATACTAAAAAATATGCTTAAATTTTAGCATATATGTATAAATTTGTGTCAATCATTTTAATCTTTGCAAAAAATCTTGCAAAGTTGCAGAAATTATAGTAATATTATATCTGAAGGATTACTTGGCGATATTGTTACAGCAATACAGTATCTGCCATGTATTTTAGGAGGATATGGAATGGCACCTGTAAAATTTAATACGAAGTACCTGGAGAAATTTGTTTCCGCCGATGAAATGTCTGCGATGAAGAGCCAAACTGTGCTTGCTGCACAGACTCTTGAAAGCCGCAGCGGTGCGGGAAGCGATTTTCTCGGATGGTGCGATCTTCCTGTCGATTATGACAAGGATGAGTTTGTAAGAATAAAGGCTGCTGCCGAAAAAATCAAGGCAAATTCCGATGTGCTTATCGTTATCGGAATAGGAGGCTCTTACCTGGGCGCAAGGGCGGCGATTGAATTTTTGAAGTCACCCAACTATAATGCGCTGAAAAAGGATACCCCCGACATTTACTATGTGGGCAATAATATTTCCCCCACATATCTCAATGAAATTATATCTATCTGTGAGGGCAAGGATATTTCCGTAAACGTTATATCCAAATCGGGTACAACCACCGAGCCTGCACTGGCTTTCAGAGTATTCAGAGATCTCGTTGAGAAGCGTTACGGCAAGGAGGGCGCTAAGGAAAGAATCTTCGCAACCACAGATAAGGCAAAGGGTACGCTTAAAAGCCTTGCGGACGAGCAGGGCTACGAAACGTTTGTTGTTCCCGATGATGTGGGAGGAAGATATTCCGCTCTCACAGCCGTGGGACTTCTGCCCATTGCCGTTGCGGGCTGTGATATCGATGCGCTTATGGCAGGCGCGGCTCAGGCAAGAGAGGATCTGAAGGCTGATTTTGACAGCAACGACTGCTACAAATATGCGGCTGCCAGAAATATACTTAATCGTAAGGGCAAGCAGGTTGAAATTTTGGTTTCCTATGACCCGTCATTCGCTATGATGGCTGAATGGTGGAAACAGCTTTTCGGTGAGAGCGAGGGCAAGGATAACAGGGGACTTTATCCCTCATCCTGCATATTCTCAACGGATCTTCACTCTATGGGACAGTTCATTCAGGACGGTTCAAGGGTGATGTTTGAAACCGTAGTTGATATCAAAAAGCCCAAGCAGGATTTTTACCTGCAGGACGATCCCCAAAACCTCGATGGTCTTAACTTCCTGACGAACCAAAATATGTCCGTTGTAAACAGATGCGCTCTTGAGGGCACTATTCTCGCACATACCGAGGGCGGCGTTCCCAACGGAGTTATCGAGATGGAGGATACCTCCGAGAAGTCGCTGGGTTATCTTATCTACTTCTTTGAAAAGGCTTGTGCCGTAAGCGGCTATATGCTTGGTATCAATCCTTTCAATCAGCCCGGCGTTGAAAGCTACAAGAAGAATATGTTTGCTCTTCTCGGCAAACCCGGCTATGAGGATCAGAAAGCAGCACTTGAGGCTAAGCTTGGCCGATAAGCTCCCTGCATATTTAGTTTCATATTCCCTTTGAGGGAAATGATATTTCTCCGCTTTATCGGGGAATGGCAATTGCCCTTGTGTTACGGACACAACACGCTTTTAGCAGCGGAAAATGCGTGAGGTGGGGATTGCTGTAAAAAATCTTGTACCGCTGAGAATGGAGTTTTTTGTTATGGTAAAAATTATTACAGGTAATAAAGGTTCCGGTAAGACAAAGATACTGATTGACATGATCAATACAGCGTCCAAGAATACCGACGGCTATGTTGTCTGCATTGATAAAAGTGATAAGCTTAGATATGACATCGGACACAGCGTAAGAATTGTTGACACCGATGTAAGCCGTATCTATTCCTTTGAGGCTTTCTACGGACTTGTTGCGGGACTTGTTGCGGGTAACTACGATATTACCGATATTTTCGTTGATTCGATACTGAAAATCGGCGGAGCAGACTATGAGGCTCTGGCAGCTCTGCTTGCTAAGGTTGAAAAGCTTACCGGTGATAATGTAAATGTTGTATTTACCGTTTCTGCGGACAAGGCGGATCTTCCCGATTCCGTTACCAAGTACGCTGTTAACTGATTAAAAAAATTAGCCGCAGGCTATTGACACGACATGATTTTCGTGATATAATAAAGTTTGTGTGTTGGTACAGGAGCATATTATGGTTATAAACTTAAGACAGCTATATGAAATAGTTGGAGAGGTTAAGACGTTTGACTGTGAGGTTTCTCCCGAAAGATTAGCTCAGGTCAAGGGGTATAGCTTTAAGGGTCCTGTTACTGTGAAGGGCGTTCTCAGAAATCGTGCAGGTGTTCTTTTGCTCAGCTACTCTGTTTCCTTTACACTGAATGCTCAGTGTGACAGATGCTTGGCT
>Ga0192285_1036_pt1 | contig 9201 bp, 9 predicted proteins | sample Koala_Koa22_G3_FD_131252 | JGI IMG/M metagenome (GOLD analysis project Ga0192285, IMG submission 131252) | Enriched cells from koala feces incubated with labeled cellulose particles, San Francisco Zoo, California, United States - Koala_Koa2-2_G3 ...
GGTATCAATTTCAAGGAAAGAGATGTGGTCGCTGTTTATGATATTATGGCATTTTACTTCCACATTGGCTGCGCCTATGACGATTGCCGCAGCGAAACCCAAAAATATTAACGCAATTTTCATGTAGTAGATAAAAGCATTGTGAAAGGCAATTTTTAATCCTGACAGCTTCATTTTATTCAGTCCTTATTTCAGAAGTGCATCCGCTATTCCGTCAGCTGCCAGTGCAGCTGCATTTATCGCTTCCTCATGGGTGTTGGCGTGACCGTCTATTTCAATAAGCAGTGAACCGGAGGATAAATCCTGATTATATTTGCGATAATCGTAAAGTATGGGGTGGGTAAGTCCCGGATATTTGCTTTCCATACTTTGCTGAAAGGCGGATGCCGTATGTAAATTTTCCATGCAGTTTGGCATATTCATAGTGCCGTCGTCACAGCCGCAGATTATCATAACCTGTGCGCATTCCTGCCCGTTCATTTCCGCATAGGGGGCGATTTTTTCACCGTTGTCCCTTTCTATGGCATCTCTGTGTACATCGAGAACTACTTTAATTGAGGGATATTCCTCCAGTATGCCTTGTACGGTTTCACGGCTCAAATCATATGAGCCTGTGTAGGATGGATAATCATGTACCGTGTCATCGTGATAAACTCTTATTCCCCGTGACTCAAAAACCTCTGTCATTTTATCTCCGATTGAAACCATATTTACGCTGCTGTCAAGCTCTCGGTAATTTTCATCGGTTTGATCCCCCTCGTAGCATTCCGTTGTGTGGGTATGCATAATCAATATCTGCGGCTCATTTTCGTCTGCATTGACTTCTATCTCAAAATCAAGGGGAAGAAGTGTTTCCTCGTATATTTCGCTGTTTGAATAGCTTGTTAAATTTCGCAGCTGCCCCCGCTGTTTCCAGTGTGATATATTTTTCGCCCGTGTAATAGCCATAGGTCACTTTTGTTATCAGATCAGCCGAAGCGGTTTGGCTGTCATGTTCTGCGGTATCGGCGGGAGAGGTCAGCATTTCATCGGATAGGATAAATTCCTCATTGTCCGAGGAGGGCATTCGTTTGCTTCCGTATGAAAGCATTGCGAGATCATCGCCCAAGGCTGTACCGTCAGCTGATAGGGTGCTATTATTATATCCCTGCGGGGAGGTTATATTCTTTTTTTGAGGTAAAATTTCCGAAAGTCTGTCAAGCGCATTTTTTACATCAAAGGAATTTGTTCTGACACTTAACAGGGATATTTCGGTGACCATATTTATATTTTCAAAAAAAATCAGATGAGAAAATTATATTCGTCCGAAAAGAAACGGTAATCAAAGCAATTACACCTATTGACACCGTCAAGACCCCAAAATGGGATAAGCCTTTGTTTTTTTTTTCCTTTTCGGTACAGCCTCATCGGGAACATGATATATCCTGCTGATAGAGCTTAACTCCTCAAGCTCCGCTGAATTTGCATTATTTTTTTCGTTATTATTCATTTTAATTACACGACCCTTCACTAAATAATATGCTTTTACCAAAAATATAAGAACAGATATTACAGTGAAAGCTATGGAAGTATTTAGTGATAGTACGGTGAAATTTTTGCTTGTTAAGATAAATTTAAGCTAGTTTTAAGATTAATTGAGTATGGTATAAATATAAACAAAGGCTGCAGCAAACCATTGGCTGCGTGTTGAGTATCACCGAAAGGATGGAGAATTTTATGAAAAAAGACGAAAAGGATACTTCAAAAAAAGAAAAAGAAGAGTCCTGTTAAGAAGATAATTGTGGCTGTGCTTGCTCTGCTTATAGTCGGAGGAGTGGGCGCATATTTTGTCACAAATACCCTCACCGTTGAAGCTGAAAGCGAAACAAGCTACAGAGAATACACCGTTTCCACGGGAAATATAACAGTGGGTACAGAGGAAAGCGGTACTCTTACCATAGACAGAGAGTATATTACATTCCCCGTAAGCGCAGAGATTGAGGAAATTTATGTAAATATAGGTACAAAGGTTGAAGAGGGCGACATTATTATGAAGGTCAGCGCCGACGATGTTGCCGATGCCATTGCGTCCTATGAAAAGCAGCTTAAAACGGCTCAAAGCAACATAAAAAGCGCACAGCTTGCCAAAACAACAGGTCTTGTTTCGGCACAGCAAACTCTTGAAGCATCTCTTGCAAAAGGTTCAAGCGCTCAAGACGAATATGATGTAACCATTTCCAAGCTTGAGGAAACCGCGCAGGACGCAAAGGATAATCTCACCGAGCTTCAGGAGGAGCTGGAGGAGTACCTTACAATGCAGGAAACCTATGCGGAGGATTACGCTAAGCTTTGTGAATATGAGGATAAGCTAGAGGAGCTTGAAGCGGAATACAGCGCTATGGAAAAAATATACCGCTCCTATCAGAAAATAGATACAGCCAATAAAAAGGCTGTGGATAACCTCCAAGCGGAATATGACGCTTATGTAAAGAACAATGAGGATATTACCGATGACCTTGCAGAGCGTAAGGAAAGATATGAAACCGCTAAGGAAGCCTATGAATCAGCTTTGTCGGCATACGAAGAAGCACAGGAGGATTATGAGGATACTTTAGCCGAGTATACGGCATCCACAGGATCGTCATCCGATTCCGATGACAGCAGTTCAACAACAACATCATCATCTTCTTCCACAAGCGTTACATATACTTCTTCAGTAACATCTGCAACCGTAAGCACCGCCGAAAGAAAGGTTACTCAAACCAAGGAAGCTTACAAGGAAGCTTTGGAGGAGTACAATGCAGCTAAAATCGCTTATAACGGCTACTATACCAATCTTGATGATGAAATTGCCGATATAATCGAGGACTATGAGGATCAGCTTGAGGAGCTGCAGGATATTTACGAGGCTCACCTTACCATAACCGAGGATTATGCCGAGGAAATGGAGGACTTTAACGATGAAATTTCCGATTATCGCGAGGAATATGAGGATTACAACGATGATTTCACCGATACATACGGAAATAACGATGAGAATTCCATTAACGATAATATAGCAAGCCTTACAAAGAGCATAGCCTCCGCAGAGCTTACCATAACAAGCAATGAGGTTTCCAGCAGCACGGATATACTAAATGCAGAGCAGGAAAAGGAATCTGCACTTTCAGAGGCAAGCACGGCACAGGAGATATACGACAATACCGTTGCCGAGTACGATGATGCAATAGAGGACGCACAGGACGAATACGATGAGCTGCTTGAAGAATACGAGAAGTTCATGGAGCCTGTTGACGAAGAGGGCAATGTTTACGCTACCTGCGCAGGCTCGATAGTAGGTGTCTATGCCGAGGAGGGCGACACCATCACAGCCAACGGCACACTTGCAAGCATTATGGATACAAGAGGCGTGTACATTGATGTTTCCATTTCCGAGGAGGATATAACCTCAATGTATGTAGGTCAGGCTTGCTCCGTTGAAATATCCGCATATGAGGGTCAGACCTATGACGCATCAATCTATACCATAGGCGTAGAGCCTGCACGTTCCTCCGGTTCGGTAACATACACTGTAACCGTTAAGATAGACGATGAAAGCGGTATAAACGTATACGAGGGCATGACCGCCGATGTAACAATTCTTGAGCATCAGGTAGAGAATGTACTTAGTGTAAATGTCAACGCTATTACCTTTAAGGACGGTGTTTCCTATGTAACTGTATATGATGAAAGCGGAAATATTGTTCAGAAAGAGGTTACCACAGGCTTTACCGATGGCAGAACAGTTGAAATAGTTTCCGGTGTTTCTGCCGGCGATAAAGTTCTGGCGGAGGTACAGCTTTCCTGATAGAGAGTTGGAGATTGGATAATTGAGATTGGAGAATTAAAGAATAACATATATCTTGTATTTTCAATCACATTATCCTTCTCTTAGGATAGTATCAAGCATTTGCCTTGGAGTGAGAATAAAAGGCTCATTCGGAAAATGCTTGATATTTCCGGTGATAAGGTAAGATTCATGTTCACATCTTTTTGCCAAAGCAACCTCATAAAATACCTGATCCTTTGGATCGGTAAGTACAATGTCTGTTTTTAGAGGATCAATGTAAACACCGTTTAAAATCATTGCTGCCATGATGTCATCAACTATTTCGTCTGTAAGATGAAATTTGGGACGTTTCAAGACAGTCCGATATTCTTCCAATATTTCCGAGTTAAAAACGGGAGTAAGAAATCCGCTGAAAGCAAGACGAATTATATTGTTTGGCACAGAGTCGCGTTTGAGCATTGCGGATACCAATACATTGGTGTCGATAACAGCATAATATTGCATAGGAAGCTCACTTTCGGGAATTTTCAATTTCGGCATTGATTTCATCGAGTGTCATGTCCGAGATACCTTGTTCTTCGGCGATGAGGTTTGCCTTTTCCAGCGCACTGATTCCCTTATTTTCCGAGGATTCATTCAGCTTCATGCTGAACGGTATTCCGTTTTCCCGAATAAGTCTGTTGAGGGACATACGCATATACGTTGGTAAATCAATACCAAGCTGTTCGCAGATAATAGATGCTTTTATCCTGCTTTCCTCTTCACAGCGGAATTGAACTAAAGAGCTTGCCATATAAAAAACCTCCTTGAATAATTATAAATGTTTACTCAATAATATTATACAGCATTTTGTAATCAAATGCAAGCAGATGATTACACTTTTACAGAAATTTAATTATATTCACAGTCCATAGCCGTTTGCGACATTATGAGGTGTTATACCTATTACGGCTAAGTCCAAAAAAGGAGATAACATAAATGAGAGTAACAGAACTAATAAAGTCGGTAATGATAAATATTTTCTCAAATAAGTCCAAATGTGCCTTGACCTCTCTGGGTATCGTTGTTGGCTCCGCAACAATTGTACTGGTAATAGGAATCGGTCAGGGCGGTAAGCTGGACGTTGCCGAGCAGTTCAAAAACCTTAATGCCGGTGCTATTGAAGTAGTCGCAGGTCAGAGTGCCGATACCATGATGGAAAATGCCATGGCAGGCGGCGGCGGCATGGGCGGCGGAATGATGGGCGGCGGCGGTAGGCCCGACATGGGCAGCTTCGGTAGCTTTGATTTTAGTTTCATTATGGGCGGCGGAGGCGGTTCAATGCCAAGCTTTAGCGGCGGAGGCGGAGGAATGCCAAGCGGCGGTGGCGGCGGCATGGGCGGCGGAGGTTCGTCCGGAGGCGGCGGTGCGGCTCTTACCGGTGCTGTTACCCTTACCGAGGAGGACGTTGAGGACATTGCAGCCGTTGTTCCCAATATAGATGCCATAGCCATTTCAGCAAGCGATACCGCAGCAGTTGAGGGCGGCGACCTTGAGGACGAAACCGATTTCACCGTTGCGGGAGTTATGCCCAAATACACCGAAATATCCAATCTGACCGTTCAGTACGGCAGCTTTATAACCGATGAGGATCAGGAGGATAAAACCAAGGTGTGCGTTTTAGGCTACACTGCGGCGCAGAATATATTCGGATCGGCTTATCTCGCTCAAGGCGATTACATATCCATTGAGGGCAAAAACTACGAGGTTATAGGCGTTCTTGCACAGATGGGTACGGTTTCCTCGGGAATAAGCCCCGATGAATCAATATTTGTTCCTTATTCCACAGCCGAAAAGTATATATTCGGCAACGATATTTCCCCTACAATAACCGCTATTGCATCGGACATTTCCGAGGTTGAAAACGTCATGGCGAACATTGAAACGGTTCTTACACAGAATTACCCCGACGCTCTTTTCACAATCACGGACGCAGGCAGTGAAATGGAAGCTGCTCAAAGCTCCGCCGACACCCTGCAAACACTTCTTGTTGCAGTAGCCTGCATAGTATTTATAGTGGGCGGTATTGGAATTATGAATGTTCTCTTTGTTACGGTAAAGGAGCGTACAGGTGAGATAGGGCTTTTAAAGGCGCTCGGCAGTCAAAAGTATGTAATTCTGCTGGAATTTCTCTTGGAGGCAGGTATGATAGCCCTGTTCGGAGGAATAATCGGAGTTGCGGCGGGATATGCCCTCGTTCCGGTAGTAGAGCTTACCGGCACAAGAACGGAATCCGTGGCAATAGCCGGAGTGCTTGCGTTGATATTTGCGGTGGTAACAGGTACGCTGTTCGGATTTTACCCCGCACTGAAAGCGTCAAAGCTTACGCCTATTGAGGCGCTTAACAATGAATAAGCAGCAATAAATAAAAATGTCATGTGCTGTGTGTGATGCAGCACATGACAGGTGGGAGCTGAGAAAATGAGAAAACAGCTTTGAGAATTTTAGCGGCTAATCGGTATCTGTTTTCAGAATATTTAAATACTCCGAATAAGCAAATACCTTATTTCTTGCGGAGTTGGTGGTTTCGGTTAGAATATTAAGCTCCTGCAATTTTCGGATAGCCGCCGCTATGGTATTGTAGCTAAGGCTTAGATCCTTGACAGTGTGGCTGATGTCAATGATCGGGTATTTTTCCACATAGTCAAAAAGTAACCTTACGTTGTTTGATTTACGATTGGTTTCGGGTAATATGGAAACGTTTCTTTCGTGAAGATCCGACAGCAGCGTTATCGTTGAAAGGGAGTCCTTTGCGGCGGCTGAAACAGCCTCAAGAAAGAACAGAACCCACTGCTCGTAGTTGCCCGTTCGGCGCACCTCGGACATTCTGTCATAGTATTCTATTTGATTCTTTTTCAGATAATAGGAAACGTATATAGCGGGGGAGAAAAGTATCTTCTGCTCCATAAGATAAAGGAGTATCATTAGCCTGCCTATCCTGCCGTTTCCATCTAAAAAGGGATGAATGGTTTCAAATTGATAGTGGATAAGTGCAATTCGTATTAACGAATCGTAATCCTCACTGTAATTCATAAATTTTTCCAAGTCAGACATGGCAATAATCATGTCGTCCTTATTTGGCGGGATGTATCTTGCATCCTTCAGTGAACAGTTTGCAGAACCAATCCAGTTCTGCGATGTGCGAAACTCTCCGGGATTTTTCTCCTGTCCTCTTACGCCTTTCATAAGCTCATAGTGAATTTCACGCAGCAGCCGACAGCATAAAGGGAGTGTTTTAAGACGTTCCAATGCGTAATTGGTTGCCTGAACGTAATTTATAACGTCAGCCACATCAAGGTTACTGTTTACGTCTGCCTCGGGATCAAGCACATCGTCAAGCGTGCATTGCGTTCCCTCTATTTGCGAGGAAATGAGAGCCTCTTTCCTGACATACATCGAAATAAAAAGATCGGTGTTGGGAATAAGCTTTGCCGATGTGTCCAGCTTAGCCAGCGCGGTGTTGGCATCAACAAGCGCCGAAAGCATATAGTTCCCGATTTCGAGGGCAGGATTTGGTGGCAGGGGATTTGGTTTATAGCTTAAATAGGCTGAATTGCCACTAAGGTTTGTAACAAATTCACCGGCTCTGTTCATAATAGTTCCTCCGTACTTTTTGAAATAACTAATGTTATTATACCCCTCTTATTTCAAAAAGTCAACGATAAATTGAAATTACCCCTGAAAAAATCTTTTCTTATTTCAAAAACCACGGCAGTTTCTGAAATAAGGGAAGAAAAATGCGGTTCTTATTTCAAAAAGTACCCTACTTTCTGAAATAAGAGTGAGAAAAAAACAGCTTTATTTCAAAAACTCTCAATAAAAATCAACCGAAAGGATGTTCACAATGATTACAAAGAAAAGAATAGCATCAATTGGAACAGCGACTCTCTTATTTGCGGTAATGTCGCTGACTGCCTGCTCCTCCGATGATGAAGGCACGATGGAGTTTACACAGCAGACCGTTGAGGAAAATAATTACGTTGCCCAGAGCAGCGACACCGTAGTAAGCGGCGAGGTTACGGCCATTGTAGGCAATTCCGTTACCCTTGCGCTGGGAGAAATCAGCGAGTCGGAAAACACAGGTGCTGCCGATGCAGGGGATGAAGCAGCGGATTTCAGCGGTGAAATGCCAAGCGGCGGCGATATGCCCGATATGTCAGGCGGTGAAATGCCCGATAAGGGTGATATGGACATGTCAAGCTTCGGCGGTGGAAACGGCGGCGGGGGACGTGGTAAAAGCAGCTCCGCTACCATAGAAAAGAGCGGCGAGGAGGCTACATATATTCTGCCTGTCGGTATGCCCATAGGCAGCGGTGATTACTCAAATATTTTGGAAGGAGATATACTTACTCTTACAATAAATTCAGAGGGAATAGTGTGCGCAGCGGAGGTCGATTGACATGGAAAACGTAATTGAAATGCATGATATAAACAAATCCTACTCTATGGGAGGCAGCTCCCTTCATGTACTTAAGGACATAAACTTTACGGTGAGCGAGGGAGAATTTATAGCGATTTTAGGTCCGTCCGGTTCGGGTAAATCAACCCTTATGAATGTAATAGGCTGTATGGATAACTTCGATTCGGGGGAATATTTTCTTTCGGGTCAGGCGATACATAAAATGAATGATGCCAAGCTTACCAACGTCCGCAACGAGTATATAGGGTTTATATTCCAGAAATATCACCTTATAGCAAAGTATGATATACTCAGGAATGTTATGATGCCGCTGCTGCTTAGAGGTGCAACCTCATCGGAGGCGGAGGAGGTTGCGAGGGAACGTCTTATTCAGCTTGGAATGGGTGAAAGAATGCACCACAAGCCAAATGAGCTTTCGGGCGGTCAGCAGCAGAGAGCGGCTATTGCAAGAGCACTTGTGGGAAATCCCAAGCTGCTCCTTGCAGACGAGCCTACGGGCGCACTGGACAGCAACACCGGTAAAGAGGTTCTTAAGCTCTTTGGACAGCTTAACGAAAAGGGTCACACTATCGTAATGATTACCCATGACCTGAACGTTGCAAAGAGCGCAAAGAGAATAGTCAGAATCGTAGACGGCGAGCTGTTTTTGAATGAAAGTGATTAAAAGGAAAAAAAGGTACAAACCGCAGGTTATTTGTAACGTGCGGTTTGTTTTCTTTATATAGTATTGAATATACATTCACAGTATGGTATAATGGGACAAACCGTAACCACGCTTTTTTTGAAAGGATTGCCTATGAATTTTAAGGAACGTGCCAAGAGGATTAAGGAGGATATCCCCGCAGTTTTTATTGCACTTAAGGATAAGGACACACCATTACCTGCAAAAATACTCGCAGCAATTACCGTTGCATATGCCTTGTCGCCGATAGAT
>Ga0192285_1039_pt1 | contig 8971 bp, 5 predicted proteins | sample Koala_Koa22_G3_FD_131252 | JGI IMG/M metagenome (GOLD analysis project Ga0192285, IMG submission 131252) | Enriched cells from koala feces incubated with labeled cellulose particles, San Francisco Zoo, California, United States - Koala_Koa2-2_G3 ...
CATGCCACAATCCACCGTCCAATCAAATCCGACGCGCTACCTTTGGTTAAGGCGGCATAGTCGACAGGTTCATCAGGGTGAAAACGCGCCATTCTTTCAATCGTCTGTATTTGCTTTTCCGTCGGAGGAATATTCTGTGAGCGCCACCCAGCTTTTCTTCCCCAAAGGCCATAGCTGCCAGCGTGGTCGCGCCGCAGCGTCTTTGCGATCGCGTTTAGCGCGTCCTGCATTCGCATACGCTCTCCGTCGTATATAGTCATCCCCAGCAGGTCGGCTGCAGGCAAGTATATCCTTTCCCCCTCTGGTAATGTCACGTATAAGTCCCCGTTTGGGAGTTGATTCCAGTACACATCGCCTAAATTGTACCCGTATTCCTGCGCCCAAAGATCAATCTCGCGAACCCCCGCTATAGACCCCTCGTAAGAAAAGGCGCGCCAATCATCCTTCTCAAGTGCCGCTTCTTGCTCCTCGTCAGCCGCAGCCAGCAAACCCACAGGCTCGTCCTTGTAGAGAGGCGGGAGCGCCGTTCCTAGCAAAGATGGCGCAGTTTGTAGACCTCGAACTCCCTTCCCGCCTACACAATCTATTAGCAACATTCTGTCTTTGCCGGGGATTTTTCTCAGTCCCCGCCCTACCATTTGCGCGTACAGCGTCGCGGAACGCGTAGGACGCGCAACCATGACCGTGCGAATAGAGGGAATATCCACCCCTTCTGTCAGTACCATACAATTCACGAGCACGTTAATATCGCCGGATTCAAATGCCGCCAATATCTCAGCGCGGTTGGGCGTGGTTCCCGTTACTACCTCCGCCGTCTCGCCAATTTCCTCGGCGATGGCGTACGCGTGCTCTATGCTCACCGCGAAAATCAACGTTGCCCCCTTGGCATAATCCCAATAGGCTTCTGCCACAGCTTCAACCGCAGCAGGTCTCCCATATTCAACGTCGAGTTCTTCCGGGCTGAAGTCCCCGGCCCTGATTTTCACGTCATCCAGATTAACGCCAATATCAACTGCGACCGCATCAATATCGGCTAACCACCCGTTTTCAATTCCCCACCGAATGTCGCGCTGAAAAACGATCTCGTCGTAGATATCGTATAGCCCCAGCCCATCACCACGGTTCGGTGTTGCCGTGAACCCCACTAGCTGATGGGGCTGGAAGTAATCTAGTATGCGCCGGTAGGTATTGGCGGCGCTGTGGTGAGCTTCATCCACAATCACCGTTGAAAACTCATCGTGGGCAAAGTTTTCCAACCGCCGCGCCATTGACGGTACCGACGCGCTAACCACCTCTTCACCACTCGACCTGTTAATCCCTTGTTCAACGCCATAGCTGCAATCATAGTACCGGCGTGGCTGGTTTACGAGTTCCTCACGATGACTCAGGATTAACGTCCGTCCTTCCCGTGGCATAGCCGCGAAGGTCACCGTCTTGCCCAGCCCCGTTGCCATTTGCACCATCCAGCGCCCTGCGCCTTTATTCTTCACGGTATCAATGCATTCTTGTTGGTAGTCTCGTAGCTCTAATTGCATGCCGCTTGTCTCCTTTTTTACGTTTGGTTTTGCCTGTACCCCCCTGGTGGGGGAACAGGCTCCCCCGAAAAAAACGTTGATATCACGCGCTTTTTTTTGCTGTTCCCCCTGTTCCCCTTTTTTTTTCGGATATAAGAGCTATTATTTATAGGGTATAAAAATTTGTGTGTGAGTACATTTTCTCTCTCTCCTATAAGGCTTATATATTTAAGGGGGAACAGGGGGAACAGGGGGAACACACACGAAAAACGTTGATATCACGGGCTTTTTGCCGTACCCCCCACTGTACCCCCCCTAAGGCGCTAGGGGGGAACAGCTTAACCGCCGCCAAACTCGCGGATAGCTGCCCGTTCCTCGATTTCGTACCGTTCTTCTTCCGTTAGCTCCCATTCCTCTTCGGCTTGCTTGAGACAGATACAGTGCGTTAGTTGCCCCATAAGACGAACGCGCTTTGTATGTTGTCTTGAGTTTTGCCTTACCAATCGCCCATCTTCTTCCAGCTTTTTGAGCGTGGTAGTCAAGTCGGGGAATCCCGCTTGCGCGACTGCTTTGCGCAAGATCGACGGCACAATATAGACGTAGCCGTCCTTGATCTTGCCGTAAATTTCGCCAAAGCGCGGCTGCTCGTCCCGCATCATGAACTCGCCATCGCCCTTCAGAAATTTCAGGCTGTTCGCCGCAATCCACTCGTCGATAAACTCGATGATACGCGCTTCGGTTGAGATAACTGTGGCTTCATCCTTTACTGCGTCAAGGCGCAGTATATCGTCCAGCGTTAGGGCGTCGTTTGTGCCATACACGTACTCGCAGGCCAGCCGGTCGGCAGTAAGCAGAATCGCCACACATGCGGCTTGCTTTCCGCTGGTATTGGCGGGGAGGCTCGCTAAGGTATTGTTATAGAGTTCCTGTGCTTTGTTCATATCAAGAGCGGCTAGGAATTTCTGCCCGGCGTGTCCGTAGTTTTTGGCGACGTTAATGGCGCAGGCGCGCCCGTTTATCTCGCGGCCTTCAAGCTGAATCTCGAGGGCGCGGTTATATGCTCCGCCGCCATCGTTATTGCTCAGGATGGGATGTTCCCCGCTCGTTATGAACAGGTTGTGCCACCTGCGCTTGTCTGCCAATGTTACGGATTGCGTCCCGCGCAACCGTCCGGCTTCTGCAACAATCTTATAGATCTGTACCAAGACGCGCCCCTCGCGTGCGTCTCGCTCTGTTTGCGCTTCATCCAGAATAACGGGCAAGTTTCTCAGGAATGCGCTGTATAACTCAATTCCCACGACTGTGCTATTCAGCGTTTGGAACAATTCGCCTTTTGTCGGATTTCCCCATACGCTAGCCGCCAGCATCTGCCCCACGGACTTTCCCGTTCCGCTGCTGCCGTAAATATGCACGAAAAATGATGGAATCGACAGCGGCTCCAGCAAGACGCTGGCAAAGCTGGCGGCCAGCAAAACCTTATTTACCGGCGACCGTTTCCGCGCTGATAGAGCTTCCTCCAACCATTCATCCGCGCTGCCGGTGGCGTGGAGACTTTCAAGCGTGCCGCTTTCTGTCTTCCCCCTAGGACAGACGCGCACGCTTTTAGCGTATGGAGCAAAGCCGCAGTCTTTCGCCCAGCCCAGGTGACAAACACCTTTCACGGTTGGGATTGTGTCGTAATTAAGGCGCTCTACCTCCGCGAGGTACTCAATTAGCCCGCGTGAAGTAATATCGTTTACAGCTATCCCGTTATCAGCAAGCGAAACAATCGAGTTCCGCGTCGCGATGGTCTTTTTCGGCACAACAACGTCTTCCCACTTTTCCCCGTGTGAAAAAGTGAGGGCTATTTGCTGGCTGCCCGTCTCAACATCAACAATACGCTCTTTTGGCAGTATCGGGTGGCTACAGGCGGTCACCTTTCCATCGTGTTGTGTTTTGTCGCTAAATGTCGAATCGCGGGAAATCCCTTGATCTGTGGCGCCCCATTCCCCACAGTACAAAGCCCTCCACTGGCCGGTAAATTCGGTTTGTTTTGATGAGGAGTCCTCTCTCTCGCGTTGTATTTCTTCCTGAGCTAATTTCGCCTGCTGATGGACGTAGTTGTTGTAGACCTTTTTGAAATTCTTTAGCCCCGCTTTTTTTGCTGCCGCGCTGTACTGCTCCCACGAAAGCACGAACTGCGTACTCTCAGGGTCAAGATCGTACAAAGCCCTGCAGGCTTGCGTTATGTTGAAGTCTCCGATTCTCTCCTCATCACCGTCTTTGACAACGCGGAGTACCCCTTTCTCTTTTTTCAGAATACTGCCGACAATCCCCAATACCTCTTTGTCGCCAAAGGCCTTATCTTCGCCAGGCCTTTTAATTCCATAATCTTCACAACGTTTTCGGGCGGTTCGGAGTATGAAGTCCTCAATATCCTCATCCTCGAACCCCTGCTGCTGGAGGGACCCCACCAGTTTTGTTATTGTGGAATTTCGCTCGTCGTGCTTTATTACCTGCGGGACTTGCACTCTCCCCTTGCGTTTGTTTTCCTTTTTCGTTCCTGTTGCCGCGATAGTTAAGACCTCGTCAATCTTCTTGGCTCCTTCCGCTACAAAAGCTTCCGCGCCTTCTACTCCAAAGAAGAAACGCGTGGCTCCTAATCCGTTTTTGTCGAACTCTGGGAAAGCCGCATGAACTCGCTTTTTCAGCTGTTCGTACTCGTCCGCATCCGTGATTTCGTTACACGGGAAGTATATGTGGAACCTCGGGCGCGCCGGTTTCCCGTGTTTCTCTTTCCGATTATTCCGGCTGTTTACAACAAAAAACATAACGTCCGGGAAGGCTGCTTCCACGTCCTGAGCACTCCTCCACTCGCGCGGGTCTTCGGAGTGGTCGTTGTCACAGTCCATCGGCAGGCAGTTTGAGCAGATGAAATTTTCTTTGCTCCGGTAGTTTCCCTTATAGGTTGCGCACACATGGTCATATTCCGCGACTTGCCGCATTTCCTCAACATTGGTAACATCCACGCGGATCGGGTATACTGCGCTCCGCTCCTTTCCGCGTGTGCTGGAGCGGTATAGCGTCATTTGCATTCTTGATCTTTCTCCTCTTTTTTTGCTCTCTCAACTTCCATCCGCGCACCGACTTCGTTCCAGTGTTTCGTGGCATTGTCTTTTATTCGCTCTTTGTTTTTCCTTCGGTATTCGCGTAAATACGCGGCGCGAGCCTTGCGTCCCGCTTCGGTTAGTTCTACTGCCATTTCTGGCACCTCCTTTTTGTGATTGTATTATAATTATATCACGCTCGCGCGAAAAAAGTCAAGCGGCAAAACGGGGATTGCCGCTTTTTTCTCACTCCTTGAACAAGATTTTCAGCATGTCCAGTGGATAGCTGTTTACCCACCCGAAACGCTCATCGTTCGTCTCGCACCGCTTAATTTGGTAGTTGTGGAGCCGCGCATAGCGGGACGCTTCCTTGCCCGCTTTCTTGCAGGCGTCGAGCGTCCACCCGAGCTTGTTCATGCGGTTGTATTTGGCGATTGTCCAGTAGCGTTCGGATTCGTTGAGTTCAATCGCCTGCTCTTCTACCTTGTCGGCAAGGGCGGCGGACTTCGCGCGCTCCTCCTTTAGCTCGGTTAGCAGGCGAATCATGGTGTCCGGGTCGGCGAGCATCTGGTCAATCAGGGACGGCGTCACATACGCGCCGTGCTTGCGGATGGAGGGGAGAACCTCGTCACAAACCCACCGCTCGAACCGTTCAGCACTAGGCAGCTGGGAGCGGATGATGAGACGGTACAGGTCACCCTCTGGAATAAACTTTTTGATTTGTACGCCGCCATGTGTAGGGGTGCCCATTTCGTTCACCCCTTTGCAGTGATCTCTGATTGCCTTCTGGGGGTTTGCATATCCTAACACCCTCGCGCATTCAGTTGCCGGGAAATATGGCTTGCCATCAATCTCAATAACTTCCAGCTTCCCGAACTCACCATTTTCAAACACCTGCACACTACTCTTGCTTTTTACCGCCAAATCTGCCACAATAAAAACCTCCTGAAATTAGCTGAAGCCCCCCCATGTGCTACCAGACACATGAGGGGCTTCTGCATGTTATCCACGGGGTCGTGGGAATAACCACTAATATTATCGCGTCTGGTAGTCCGCTGACTTTAGTATAGCATATTCGGCCGAGCTTGTCAATAATATTGGCGAGGGGGTGACCATATCAGTCACCCCCCTCTCCCGCTCTCACGCCGCCGGAAACGCCCCTAGAACGCGTTTCGTGCCCCGGGGTATAGTTTTACCACCCTTCGCTTAAAATCGATTCTAGGCCCCTTCTAGGCGCTCTGATGGGTGGGCTTACAGCTTGCAGGGGATTCGCACGATATCCCCCACATAAATCAGGTTCGGGTCTTTAATCTGCGGGTTCGCTTTGATAACCAGGCTCAGCGGCACCCCGTGTTTGGCCGCGATGCCGGTCAGGGTGTCGTTTTTTACAACCCTGTACTCAACAAAATCAGCGTTGGCCTTGCTGGGGTCTGCTTTCGGCGGGTCTGCGGGGGTGCTGGGCTTTGCGACGCTGCCGTACCCCTTGGTACAAATGTTGGTATCGACCGCACCGCTGATGCCGTCAACGGAACCGGTCGCGCTGTTTTGCCAGATGGCGTAGTCGCCTTTGTAGGTGCAAGAGCTTGCCCACTGCGCCACCCAGATATCAGTGCCGCCCATAATGTTCCCAATGTTGTTCTCGAGGAAGCTCTTGTAGCTATAAAAGCCCGGTGTGTATCCGGCCTCCTGAATAGCCACCAGAAACGCGTTCGCGATGGCCGCGTTTTCGCTTTTGCTCATGCCCGTATAAGCCACAGCAGAACTGTCCTCCATATCGAAGAACACGGGCAGAGAGAGTGCATACCCACTCAGTGCCGATGCCGCCTCCTGCGCCGCAATGGTTCCGGCGGAAGCCGTCTTAGCATAGCTGAATATGTATGCCCCGGCTGGGACTCCAGCCTTAGCGGCGCCGTCCATATTTGCGGTAAATTGTTTGTCGACTACCAGACTGCCACCGTACTCGCAGTAACCCGCCCGGATGATGGCAAAGTCGATCTTCTTTGCTGCGCGTTCCCAGTCGATGATACCCTGGTGGTAGCTTACGTCAATGCCAAACTTATCGGCCACAATCCTCATCCTTTCCGTTCGGCCACGGTAGGCCGATTCGCTCACACCATTGCGGCAGTGTTTCCTCGATGACGCTGTCGCGCCTGTGCGCAGCAATCGTGTTTAACTGCATTTCAGCTAGTGTGCTAGGCTCAATCTTCTTGACAGCATCATCCCAATATGGCGCGATGCGTTCAGCAAGGTACTTCTCGTTTTCCGCACGCTCTTCCGGCCGCTGCCGCCAGCCCTCGGATTGGAGTACCCCGTAATAATAAACCACAATACCAACAACTGCATGCGTGACATCAAGGCCGTGTCCATCTCGCAGGATGTCGAATGGCATAATGGCCGCGTCCATGTGTGTTTTTGTGCTAGCAAACCCGTATTCGCCGTTGTTTTTACGGACAGTGGAATCCGAGCGCCAGTGCCAGAGATAGGCCGTCACATCTACGATTTCGCGGCTATTCGCTAGGTCAAAAGCTTGCCGGTTGAAGTAGGTATCCTCATGCACCCGCAGCTCCGGGTGCATTCGGACTCCTGCCGCAATCAGGAATTGCCGCCGGTAGGCCTTTGCGAACATCCAGGTCGCTTCCGGCTCATGCGTCACATAGACATACGGCCCTGTATCATCTTGGCGGCATTCCTCGAGCCACGGGGCCTGAATGATATCGGCGTGCGTATCATTGATTTTTTGGACAAAGCATCCTAGCACCGCCACATTGTGCCATCTATCGTCCGCATCGATGAACATTACATACTCACCGAGCGCGTGGTCGATGCCTGTCTGACGGGCGACCCCGGGGCCGGCATTTTCTTCCTGCTGGATTTTTAGGATGTTCACACCCGGCCAGCGCTCGCAAAACTCTTTTGATACGGCGCAGTCCGGGTTACCGTCGTTGACCAGCAGTACCTCAATTAGTGGCCAGTCTATTCCGACCTGCATTGCCACACTGCCCACGGCGTACTGCAATACTTCCTCAGGCTCATCGTAGTACGGGATTATTACACTTACCAGTTTTGCCATCCTTGTTTTCCTTTCTTTTATGCGCGCGCGTCTTCCAGTGCTGTCACGCGTTTGTCGAGTTCTTTGATTGCCTGCACCACAATTGGCATAAGTTCGCCCATTGTGGCGGAAAGCTCACTTTCGACCCCGTCCGCTTCCAGCTCTGCGATCTTGGCGTTAAATTTCGCCTTTTCTGCATCCGTCATATGCGGATCAGGCACAAAGCTGTTGCTCGTAATGCCACCAAATTGCTTGTCGCCGGTATGTTTTTCCAGTGCTTCTTCCAGCTCCTGCGCGATGAATCCGAGCGAGCGCGTTGGCGCGGCTTTTTCCCCGGTCTGTTGCCGATTATAATCGTAGTCACTGCGGTAGATGCCGTGGTCGGGGTTGCGCGCATTGTCATAGCGGTAGAGACTGCGCTGATTCCAGCGGAATGATACCGGCCGCAAATCTCGAATGAGCGCCACGGCGTTTACGATTGGTTTCACGTCAAATTTGTCGCGCCTGTCAGAAGTTAGAGTCCAAGAGCTTGACTCCCCGTCCCAGGTCAGCGTGGTGCCCGTATGAATAACGACGTAGTTCGCCGTGTTGCAGTAGTAGGAGGTTGACGTCGTGGCACGCAGTTCAATGGTGCATTGGGCAACGTTTGCTCTGGCGTTGCGCCCCACCGCTACGGAGTAGGAGTTTGCGTTGGCGTTGTACCCCACTGCTACGGAGTAGGCGTTTGCGTTGGCGTTGTACCCCACCGCTACGGAGCAGTTGTTCGCGGTGGCGTTGTTGCCGCTGTCGCTAATGTTGACAGCCCCACAGGCGGCCGCCCCGGAGCCGCCCCCGGTGCCCAGGCTCGCCAGGTTGTAATTACCCACCCATACCGATGTGTGGCTGCTGTTACCGATAACAATCTGGTTCGCGTTGTTCAGCGTGACGTTACTGCCGATCGCGATGCCGCCATTCTGGCTGTTGGTGTTGGCGCAATATCCGATGGCGAGGCCAGAATCCCCGGTACCACTGGCGCTCGCGTATGGCCCCGCCGCCACGCCTGTATTAAATACGCGCGCATCGTGCCCGATAGCTACCGCTTCATTTAGGTTGGCGATGGCGTTATTACCGATGGCCACAGCGTTACTGCCACTGGCGTTTGAACAAACGCCGATGGCAATAGCGTTCGCGGCGGACGTGCAGGCATTGCCTCCAACGGCGATGCCCCCTGCGGCCCTTGCGTTGGCGTTGTTGCCCACCGCTACGGCGTTGGAGTTTGCGGTGGCGCAGCGCCCCACCGCTACGGCGTAGAAGTTTGCGTTGGCGTTGTTGCCCACCGCTAC
>Ga0192285_1041_pt1 | contig 8479 bp, 8 predicted proteins | sample Koala_Koa22_G3_FD_131252 | JGI IMG/M metagenome (GOLD analysis project Ga0192285, IMG submission 131252) | Enriched cells from koala feces incubated with labeled cellulose particles, San Francisco Zoo, California, United States - Koala_Koa2-2_G3 ...
AGCTCTGGTGGAAACAATGGAAGGAGTGATACGAAGCAAGCAGGATGCAGGGGAATTTGCGGGGCTGGAACAGCTTGCCGAGGACGGACGGGTGATGCGGTTTGTGGCAGATACGCTGAACAAGCTGCCGGAAGCGGTGACGTACAGTGACAAGGGATTCGAGGCGTATGTGATGCTGGTTGCCTTGTCACGGGAAGATGCGGCACTGCGGTATGTGTTCCGGTTATCGAGTTGGTATATCAACTACGGGTGCAACAGGGAACTGCTATACTTGTGCCGGATATTGCACATCTATCCCGAACGGGGGTATCTGAACGGGGTGTATAACCGACTGGCGCAGTATGTGCAGCAAATGAAACGGAAGCGTCCGCACTGCACCAAGAGCGAGGATTTGCCGAAAGGTGCTACGGAACTGGAAATACCTATTGCCCGTGCGAAGGTAAAGGAAATGACGGGTGAAGAGTTGTTGCAGGCAGAGGTGTATCTGGGAATGGTGAAGAATAAAAGGCTCGTGGAGAAGGTTACGAAGTACTGCATGAAGGCAAAGAATACGGGACATCTGGCTGACCTTTGCGGGTACAGCCTAAGCACTTTCCGGCGGCTGTTCCGTGAAGAGTTCCGTACTACTCCCCATGAATGGCTGAAAGGACTGCGGAAAGACAAGGTGAAGAACCTGCTCACACAAACAGACTTGCCACTGGTGGAAGTGGCAGAGGTGTGCGGGTTTGTGTCGCAATCGTACCTGACGGAGTTCTGCCAGATGAATTTCGGGGCAAGTCCGGGTGAGATACGGAAAAATTGATAGTAATAATAAAGATAGGGTTATGAATATTAAAGTGCTATTAATTATAAATATGTTGGCTATGATACTAATGTCTTTATCTGGTTGTGAACCGTCACGTCTGAAGGATGTAAATGAGAACTATTTTTTTACAGAAATATTTCCTCACGAAAAAGAGATTGGTATCTATCCAGAAGTACAGGCTATTTATCCTGTAAATGAAAAAATCGTTTTCTTGTTGGGTAATGACGAATATGTCGCATCCAGTCCGGAAAATCAAAATGCTTATTTTTTTTAGTAGCGTGGATGGCGGAAAGAGTTTCAAAAAACAAATATTAGGAAACGGGTATTTAGAAAATATATCTGTAACTGATAGCGGGCGCAATATATGCCTTATAAAAAGGATATATTCTGATGGGACTCACTTTGAATATCAGCTTTTGCACTCTGTCGATATGGGAGAACAATGGAATACTATTGATACATTTTCTAATAAGATATTGCGTACTGCTGTTTTTATCAACGACAAAATTGGCATAGTACGCACGTGCGAAAATCCTGCGGAATGTACTGTGGAGAACATTTACAAAACAACTGACGGGGGAATCTCTTGGCAGAAGGTATTCATAGAAGACATAGAGAAGTATTATGATTTTGTATATACTCCTGATAAGTCATTATTAGCATTGAGTAAGGACGATAAAGATATGTTGAAGCTGGATATAGCAACATTGACCTATGAAAAATATCCCCTAAATATCCCGGAACATTTATCTATTTATAACCAAATCATAATTGATTTGCAAACGCTGAAACAATATGTAATTCTAAGCGGCAAAGGCGAAGAATATGGCAAGGAGAATTTTTTATACAGCATAGCGGAACACTCTATGATACCTTTGCCTGTTCCTACTTATCAGGTAAATGTATATGGTAACTTTATAGGTATTATCGGAGAAGGCGATGGAGTTACCAAATACCATTACAGCACTGATTTGGGGAAAAGTTGGAAAACGGAAACTCCCAAAGAGTGGTTTACACGGGGAGATGCAGGAATGTTCGGGGAAGGGTATCTGTGGATTATAGCCTATGCTTTCCGTTACTCCAAAGGAAACCCGTTAATGGTGAGAATACCTTAATATAGACCAATCTCAATAATAAAGAATATGATGATATATAGATTGCTATTTTGTTTTTGCCTTTGCATCCTTACCGGATGCTCTGAAAAAGATATTGTTACGCAAGCATTAACCTATGACGAACAGGGTAATTATGAAAAAGCCATTACATATTGGAGCAAAGCCATAGATATGAATCCACACGATGCTCGATATTACATTAATAGAGGAGCGGATAAGCATGAACTTGAAGATTATACAGGAGCTATTGAAGATTGTAATATGGCACTTCAAATCGACTCGTCTCTGATGTATGGATACATCAGTAGAGCTGGGAATAAGTACGCTCTAAAGGATTACGAAGGAGCTTTAAAGGATTATAATACTGCTTTAAATATATATTTGTTTAGAACAAAAAAATCTCGAATAACACTTCCTTCCGGAACCGCTATATTCCCTTTAAAAAATCCGGCTATTACTAATGATGATTTAATGGAAGAGCCTCAATATCAGATAACTCAAATCTTAATTGATAGAGGGCAGGCATATTACCAATTGGATAGTTTAAATTTAGCACTAAATGATTTTACTGCTTGCATTGAGGGGAAATTCTGTTTATCATTTTGTTTTTATTGGAGAGCTTGTATATATTACAAAATGGGGAATATAAATAAAGCATACGATGATCTTAAACAAGTATTACTTTATGAAGATAAAAATTCAGAAATGGCTAAACATGTACAAGAAGTTTTAGACAAGGGGATTCACGTCTTAAATACCAAATTGAAATTTCAACCATGATAATACAAATATAAGAATCCTATGACCTTACTGGCGACGTAAAATGATGTAATACCAGATTTATAAGATAGAAAGTTGTTTTTGTGCGATTTGAGCGATTATCGAAAAAGAATGGACGGGAAACGAAAAAAGTGATATTCGGATTGCCAGTAACTTTGCAGCCGTTTTTAGAAACCTAAAAAGGATTGCATGGATAAATTTTTTGATTCGTTGTTACAGGAGATTGACCGCTATACGGGGACGGTCAATCTGGAAGGGGAAAACATTATTCCGGGATGCCGTGAAATGACGAAGTTCCTGAAAGAAAAGATGGTTGAACTGAAAGACTTCGCACTATCACACAAGTTTAAGGACGACGCAGAGGAAATCCGATTTTTTAAGTACCAAAAGCCGCTGATACTCGGACGGCTGCTCTACTTCTACAAGCTATACCAGATCGAGAGTAAACGACCGCCAAGCTATGAGCTTGCCGCAGGTTATTATCAGGGTGAGATAGAGAAGATGAAAGCAGCCTTTGAGAATAGCCTGTCATTCTTCCAGTATTACCGTAGCGGGGCTACGTACCGGGACAACTTCTACTTCAAACGGGGACAAACGGAGATAAGCCCGGAAACGGACACGTTCATCTTCGAGCCGGAAGCGGAGTTATCCACCGGATATGACCGACTGGTCGCCCGGCTGATTGCGGTGGAACTGCTGTTAGCCTTCCTGACAAAGCGGATGCGTGAGCCTGCGGACGGTGAGCCGCTATCGGGAAAGAAACTGTACTGGACGGACAAGAAAGCTGCGGCGGTGGAACTGATATACGGCATCCATGCGGCGGGAAGCGTGGATAACGGGAAAGCGGACATTATCGACATCGTGACGGCATTTGAACGGACATTCCACATTGATCTGGGCGACGTGTACCACACGTTTATCGCCATGCGTAACCGGAAGAACAGCCGGACGGTGTATCTTGACCAAATGATCGAACAACTGCTCAAACGGATGGACGAAACGGATAGCTAACTTATTAAAAGCCAATGATAGAATTACCAAGTTCGTAGCAAGCTGCTAAAAGCGACTTTATCGAACCCTAACCAGTGACAAGCGGCTTGCAGCCGCCGGAAGAACCGAAAGAAAAGGCTCTCCGGCGGCTTTTTTCGTGCCGGAAAAAATCTTTGGCAAGGTGGTACGGACGTGAAAAGAAAAACAATCGAATAGGCGGACATTTGCGACCATAAATCTAAAAATCAACAGATTATGGAAGTAATAACAATCGAAAGCAAAGCGTTTGCCGCCCTCGTGGAGAAGATTGACGGGATAGCGGCATACGTGGAAGAGTCCCGGCAAAGGGAACAGGACGGGCAACAGGGACAGGAAGAGAAGAACAGCCGGACGACGGGCAAGTGGATGACGGGCAGCGAGGTGTGCGAATATCTCGAAATCAGTCCCCGCACCTTGCAACGCTACCGCACGAACCGGATTATCGCCTTCTCCATCTGCGGGAAGAAAATCCGCTACCGCCGCACGGACGTGGAACAGTTCCGGGAACGGTGGATGCGGGAAACGCCTGACAAGCAGATCGACCGGATGGTCGAAGCACACCCTTTGCATGAACGTAAATACAAGCTGTATGGTAAGAAAAGAGGAAATACTGGCAAGGACAAGTAACGGGCTGGACGTGTTCCGCCACTACCTGCCCGTGAAGTGGCGGGTAGGCAGGAATTTCCTGAACCCGCTGTACGAGGACAGCAAGGCTTCGTGCAACGTGTATTATGACCGCCGTAGCGGGACGTACAGGATGAAGGACTTCGGGAACGGGGACTTTTCGGGCGACTGTTTCTTTATCGTGGCGAAAATCAAGGGGCTGGACTGCAAGAACGCCGCCGACTTCGTGGAGATACTGGAAACGATAGACCGTGAGCTGTGTCTGGGTATCAGCGAGGATGTGCCGCCGGAAACGGTACGGGAACGGCAGGCTGCCATGCGGGTTGTCCCGTTGGCGGAAGGAAACGGGATGAACGGTGACGGGACGGCAGAGCCGACCGGGACGGAAGAACGGGCAGCAGAGCCGGAACACAAGCCACGCCCGTACCGGACGGTGCAGCAGCCGTTCACGGAAAAGGAACTGGAGTATTGGGCTGGGTACGGGATAACGGAAGCGGTGCTGAACCGATACGGGGTGCAGTCGTTGAAGGAATACCGGAGCGAAACGAAAGACGGGAAAGCGTTCGGTTTCACGTCCACAACCATAGAACCGATATTTGGGTACGTGGGGAAATGGGGCGTGAAGGTGTACCGCCCGAAATCGGAAGTACGGTTCGTGTACGGCGGTCATACGGGAGATAACTACTGTTTCGGGCTGGAAGAGTTGCCGCCCAAAGGTGACACGCTGTTCCTGACGGGCGGGGAAAAGGACGTGCTGACGCTGGCGGCACACGGGTTCCATGCGATCTGTTTCAATTCGGAAACATCGGCGATACCTGCCAAGATCATCCGGAAGCTGGTGTATCGGTTCAAGCATATCGTGCTGCTGTATGATGTGGATAAGATAGGGCTGGAAAGCTCCGAGAAACACCGACAGCAGCTAACGGAGTACGGGGTGAAACGGCTGGTGCTGCCGCTGACGGGTGAAAAGACGGACAAGGACGTGTCGGACTACTTCAAGGCGGGACGGACACGGGACGAGTTCGTGAAGCTGTTCCTTAAAATGCTGGATAGCCTGTACGGTGACACGATGGCGGTATTGAAATCCTGCGAGATCGACTACGACCACCCGCCACAGCAGGCGGTCGCCATCGTGACCGCCGGGGACGTGCCGCTGGGTTCGGAAGAGAACATCCTCTGCATCACGGGCGGGGAAGGCACGGGAAAAAGCAACTATACGGCTGCGCTGGTCGCCGGGGCGATTCAGGAAAGGGAAACGGAAGCGGACTTGCTGGGCGTTCGGGTAGAGCCGAACCGGAAAGGGCGTGCGGTGCTGCTCTACGATACGGAGCAGAGCGAGCAACAACTGTACAAGAACACGGGGCGGATGCTGCGGCGTGCAGGACGGGAGAAGATGCCGTCCTACCTGCACGTGTACTGCCTGACGGGAATGTCACGGAGCGAGCGGCTGACGGCTATCATGCAGAGCATGGATAAGTACCATTACCTGCACGGGGGGATTCATCTGGTGGTGATCGACGGGGTGGCGGACTTGATACGCTGCGCCAATGACGAGGGGGAAAGCGTGGCATTGATAGACGAGATTTACCGGTTGGCGGGGATTTACCGCACGTGCATCGCCGCCGTGGTGCATTTTGTCCCGAACGGGTTGAAGTTAAGGGGGCACTTGGGCAGCGAGTTGCAGCGCAAGTCGGCGGCTATCCTCTCGATAGAGAAGGACGAGAACCCGGAAATCTCGGTCGTGAAGGCGTTGAAAGTGCGTGACGGCAGCCCGCTGGATATTCCTATCATGCAGTTCCGCTGGGACAAGCAGATGGGGATGCCCGTGTACGTGGGTGAAAAGCCCCGTGCGGAGAAGGAGAAGCGCAAGGAGAAGGAACTGGCGGAAATGGCACGGGAAGCGTTCACCCGGCAGGAGAAGTATGGCTACATCGAACTGTGCGAACTGATACAGGAGATGCTGGAAGTGAAGGAACGGACGGCAAAGGGATATATCCGCTATATGCGTGAGAAGGAAATCGTCGAAAAGGAAGGAGATTACTATGTACACGGACAGGGAAGAGTTTGAAGGCTGGATGCAGCGGATCATGCAGCGGTTCGACACGACCGAAAAGCTGCTGGAAAGGGTGCTGAAAAAGAACAGCCAACTGGACGGTGAAGAGGTGCTGGATAATCAGGACTTGTGCCTGCTGCTGAAAGTGGGCATACGGACGTTGCAGCGTTACCGTGCTATGGGGCTGCTGCCCTACTTCACGATCAGCGGGAAGGTATTCTACCGGGCGAAAGATGTACATGAGTTTATCCGCAACCGATTCGATGCAGTGGCGGAGAGAAAGCGAAAGTGAAAAGTGAACGGTTGCCCCGCTTTGTCGTTAGATAAGGCGGGGCTATTCTTTTGTAGTTCGGTTGGTTTGCACTATATTTGCAACAGAAAATATGAAAGTTCATTGCCCGGCTTGAACGCAAGCGGGTTTTGATTATATAGATTGTACGTTCGCAATCCGTCTTACACGAAAAACTGGCACTTTTTTGACAAACAAGACGAATGGCGCAATGTTCATGCTGTACCTATATGCAGCGTGGATTTGCCTATTCTGTTTGTCTGGTATGCCAGTACCATCGTGTAAGAATAGTGTGAGTTCACGCTGTTCTTTTATGGCGGCTGGCGGGCATAACCGATAAAAAGAAAAGTGTTATGAAACAGATTACTTTGTATATGTACCAAACGATTGACGGATGCCCTGCCCGTGCCGACAAGCAGGTGGACGATGCTATTCTGAAAGCCGATTGCCTGCTCTTGGATGAAGAAACTTATCTGGATGTATTTATGAATCACCTCGGCTGGCCGCTGGCGGAGAAAGAAACTTTTGTAGTGGCGCAAGCCGATTGTAACCTGACGGAAAAAGAAGGGGTGCAGTTCATCACGGGGGATGCCGTGGCGGAACTCTCACGGATGAAAGCTGCGGGTGACGGGGTAATGGTCGCCTATGGCGAAGGAATTGCGGCTGTGCTGCTGAATAGCGGGCTGGCGGATGAGATTGTGGTAGTTACATTGCCTGTGGTTGCAGGGGGTGACGAAAAGGCTTTGCGGCATATTACGGGGGACGGTGCGGCATGGGTGGTGCGGTCTTGTAAGGTGCTGGACGGCGAGAAGGTTCAAATGGTGTACGGAAGGGTGTAATTACGAAACTGGCAGTTTCGTAATTTGGCAACCGCCTGTTGCCAAATTGGGAAAAGACAAATGCGCAACAAGCGGTTGCGCATTTACTCTCTTCATTACTGGTGGATGGTCTTTAGGATTAAGTCTTTGAGTTGCTGCTCGGTCGGTAGTTGGAGCTTGTATTTAGAAACAAATATCTGCTCGTCCAGTCCGGCAGTGGTATATTGTACCAGTGCATCGTTCTTGTCCGTTACCAATAAAATACCGATGGGCGGGTTATCGTCCGGTTCCATGACTTCGGCTTTGTAGTAGTTCAGGTATGAATAAAGCTGTGATACATGGGCGTGGGCGAATGGAGAAATTTTGACTTCCAGCAAAATATGAGCTTTAAGAATACGGTGGTAAAAGACCATATCAATAAAAAAATACTCGTCACCGATAAGGATGCGCTTTTGTCTTGCCTCGAAACAAAAGCCATTTCCTAATTCAATAATGAAGTCACGCAAATGGTCGAGCAACCGGGTTTCGAGTTCATTCTCTTTAAGAAGTAAAGCCCGTTGTTGCGGTATGTTCAGAAACTCAAAGAAATAATCATCTTTGACAACATCGGTTACGGTTTGCGGATGTATTTTCTGCCTGATAGCGGTAAGCGCATATTCCATATCACCGGACAAGCCGACACGCTCGTAACTCAATGCTCCGATTTGCCGTCTTAGTTCACGGACGGAAAGCCCGGTCTGGATGGTTAGCATTTCGTAATACATGCGCTTGACCGGATTGTCTATCTTCATCAGTTCGATAAAGTGAGAAAATGATATAGAAGAGATTAATTTCTCTGCTGATATTTTGTTGTTATCATCTTCTTTATCAGAACATTGTAATTTATGCGACAGTGTCGCATAAATTTGTTCCCCACCATTCTGCAAAGATTTATGCGACATTGTCGCATAAATCTGATGGAATAAA
>Ga0192285_1044_pt1 | contig 8326 bp, 13 predicted proteins | sample Koala_Koa22_G3_FD_131252 | JGI IMG/M metagenome (GOLD analysis project Ga0192285, IMG submission 131252) | Enriched cells from koala feces incubated with labeled cellulose particles, San Francisco Zoo, California, United States - Koala_Koa2-2_G3 ...
ATATAGGCTTCCATAAAAGCCCAATCTGGTAATCCTTCAGCAGTTGAAGGAAGGAGAATTGTTTCTCTTTTTAGATTCTTTTCATTTCTCTTGTACCCGAAATTATATTTGCCTCTAACCGTATCCGCTACTGTAGTAACAAACATTGCTGTATAGCGATTAAGATGTGGACTTCTTCCAACCTTTACGGTTGTGGTGCCAATAAAATCTTCTTTTTATATATTGAAAGACCGATTGAACCTTCCCCGTCACAAACAAACACGCTACAATTACCTTTTGTGATTAACGATGATTTGTTTTCCACAAAACGAAGAACCCCATTGTTATTGGTAGTCGCTCCAATATATGGAATCGTTCCATCAGCTAAAGAGCTAACTTTAGAACATTTACAATTTTCAATAGTAAATAATTCTCCAATACGGAAAACTGACCACTTGGCATTATCTAAACTAAGCATCTGTACCTCCTTTTTCATCAAACAAATACCCTCTGCCATGAGTTATCATATTAAACTCAAAAGTCAGATAATCGGCCATCGTATTTTCAAAATCCTTTTCAGACGGAATCTCATCATTAAAGTAGTAAAACGCATGAAGCCATTCGTCATCTGCTTCGATAGTCGTTTCCACACAGAATTTGGTTTCCGCATCAATACGGCCAAACCATACATCCAGTAAATGTTGCCGCTTATCTTTGGCACTTGCGGTCTCTTCCAAACCAATGTGTTTGCTTACGACAAAACCGTCATCTTCAAAGTTGATAAATTTACAAAGGTGGTTCTTGTCATGTGGTATTCCTGCCGTAAATACTGCCATACATGGATTAGTACCTACTCCGTAGAATGTGTTTTTATTGAGAGTGATAACCCCCTCCAATGTGTGATTTTTCAGAATACTGCTCTTGATATTCTGTTCTTCTTTGCTCTTGCCCGTAACCGAAGATTGCGGTATGATAACTATGGCTCTTGCACCCTCTGTCAATGAATCAAGCAAATGTTCGACAAAGCTAATTTCATACAAATCGGGATTGGCTTTAGAACCTTGCGAGTACGGAGGATTCATCATTCCTACGGTACATCCTTTCAATTGTATTTGTTTCGGATTTTGTCGCAGGAAATCTGTATTGTGCAAGTTGCTTTTACCATCGCCACGCAAAATCATGTTGGTAGTCGCAATCGTGAACATATATGATTGCAGTTCGATACCAAATAATTGGTCTCGCTTAATACTTCTCCTCAGACTTTCATCTTCTGTCATTTTTACCATTTTGTGCATAGCGGCAATGAGAAATCCAGCCGTCCCGCAACATGGGTCAAAAACCTTATCAGATGTCTTGAGTTGTGCCAATTCACAGAAAGTTCTGTTATATGCTTCGGTGTAAGAACAATTCCCAATGTTTGTCCGTCACCTCCCGAATAGGACATAAACTCTCCATAAAACCGCCCCAAATAGTCTTCGGCAGAATTATGGTATCTGATATTTTTGTAAATACTGTTATACAGAAATTCAGTATAGTGCTTTAATGGAGTTTTGCCTAAAGTTTTATCTGTCTCGTTGATTTTTGTCGTGTCTTTTATGACAGAGAATTGGCTAAGTAACTTATCCCGTTTGGTATCAGGAGTAACATTGGCACGATACAAATTACTTTTGATTGCATCATAAATTTTTTGTCCATCAGTTATTCGAGTGTCACCGCCAAGGGAATCTATTGAAAAATTTTTATGCTCGATTTCACGCAAAGCAAGCATTATACCTGATACGACCAAAGGTTTTTGTTCGGTTGTCAAGTTGCCATAGTTACGCAGATCATTATGCAGCTTTTCCGCATCTTTCAAAATTTCAGCCGTTGTCTTTTCTACATCGGTTTCTTCCTGTAATATTTCCTTTAGATAATACTCGTCAATATTGGTTTCGTTGAAAGAAATGAATGTTTCCACATCGGCCAACTCTTGATAATCGCCACGCTCATTTACGAATATGGGAGTAATTTTATGATGCTTCTCATTTCCTGATATCCCAAAAGCCAATACTTTGCTGTACGATGTATTTGCAACCAAATGTAAAGCATAAAATTATAAGCACCATTAACAGCATATTTCTTTACAGTTTTGACTTCCTGTGAAAGTAGCCCGTTTTCATCTTGGTGCATGTGCTCATCAAGAGATGCCTTATCTTCAATCACAAGAATAAAATCTTTGACCACCCCACAATATTCGGGACGGCCATCCTTACCTGTTTTTGATTTGGAAGCCGTTTTTAATGCCTCCGCTATTTCCTTTATATCGCATCCTTGTGGTGTTAAATGAATATTGGCCTCTTGCAATAATTCATAAACCCAAAGGTCTGTTTTAGCCTCATTTTTCACCATATGATAATTGCTAATTTAATTAGATCCAAACAAATCTCGTACGTCTAAGTTCAAAATATCAGCAATTTGATATAGAGCAGAAATAGGAGGTTGTATCTTGTCCACTGCATAGAGATTGACCATATTGAAACTTTTACCGAATCTGCCAGCTAATTCCATTTGGCTTATACCACTTGCCTCCAAAACCTCTTTTATATCTTGTTCATATCAGACATCTCAATCTTCTGACAGCAAAGATAAACAAACTTTTGAGCTTAAAAAAGCTCGTCGGCAGTCCGACGATTACACGAACCGGTTTATTGTATTGCCGCAGGACAGCACATAATGATAGTTAGAAAGTAAAAATCCGGGAGGCTGACATTTTGACATGAATACGGATTCATCTCTTCCGGCACCATTTTATGGAGGCATGTTCTCGTCTTCCGCTTCTGACATCCAGAAGCATCCGCGATGCTTACAACACCTTGTATTCAAATCCAGGATAAGCAGCAATCCAATATACATTCCGTCCCAACAACTGCATATTGCGTTGTGGTTTTTGTTGTCATGACGATAAAATGAATGATCTACGAAAAAATTATTATATTGCATCCCGATATCAATCCATGTCATAGCAACCATGAAACGTTTTCTACTGACACTGTTTCTATTTGTCGCAACAGCGCCCTTACTTGCAGCATCCCTCGTTGAAGGACGCATCTATATGAAAAACGGCTCGGTCGTAGAATGTACGGGGAACGACAGGTTGAAAATACCCAAAAAAAACGGCAAATTGAAAGTATTTCGAGATGCTTTCCGGAAAACTAAAGCCAAAGAGATATTGTCGCCCGGAGATATAGATTCGGTGATCTGCTGGCATGCCAAAAGTCCGAAACACACACGCAAATTCCTCTTCGCGGAAAAACCCGGATGGATGTGGGTTTACGTTGAGACTCCATATATAAAAGCCTGCATATATTCGAAAAAAGGGTACGGCATCAACACCAACGGCGGTATACAGGTCTGGCAACGACGCAGATGGTTCAGCCGTTCGCGGGCAGCCTATTTCCTGCAAAAACAAGGCGACAGAGGATTCCGGAATGTCGGCAGTGCATACCGACGGTCCAAGGACACATTCCGCAAACGCATAGCCTGCTACATAGACGACGATCCCACGCTGGCCGAGCGCATACGCCAATCCAACGCCTATCGGGATAAAACGATACTTATGTTGCATGACTACGATCCGACCCGTCATTAACCCCTTAATATCAAAAGCACATGAAACAGTTTTTACTTTTCGCCGCCGCCCTGTTTATCCTGTCAAGCACGAGTAATCGGGCGGAAGCCAAGAAACCCCAGGACCAGGAATTCCGCCGCGTAGTGGTAACCCTTAAATCGGGAGAAAAGATCGACGGCTACCTGCATCGTGGCTGGCACGCCGAATCATCATTTATGAAAAAGGAGAACTATTCGTTCAAACTTGCCAAGACCCCCGAAGACAAAGAGAAGGTCAAATACACCGCCGACGATGTGGAAAGCGTCGAATACGTCGAAAAGACCGAGGCCAATCCCGACGGTATCCGCTGGGAAGCACTCGACATCGCCTCGCCCGGCCTTTCGGATCGCAACCGCACGTTTCGCCGCATGGTGTGCCTGAACAAGGCCGGCCAAAACGCCACGGCTTACTGGTGGAAAATATGGACGACGGAGCGAGTAGGCAATCAAGACCGCCGGGTGCTGAAAACCATGTACGGTATCCGGTTTCATAATGATCCCGACAAGATCGTCTATCCGTATATGCTGGTCAGCTCCGTGCTGATGGACAAAAAGTATCCGGGGCTGAAAGATTTCTGCAAAAAATGGTTCAAGGGGCTCGAAGGGAAAGAGCATAAAAAGGAGGCTAAGGAGAACGATGCCTGGATACTCGATATGTATGATGCATATCTGCAAAAACAGCAGGAATAGGATGCTGACGGAAATGACAACCCGATCATATGCCTGAATTTTCATATTTCCGGTTTTGTGGAAAAAACGAAAATTCAGGCGTATGCCATCTTGATTCTTACAGCAGGATATGACACCCTGTCAGGTATGAGTCATCCAGCCATGAAACGGCTCGTCGATGAAACAATGCGACAGGTCCGGGCTGCCGTGATAAACCAATCCGCCGATAACGCCCAAACGGCCGTCGGAATAGCGCTCCTTGAAGAGGAACGAATAGGGCGCGAAGTCTCTGTAAAGTTCGATTTGGCATGGATGATGGGGATTCCGCTCCCGAAGTTCGAGGCGCTCCAAACATTCCCGAAGCGTGCTGTCGCCGATACTCTCGGCGTATTGCACTACCTTATCGTAGTGCTCCTGACACATGATTTTCATAATAATCAAATTTTAGAATTTTGTTTATTTCCCCATTTCGGGGTGTTGTTCCAGAAAGATGATCCGCTGCCGGATATACCGCAGCAGCGGCTCTCCGTCGCCGACCGACACCGACAAGGTATTCATACCATTCATCTCACCGAGTGTTTCCGGTGCGAAGCGGGCGCAGGTACGCTCCGTGTCGAAAAACAGCTCGCCGCCCAGCTCGGTAAAGGTAATGCCGAGGAGCTGTCCGCTGCTTTTCAGCCGTCCGAGAACCGGAACGGCACATCGCAGTCCCATCGGGTGATATTCTTCTTTCTGCTCCCACTCGATTTCAGGCGTCAGGCGGGCGATCTCCGCCATGACCGGACGGATAAGCCCCTCCGTCCAGCGAAGCTCGTTCAGGTGCTTGCGCTCCTCCTGTAACTTTGCGATTTCGCCGTCGATTTCCGCACGGCGTTTGGCGCACCCGGCCTGATGTCGGCGGTAGTGCGAAACGATTTTTTCGATATTTTCCATCGTGTTCTGAACTTTTATCCGTACCAACTGCACCGCAGGGGCTGCCCGTCCCATTTCCATACGTTGCGGCATGAGTCGATGCGGATATAATTTTTCGACAGACGGTGTGTATGGGTCTTGCCCTTGAAAACATCGGGCAGCGGGACGGTCGTTCCGCACATATAGCCGTCTTCGGCAATTCGTTGGTCGAGCTGCCGCAGGTCTACCGCGCTGCCGCGGATCGCTATGACCTGATAGAAGTCGATATTGGTCTGCTCCCAGCCCCACGACGAGTAGAGGATGTCGCCGGCACGGAGCGATTCGCGGAAGGCCGCGGCAGCCCTTTCCTGCGCCTCGTCATGGCGGCGGAAGCGCTCGGCTTCCTGCCGGATACGCTCCATAGCCTTGTCGTATTCTTTCGGCGTGTGTATCTTGTAGGCATACCGGGGACGTGTCATCCCCGGTGTCCATGCCGCGATACAGCGACAGTTTTTGGCTTGGAACTGCACCAGCGAGATACTATAAACGAGTTCGGGCGTAGCGGCCACCTCGCGGGCGAACCGTTCTGCGTTTTTATTGATACGATAGGTTTTCATCGGATTTAGGATTTAGGGTTCGTTTCTTCTTCTACGATTTGGAACTTGTCGGGGTTCCAGCCCTTTGCGACCAACGCGGCCTGCGCGTCGATGACGCTCGGGAAGATGCGGCGCTTCTGCCGCGAAAAAGAGATGTATCCGACATAAATACGCCGCACAGGGCTTCTTTGATATTCGAGGTGGCAGCGGCACGGAACGGGCCGGTAGTGCAGGAAGCCCCGCATGCGCAGCAGCAGGCCCCGTTCGTACTCCTTGTCCTCGCGACAGCGTTCCCACACCTCGTATTTGTCGATGCCGTCGGTCAGCAGCGTGTAACCGACAGCCCGGTCATAGCGGGTTCGGCCCTGCCAAAGGCCTTTGAAAAAGAGCGACAGCAGTTCCAGTTCGAGCGTCGGACGGCCCTTCGTGCGCAGCGTTTCTGTCAGGGATACGACCTCGTCGTAACGGAAGTCGAGCGGGCGGATGTTGTTCGCCGCCATGCGCACCATCACCCGCAGATCCGAAGTAATGGTGATACGTGTTATAATCTGATAGCTCATAATGATATGCAATTAAAAGACCGCAGCTTTAGGGCTGCGGCCTGATTTGACAATACGTGAAGTGTCGTGTTATTTCGGATTGGTCGTGTCCCGGAGCTTCAATCCGAAATCGCCGCAGGCTGTACGCAGATCTTCGATGAACTTGCTGCTGTCGCAATAATAATCGCCCATCCGTCCGGCCAACTCCTGCAGATCGCCGTCCGTAATCGTCGCAGTATCGTATCCGTGTCTTTCGAGAGCCGTACGGTTCAGAAAGGCGATGTCGAACTCCGCATTCGGATCGTCCTTACTCAGAACGCTTCGCAGTTTCTCAGCGGTGAATCGGTAAATCTCGTCGAGGTATTCCTTCTCCGTCCAGTCCGTACCCTCGTGCCGTCGGGAGAACTCGTCGCCCCAGGCGATGAGCATCGCGGCCGTATCGCGGGAGTTGTCCGAGGGCCGGAATTTTCTGCGCCCGGCTTCATAGGCGATATCGACCAGCGCCTCGGCATAGTCGCGCAGGGACACATTGCCCGGAAGCGCTGCGGGCTGCCTTTTCATAAAGGCGGTGACGGCTTCGGCATAGATCCGAAGTTGCAAACGGTCGCGCTCCTCTGCAGCTTCGTCGCGATCCAGCCCGAATTCCGGGGATTCATGTCCGTCGAGGAATTTCTGCAACTCGCCCAGCCGGAAAACGTCGTAGCGCGTAGGATATTCCGGCAGGCAGCGTTCCACGAAATCTTCCGTAAGGTCGTTTGTCGTCTGAGGCACAGCTTCGGTGGACGGGATGAAATCGTACTCCTCCAGCCATTCGACGATGATTTGCAGGGTATCGCAGGATAGATTTTCAAGCGCAAGCGGGAAATCATCCCCATCCCAGCCATCCATCAGGCAGACGGGCGTTAGCCCGTCCTCACAAAATTCGAGGGAGATTACATTGCGATAAAGGCCGTCGTGTTTGATTGTAAGGGGCGACTCATAATACTCCTCGTCGGCGAGGCCGTCCGTATCTGCCAGCCTTTCACGGTCTGTCGCATCGGCCGAATAGGTTCCCAGGCGCCCTTGCCGGCTGGCGATGACCGAACGGATGACGCCGATCTGATAAGTGCGCAGTTTTTCGAGTGTTTCTTTGTTTTTCATAATCATAGGGAATCAAGTTATTTATAATAAAATTCCGGTCTGACGAAATAGCAGACCGTGGTGTGCCGCCCGTGATCCTTGACGAGTTTCACGGGTTGGGGCGTGTTGTAGATGCGCCGCTCGGAAACGGGAGCATCGAGCGCATCCCACTCTTCTTGCGATACGGAGGTCTGCTCGTCGCGGTAGCACCAGACGATGACGGATTTCGGGTCGGGAGCCGCGAATACGGTTCCTTCGTAATCGAAGAGAAACTGCCGGAACTCCTCCTCCGAGCCGAACGAGATGCACTCGCCCCGGTAAAGATCGCCGTTTCGGCACTCCGTATCCTTGTAAAAGCTGATCTTGCGCCACTTCTCGGTGGAGAAATCACCGTAGAGCGGATCGCCTTCCCGGAACTCCCACAGCGAAACCTCTGCGCAGAACCGAACGACTCCGTTGCCGCAGGCGCCGCAATGGCCCCAAACACAGAAATCTCCCGGCACAGCACCGGAAGGCTTCAGCTCTTGCGGCATCACGGCTGTAAAAGGCCCGCCGCTGACCGCGCAGCCGATACCGCAGGCTGTCGCCCGCACAAAAGGCACGTAAGGGCACAGGCAGATCGAGCGCATTCCGTCTTCACGGACAGCCTCGATCAGGGCATTGCCGTAGAAGTCACCGTAGCGCGTGGTATAGCGTACCCGGTCGCCGACCTGCGGGACACGCGGGTTACGGGTACGTTCGATGTGACGCACCAGCTTATTGGCCATGTCCACGTCCTCTTGCGTCAGGTGGTGTTCATGGTCGTAAAGCGTATTCATCGGCAGCAGCGTTTTGAGGCTGTACCGATCTTCGGTTTGGGATTGTTGCATATTGCTGATAATGAAAGCG
>Ga0192285_1045_pt1 | contig 8259 bp, 7 predicted proteins | sample Koala_Koa22_G3_FD_131252 | JGI IMG/M metagenome (GOLD analysis project Ga0192285, IMG submission 131252) | Enriched cells from koala feces incubated with labeled cellulose particles, San Francisco Zoo, California, United States - Koala_Koa2-2_G3 ...
GCGGTCGGAATCTTTGATAAGATTGCCGATCGAAGCCTGACCGTCCGCAAAATCAGCATTGCCGCCGGTCATGTCATCCCGGACGAGGGCGTGTTCCAGCTGGATCTGTTTACCGATGCGGAAAAGCAGGAAAAAGAAAAGAAATTACAGGCGGCCGTCGCCTCCATCAAGCGGCGCTACGGCAAAAATGCCATTCTGAAAGGCACGAACTTCGAAGAAGGCGCGACCATGCGGGAGCGAAATGGACAGATCGGTGGACATAAAGCGTAGCGTCAATCTGCAGCCGGAACAATCTTTTACAAAAACATACCGGATAAGACCATTTAGGAAGAGAGCAAATGCAGCTATGACTACTTCAGAAGAAAAATACAAAGACATTATAAATAAAAGCTGGCCCGCAGATCCGGCGATTTACCGCAGACACCCGAAAATGCCGCTTGCGGATCGGGCGAAGATTTTTGCGCCCTTTGCTGCCCTGCGCGGACACAGTGACCGGCTGGGGGAAGAGGCCGGAAAGCTTCTGCTCACGGCACGTGTTGAATTATCGGAAGAGGAGGCAGAAATTCTCTCCGGCAAGCTTGCGCAAATAAAGCCCGGAATGGACGTGACAGTCATTTATTTCAAACCGGATCCTTCCGACAATGATACAGGATCCTATGTCTCCCTCTCTGGTAAGGTGAGCGGATTTGATCCAGCGTATCAGGTCATACACATCGCCACCGGCATCCAGGGAGAAAAAGGCGAACTCATCCGGGAAATCCACTTTAGCGACCTGGCTGATGTACAGGGCGCCGGGATTATAGATGCTTCCGCCTTTGATTCCATTTGTTAGGCTTTTCTTTTTGTTCTGTTTCGTCAATTGTATGCCATATTGTACCAGGATCTGCCCGGCATTCTATGCTGCATGGGGCGGGTTCTGTTACAGAATTTCAATTCCTGCCTCACGGCAGGCTTTCATAGTCTCTTCGTCCCAGATACCGGCCTGTACCTCGCCGACATGAGCTTTTTTCAGCAGAAGCATACAGATTCGTGACTGGCCAATGCCGCCTCCAATCGTCAGCGGAAGCTTATTTTCCAGAAGCATCTGATGGAACGGAAGATTCCTTCTCTCATCACAGCCGGCCTTTGTGAGCTGTTCGTCGAGCGATTTTGCGTCTACGCGAATACCCATAGAAGAAACTTCCAGCGCACACTGCAGGGGTTCATGCCAGAAAAGCAGATCGCCATTTAACTTCCAGTCATCGTAGTCCGGAGCGCGCCCATCGTGGCGAACGCCTGATTTCAGCAGATCACCGATCTGCATAATAAAAATCGTCTTCTTCTCTCGCGCGTAAGCATTCTCGCGTTCCTTTGGCGTCATGTCCGGATAAAGGTCTTCCAGCTCCTGAGAGGTGATGAAAGAAATCTCGCGGCACAGCTCGGTGTCAAGCTGCTCATAGCGGTATTTTACCTCATCCAGCGTATTGCAGATGGATTCCACGATACGCTTCACCGTCATTTTCAGGTAATCAAAATTACGGTCTTCCGCCGTAATGATTTTTTCCCAGTCCCACTGGTCTACGTAGGCAGAATGGAGATTATCCAGCTCCTCATCCCGGCGAATAGCATTCATGTCGCAGAGCAGGCCGTTTCCCACATGGAAGTCATAGCGATAGAGAGCCATGCGCTTCCACTTTGCAAGAGAGTGGACTACCTGGACGTCAACCCCAGCGTCCGGAATTTCAAAAGAAACCGGCCGTTCCACACCGTTCAGGTCGTCATTCAGGCCGGTAGTCGGATCCACAAACAGCGGTGCTGTCACACGCTTCAGCTTCAGCGCCATGCAAAGCTTGCTCTGCATCAGATTCTTAATCATGCCGATCGCTTCCTGTGTCTCATAATTGTTCAGACAGGAATGATAGTTCTCTGGTATTACTACTTGGCTCATTTTTCAGGTTCCCCTTTCTCTCTTACAGGATTACGGAAATCGTTCCATTGCGTTTTCTATGGTTATTATACATGGATTTTCAGGTAAGTCAAATATCTTGGCTGCTGTTCTGAATGGTTGCAAAAAAAGATCCAGGAACATCCTGAATCTTCTTTCACAAGCGCGAGACGGGATTCGAACCCGCGACCCCTGCCTTGGCAAGGCAGTACTCCACCACTGAGCCACTCGCGCATCTTCTGTTTTCTGTTCGACTCCGTATCTCTGTCCGTCGAACAATGCATACTATACTACATCTTTCCCGTCCTGTCAACACTTTTTTTAAAATTTTTTCAATTTTTGAATTTTTCCAAATTTATATACAATTATAACAATATTATCGGCATGCGGTCGTGCTGCTGCACGGCCGCACCCTATATTCGCCAATCACGTTCCCATTCTTTTTCTGCTTATCACAAACACCGTCGTGTTATTCTTTTCATTGAGCAGAAATCTCTTCTCGATACGGTATTCACTCCATACGCGCACGGATTCCAGCACATAATTCGGTTCTGACGAATAGATCACCAGCACTGCCTCTTCTTTCAGCAGCTTGCCGATTGTCTCAAAAAACCGGTGATAAAGCTCCCGCAATGCTCCCTTAGTTCCTTCCGGCGCGGTCTGCGGCATATCCGTGATTACTTCATCAAAAAGATATTCGTGCGTGAAGGTAAAATAATCCCGATGCACGTAGTTTACAATGCAGCCGGCCCGCTGTGTGTTGCGCCGGGCTTTCTCGATCGCTTCCCCGAAAAGGTCAAGCCCGTACATGGTTCCGGTTTTCACCGCACGGCTGCGCTCGATCAGCATCGTCCCGACCCCGCAGAAAGGATCCAGAATCTGTGCTCCCTCTTTCAGCCAGGGCTTTGCCAGATAAGCTGTCAGGGCAGCATTCACCGGCGCGATGGAGGATGCTACGACTTCTTTTCGGTAGTCAAAGCGGCCGTCAAACGACGAAGACGGCTTCAGCATGGCGGCAAAGGTGCCGTCCTTGCGCAGAACCAGACGCACTTCGACCTCATAGTCAGTCACAGAATTGATCAGGCGCGCGCCTGATGCTTTTTCCAGAGCATCAGAGAATTTTCGAAGGTAAACTCCCTTTTTCTCCTGGTATTGCCCCACGCAGAACAGATCTACAGCGGAAGCGGCGCCTCGCTCCCCACGTGGTGAATGCTCACTGCGCGGAGAATTGCCTGTATTTTGTCCTCTTAACTCTACGCGAAACAAAAATGCTCCCGCCCCGTTGTAAATCCGGTCAAGCAGCATAAGAACCGGCCCGGCCAGAAGCTCTCCGCACTGTGCAGGCTGATCTGCCGGAAGTGTTCTCGTCTTCACCGGAAAGAGCAGCTCTGTATAAGTCCGAATCTGACGAATATCCTTCAGAGACGCGCCATCCACGCGGACCCCTCCGGCAAGCATGGTAATCTTTCCTTTTTGAACCTGCTCCGCAGTCGCCTCTCTCTGACGTCGATTCGTAAGCAGAATCACATCCTCCGGCTCCTTCTCTCCCGAAAACCGGTGATGGCGGACGCCGCTGCAGCGAAGCACCATCGTCTGCAGCATCCGGATTTCCTCTGATACATGCTTCCACTCCTCCGGCTGCCATTCCTGCACATCGCGCAGAACGGCCAACTGCTGTTCCAGCCCAGACAGAAGCGGCCGATAATCCAGCTCGGACATCGCTTTCAGGTAATCTGCGCGGATAAAGAGCGTCTTTTCCTTTCTATAGGCGTCAAAAAGAACCGGAAGCAAATCTTCCGATTCCATTTTCCCAAGCACAAGCGCAGCATTTTTTCGAACCTTAGGATCTTCGTGAGAAAGGAGACCACAAAGCTTTGAAAAATCTCCTCCCAGAAGGTAAGCAAACTCACGCCGACCGTTTTCCTCTTTCAGTTCCTCGCGCAGTTGAATGAGATGTTCTCTGACCTCTTCACCCGCGCAGATTTTTTCATAATTTTCTCTGACCATTCCCTGCAATTTCTCCCCAGACGTTCCCCGAAAAGCACTGCCCCTGCAAGTGTCTGAGCGCCGTTCGGTACGCCTACACTACTCAGTCCGCTTTCGCTGCTTCCCGCATTCTTCTATGTATGCCATCACATCGTCCTTGAACGCTTCCCACTTATCTTCGTTCTCCACATAGTAGAGCGGACACGCCTTGCCCGTCACATCATAATGACGGATAATCGCGTCCCGATCCAGATCATACATATCGACCAGATAGGCGGTCAGCTTTACCAGTGATTCGTAAGTCTCTTCTGTAAACTGCCCGGTCGTATCCAGATGGCAGTTCTCAATGGAGACAGAATAGTGATTCGCGCTGTTCGATGCATATGCGATCTCACCTGGCGGCACGCACTCAATAATTTCGCCCTCGATGCCAATCACAAAATTCGCGCTCATGGACACTGCCTCATCCTCCGTGATCTGGCCGCTTTCGATCAGATCACCGTTATTTTTCAGGCTTTCAAAATAATCGTGGTTCTGCTGCGCGGTCGTCTTAGGATTGGCAAGATAATGAATCACAATATTGGTAATCTCGTCACAATACTCTCCCGGCCTCGACCAGTCGTTGATCGTCAGCAGCTGCACGTCAATCCCCGGATCTGGAACGACCATCGCGTCCTCTTCTGTCTCTGCCTCCGTCGCAGGCGGCTCTGTCTCGATCAGAAGTGTCTCATTCAGAAGGGCGTCAATATCCATGTCGTCTTTGGGAAGCAGAGAGAGCAAAAGACCAACCGCTACTGCTGTAAAAACAATCACAGCGGTCCAGATCAGGACCCGGCTCATTCTGATTTTTCCGTTTTCCTTTTGTTCTCTCTTACCCATACTGGTGTCCTTCATCCTCTGTCTGTCGGCAACCGCCTCACATTCCAACATTTGTCATAAAGCCATCGCATATCTGCCTTCGTATCCGACCAGCTTCACATGCGCTCCCGTTTCGTTATTGCTCCACGCTGTAGTTCGGCGCTTCCTTTGTAATATGAATATCATGCGGATGCGACTCTTTCAGAGAAGCTGCTGATATCTTCACAAACTTGCCGTTTTCTTTCAATTCTTCAATCGTTTTCGTACCGCAATATCCCATACCGGAGCGGATGCCGCCGACCAGCTGGAATACGGTATCTTCCACGCTGCCCTTATATGCCACACGACCCTCTACGCCTTCCGGAACGAGCTTCTTGGCATTCGACTGGAAATAGCGGTCTTTGCTGCCATTCTCCATCGCCGCGATGGAGCCCATGCCGCGGTATACCTTATATTTTCTGCCCTGGTAAAGCTCAAAGGTTCCCGGACTCTCGTCGCAGCCCGCGAACAGGCTGCCCATCATGCAGACATTTGCACCGGCAGCGATCGCTTTCGTCATATCGCCGGAATACTTGATGCCGCCGTCCGCAATGATCGGGATTCCATATTCCTTCGCGACCGCATAGCAATCCATCACAGCCGTCACCTGCGGTACGCCAATGCCGGCCACCACACGCGTCGTACAGATAGAGCCCGGTCCGATACCAACCTTTACCGCGTCAACCCCTGCCTCAATCAGAGCCTTTGTCGCTTCTCCGGTCGCCACGTTGCCTGCGATCACCTGCAGATCCGGGAACTTTTCCTTAATCATACGCACGCAGTTCAGCACGTTCGCAGAATGTCCGTGTGCAGAATCCAGCACAACCACATCTACCTGTGCCTCTACAAGTGCTGCCGCACGCTCCAGCACATTCGCTGTAATGCCAAGCGCCGCGCCGCAAAGGAGTCTGCCCTTATCATCTTTCGCAGAATTCGGATATTTGATCTGTTTTTCAATGTCTTTTATTGTAATAAGGCCCTTCAGATTAAAGTCGTCATCCACGATTGGAAGCTTCTCTTTTCTTGATTTTGCGAGAATCTCCTTTGCCTCCTCCAGTGTGACGCCAACTTTCGCCGTAATTAACCCTTCGGACGTCATGGAATCTTTGATTTGCTTTGAGAAATCTTTTTCAAATAAGAGGTCACGATTTGTCAGAATGCCGACCAGCTTCCCATTTTCCGTAATGGGAACACCGGAAATACGGAACTTCGCCATCAGCTCGTCCGCGTCGGCCAGTGTATTCTCCGGCGAGAGATAGAATGGGTCTGTAATAACGCCATTCTCGGAACGCTTTACCTTATCTACTTCCTCTGCCTGCTGTTCAATCGACATATTCTTGTGGATAATACCGATGCCGCCCTGCCGGGCCATCGCAATCGCCATACGGTGCTCCGTAACCGTATCCATCCCGGCACTCATCATCGGGATATTGAGCACAATCTTCTTTGTCAGATGCGTCGTCAGATCCACCTGATTCGGAATCACTTCAGAATAGGACGGCACGAGCAGTACATCATCGAACGTAATTCCTTCGCCAATAATCTTTCCCAAGATATTTCCCTCTCTTTCTCTGAATTGTTATTCCGCTAGTCTATCAAATCCCGCTTATCATGTCAACCTTTTTTCCATCCGGATTTTCTTTCCTTACAAAGCCAAAAGAAAATGAATCACGATTCATCTTAATACAAATTCACCTTGCGCGGGGCGATGCGGCGGATATCATTGAGAATTTCTTCGTCCAGTTCTACCGCAATGATTTTCTGTCCCTTTTCTCCGTTAAATACCAGCATGTAACTCCTCTGGGGATCCTTTTTTGAAGTATAGTCATCATACTTTGTCCCAGGACGGCTCAGATAAGCATCCAGCGCATGGGATTTCATCGGTGCAAGAACTTCCAGATGCTCCATATCATAGCTGCAGATTCTCTTGCGCTTCTGTTTGGAATAGATCGCATCAATATCCAGTTCTCCGTTTACATAGAGGTATTCATACTCTACCTCCATCTTCGGCCCGATAAAGATCGACAGCAGAAGAAAACCTAACGCCAGAATCAGGATTGGCCAGAAGACCACTCCAAATACCACACAGATTCCTGTCATCACCGGGAAAAATCCTTTCAGGAACTTTTTCCCCGCCGTTGTCTCCGGCTTTACCATAATCTCTCTGTACGTGTCACCCATTTTCTTTTTCCTCCTTTTATATCCGCAGAAAACAGCTGTTTTCCGCTCTTTTCAACGCAGTCGTTTCAAGTGACGCCTCACTCTTCAAACAACCACTCAAGGAACGATCGCACCATCTCAATGTCTGCCTCAGAGTTTACAACCACTCCGCCATATACCGTATCCAGGTAAGCCTCATACTCGCCCAGCTTCGCGGCGTTTGTCAGGTCAAGCGCGCACGGAATGGATTCGCCATCCTCATCTTCCAGCCAGATGATCAGCTCCGACCATTTCTCCAGCTCTTCCTCCGTCAGTACTTCCCGCAGATCTGAAAAATAGCTCCAGCCGGCATACTCCTCAAACTTTTCCACATCCATAAGAACGACATCCGCCAGCTTGGCGGAAATAACCGCGGTAAACTTCATCTGATAAGCATAGTTTGTCGTAGCGTCGTCATCATCGAGAATCACACTGGTGTCAAGCGATATCTCTTCTTTGTCTCCGATGCCACCGATGTACTCCATGTAATCCGCCACCATCTCTTCCGAGTCCACATAATAGGTATTGCAATTCACCATGTACACAGATAACAGCGTATCCATCTGAAGGTTGTGAAAAATCGTGATGCCCAGATTGATTGCACAAATGATCACGATAATCGCCACCATCAGCGGCTTATAATAATCCCACACATACGCAAGTCTGCCTTTCCATGAAAGCAGCTTCAGCTTTCCCCACTCCTCCCGGATTTTATCCCTGGCACTGTCTATCAGTTTCCGGTCGTCCATCTGCCCGCTCCTTTTCGCGGCAACACGAATCCATTCCTGGCGCCAGCCTGCCAACCGGCTTGCCCGAATCGCCGCTTCTGTATTTGTAAAAGCTTATCCAGGCAACCGGACAATCCGAAACAGGGACATCCGGCAACCATACTATGGAACGTATTGTAGCACAAATGAGGGTAAACTTCTACAAGTTTACCCCCCATTTTTACAAACTTTTCACATATTCGTATCGACCTCTCCCTGACGGTGATTTACCGGCAGGAGGTCTGCCGCTTTCCATGCGGTGCGCCGGATTAATACATTCCCTCTCCAGCGCCTGCCGGCATTGCCGGAGCCGGCTCTTTGATGGTGCCGACAACCGCTTCAGTCGTAAGCAGCGTAGCCGCTACGCTCGTCGCGTTCTGCAGTGCGCTTCTGGTAACCTTAACCGGGTCAAGGATGCCGGCTTCAACCATATCTACATAAGCTTCTTTGTATGCGTCAAAGCCTGTGCCCGGCTGTGCCTCGCTG
>Ga0192285_1047_pt1 | contig 8135 bp, 8 predicted proteins | sample Koala_Koa22_G3_FD_131252 | JGI IMG/M metagenome (GOLD analysis project Ga0192285, IMG submission 131252) | Enriched cells from koala feces incubated with labeled cellulose particles, San Francisco Zoo, California, United States - Koala_Koa2-2_G3 ...
CCAATGACAGAACCTCCCCTCGGAATTGCTGGCGAGTTGTTGGTAGATGCTTGGATGGTGTCTGAAGGTTATCAATTTACAGTAAAAAATGATAGAGATTATATTGTAACCGGGAATAATCTCCCTGCCGGAACAGCTACGACCTGGGGCTTTGACCGGATTAAGGCATATCCACCCATTTCACAAACTCCGTTACACTTCAAAGTACGATTTCATTGGTAATATACTTGCCTCGCACGAATCCCACCAGCCTTCGGCCGAAGCTGAACCCGATACCAAACTCTCCGAATTTACATATGATCACCGCAGTCGGCTACTCACGGAAACAACGACGTTTAATGATGAAGAACCTGCAATAGTGCATTATACATACGACGACCTCGGCAGGTTGATCGGTAAAACTTATGGTGTTCCGGACGAACCGGATTTCGGAGCGATCACAATGGATAAAATCCCCATAGGCACGAATATCAGGGGATGGAAGTTCCAGGTAGATACGAGTTTGCCTATTCCATACTGGAATGGTTGGATGGACCTGAAGTGCTATGATTTGAGTCATTGGGGCGTAGCGCAAAGAGATACATATAAGGAAATAAACAGTTGGATATTCGAAGAGTCAATACCTGCAGGCGATTCAAATTATCCGACTATTTACAATGAGTCTATAGGATGGGTATCTACAACATTCACGGTTAAAGATGACCAAGACTACATAGTAACCTCGAATGATCTCTCCGCAAGTGACGGAACTTGGTGGGGCTTTGACAAAATGAGAAAAATAGTAACCGATCCCGAGCCATCCTCATTCGCCATAACCGAAAATTACTCTTACAACATTCAGGGTTGGCTGACTGAAAAATCGAGCGACGTGTTTGGCATGAAATTGCGTTATTTCGGAACATCTCGAGAATCTCTTGAGGCGAATACTATACCCAGTTACACGGGTAATATTTCCGAATGGAGTTGGCGGCATGGCACCAATGCAGATGAACAGACCTATGCTTTCTCCTATGATAAACTATCCCGTCTTGCCAACACGGAACAATATGTTAATGGGACTCTTAACGATTTGTTCATTGAAAATGAGCTGACTTATGATAAGAATGGTAATCTTTTATCAATGCATCGAATGGCGGATGAAACATCCCTTGACCGTCTTTCATATAGCTATACCGGAAACCAGCTTACCTCACTGTCTGGGACAGCAACCGGAACCTATTCCTATGACCTGCATGGGAATATGACCCATGATGGAGTTAATAATCTCGATCTGAATTACAATTACTTGAATCTGATCGAAAAAGTCGAACGTGATGGCAGCACTTTAGCCAAATATTCGTATCTTGCAGATGGAACGAAACTCTCGGCAACAGATGCTGAAGGAAATGGGTTATACTACATAGGTTCTTTGGTATACCAGAAGCAAAATGACACCTTGTTGTTGAAAAGCGCTGGGTTTAATGGAGGTCGTTTTGTGGCGACAAGCAATAGTACTGAGCTGTATTATTTCCTAACTGACCATTTGGAAAGTACCCGGGCGATTGTCAATCGTGATGGCGAAGTAATTGAGCGGGACAATTATTATCCCTTCGGATTGCGGTGGATTGATTCGGGTAGCATGCTCTCTGATAATCGTTATTGCTACAACGGCAAAGAAGAACAATCGTTTGTAGGCAATCCCTACATCGATTACGGTGCTCGAATGTATGATCCGAGATTCCGCCTTAGCTGGAATGCCTCCGATCCTTTAGCGGAAAAATATTATCCAATCAGCCCATATGCATTCTGTGCAAATAACCCGGTGAGGTTTGTTGATCCCAATGGATCGGAAATAAATTTCTATGAGGTTGCGCAATATCAAAATAGACTGTCGTATTTTGGGCAGGGAACAATTAGCAGCGATATGATGAAACAGATAGGCGGTTTTGAGGTGAGCCCCTATTTGGATAACAACAGAGATATAATCGGATGGAGCGCCTATCGGGATGGTAGAATCCAATATGTGATGGATAACCCTAATGACATTAATGATTTTATTGAGAATGTAAGCAGTTTAAGTATTGCTGCGGATTTCTTTTATAAGAATGGGACTCCAAGTGATGGACAAGTTGCAATGGTATCCGGAAATATCTGGTCGGGATTATTGCAACAATGGGGAGAAGCATTGCGCGATCCGGGGTATTATATGTATGCAGCAACAGTTTTTGGTGCAGCGGCAATAACAGCAGAGAGCAGAGGTGCTAGTGTTTACCGTGCCGTAGACCCTGCAGAAGCTGGTTCTATTAATAAAACGGGACAATTTTTATTACAAAATGGAGGTGTTGAAGCTAAATACTTTGCAGGATCTCTTCAAGATGCTCATTGGTATGGACAACGGCTATATCCAAACGGTTATTCAGTTGTTCAGGGAACCGTCAGTTCAAAAGTTAATCTCAACCAATATTGGTATCCAAATATAGATATAGGCGCATATGTATTTCCTCGAAATATTCTCCCTTATGTCAAACCAAAATAAATATACTAAATATGATTACTGAAAATCTATTATTCCATTATATTGGAGAATTGAATATCTCAAAAGCAAAAAATATCAATGGCAGTCAGCCCAAGGACGATGTTGTTAATTGGTTATTCTTAAAAATCGGAGAGCATAGATATAGTTTTATATATAAAATAATGTTGCCACAAGAAGCACGATATAATTTCCCATTTGAAGTTAGAATGTCATTTTTAATGCCAGAGAAAATAGCTGAATTGGCAAAGAATAACAGGAAATATGTGGTATATAGGGGAGAAGAGATCATTGGATATGCAAAAATATTATCGAGTATACAATCCTAAAATATCAAATAATTAAGAGAAAGAGACCGATTAGTACTTTATCTGTCTCTTTCTCCATAAAAAATTGTGACTAAAAAACATTTCATATTGTAGGATGTATGATCCGAGATTTCGGCTCGGCTGGAATGCATCCGATTCGTTGACAAAAAAATATTATCCAATCAGCCCATATGCATTCTGTGCAAATAACCCGGTAAGGTTTATCGACCCAACAGGTGAAGATATTTGGGAGATGGATTACGACGGACGGATAAGATGGATCGAAAAAAGTGATATTCATATCATGCGTGCTTTAGACAAAGGTGGTGCTAGAACCGGACAGTCAATCACGGTACAAGATCGGACAATTTTTGACGGTCTTACTGCCACCGGAGAAGCAAGCGACTATGCGGCGAGCTATACAGGAGGAAATCCTACCGAATTAGCCTCGATCTTTCTTTTTGGCGCTGATAACTCAAATGCTGAATGGAGATTTAGCCGATATGATGAAGGCAATGGAGACCAATATGCGATAGGAACTGTGCATAATGATGGTTTGGCGATCTCGCCCGAGCAAATGGGATTTGCACGCGAAAATGAAATCGCCTTTATCCACTCGCATCCTGGGGGTTATAAATCGCTAACAGGGCCGAATAGTGAGCATAGTAGCATGGGATCGCTGCCCGGCGGGAGAATAATACAACCCTCCGACTCTTGGAATGTTTATAATAACTCCGGCCGTTATCCGGGTGACAAAAACTCATTTGTGTACTTTCCGAATTCCGGAAATATTCATCATGTAAGGGGTGTATCAGTGCCGGCGTTGATAAGAAATATCTCAAATCACGGCGATAAAGGCCAAAGACTATTTTGGGGAACTCTAAATGGCAGATAATCTATGAAAAAGACTGTTATTTTATTGTCGTTTTGCATCGCAATTCTGTCTTTGGGTTGCAGAAATACGACTCATTCTCAAAACAAAACGCAGCAAATTACAAAACAAAGTTTTATCTTGCATCCAGAAATAATGAATGTAATCAAGGAACTGCAATTAGATGTTTCCTCAGATAGCTTATGCGGTCTATTTTACAGATACGAATGACGGCTTTACTATGCTCAAACAAGATACAATTATATATGTAGCATTTTTGAAAATTTCCCATTTGCCAAAAATGTAAATTACAAGATATATTAACCATTGATTCATTAGACATTGCGATTTTTGTATATTATTTCATCTTGATACGATAATACTTTACATAGATTGAGCTAATTTTTCCTACCTGAAAAATGGCACAAAGCTCTCTATTGGTGAATCCTGCATTCATCAAACATACGAATCGTCGTTCTGCCAGGGACAATTTATGCCATTTCAGTCTCATTTTATAATTGGGCGGTACCCAACTGATAATATTGTATTTGGTAAATTGTTTTATATGCGCAAGTGATTTACATCGGTTCTGAAATGATACAGCATCGTTACTGTATACATATAGCCAATCGAGCCAATCTTTAATCAGAGCAAGCCTATTGAAAGCGATACGTTTGATCCAAAACAAAGATACGACCAAAAAGATAATCGCAATAACTAACAAGATGATAAATACAATTAATAATATTATTAACATATGGCATATTTTTGATAATTCAAAAAAATATGCACGGCATCTTATTTGTCTAACTCAGGCGACCAAACCTTATAACAACAGATAAGAACCGTGCACAATACAACAGTTCCCACTGTCTATCTGTTATACTTAAGTTTGGTCTTCGAGTCAGGATAAACAGGAGTAACACATCTCTCTTATGTTTTATAAAAATAGGATATTTTAAGATATTATCCAAATCTTTCTGGGTTATTCCTATTAGTCATTTATACCTTTCTTAATCCGGAGAGATCGTGGATCCATTGAATGCCGGATTAAAGACAGTACCAATTATTACTGGTATATACGAACAAAAACCCAAATGCGGGCAAAAAGACACATTGGATCTTGGAAATCTATTTCCGGTAAATTGTATTCACCAAAAGAAGTGCAGGTGCCTAGCCAATAATACCCATTTTAAGCTGATAAATGGCATATAGCAAATACCACGTTACTTGTATTTCAGCAAATTATATCGCCATCCACTCAAACTTCGAACATAAAAGCAACATAGAATCAGTTAATATTTTGATGAACAACTTATTTCATTACTAAATCAGGACCTAATTAACTCGCGAATAAGCCTCATAGAGACTCTGTATCATTTAAAATATTCATCTTTTATTTTTTGAATCCTATTTTCTGTACGGGTTTCTGATTTTTTGGCAATTTCACGGATAGAGCCCCAGTAGCTTCATAGATCGCATCGATATCTTTCCGCGCATCTTCGCTTAAGTCATTCATGGCCTTCAGGTTTTCCGACGATCGCGTTCGATCGACTGTAACCGGCTACGCAGTTTGATCAGTTCGACCGACACAACTGTTGTTTGCATGAAATAATTACGTATAGTGGAAAACACGGTGAAATTGATCCATTAGGAGCGGATTAATTTTGCCGTATTTTCCACATAGGCATTATTGTTTTGTGGTGAGTGCAAAGATGCAGTGAGGAAAAAACAATTACGCTGGAGTTTAATAATAGCTCCAGAGTAATTTTAACAGTCAGCGATTCATAGATTTGTTTTAAGTATTCCGCCCATTCTCCCTTACGGCTACGAATCGACAAAAATATATTGGTATAGTTCGATAAATCGGCATGGAATAGAATATCAATGCCGTGCATTATCATTTTAAGTTGAGCTTTTCGCCTACTGATTCATACTCCATCTCCATATTTAACATTTTTATAATTACAATATTGGGTTATTTCAGTTATTTTTCTTATTTTTGCTAACAGAAACAAGTCATTGGACGGCCAAACCCCGGACAATACTTGCCAACTAAGTTCTTTACCATAGGCCGTAACTAAAACGTAACCAAATGAGAAAAACGGTTTACTCCGTCTCTCTAATACGCGATTAGACAAGAGCTTACAAAAAAGGCAGTATAAGCCCCTGAGGGGGGGGGGGCAAAGCAAAAGACTGATAATCAATGATTATCGGTCTTTTTGTTTTAGTACATACATCCGGTTGCATATCAGTCTACGATCACGATCGAAATACCGAACAGGAAGGCCGATTTTTTCAGCCGTTCGAGCAGGTGTCCGACTCCGATGGCGCAGTAGTGCGAAGGCCCCGCTTTGCTCCAGGCATCCATGAATTTCCGGGCGCCGCAGGCAAACCGATAGCGGCTGTTGGTATTGCCGATCTGCAGCGTCGGACCTTCGACCGCTTCGCCTTCGGCTGCCAGCAGGTAAACGCCTTTTCCATCCTCACAGACCGAAAGCAACGTCACCGGACCCTGTTTCACCGACATCTGGATCGAAAGGCCCTTGCCCGGTTTCCCATGATAGACAGGCAGCGGCACAAGCCCGACACGGCCTTCGGCAATCTCGAAATGTGCCGGCCCGTCGTGTCCGAGCATCACGATGTCATCGTCGAAATCCATGGCATAAAACTCCGAGAAAGAACCTCCGGCACCCAGCAGCGACAGGATTTTCATCGCCTGGGCATTTTTCACCTCACACTCTCCGGCAACGGGAATTCCACGCCCCGTGAGTAGCGTATTCCCGGCAATCACGGAGGTCGCGATGTCCTCATAAGCACCTTCGCCCTCGTAATAGTAAGCCATCGCACCGAGACGGTGATTCCCGACCATCCGGTCCAATGCCACCGACGTAGCCGCTGCACGCCGCAACTCGGACTCTTCACACTCGGGACTCACGTCGAAACTCGTGTGAAACTCCCGGAGTTTGGCATTCACCTCGTCGTCGGTCAGCCGGTCGCGGTAATGTTTCAGTTCGCACATCTCCAGCATCTCCAGATGGGTCCCGAAGACAGCCGACTGGCGGGTGATGTCGGTATAAACGTCGAGCATACCCCCGTAATAGTGGCCCAGGATACCCAACCGGTTCTCCCGCATGCCCCGGTAAACCTTCGCCGCCGCCACCCAGTCTGCGATCTGCTCCCAGGCCAAAGGGTCCTTCAGATAACCGGTGACGATGTCGTAGCGCAGCCCGGCCCGGTTGAACACGTTGGCAATCTCGGGGACCGAGCAGGCCTGACAGTTCTCCAGCCACATCCCGGTCATCCGTCCCCGATCGCCCAATGCATTGATCTTCCGATAGTCGATGGCCGCCGCCGGCTGCAGGTTCAGCACGATGACCGGACATCCGATACGCTGGGCCACCGGCAGAATTGTCGAAGAGAGGCAATAGGTAGCGACATAGAGAAATACGAGGTCCACCTCTTCCCGTGCCAGCAGCGATGCTGCGGCGATTGCCTTCTCGGGTGAATCCACCATCCCGGCATCCACGACCTCTACGCCGTCCGTCGTTCCGATCCCGGCTGCGATCTCCTCCCGGTATGCGTTCAGGTGGTCGCGCAGTCCGTCGAACTGGTTCCAATATGTATCGAGCCCCGTGGCAAAGAGCCCGATGCGGGCCCGTGTCGTTATTTTTTCCATAAATACAAGCAATCAATTTTCAGCAAAGCTATGGAATTCATCGCAGGCCTCATTTCTCGCATTGATTTGATGATTTCATTTTATGACACAAAATTTTATCAAAATATAAACGCCTATATAAACATTTATACCTATAATTGCACAAACGATTACAAAATTTGCCGTTATCATTTTTCATAATGGAAGAAAGCCACGTAAAATACCTGATGTCGAACGACCAGGACATGCTCTGGGGAATGGTCGTAACGACCGCCGGACACCAGAACATCCCTCCGCAGGCCGAATATCCGTCGCGCAACCACCCTACCCGCTACCTCTTTTCGACCGAGAAGGGCCGCGTACTGAACGAATACCAGCTGGTCTACATCACCCGGGGCAGGGGCAAGTTCGTATCCACCCGCCAAAAGGAGTGCGAAATCGGAGAAGGTGACATGTTCCTGCTCTTTCCGGGCGAATGGCACAACTACCGTCCCGACCCGCAAACCGGATGGCACGAATCCTGGGTCGGATTCACGGGGCCGGACATCGAAAAGCGGGTGGCCTCACGGTTTTTCGTCCGGGAGAAGGCCGTCTTCAGCATCGGCATCCACGAAGAGATTTACCACCTCTACCGCTGGGCCGCGACCGTCGCCCAGCAGCAGGGCTCGGGCCATCAGCAAATCCTGGCGGGAATCGTCAACCTGCTGCTCGGATTCGCTTACAGCGAGGACCGTCAGATGGTCTTCCGCGACCGGAACATCGACGGGCAGATCGCCAAAGCTAAGA
>Ga0192285_1048_pt1 | contig 8032 bp, 5 predicted proteins | sample Koala_Koa22_G3_FD_131252 | JGI IMG/M metagenome (GOLD analysis project Ga0192285, IMG submission 131252) | Enriched cells from koala feces incubated with labeled cellulose particles, San Francisco Zoo, California, United States - Koala_Koa2-2_G3 ...
GTCCAGCAGTTCCTCGTCGAGAACGTAGCACGGCGAAGGCAGTTTCAGAAAGTCAATCATCGAATTGTTTTTAGTTGGATTTCATCCTTCGTTTTCTCCGCTCGGCATAATCCGGGCAAGCCCGGCTCTGCCCTCGCTCAGCGAAAACGTCCAAAACAGTTGCAAAAATAGTAAAAACCTCCCGAAAACCATGCTGAGCGGACTTGGTTTTCGGGAAAATACACATTTATACCTATTCGTCGAATGAAAACTCCGGGACCTCGACGATCCCGGAGCACGGAGTACATTCAGCCCGAAGAACGGGACTATTTCAGCAGACGGATTTTCCCGATCAGCAGCAGCCGTTTCTCCCGCCCCCGAAGGACGTTGACAACTCCTGCCACCGCCAGGGCAATCAGCAGCAGGTAACCCAGCGTAAAGAGTAAGTTGAAGATGAGAAGCCGCCATCGCATTCCTGTTTCGTAATCCGCCGCCACCAGCCAGATGGCCAAAAGATTCCACAAAATCGACTTCAGGATGAACCAGGCAACGGTGCCAATCAGAAGCACCAGCCCCTGATTGGCATGGAATCGTGTGAACTTCGAACCCCGGCCGCTGAACAGCGGAACCAATACCAGAATACCCAGATAAGCGCATACGCCGATTCCCTTATTCCGCGCAACATCTTCGCCGCTATCGTATTCCGGGACTGCATCGGGCCGGGGAAGGTTGTTCTCAGCCGGGCGTTCCGAAGATTTGAGCGTCAGGCAAAGGATAAAAAACACGATGCTCAGAAGGATATAGACGACCGCCCCGGAGCTGCTGGCATGGGGATGGCTCATCGACACGTTCGCCAGTACCATGACCGGAGACACGAGAAGCAGCGGGCTCAGCCATCTGACAACCGTTGTCCTCCGGAGCAACAAGGCAATGAAAATCAGGATACAGGCAAAAAACGAGGTCATATACCCCCATGCCTTGACATGGTCGCCTTCGGCATTGCTGTTCCGGACATAAAATTCGAACCCGAGGTTGTTGCCGCCGACATTGTGGATATGAAGCAGCGGTATAAAGAGAAAGACCAACGTCAGGACGACGCAGTATACAAGCAGAAGATTTCTTTTCATAGGAATGATGGGATTAATAAATAAAAAAACGTGGACATATCATTATATCCACTCCCGGGGTATTGGACGACCCACAACGTAGAATATAAGACAATGCCCACGCTGAAAAACAGCGCGAGCATCAACCTTTGTTCCTTACGTTGTGCGAAAGTGTCCAATTTTCGGGAGTAAGAAAAAAAGCCGATGCGCTTTTATATGTTCGACGCCTATGTCCGGGCGTCGCAATCGAAATTCGTTGGGTTATACCATAGGCTGAATAGGTTGGGTTACAGGACAAAGATAAAAAAAATTGCGGACACGTAAACCGCATCCGCAATTTTTTATTCGAAAACCGGGAATCAGACCTCCAGGTTCACATCGAACAGCTCGTGCCACGGCAGTCCCTGTTCGCCCAGTTCGGCGAGGAACGGATCGGGATCGAACTCCTCGACGTTGAACACTCCGGCGCCGCGCCAAAGCCCCTTGGCCCACATCGAAGCGCCCAGTGCAGCCGGAACGCCCGTCGTGAACGACACGGCCTGCGTGCCGGTCTCCTTGAAGGCCTGCTCGTGGTCGCAGTTGTTATAAATATAGTAGGTGCGCTCCTTGCCGTCCTTCAGGCCCTTGATGCGGCAGCCGATCGAGGTCTGGCCGTGGTAGTTGGCGCCCAGCGACTTGGGGTCGGGAAGCACCGCCTTGAGGAACTGAATAGGGACAATCTCCACACCATTGTAGATAATCGGATCAATACGCGCCATGCCGATGTTCTGAATCACGCGCAGGTGCGTCAGGTACTCCTGCCCGAAGGTCATCCAGAAACGGGCCCGCCGGATCGTGGGATAGTTCTTCACCAGCGACTCCAACTCCTCGTGGTAGATGACATACGATTCGCGTTCGCCGATGCCCGGGTAGTTGAGCAGACGGTGGATTTCGTGCGGCTCGGTCACGACCCACTGCCCGTTTTCGAAATAACGACCCTTCTGGGTCACCTCGCGGATATTGATCTCGGGATTGAAATTCGTGGCGAAAGCCATGCCGTGGTTGCCGGCATTGCAGTCGACGATGTCGAGATAGTGGATTTCGTCGAAATGGTGCTTGGCGGCGTAGGCCGTGAAAATGGCCGTCACGCCCGGGTCGAAACCGCAGCCGAGGATCGCCGTGAGGCCCGCAGCCTTGAAGCGGTCCTGGTAGGCCCACTGCCACGAGTATTCGAAATGCGCCTCGTCCTTGGGCTCGTAGTTGGCCGTGTCGAGGTAGTTGCAGCCGCATTCGAGGCAGGCGTCCATAATCGTCAAGTCCTGATACGGCAGCGCCACATTGACCACGATGTCGGGTTTGAACGAACGGAACAGTTCGCAGAGCTGCGGCACGTTGTCGGCATCGACCTCGGCGGTCTTCACCCGGTTGCCGCCGATGGCGGCCGCCACGGCGTCGCATTTGGATTTGGTGCGGCTCGCCAGCATCACATCCGTAAAAACGGGATTGGCCGCGATCTTCTGGGTCACCACGGTTCCGACGCCTCCCGCACCGATAATCAGCGCTTTACACATAGAGTTATTGGTATTTTAAAGTTAATTTCGCGTTAACGCCTACAAAAATATCTTTTTATTTCGGCAAAACAAAATCGACGCCGGAATTTTCGCAGCCCCGGCGACAGGAAAGCATAAAATGCGGGTTTTGCGCAAAATTTGCAGGCCGGGTGTTGTAAATTAAAAATAAATCCGTACATTTGCACCACCAAAACGGAAGCGATTCACGAATTGGTACACGGAGATCTCCTAGCTCAGCTGGTAGAGCACAACACTTTTAATGTTGGGGTCGTGGGTTCGAGCCCCACGGGGATCACGGAAAAAGCACTCTTAAAAAGAGTGCTTTTTTTGTCTTTACAGCCATATTACGCTATCTTTGCATACATACATCCAACAGAACAAACATGGCAGACAACTATCTGGAACGGAAAATGGAGGAGTACCGGAATCGGCCTGCGGCCGGACAGGGCGGCCGCAGGCCCCTGGCGACGCTCGGCCGGCTGCTGCTGAAAAACCGCAGCCACCGCGGTTACGACGCGAATTTCATCGTACGCGAGGATCAACTCCGGCGCATCATCGAGGTGAACGCCAAAATCCCTTCGGCACGCAACCAGCAGGTGCTGCGGTTCCGGCCCGTATTGTCCGACGAAGCGCAGAAAGTATTGGCGCACATCCGCCTCGGAGGCGCCCTGCCCCACCTGCACCTACCCCTGCCGGGAACCGAACCCAACGCCTTTATCATTGTCTGCTCGACGGTCGAAGAGAACCGTTACGTGGACATCGACCTCGGCATTTCGGCCCAGAGCATGCTGCTGCAGGCCGCGGAGATCGGGCTGAACGGCATCTGCATCGGGGCTTTCGACAAAGAGCACATCCGGCAGGAATTCGGGCTGGAATGGGAGCCGCTGCTGATCCTCGCCATCGGACGGGGCATCGAAAAAATAGAACTGGTGCCGATCGGTGCGGACGGCGACCGCAATTACTACCGAGAGAACGGCACGCACTACGTCCCCAAGGTCCGTCCGGAGGAGCTGACGATCAAGTGATGGAGACGACCGGAACCATATATATCCGCAACATGGTGTGCGACCGCTGCCGGATGGTCGTGCGGGAGTTGTTCGCGGAGCTCGGGATAGAGACCCTCTCCGTCGAGCTGGGCGTGGTGCGCACGGCGACCCCGGTGGAGGGCGAAGTGCGGAAGCGGCTCGGCGAACGGCTGCAGGCGCTGGGATTCGAGCTCCTCGACGAACCGAAACAGCAGCTCGTCGAGCTGGTGAAGGCCGAGATCATCTGGCTGGTGCACCGCGACGACGGGAATCTCCGGGTGAACCTCTCCGACCGGCTGACCGAAGCCACACACCACGAATACAGCCAGATCAGCAAACTCTTCTCCGAAACGACGGGAACGACCGTCGAAAAGTATTTCATCGCCCAGAAAATCGAACGGGTGAAGGAGCTGCTGGCTTACGGCGAACTGACGATCGGCGAAATAGCCGACCGGATGAACTATTCGAGCGCCGCCCACCTCAGCGCACAGTTCAAGAGCCTGACGGGAATGACCCCGACCCGCTTCCGGGAGCAGGCCGAAGGGCATCGGAAACCCCTCGACAAGGTGTAATCCCGGAATCTTGTAAATCTATTCCATAATTCTGTAACGGCTTCACAGCCCCGTGGCGTTACCTTTGCAACGAAGCAAAAGGCGAAACGACATGGCAAAAAATCAGATCACGAAACAGACCTTTCCCATCGCCGACATGAGTTGTGCGGCGTGTGCGGCGAAAGTGGACAAAGTCCTGAACAACGTTCCGGGTGTGAGCCGCGCCGCGGTGAATTTCGCTGCGGCGACCGCCCTGGTGGAGTACGACCCCGCGCAGTGCTCCCCCGCCGCCCTGCGGGAAGCCGTGCGGCAGGCGGGTTACGACCTGATCGTCGGGGCCGGGGATGCCGCACGGGAGGCCGAAAAGGCCGCAGGTGAACGTTACCGCACGCTGAAACGACGCACGGTGTGGGCCATCGCCCTGTCGGTGCCGGTGGTCGTCGTGGGGATGTTCTGGATGGAGATGCCCTATGCCAACGAATTCATGTGGCTGCTGTCCACGCCGGTGGTATTCGTGCTGGGGCGCGATTTCTTCGTCAACGCCTGGCGGCAGCTCCGACACGGCGCGGCCAACATGGACACGCTCGTGGCCGGAAGCACCGGAGTCGCCTATCTGTTCAGCGTGGCGAACATGCTCTTTCCCGGATTCTGGGAGGCCCGGGGCATTCATCCTCACGTCTATTTCGAAGCGGCGAGCGTCATCATCGCCTTCATCCTGCTGGGACGCCTGCTCGAAGCCCGCGCCCGGGACAATACCTCGGAGGCCATCCGCAAATTGATGGGGCTTCAGCCCGCGACTGTCGTCCGCATCGGAGCGGACGGGCGGCAGCAGGAAATCCCGGTCGGCGAGGTACAGCCCGGCGACCTGCTGCTGGCACGCCCCGGCGAACGGATTGCCGTGGACGGAACGGTGGCTGAAGGCGGTTCGTATGTGGACGAGAGCATGCTCACGGGCGAGCCCGTCCCGGCGGCGAAAAGCCCCGGCGACGAGGTGTTTGCCGGGACCGTCAACCAGCGGGGAAGTTTCCGCTTCACGGCCGCAAAGGTCGGCGGAGAAACCCTGCTCGCACAGATCATCCGCCTGGTGCAGGAGGCGCAGGGCAGCAAAGCCCCGGTGCAGAAACTCGTGGACCGCATCGCGGGCATCTTCGTGCCCGTGATTATCGGCATCGCACTCCTCGCCTTCGCGGCGTGGATGCTGCTGGACCCGGAGAACGGATTCTCGCACGGGTTGCTGGCGCTGGTCACGGTGCTTATCATCGCCTGCCCCTGCGCCCTGGGGCTGGCGACGCCCACGGCCATCATGGCAGGGATCGGCAAGGGGGCCGAGAACGGCATCCTGATCAAGGATGCCGAGAGCCTCGAAACGGCCGTCAAGGTCGATGTCGTGGTGCTGGACAAGACCGGAACGCTGACCGAAGGGCATCCCGAGGTGACGGACCTCGTGTGGGCCGGGGGCGACGACACGCACCGGGCCGTTCTTTACAGTCTCGAAAAACTGTCGGAACATCCGCTGGCCGGAGCCGTCGCCGCGCATCTCGAAGGGGGCGTCCCGGTGACGGTCGAGGGATTCGAAAGCATCACCGGACGGGGCGTGAGCGGCGCGGTCGGCGGCCGGACCTACTATGCCGGAAACGAAGCCCTGATGCAAGAACACGGCATTGCCACCGGCGAAGAGCTCCGCACGGCGGCGGAGCGCATGGCCGGGGAGGCCAAGACCGTAATCTGGTTCGCCGACGCGGAGCGGACGCTGGCCGTGGCGGGGATCACCGACTCTTTGAAGGAACATTCGGCGGAGGCTGTCCGGGAGCTGCGCGAACAGGGCATCGCGGTCTGGATGCTGACGGGCGACGGCGAGGCGGCAGCCCGCGAGGTGGCCCGCAAGGCGGGCATCGACCATTACCGCGCGGGGGTGCTCCCCCACCAAAAGGCCGAATTTATCCGCACGCTCCAGTCCGAAGGCCACACGGTGGCCATGGCGGGCGACGGCATCAACGACAGCGCGGCGCTGGCACGGGCCGACCTCGGGATTGCCATGGGACGCGGCAGCGACATCGCCATGGAGGCGGCCCCGGTGACGATCATCTCGTCGGACCTCACGAAGATCGCCGAAGCCATCCGCCTGTCGCGGCTCACGGTGCGCACCATTCGCCAGAATCTTTTCTGGGCGTTCATCTACAACCTGATCGGCGTGCCCGTGGCGGCCGGCGTGCTCTACCCGCTGTTCGGGGTTCAGCTCGACCCGATGATCGCGGGGGCGGTGATGGCGATGAGCAGCGTCAGCGTCGTGGGCAACAGCCTGCGGCTGAAACGTGTGAAATTACAGCAAAAGAAAACCATAAAACAACAACGGATTATGAAAAAGTATCAAGTGGAAGGCATGATGTGCAACCATTGCCGCATGCACGTAGAAAAAGCACTCAACGCTCTGGAAGGCGTCTCGGCGTCGGTGACGCTCGACCCGCCGGCGGCCGAGGTCCGGTTCACGGGCCGCACGTACTCCGACGAGGAGCTGCAGCGGGCCGTCGCCGAAACCGGCGACTACCGATTGAAAGCCCTGTAAGGCACTTTCGGAAACAAACGATGGCGCAAAGATGCGGAAATCCCGAAATTATCCGTATCTTTGCGCCATCACCAATAATCACTGCGATGAGAATACAACAATAAACGGGTCGGGTTCAGTCAAACCGACACCGTATCCGCTCGGAACGAAACATCGGTTTAACCGGTCTTCACGCAAGACCCCCATTTATTGTGTATATATGCATATCATCGTCAGTGATCTCTCCTATCACTATACCAACCGGCAGTCGCTGTTCGAAGCGATAGACCTTTCCGTGCCGCCGGGCGGAAAAGCAGCCGTCGTCGGCAGCAACGGAGCGGGAAAATCCACGCTCCTGAAACTGCTGGCGGGCGAACTCACCCCCACATCGGGCAGCGTCGCCTGCGCCGCACGTCCCTGTTATGTTCCCCAGCAGCCCTGTCTGGCGGGGCTGAGCGTCGCCGAGGCGCTGGGCATCGCCGAAAAACGCGCGGCCCTGCGTGCCATCTGCGCCGGAAGCACCGACCCGGCCCATTACGACACGCTGGGCGACGACTGGGAGGTCGAAGCGAAATGCCGCGCGGCGCTCGACGGCTGGGGACTGTACCACGTCAGGCCGGACACCGCAGCCGGCGCCCTGAGCGGCGGCGAGAAGACCCGGCTCCTGCTGGCGGGAGCGACGCTCTGCAAACCGGAAATCGTGCTGCTGGACGAGCCGACCAACCACCTCGACGAAACGGGACGGCGGCAGCTCTACGCCTTCGTCCGCGACACCCGGGCCACCGTGGTGGTCGTGAGCCACGACATCACGCTTTTGAACCTGTTGGAAACGACCTACGAACTCTCACCGCTGGGACTGAAACGCTACGGCGGGAATTACGATTTCTACCGGGAGCAGAAACAGATCGAACAGCAGGCCCTCGAACAGCATATCGACGCCGCGCAGAGCGCCCTGAAACAGGCCCGCCGGAAGGCGCAGGAGGTTCGCGAACGGCAGGAGAAACGTGCGGCGCAGGGTGAGAAAAAGAAGGACCAGTCACCGCGTATCCTGCGCAAAGGCTTGAAGGACAGCGGCGAGCGGACGGCCTCGCGGCTCCGGGACCAGCACACCGGAGTCATCGACCGCGACCGCGAAAAGATAGCCGTGCTGCGTGCCATGCAGCCACGCGAATGCCTGCTGCGAATCGATTTCGACGATGCGCAGCTCCACGACGGCAAATTGCTGGCGGAGGCTCGGGGTGTCAATTTCGCCTACCCCGGAGGCACGCCGCTCTGGAGC
>Ga0192285_1050_pt1 | contig 7998 bp, 7 predicted proteins | sample Koala_Koa22_G3_FD_131252 | JGI IMG/M metagenome (GOLD analysis project Ga0192285, IMG submission 131252) | Enriched cells from koala feces incubated with labeled cellulose particles, San Francisco Zoo, California, United States - Koala_Koa2-2_G3 ...
TGCTATGGAGCACGGTCTTAAGAACGTTGAGGTATTCGTAAAGGGACCCGGCGCAGGACGTGAGGCTGCTATCAGAGCACTTCAGACTGTGGGACTTGAGGTAAGACTTATCAAGGATGTTACCCCTATTCCTCACAACGGCTGCCGTCCTCCCAAGAGAAGACGTGTCTAATTATCAGGAGGTGTTATTGAAATGGCTTTAAATAAAGAACCTATCTTGAAGAGATGCAGATATTTGGGCATTTCCCCTATGGTTATGGGTATTTCCAAGGAGTCCAGGAGATTTTCCAAGGATAAGAACAATAGGAAAAAGGTTTCCGAGTATGGTATGCAGCTCAAGGAAAAGCAGAAGCTTAAGTTTATATACGGCGTTCTCGAAAAGCCCTTTTATCATTATTTCGAGATAGCTGCCAAGATGGAGGGCAAGACCGGTGATAACCTTATCACTATTCTTGAGTCCAGACTTGATAACGTGGTTTACAGAATGGGTCTTTCTCTTACAAGAAGAGAGTCAAGACAGCTGGTTTCCCACGGTCACTTTACCGTAAACGGTAAGCGCGTTGATATTCCTTCCTACAGAGTTCATGTGGGCGATGTTATCGCTCTTTGCGAGAAGAGCCGCAGCAGCGAAAAGTTCAAGGATGTTGTTGAACAGACCGCTACAAGGGTTGTGCCTATCTGGCTTGAACCCGATAAGGCTAATTTCTCCGCAAAGGTTCTCCGTATGCCTACCGCAGAGGATATCGATTACGAGACGGAAACACACCTTATCGTCGAGTTGTATTCTAAGTAATATGGTGTATGCTGCAGAATTGCCGCAGGCTATGCAGCAGGCACTATGCTCTTGACGATTACGTTATTTTGCGACTATAGGAGGGTTTTTAGATGCTTGAACCAATAAATAGGCCGGAAATAAATACTGTTTCGCTGGAGAGCGACCACGGTATTTTCGAGCTTGGTCCCTTAGAGCGCGGTTATGGTACGACTATAGGCAATAGCCTTAGACGCGTGCTGCTCTCCTCTCTCCCGGGTGTTGCCGTTACAGCTATACGAATTGATGATGTTGCCCATGAGCTTTCCACCATTCCCGGTGTTAAGGAGGATGTAACAGAAATCGTCCTTAACCTGAAGGGTTTGACCGCAAAGCTTAACGCGGATGGTCCGAAAACAATTTATATAGATGCTGAGAACGAGTGCGAAATTACCGCAGGCGATATCAAGACGGATTCCGAGGTTGATATACTTAATCCCGGTATGCATATTGCTTCCCTCGGTAAGGACGCAAAGCTTTATATGGAAATTACCATTGACAGAGGCAGAGGATATGTTCCCTCAGAGAAAAACAAGCAGCTGCTTGGTCCTAATGCCCCCATTGATGTAATTGCCGTTGATTCCATTTATACGCCAGTGTTGAAGGTAAACTTCAGCGTTACCGATATGAGATCGGGTCAGTATACCGATTATGATAAGCTTATCCTTGAGGTATGGACGGATGGAACCGTTTCACCTAAGGAGGCTGTATCTCAGGCAGCCAATCTCCTCATTGAGCATCTGAAGCTGTTCGGCGAGCTTTCCGATGAATCTACATTCAAGGAAACACTGGCAGACAAGGATGATAAGGGCAAGGAAAAGATTCTTGAGATGACCATTGAGGAACTTGAATTGTCGGTACGTTCGTTCAACTGCCTGAAGCGTGCGGGAATCAATACCGTTGAGGACTTGATAAGCAAGTCCGAAGAAGAAATGATGAAAGTCAGAAACCTCGGTAAGAAATCCTTTGACGAGGTCAAGGAAAAGCTTAAGACTCTTGGCTTTGATTTAAGCTCAAAGGACGATGGCTGATTACCGATAAATTAGATGTGTAAGGAGTGATCATGATGGCCGGATCCAGAAAACTCGGACGTACAAGCGACCATAGAAAGGCTATGCTAAGAGCTATGGTAACATTCCTGCTTGAAAACGGCAAGATTGAAACCACAGTTACAAGAGCAAAGGAAGTTCGCAGCGTAACTGAAAAGATAATTACAACGGCTAAGACCAATGATCTTCATTCAAAGCGTCAGGTGCTTGCCTACGTTACAAAGGAAGACGTTGTAAAGAAGCTGTTTGACGAAATAGCACCCAAGTATGCAGACAGAAACGGCGGTTATACCAGAATCGTAAAGATTGGTCCCCGCCGCGGCGATGCAGCAGAGATGGCTGTAATCGAGCTTATCTGATTTAAGCTGAAATAAAATTCAACCGTTCCTCCAATTTTGGGGGAACGGTTTTTCTTGACAAAACACCCATAATGGTATATACTTAATATCAATACAATCTATGCGAAAAATTTACTGTTATGGGGATGATGACTGTGGGATTTGCCAAAAGCTTGTTTGAGATAATCTGCGCTGTGGCTATTGCGGGCAGTACTGCCGCTTGTGCAAGTACCTCCGATACTTCGTCCTCCGTGGGGGAAATGCGCGATATTTCTTCCATGGAACTTGTGGAGGAGATGAAGCTCGGTTATAACTTGGGTAACTCGCTTGACGTATGTAATGCGGACCGCAACGGCGACGGAAGCATAGACGAGAATGCCGAAAATGTTACAGAAACTCTTTGGGGAAATCCTACCGTTACCAAGGAACAGCTGGAATTTGTCAAGGAATCAGGATTTGACTCGGTTCGTATCCCCGTAACATGGCGTGACCACATGGACGAGAATTATGTAATTGACGAGGAATGGATGAACAGGGTTCGTGAAATCGTTGATTATGCCTATGATTTGGATATGTACGTTATTATCAATATCCACCATGACGGCGGCGGAGATCCCAAGTTCGGCGCATGGGTAAGAAACGCTTCCAGAGATTATGAGGGTATCGAGGCTAAATATACCAAGGTATGGGAGCAGATTTGCGAGTGCTTTAAGGACTATGGGGATAAGCTTATTTTCGAGTCCATGAACGAGGTGGGCTTTGATGATATGGATCTTGACAGCGCGTATAATACCCTGAATAAGCTCAATCAGGAATTTGTGGATATCGTCCGTGCATCGGGCGGAAATAACGCGGAACGTCACCTGCTTATAGCGGGATATTGGACGGATATTGCAATGACCTGCGACAGCCGCTTCGTTATGCCCACAGACAGCGCAAATCGTTGTATAGTATCGGTTCACTATTACACTCCGTGGCAGTTCTGCACAACCAATCAGCAGCACAGCTGGGGCACAGATTCCGATATTCAGCTTATGGAGTCAAAGGTAGCGCAGATAAAGTCCACATTCGTTGATAACGGTATTCCCGTTATTGTCGGTGAATACGGCACCTGTCTTGGAAATGACGAAAGCGCGCGGGTAAAGTTCTGCGAAACCTTTATACAGCTTTGCAGCGATGCGGGAATACCGACATATATCTGGGATGACGGCGGATTATTCCAACGTGCGGAGCTGAAATGGCAGAATGAGGACATTATAAGCGGAATAAGAAAAGCGGCAGGGATCGAGTCTTGAGGATTGAAGACAGCAAATAGATAATCTGATTATATTTTCAATAACGGAGGTAAAAGGTATGTTAGAAGCTTTCAAAAAGGGTGTTGCACTGGTTTGTGTGCTTATGCAGATGGTGGGCTGTGCCGTGTCGGATAATGCGGACGGTACGGACAGTACAGGGACAAGCGCCGAAACAAGCACTGCGAGCAGTACATCTGCTTCCGCCGATACGAAAACGGAGGGCGTGACCTTATCCAACCCCAACGCCACCGAGGAGGCGAAAATCCTTTACGATTACATCTGCGACACCTATCATAACGGTATTATATCCGGTCAGCAGGAGTCAACATGGATGGGCAGTGACCAATACGAATTTGACTACATCTATGAGGTCACGGGAAAATATCCTGCCATAAGGGGACTGGATTATATGAACGATGACTTTGACGGGGTGAATGAAAGAGCAAAGGATTGGCATGAGCGCGGGGGAATAGTTACTATATGCTGGCACTGCGACTGCGATTTCAGCGGAAGCTGGAGCGGGTGCATGAACACGGAGATTGAGGATTGGGATAAGGCTCTCACCGAGGGCACAGAGGAATACGAAACCCTTATAGCGGGCATGGACAAGGCGGCTGAGGCTTTAAAGGAGCTGCAGGAGGAAGGCATACCGGTGCTTTGGCGTCCGTTCCATGAGCTGGACGGCGGTTGGTTCTGGTGGAGCAAGGGCGGCGCCGAAAACTTCAAAAAGCTTTGGCAGATAATGTACGACCGCTATACAAATTACCACGGACTTAATAACCTTATATGGGTATGCGGATTTTCCGGAAACGGACGTAAATATGAGAATTGGTACCCAGGAGATGAGTATGTAGACATTGCAGGTGCAGACTCCTACAGTGACGGAGCGAATAACAGGCTTTATGAGCTTGTAACGGAGGTAGTGCCCGACAGTATGCCCGTATGCTTCCACGAATGCGGACGAATCCCCACAGTAGAGCAGCTGCGTGAGGACAGCACCGACTGGGTATGGTTCATGACATGGCACACGGAGTAGTATATCACCGACAACAATGACAAAGAGGATCTGAAAGCTATTTACAATGACGATTATGTAATAACACTGGATGAACTGGAGCTTAACTATTGATTGAAAGCATAGTACAAGCAAAAAAACAGAGGGTGGCACCACCATCCTCTGTTTTTCATTGGAAAATTGTAAATTGCCGATTTATCCGATTTGTTATTTAGGAAGCCGTACTCAATCGGCTATTTCCGTTCCCGCAAAATAATGCTCCAATATATCCTCACAGCTTGCACCGCTTTCAGCCATATATGCCGCACCGACTATACTCATTCCCACTAAATTTCCACTGCCATAAACGGTTATCACTATATTTCCGCTATTTTCCTCTTCAAGGGTAAATACGGCGCTTTCAAGGGTAAATATTCTCGCAAATTCTTCCCCTGTCAGAATTATCCCTCCCACAGAAATGCTTTTGACATAGCCCGTATCGGTGTCGGAAACGGCTTCCCAAAGCGTTTCGTCGGAAAAATCCCCATCGGTGTATGCGGCGGATATACGTGCCTTATATTCGGCTGCCGTTATTTTTCGGCTTTGTCCGTAATATTCCGAATACAGATCCCCCTCGCTTTCTGTCGACACAAGATACGGCGCATCCCAGCCCCATACATTTTCGGCGGATTCCGTCATTCCTCCGTTGGCTGTGTGAAATGCGGCTATTATTGGGTATCCGTCATAGGTCAGGATTTTCCCTGCTGTTTCACTTACCGCTCTTTTCGCCACACTGTAAATATCTTCAAATTCCTCGTCGAATATCGCTGACGCCCTCTCCGGGGTGACAGCTGTCCGATATTTGTCTGAATTGTCCGATATGTCCGCACAGCCTATTGTTACGTCAGGGGCACTTTGTGCAGTAAGTATACGTCTTACTGCGTATGTTCTCGCCACTATAGCCTGCGCTTTCATGGCTTCAAGGGGAATCATTCCCGGTATTTCCCCAAGCACCGCACCAAGCACATAATCTTCAAGAGGCATTTCCTCCGTTTCGCCTGTTGCTGTCTTGTATACAGTGATTGTTTTGGGTATCGATATTTTTGTTTCATCGGAAAGGGTACTATTTTGGTCGGTATTTTTCTCCGCATAGGCGCTGCGGCACAAATTGGAAGCGGCGCCGAAAGCTATCGCAATTACCGTTAAAATCAAGGTTAGCTTTAATATTTCTTTCATGATAATAACATCCTTTCATTTTATTTGATTGTATTTTTTGTACATAAGGACGACAAAATGTTTATATAATATGACGAAAGAGTTTTTAAACAATAAAAAATATACCGTAAAGTCTTAAAAAAGTAGAGATAATACGCTTGACATATGAGCTTTTTTGTAGTACAATAGTTGTAATTGGAATTGTTGATATTACCCTTGATAATCTATATGTGTGTGCTTTTTGAAGTATTCCGTTTAAGCTTAGGTGCGGACAGATACAAAATCCGAACCCTTTATTTATGCGGCTCGGTTAAAAAAGGAGAACAATGATATGGGAAGAATGGTACCTGTTACGGAGGCGGCTCGTCGAAGCTATAATGTCACCGAAATTAATAAAAAGGGGAAAATACCTAAAAAGGCTTCGATTATCCCCTTTGTTATTACCCTTGTTGCCGCTGTTGTGGCACGGTATATTCAGCTGACGAATAATATCGACTGGGCATCGGGAAGATACATAGATGATTCCTTTGCTAAGAATTATCCCGCTATCATTATAATTGTGGGAATGATTATTACCTTTCTGTTTCTGCGCTTTGGCTCGGCTAAGGATAAGGTTGTGGATTTCTGCATACTTATAAATCCTATGCGTCTGCGTTATGACAGGCTTAACCCGAAAATTTCCTCCTTTGCCGCCTGCGGTGCTATAATTGTCGCTCTGCTGGTGCTTATTGAGATTGCTTTCGATATAGTGGAAATTGTTTCGGATAATATTGTGATACGAGATGCTATGGACGATCCTGTTGAACAGAAAAAGTACAATATGCTTACCGGCTATTCGGTTACACTTATTATTCAGCACGTAATAATGCTTATGGCCGCGCTTACCTTTGTGTGCATTGCTATAAATATATTCAAAAAGGTAGGCTTTACCACAGCTAACTGCGGCGCAATGGCTACTGCCGCAATATGGAAGGCTTTGGATGTATTTAATATGGCTGCGGAGAATTCTGTTTTGGCAGTGTCCTCCGAGAAGGTATATGAGATGTTCACTTCGATGTCCGCCGCGATATTCTTTGTCCTTGTTGCAAAGTTCTTTGACGGTATAGAAAAGAAGAATAGCCGTATATGGCTCTGCTTCATGGGATATCTTACCACGTTGCTTGCAGCGGTGTCATGTCTGCCCAGATACTTTTTACTGCTTACTCCGCAGGGCTACTTGGAACGCAGCAGTATGGGTATGCCCCCAACAGGCGATATGGGTATCATGCTGTTTTCAATTGCCATTGTATTCGTATTTTGGAGCACCTACGTTTACCGTACAATGCCTCGTATGGTCGTTAAGGATAAGCGCCGTTGGAGTAAGGCTGTCCTTCCCGAAAAATATCAGGAGATGGAGGCTATTGACGAAAACGACTTCAGTAATGATGCAACGTAATAGTAAATGACTGCCGGCTGCGCTTTTCCCCGAGCTTATGACGGGAAAGCGCGGCTTTGCTTTCTGTGATATACAGTGTCGGAGGACTGCAAACAGTGGGTGTGTTTAAGTTTTTTCCGCGCAGGCGTATTATTATGCTTGCCGCAGCCGTGATGTCGGCATTTTCCTTTACAGGCTGTGCCTTTAATTCATCGGTGGAATCCCTGCTGAAAGCGCCGATGATGAATTCGGAGCAGGAGTCTATATACAATGCTCTCGTTTACTATACCGGTGAGGATATTAAGCTTATTTATCCCAAAAGCGGGGAGTATCGCTCCGCCTATATTATGCAGGATCTTGACGGCGACGACGAGCAGGAGGCAGTGGTTTTTTATGAGCTGACCAAGTCATCGGGCGCCGATGCGGAGGGATTTGTCAGGGTAAATATTATCGATAGGGACAGTACCGGCGAATGGCGTTCTTTTTACGATCATGCCGGTGCGGGAACGACTGTGGAAAGAGTGCTTTTCGATAATTTCGGCAATGCGGGAAAAACCCGCATGATAATAGGATACGGATACCTGACGCCAACCGAAAAAACCATGAGGATATACAGCTATACCGACGGACTTTTGTCCACGGAATACAGCGCGGTGTATTACAAAACGGTAATCACCGATATGAACAGGGACGGCAGCAGCGATATGCTTGTTATAAACTGCAATAATGAAAATCATCAGGCATATGCGGAGCTTCTCTCCGATGTGGACGGGGTGGTTTCCTGTATAGCTGATGTGAAGCTCAGTCCCGATACGGTGGATTTGCCCAATGTGGTCAGCGGCTGTATCGGAAATATCGAGGACGGCATACAGGCTGTTTTTA
>Ga0192285_1051_pt1 | contig 7932 bp, 5 predicted proteins | sample Koala_Koa22_G3_FD_131252 | JGI IMG/M metagenome (GOLD analysis project Ga0192285, IMG submission 131252) | Enriched cells from koala feces incubated with labeled cellulose particles, San Francisco Zoo, California, United States - Koala_Koa2-2_G3 ...
ACGTGCAAGTACCACGCGGAGCCGGACGACCCGACCAGCAAATAGCCGCTGACGTTAGCGGGGTAGCTACGGTAGCCGGCAAGAGGAAAACCCGAAACAACCGCTGAACTATCGGGCGACGAAACGGCGGCGGCGGGAGCGAAGCCCGCACCGCATGAAAGAGTCGTCGCGGCGATCTCGCCGGGGCGACCGGCGAAACAGTACCGGAGCCGAAAAGCAGCGGGCGCCGCCGACCCGAAAAGGGACCGGAAACGCCCGCTGAAACTCCGGCGGGTTACTGAACAGGCACGGCACACTCCGCATACACCCCGCAGGATGACGCGGATTCCGGCACGAAACCCTCTGCAAGTGTTTTCAAAGATCGTTCGATTCGCCCTCGTCCCTGCGGACGACAGCGTTTTTTGTCAGGTATTTGTCCCATGCGGCCAGCTGCTTGGAGATCGCTTCGGAGCGCTCGCTCAACAGCACGTACTGTTTGAGCGACAGCTGTTTCAGGTCGTGCAGGATGCGCAAATATATCTTCACCTCCTCGATATGCTCCCTGCACGAGGCCACCTCGCCCAGTTTTTCGCGGCTTCGGTTGGCCCGGAACAGGCAGAGCATCATCTCCATCAGGACCTTTTTCAGGTCCTCGCCGAGCGTGTAGCGGAAATCGCGCTGGAACGTCCGGCTGACCGTATAGACGCGCAGCAACAGATCGTAGGCATCCTTAAATACCGGAAGATTCTGGTAATGCGCCATAGCATCTCTTTTGAACCGATTGCAGGAAGAGCATGCACTCCAGCGGCGAGGCGCTTTCGAGCCGGAAACGCAGCACGTCGGCGAGAATGGCCCGCATCGCATCGACCGTGCAGGCCGCCGGAAGGATGCCGGAAACAGCTCTGACGCCTCCGGCAGCCGTTTCGGCCTGCGGAGCGGCTGCCGCCGTCTTCGCCGCACGGGCCGCCTTGCGCCCGTCCGCCTCGGCGGCGGCACGCTCGGCCTCGGCGCACCATGCGGCGTACTCCTGCGCGTCGAACCCCAATGCCGGGGCGCCGTAAATCCGGTAATCCTCGCTGATCTCGGTTTGGACCCACTCGGAGTTTTCGCCGAACACCTCGCCCAGCGAGAAGAACGGAAACCCCAGCGAGTAGTAACGCCCCCGCCGGCAGTCGGTCACGTTGACCTTGTAACGGCGCACGTGCCGGGTGAAGAGAAACGCCGACTCGTTGTAGAGCTTGGCGAACATCCCCTCGTGAAAAACATGCAGGCGCGGCTCTTCGACATCGAAAGAGGACAATTTTTCCTGAATCGTCATTTTTCAAAAATATTTTCGACGCCCAAAGGGCGTTTTTCAACCCTGCGGCCTACAAGCCGCAGGGTAATAATCCAATCAATCGAATTCTCGCGCACGTTACTGCGCCGAGTTGAACTCGTCCGCAGTAACGCTACGGACACAACGCACGGAATACAAGTACGTCTTGCTGCTGCCCGTCACCGATGAACCGGTAGGCGTAACGCCCAAGTAGTACGCGTAGTCGATGTTGCTGGCCGTAGCCGACCAGTAATAGCCGTCGACGTAAGCCGGGTATCTACCGTTGCCGGCAAGAGGAAAGAAACAACCTATGTAATTACCGGAAATTTTGTCCTTGGCCTCAGAGACGACGAAAGCCCGCTGTTTGGAGAAAATAAGGGCTGCGTTGATCGTGTTCAAATGAGCCTGCGTCGGAACGACCCATTTGGCGGCATCGGCAGTCTTATACCACGGCGAAAAGATTCCTTCTTCGTCCATGTTGGTATTTCCCTCCGTATCGCCGACGAGCCAATACTGAGTCACGAACCCAGCCTGTCCAGCTCCGGTCTTACCGCCACCGGTAGTCCACGGATAATACTCGCCCTTCCAATCGTTGTTATTGCTGTCAGGCCCTTGGGAACCGGTAATATTCACGTTCGTATCATTGGTGAAATACAGCGCCGAAACGAACTTCCCGTTCTGCACACGCATAGGCGCTCCGACATTGCGGTCGGGAATCAACAGGTAAGCGTTGCTGCCGTTCTTAATCAGCGCGTCATTCACTACGCACGGGGTCTTGATGGAGACGGTCATGGCAAGCACCTGACTCTCCATATCGCTGGCCGCAGGGTCGGCCGGCACGGCGTAAATCTTGATCGTACCGCGGATGGTGGGATCGCCGGGACCCGTGCGGAAGACGTTGATGTAGAACGACTGGCCGCTATTGAGATTCGAAAGCGTATCGACGCAACTCGAATTAGCCGTCCACTGAGCCACCACCTTGGTATTGTCGGCCGGGGCGTCTTTGGTGAGGAACAGGTCGTAATCCTTGTTGAAGGTGGATTTCACGCAATATTTATAGTGCGTGGGGTCGGCCAGATTGACCGTAAATTTCTTCTGCACCGAAAGGCCGCTCTTCAACGTCGTGACCGTGGGGTCGAAGCCGTTGATGGACAATCCGTCCTGACCTCCGGGAACCGAAGGCGTAACGGTGAGCAGGTAATCGGATTTGGGCTGCGTGAAAGCGATGATTACGGGCGGGATCTCGTTATCGACAGCTCCGGAGTTATCCAAGCGTGTAACTTTCAGGGAGAACGTCCGTTCGTTGTCCGAGACATTGGCGGGGACCTCGACCTCCACACCGCCGCCGTCGGCGCCCGACTCCGTCCACGCGACACCGAGCGAAGCCGCGCTGTTGTCCTCGTCGCGCACCACCCATGTCGAACGTTTGGAGCCGGTCTGAACCTGCATGCGGAGCGTACCGCCCACACCCGGAACCCGCTGCGTAAGCGTGCCGACATTGTTATCGACCATCAGCACCTTGACCTCGTCCTTACTGGACAACTGCATGACGTCGATGACGGCCGTAAGCGGGCTGGCCGAATCGACAGTACCTCCGGTAGCCGTGACCGTAAGGCGGGCCTTGCGCAAAAAGTCGGTCGAATTGTCCTGACGCGTGCGAATGGCGAACGACACGTCGTCATTGCGCGAGAAGCTGAAATAAGCGTAATCGGCAGCGTCGGCGGCAGCGTGATCCCAAGCGACGCTCCACGAAAGACCCTCTTTGACCTGAATCTTGACGGTCTCGGACAAGTCGGCCTCGCCGGCGAACGAAACCATGGCGCGTGAAATAGTCAGGAAGTTGCCCTTACTATCGGAAACGGTCGTATTGCCGTCCTCCTGCCAAGTGTCGCTGACGCTGTAATCTAACAGCGGAGCAGTGGCATCCTCGGCCTCACCCTCGCTCGGAGCGCCGGGCCCGCTGACGCGGTTGATGATACCCTTATAGCAATGGTTGCGGCGCAAAATCTGAGCCCGTCCGTTCTCAGCCATATTGAACCGGTAATAAGTCAACTTATTCCGGGGATTAGCGGTCGTATTGTCGGTGCCGTCCTGATAATACCCCTCGATCATAAGGTAAGTGGTCAGGGCGTCATTCTGAACGACGACGGGAACCATGTTGGGGAAAGCGTAAATCTTCCCTTTCACCTCCTGAGTCTGATAGGTCTCAGCCCCGCTGGGGACGCTGGGTGCGGCGACCTCGATCCAAGTGCCGTCGTTGATGCCCCCCAACTGGGACCCGGAAGCGGGAGCGAACGGAACGTCCTGATGAAAGTAATACCCGCCCTTGCGGAAATTGACCAATTTGACGCGCGTAATGATGAGCTGTTTGGCAGCCAAGTGCTGCAAGTCGAGGCGGCAGACACTCCGCCAAAACCGCAGGCGCTCGGAAATCGTATATCCGGTGGAATTATTGCCGGAGAAGCTGAAATCGCACGCCTGACCCAGCGGGTCCTGCACCTCGCCCCACATGGGCAAAACGGCGGTGCCCGACCCGACGTCATGGTGCGCCGAATTGAGCGAAGCGTAAAGGTCGGACCTGATGGTTTCATAACTGCCGTTGGCCGCGACGTGAGTCAGGTACTCGTCGAACGTGCGGTAATTGTCGGGCACGTGATCGTGAGCATTGCCGATGACCAAGGTGCGGTAAGCCGTATTGGCAGTCAACTCCTGAGGAACGGGAAACGAAAAGTAACTCGACCCGACGGGAACGGTGGCGTGCTGATAGGTGATGTAATTGCCGGGCTGGTCGAAGAAGAGGATATGCACGTCGCTCAACTTGCGCTCGTGCGGCTCGGCAGCGACGGCACGGGTCTCGGACATATCATCGACCGTAAAGGCCATCCTGAGCTCCCCGGCGCGGACAGGCTCCGGAGTGAACTCGGAGGCCGCGTCGCGCACGCAACCCGTAAAGGCCGCCGACGCAAGGGCCGCACCGGCCACGAGGCAGAGGGCGCCGCGTCCGAATAAGGTGTGAAATGTATTTCGCATAACTGAATTAGTATTAATATGTGCAAACTCGCAATCTAAAAACCGCCCTCGATATTGCCCCCGTCATCCCACTCGGTATCGGAATAAGGGTGCTGGTGAAGATCGACGACCAACTCCAATTTGCCGATACGCACGATAAGCTGCTCCTGCAACGCCGCACGACCCTCTCCGAGGGCCTGCAACGTGCGGACGGTGAGGTAACCGCCCTGCTCGGAAGCATCATCATCCTTATCGGCGGGCTTGACGACGCGGAAATACCGTCCGGAGACGGTGCCGTTTTTAGTTTCATCGCATGTAGCGGAACCGTCGGGCAGGGCAAACTGAAGGCTCCACTGCGACGGTTTGACATTGCTCAGCAGGCCGAGCAGCTCCTCGGCGCCCAGACCGTCGCCGAAGTCCATCCGCTTGCACTCGACGGACGCCCAGTTGGCCCCGTCGAAGACGATATCCTGATTGTTGTCGGTCCAAGTGACGACCTCGGCGGTAATAGCCGCGGTGCGGGCCTGATAAGCCTGATCGGGCGTCTCCTCACCCCGACCGAGCACCTGAGTGATCGTAATGTCGAAGCGGTGGTTGCGCAGAACGTCCATCAACGTATTGGACGGATCGGTACCGCCCTGTTTGAAGTCGATGCGGTAATAACTCTTCGGACTGGCCGCGTCGGGATAACGTCCCCCGACGACAAGGGCGCACCGCTCGAGGTGATTGTCATCGCCGGGAGTACCCTCGCCGCCGAGGATGACATCGGCCTCAGGAAGGTAAACCGAATAATCGATCCGATTGTCGCTGACCGGATAAATCCAATTAGCGCCGAGCGGCCCTGCGGAAGCGGGCACGGACGGCTTCGTGACCTTACGGCCGGTTTTATCGTAAGCCTCGAGTGCGGGCAGCAACGCCACCGAACTATTGGGCTTATAGACGTAAACCTCGTCGAGGATGAAATTCGAGACCTCCTCTGCGACAGCGACATCGGCACGGGCCACGCTTCTCAACAACGGCACGGAAAGCCGCTGGCGGGGCTGGGACGGCAAAAGCGACTCGTCGGACCTGCCCCACATAGCCATACTCGACGGGGAGGCGGTGTACAGTTTGTCGCTGACGGCTTGCACCAACTCCGCCCGAAGCTGACTGTAAGTCTTACCCCGCCACGACAACCGGCTGTCGAAATCGAACCGATCGGCGACATTGGCCAGCACGATACAGGCGAACGGCTGGGACGCGAGGCCGGTCTCGACGGAAAAACTCGTCTCGAAAGTAAGCACGCGGCCGCCGGACTCGGCCGCAGGCGACAACTTGCGACCCTCGGAAACCGAATGCAACTGCATGTCGGACTCCTTGAAGAACAGCACGAGGATATTCTCGATGCGAATCTCGTCCGCCGCCGTCAACGAACGGGTCGAAGGCTCGGACTCCGGAGCGTGGAGCAGAATCTCGACCCGTGTGGTGCGATCGGAATCGGGCCCCACGGCCGGATCGCCGCCATCGCGAACGCACGAGGCAAAGAGTCCGGCCAAGCAAAACGCCCATACCAAGTGCCGCTCTTGTATATATTTCCTAATATTCATATCATATTCTCCATTTTAATCCACTTCACGCTGTGAGCTATCCCAAACCGCCGTTCACATCCACGACATGCCAATCGTTGACATAGATCGAGACACTGAACTCGCCATCGGGCTTGAGCCGTGACTCCAACCGGACCGTGAACTCGTCGTCCAAATCCAAATCGACATCGGGGTTGGCCGCGAGCAACTCCGAAAGGCTCCCGTCGTAAATGACGCCGGAAACCGCCCTCGTACCGCTCTCGGGCAAAACCTCGACCCTCAGGCGCGAGCCGTCGCCCCGGTACAGTCTGAGCACCGTAAAGTCATGGACCGCGAGTCCGTTTTCCCGACGCGTCGCGGGCAGCCAAACGACGCTGCCGTTCTCTTCGCGGGCATGGCCGTCGAAATCGTAGCATCCGTTATTCGACGAAATCGTACAGGTAAGCCGTGCGAGAGCATCCTCGCGAAGCCCCGATACCTCGACACGAACGTCGTTGGAGAACTTATGCAAATCCATCGGGTGCGAAGCCTGAAGATCGCCCGTGACGGCGATGTCATGGCCGACCTCGTGCCACAGATGCTCCGGGGAGTGATCGACACTCGTTCTGTCGTCGCGCGTAACGACGGACATCCGTCCCTGCGGGAGTTTGGCATAAGACATCGGCAGGTAGCGTTTGTCTCCTCCGCCCCATGCCACGACGTGGTACGATCCGGGAGGAACGTTCCAAGTGAAGATATTGCCCGGTTCCAACTCTGTCGTGCGGGCGACGGCCGTGGATTGCAAAGCCCCGCTGCGGGAATCGAACAGGTACAGACGCACCTGTTCGACCTCGGCGGCGAACAGATCGCTCGACTCGCGGTTATACGTATAACTGAACTGCAAGCGAAGCGGAAAAAGGCAGTCGTCCCGATTATCCCGGACGCACCCCCCAAGAAGGATCGCTCCCCCGATGAAGGGGAGCAATCTTCTTACAGCATATAAAGCCTTTTTCTGCATGACAGCGTGCGATTAACCCAGAGGCTCGTTCATATCGACGACAGTCCACGGCTCGATCGTAATCTCGGCGGAAATGTAAGTCTGGGTCTCCAGCGGAGTCTCAGGATCGGTGGGAACGGTACCATCGGGGCTATTATAACCCAGATTGCTGATCTCGGTAATGTTCACTTTATAGTAGTGGTTGCGAAGAACCGCGTATTTCTGCGTCAACGCGCTCTGGCGAATGTCGCGGATATTGAGGCGGTAATAACTCTTGCCCTCGGTGTATTTCAAAACCTCGTAACCGGTAAGATCAGCGGTATTGACCGTAAGATAAGAATCGGCAGCATCCTGAGATGCGAAATACAGGATCTTATCCTCTTTGGCGGCGAACTGAATGGAACCATTCGCAGTGTCGTGATTTGCAATAACCCAAAAGTCGCTGCCGGCCGTAAAACCACCCACGGTAACCGTACCGTCTACGCCGGCAGATGCGTTGGGAGTAACCTGTACGCAAATCAACACGTAGGAAGTATTGCCGGTAGCAGGAGTCTCATTGACGTTTTCACCCAAATAGCGGGACTCAGCGTAAGCATGAGTGAAATTTTCAACGGCAGAAATCAAGTTCGCATCTTCTAACGGGTTATCGAGCTTTTTCAAGTGATCGTAAGTACCGTCGTTATCGGCATCCATCTGCTCCGCAGCGGCGCCTTTGGGACTTACATCGAACCCATTGCGCAAAAGGTACATCTGGGTATTTTGCTGTGCAAGGGTATAGCGGGCATCTGCGACAGCGGCATCGACGACGGGCTTGACAGGAACGTTGTTGTAGCGCATCTGAACCTTAGCCGCGGCCCGAGCAACGGAAATCTGAATGAGGTTGGCTTTCTCAATAGCCTGATCTTCGGTCTGTTCGACCAGAGTAGCGCCCGTGGACCCGACCATGAAAAAGTTATCCGCAGCCGCGATATCCGAATCCAATGCGGCGAGAAGCTGTTGCTCGAAATCGCTCTGCAACGATCCGACAGCGCCCGTGCCCGTCTTGTTGACCACAGCATAGATCGTCTTGGGACCGGTGGTCGTGGCAA